>Ga0265293_10002167_pt1 | contig 40536 bp, 27 predicted proteins | sample Munlanlewell138R_FD_192505 | JGI IMG/M metagenome (GOLD analysis project Ga0265293, IMG submission 192505) | Leachate microbial communities from a municipal landfill in Southern Ontario, Canada - Leachate well 138R | ecosystem: Engineered > Solid waste > Landfill > Unclassified | place: Canada...
TGCCGGCGCCGACCGACGGGCGAAACGCCGGCCCCGCGTCTTCACCGTAGTCGGCAAAGGCATCGCTGTGCTCACCGCCGCTGTACAGGCCCGCGTAGTCGGCATATTCATCGCCTTCCGGAGATCGCTCTGGGGGCGCTTCCTGCGCCTCCTCCGGCACCGCAACATCCGGCACGGGGGCGACCACGATATTCCGCAGGGAATCGACATCCATATCGGTGCGCTGGGCCAGTTGCTTGAGCATCAACTGCCGGTATACCCCTTCGGGAATACGGTTGATCAGCGGCGCCGCAAGCTTGCTGAGACGCGCCTTGCCATCGACAGTGGCGAGATTCACGCCGTCCTCGAGGGTAGCGAAGAGAAATTCCGACAGCGGTTCGGCCGCGGAGAGCAGCTTGCCGAAACCTTCCGCGCCGAGCTTGCGCACCAGGGTATCCGGGTCTTCGCCCTCCGGGAGAAACAAAAACCGCGCACTGCGCCCATCGGTCATCGCCGCAAGGCTGGTCTCGAGGGCGCGCCGCGCGGCCTTGCGCCCGGCGCTGTCGCCATCGAAGCAGAAGATCACCTCGGCCGTGTAGCGAAACAACTTGGCCAGGTGCTCCACGGTCGCGGCGGTACCGAGGGTGGCCACGGCATTGTGGATACCGTGCTGAGCCAGGGCCACCACGTCCATGTAGCCCTCGACCACCACCAGGTTGGGGATTTCCCGCAAGGCGGTGTGGGCCTCGTAGAGACCGTAAAGTTCGCTGCCTTTGTGGAAGACCGGGGTTTCCGGCGAGTTCAGGTATTTCGGCTTGTCGTCGCCCAGCACCCGGCCACCAAAACCGATGGTGCGACCACGGGTATCGCGGATCGGGAACATGATCCGCTGGCGGAAGCGGTCGTAGACCCGGTTGCTCTCGCCCTCTTTGCGGATCACCAGACCCGCTTCGAGCAGCAGTTGGACGCGCTGGTCGTCATCGCCCAACTGACTGATGAGATTGTCCCAGCCCGGCGGAGCGAAACCGATGCCGAACTGGCCGGCGATCACTCCGCTGAGACCACGTTTTTTCAGGTATTCAGTGGCCAGCCTGGCATCCGGGTGCTTGCGCAGCTGGGTGCGGTAGTATTTCTCCGCCTCGTCCAGCAGGGCATAGAGCTGCTTGCGCCGGCCATCCGCCGGATCCCGCTCGCGGTTTTCGCGGGGCACCTCCATGCCAGCATGACGAGCCAGCATCTCCACCGCCCCGGGGAAATCCGCCCGATCGTAGTCCATAACGAACCCGATGGCGTTGCCGCCGGCGCCACAACCAAAACAGTAATAAAACTGCTTGTCGGGATTGACGGTGAACGACGGGGTCTTCTCGTCGTGAAAAGGGCAGCGCGCCGAGTAATTCTTACCGGATTTACGCAGACTGATCCGCGCGCCCACCACCTCGACGATATCGACTTTGTCGAGCAGATCATCGATGAAACGCTGCGGAATCAGGGCCATGGGATCTCAAACAGGACGATGGGTTACCTTGAGCGAAAAGTTGAACGCCGCTGGCGCACTTATCAATATCGCCGCGCGAACTTCACCTCTCGCGCTTCGCGGCCACTATCCGCGCCGGATCACCCGAGCCGGGCCTTGACCGCCTGACTGACCGCACCGACATCCGCCCGCCCCTGCACCTGAGGCTTGAGCGCGGCCATCACCTTGCCCATGTCCTTCATCGACTCGGCGCCACTGCCGGCAATGGCATCCGCCACCAGTTGATCCAGCTCGGCGGCGCTCAGCTGTGCAGGCAGAAACTCTTGGATCACCGCAATTTCGGCTTGCTCCCGATCCGCCAGTTCCTGGCGACCGGCATTTTCATACTGGCTGATGGAGTCGCGGCGCTGCTTGATCATCTTGTCGAGCACCGCGAGCATCCGCTCGTCATCGACCTCGACACGCTCGTCCACTTCAATACGCTTGATATCGGCCTGGATCAGCCGGATTGCGCCCAGGCGATCCTTGTCCTTGGCGCGCATGGCGTCTTTCATGGCTTCGGTGATACGCGCTTTGATGGTGTACTCTGCCATTGTGCTCTCCTTGTGTGCCACCCGGACTTTATCTAGAACTGGAAAGTAAAAACGCCGAACTGGTCGGCGTTTTTGGCAAGCAGTCGCACGGAGCGATCAGTACATACGCACGAACTTGCGGGACTCACGCTGCACCTTCTTGGCGTGGCGCTTGACCGCTGCGGCTGCCTTGCGCTTGCGCGCCCAGGTGGGCTTTTCGTAGAATTCGCGGCGGCGCACTTCGGCAAGCACACCGGCTTTCTCGCAAGAGCGCTTGAAACGGCGCAGGGCGACATCGAAAGGTTCGTTTTCTTTAATGCGTACTGAAGGCATCTATCCTTTGTCCCGTATTAATTTAAAGGGTTGCTTTAGGCCAACAGCTCTGGCCGTTCTCAAGGGCGCACATTGTATACCCCCCAAACGCCATATGCAAAGGCTTTGTCAAGATCCCGGCACCGGCCACCGGCACTACCCGCTCGCCTGTGAGCGGCAATCTCCACGCGCCATCGATTGAGTTGGCGGCCCGTGAAGAATCGGCAGGCACATGTTGCGGACTAGCCGCCGCCAAAGCCCAGCACCACCCCCAGCACCAGCAATATCGACACGATCAGCATTACCAGTATGGGCCACCCGCCGGCGGTCTGGCCGCGGCCGGCGCCATTCACAGCCACCTGTCCGGTACCGGCAAGATCCGGCGCATCCAGGGATACCGGCCCATTGGCGGAATCCAGAACTGGCGCCACCGAAGAGACCGACCCGGCGGCAACCGGGGAGACCACCTCCTCTGCCACACTTTCAGCGCCCTGCCCGTCTGAGAATGCCACGAGCGGCGTCCGGCATTGCTGCTCATCGGCACTCGCCACCGCCGATGGCAACCCGGCAGCGCTGTCGACAACCACCTTAAGGTGCTGATGGCCTTCGCCATCCGATGCCGGAGGCCTTCTCTGCCCCGGCCCGTCGCCGTCGGACCGGCCTGCCGAGTCGTTCCAGAGCCCGGCGACGCCGCCCCCCGCCTCCGACGGACAAGACCCGACAGGGGGTTCCACTATCTCCGGCATGGCATCGTCGACCGCCTCACTCCCGGCGGCGGTTACGGGATTGCCACCAGGCGCCTCGATCCCGCCATCGTGTTGCTGTTCACGGACATCATCGTCGAATACATCCGCCACCTGGAAGTCGCTATCGCTGAACCGGGTGCCGGCCGCCAGGTTTTCATGCTGCAGCTCCTGGATGATTTCGCGGACATCCGCCACTCCGACGCGATGCCGCTGCTCGACGGCACAATGCAGCAGCAGGCGACTGCAGATCAGATTGATCCGCCGCGGGACGCCTTCGCTGAACTTGAAGATAAGCGGGTAGACAGCGCTGCTGATCGACGGATCGCCTCGCCAGCCGACAGTCTGCAGACGATGGCGGATATACGCTTCGGCTTCATCGTTTTCAAGGGGCTGCAGATGGCTGGCGGCAATGATGCGCTGGTGAATCTGCTCCAGGGCGGGGGTGAGGATCAACTCGCGCAATTCAGGCTGGCCGAGCAGGAAAATCTGCAGCAGTGGCCGCGAGCCGACCTGGATGTTGGTCAACAGTCGCAGCTCTTCCATGGCGGAAACGGACAGATCCTGCGCCTCATCGACGATCAACAAGGCGCGATGGCCATCCCGGTGCCAGGCCCTGAATTGATGGGTCAAGCGCTGCAGCAACTCGCCTTTCTCGACGACGCTAGGGGACACGCCAAACTCGTAGGCGACCATCTTGAGCAGATCGTCCGCCTTCAGTTGGGTACAGACCAGATTGGCCACGTTGACATCCTGCTTGGCCAGCCCCTCCAGCAGGGCGCCGATGAGGGTGGTCTTGCCGGTGCCCGGGCGCCCGGTGATCATCACGAAGCCTTCCGCCCGCATGAAGGCGTAGGTCATGTAGGCCTTCGCCTTGGTGTAACCCTTGTGGGCGTAGGCAAAAGCGTGATCAGGGCTCAGCCGGAACGGCTCCGCGCTGAATTTGTAGAACTGCTCATACATGAGGACGCGTCACTACAAAGCTGTAGAGGAGAAACAGGGGGGCATGATGCAACCGAAGCCCAGCGAACGCAAGCACTGGCGCCCGGTGAGGCCAATGCTTGCGGCAATCAAAGTCCGTCGCGGGACAGCTCCTTGGCCCGCAGACCGTCGAAGGCGCGCATCACCGCCTTGCGCAGCAGATGTGGCACCAGCAGGCGCAACGGCATGCGGATCAGATGGCCGCGGCAATAGAGCAGAAAGGCGGCGAGGCCATGACCGGGAGGACGGCACCGGGAATGGGCCGGGGTAAAGATCCGGCGATAGGCCGCCGCCAGTACCTTTTGACCCCGCGTCGCCCGGCGCGGGACACCCCCCTCCGACGGCAACGGCGTTTTCAGCACATCCCCACAGGCGATCAGCGCCAGGTCGGTATAGCGCTCCAGGCCGTGCAGTGCCGCCCGCTCCCGCAGCCGCGCCACGAAGTCCCCATCGCCGGCGGAAAAATGGCGCAGCAGCAGATCGAGATCCGACAGATCCCGCAAGCCGTTATGGTATTCGCTCTCGGAAAACAGGTGTACCGCCGCATGGATGCAGAGATCGACGTCGCTCAGCGCCCGCACTGTTCCCAACTGGCGATGCGGGCAGACCTGCACATCGAAGCGGCCAATATCGGGGACATCCCTGTTGGTCAGCGGCAGGATATTGTGGTGCACATCGAGCACCGTACCGCGCTGCTGGTGACGCAGCGGGGGAATCTCGTGCATCCACTGGCGATAGTAGCGGTCGTCGTAATCATCGATTTCGGTGCGCAACCAGTGGCGCATATGCAAATGCCGCTCGACCATGGATAACTGCTCGCGCGGCACCAGAATATCGATATCGGCAAAGGTTCTGCCCTGCGCCACCGGCAGGTCGAGAGCTATGTAGGCGGCCCCCTTCAGCAGTACCCAGTCGACCCCAAGCCAGTCGAACAGCGCCGCCAGTTCGCGGATCTCGCGGATCGCCTGGGCCTGCTGCCTGGCGGCCAGCTTGAAGGCGCCGCTGAAATGCCAGCCCGCGTAGCCCGGCAGGGGAACGCCCTGGCGTTGCGCCAGATGCCACACACGGCCGAGCAGGCCCGCCGCATCCGCCTGCACCTTGAGATCGAAGAACCCTTTGTCATCGAGCCGCGCGAGTTCGTCGGGGGCGCGCAGGACACGGGTCAGAACGTTCATTCAGGCGACCAGTTCCGCAAGCGCCGCGCGGGCGAGGTCGAAGTCACTGTATTCCAGAGTGTAGCAAGGGCTCGCCGAGATGATCCCGTAGAGCAGGTCGAATCCTTCGACCCCCAGCAGGTGATAGTTGAAACAATGCGCAATGATCTCTTCGAATGCCACCGCCCGCTCCACTGCCGTCAACTGGACGCCACTGTCCGGTACATATCGGGGAAACACGATCGCCCCGACTGGCGCGCCGATCTTCATCGCTTCGACGCTGGCCGCTGGTGGCTGGAGCAACGCCACGGTGCCCTTGCTGGTGTCATGGGCGGGGCGGCTGAACACGCCGCCGCCGATATAGGCATCGATGATGGCGATGGACTCATTTTTGAGGTTGATCGGTCGCGGCACCGGATATGCCCACTGATCGCCAAGTCCCAGCAGCGCCAACTCATCGGAGAACAACCGCCAGCCGGAGTAGACCAGAGCAGCGGTCAGCGTGCTTTTACCCGCCCCCTGAACGGCGGGCATCACTACCGCCCGGCCATTGCGTTCGACCACGCCGGCGTGGACGATCAGGTACTGGTGCGCATGGTTGGCGATGCACCAGTTCATTCCCCATTCCAGCATGGCGTAGCCCTGGTCCCGCGGCAGCGGCTTGAAAGGCCGGCGTTCGTTCAGATAGAAGTCGATTTGCGGCTTTATGTAACGGCGCAGCGGCGATCGGGTGCGCACGGCGATATCGAAGTCGACAAAATCGGGGCGCGCCGATTTGCTGGAAGGCCGGCAGCCGAAGTGCTGGTAGATACGGGCAAGATCACTCGCCACCGCATCGCTGTCGGTTGCAATGGCAAAAGAGAACGGGCCGATTGTCAGGTTGGCGTGGTGCAGAGTCACAGTGGTATCGCTTGAGCCAGCCGCTATTGAGTGGCGAGCATACCAGCTTGTGACGCACTGGTCAGGAATGTTCCGATCAGCAGCCGCTCTTCTTCGGTGAGGGTTTCACCGCTATCGAGGGGCAGCCCTTGCTCGATCTCCGCCAAGGTAAATGCGCCGCTGGCCAAAAGGTCGAAAACGAGGGCATTGATCGAGCGGATAAAATGAGTATTTCCGGTGGTCGTATCAAACGCCACCCGGCAATCATCCAGCGACCTGACGATGACACCAGGGGCAACCGTAAAACGTCTCGACACCAGCGCGGTGCCATCGCGGCTATTCACTGGAAGGATCCGGTCACAGCGTCTGGGCGTTCTCCCAGACTTCGGGATAGCCCCCGCCAGGACCATTGATATAAATGGCCCGGATATCGGCCAACATGAAAGGAAAGTAAAACCTGTCGTGAACGTTCTTCAATGCAGAACAATTGCCGGGGTTGCTTTCGCACAATTCCACCAGGTTCTGCCACAACAGGGCGTTGAGGGCGGCCGCTGCGCATTGCCGCTCCCAGCCATGATTGCCGCCAGCCAGCGCCTGCTCTATTGTCGAGGACGCCGTCAACGACGGCTTTCCTTTGCCGTTAATCTCCACATTCAATTTATCGACACCCAGCAGGCTGCCGATGGAACTCTGCTTGGCGTAAGGGGAAACGTACTGCCACAGCCCCTTTTTCTGGGCCGCGCCATTGCGCCAGCCACCGGGGCTGTAGGATCCCAGCTCACAGGGTTCGCCGTGGTCGTGCCCGGACAGGTTGCCCGACAGGTTGCCTGAGATGGAACAGCGGGAGGACGCCCAGACAGGCCGACTGGCAACCGTCGTCAGCAGGGCAGCCGCAGCCGTGCCCCTGATGATCATCCTGCGCCTGACATTCAGACCGCCGATGTCACCTCGGTCTCCGGCCGCACGGCCGTTGTCTTTATCGTTTCCCTTCATGGTCCTGCACTCTCGAAGTTGGCTGTCCACCCAATGGCATCTGCCCAAGCAGCCTGGATGGCCGCCCTGCGCGCATTTGACATGATTATTGCAAAAATCATACCGAAAGCACAAGCCACTAAGATAAAAGGACTTTTCCTGGATTCAGCAATACAACTGCGGCAAAATGGCAGAGCTTTGTAAAAAAAACCGACGCTCGCCGCGGGTGCCTGCTGCGGCCGCCCCAAAACAGTTGTGAGGATAACCCACCGGGCGGCCCGGCGTGAACGGCCTTCCGCAAAACTGCCCGGGCTTGCTACAGGGCCGAACTGTGCGCACAATCTGGTCACAGGCCGCGAACATACCTGCGCATGTCCGCGATGCGCACAGGACAGAAACAAGACGGTTGCAGCAGGACGGGCAATATGGTGGTCAATATCGGTCTCTTTTCCTATCTGGCAGCGTGCCTGAGCTTCGCTGTGGTCGGCGGCCTGTTATTGCGATATTGGCGTGTCAGGCCGCTCGGTCCGTCATTGTTCCTGGCCTGTATCGTCACCTGCGTCTGGGCCGTGCTGATCGCTTTCGGCATAGCGACGCCCTACCTGACGCTCACCGATCTTCAACTCGGTGAGCTGGCGCGCAACGCCTGCTGGCTCTTTCTGCTGCTCCAGCTGCTGGGCCTGCAGAGTGACGGCGCGCCCTGGTCGATCAGGGGCCGGCGCTGGCGGCGCCTGTTTGCCCTGGCCTTTGCGGCCGCATTGGCCCTCATCCTGCTCCACCCCCTGACCCAGTTCCTGCCTGTCAATGACAACCTCCACTATCAGTTGGTCGTCGGCTTGTGGCTGGTGCTGGCCCTGCTTGGCCTGCTGCTGGTCGAGCAGCTGTTTCGCAACGCCACCCAGAGCGAACGCTGGTCCATCAAACACCTGTGCTTCGGCCTCGGCACGGTGTTCGGCTACGATTTTTTCATGTATTCCGAGGCGTTGCTGTTCCACCAGCTCGATGCGGAGCTGTGGCAGGCGCGGGGACTCGTCAACGCGATCATCACCCCCTGGCTGGCGGTGGGCATAATCCGCAACACCAAGTGGCGCGTCAACGTCCATGTCTCCCGCCAGGTGGTCTTTCACACCGTCACCCTGATGGGCGCCGGTCTGTACCTCTTGATCATGGGGCTCACCGGGTATTTCATCCGCTTCATGGGCGGCTCCTGGGGCGCCGTGCTGCAGATGGGGTTCTGGGCGGCGGCCTGCGCCCTGCTGCTCAGCCTGCTGTTTTCGGGCAAGCTGCGGGCGCGGGCGCGGGTCTTCCTCAGCAAGCACTTTTTCAGTTACCACTACGACTACCGGGAGGAGTGGCTGAAATTCACCCAGGCTCTCGCCGGCCTCAACCACAATGTCGCCGAAGGCATCATCCGCATTCTCGCCCCGCTGGCCAGCAGTCCCGCCGGCCTGCTGTGGGCCAGCAACGACAACCAGCCGATGCGCCTACTCGCCCACTGGCAGATCCCTCCCCCCGAGGCGGGCCAGGAGCTGGGACACCTGGGCGACTGGCTGCAGCGCACCGGCTGGGTCATCGACCTGCTGGAATGGCGGCGCACGCCGGAGATCTACGGTGACCTGGTGTTGCCCGACTGGATTCGCGACGACAGACAATTGTGGCTGATCATTCCGCTGATGTTCCGCGAGCGGGTCGAAGCGGTCGTCATCCTCAAAAAGTCCGATATCAAGCACAGCATCAATTGGGAGGATCGCGACCTGCTGAAAACCGCCGGCCAGCAGGCGGCCACCCACCTCGCCCAGCACCTGGCCAGCAAGGCTCTGGTCGAGGCCCGGCAATTCGACGCCTTCAATCGCCTCTCCGCCTACGTGGTGCACGATCTCAAGAACATCCTCGCCCAGCAGTCGCTGATCATCTCCAACGCGGCAAAGCACCGCAACAATCCAGCCTTCGTCGATGATATGATCCTCACCGTCGAAAACTCCGTGGCGCGCATGCAGCGCCTGATGGAACAGATGCGCAGCGGCAATCGCAGCGCTCCTGCCGGGATCGTCTCACTCCCCGCCCTGCTGCGCGATGTCATCGCCGGCAGACGCGGCCACATGCCGGCGCCACAGGTGTCGTTCACCGTCGACGACTGCGCCGTCGAAGCGGATCGCGAACGCCTGACCACCGTATTCAATCACCTGATACAGAACGCCCAGGAAGCAACCGACCCGCAGGGGTCTGTGGTCGTCAGGCTGTCCGGCAACCGGGACTGGGTTAAGATAGATATCGAGGATAACGGTCGCGGCATGGACGAGGAGTTCGTGCAGGAGCGCTTGTTCCGCCCCTTCGAGTCGACCAAGGGTTTGACCGGCATGGGCATAGGGGCGTTCGAAAGTCGCGAATACATCCGCCAACTCGGCGGAGATATCCGTGTCGCAAGCACGCCGGGGTCAGGCAGCGTATTCCACGTCACCATCCCCGTCGCACAATGGCCGCGCGGTGCGGCGACCATGGACGTCCAGTCCGCCAACGACAGATAAAGCATAGGGAAAACATGGCGAAAAACTCTGAAAGACATTTGCTGGTGGTGGAAGACGACAAAGGCTTGCAAAGCCAGCTGCGCTGGGCCTTCGACGGCTACGAAGTCGCCATCGCCGGCAACCGCGAGGAAGCGGTCGCCGCGCTGCGCCGGTTCCAGCCCGGCGTGGTCCTGCTGGATCTCGGCTTGCCCCCCGACCCCGGCGGTGTCACCGAAGGGCTCGCCACGCTCAAGCAGGTTCTCTCCCTGTCGCCGGAAACGAAAGTCATCGTCGTCACCGGCGACAATGACCGCGCCAACGCCGTCAAAGCCATCGCCAGCGGCGCCTACGACTTCCATCAGAAGCCGGCGGACCCCGAGCTGTTGTCGCTGCTGGTCGACCGCGCCTACCATGTGTTCGAACTGGAACTCGAGAACCGCCGCCTGCAACGGGCCGACGAAAACATGCCGTTGCGGGACATCATCGCCATCAGCCCGCAAATACTCAAAGTCTGCCGGACCATCGAAAAAATCGCGCCCAGCGACATCACCACCCTGTTGCTCGGCGCCAGCGGCACCGGCAAGGAGCGCTTCGCCCGCGCCCTGCACGAGCTCAGTCCCCGGGCCAAGAAGAAAATGGTGGCGATCAATTGCGCCGCCATTCCGGAAAACCTCCTCGAAAGCGAGCTGTTCGGCTACGAACGGGGAGCCTTCACCGGCGCCAACCAGCAGACGCCCGGCAAAATCGAGTATGCCCACGAAGGCACCCTGTTCCTTGACGAGATCGGCGACCTGCCGCTTGAACTCCAGGCAAAACTGCTGCGCTTTCTGCAGGAACGGGTGGTGGAACGCATCGGCGGGCGCAAGGAGATACCCGTGGATGTGCGCATCGTCTGCGCCACCCACCAGAACCTCGAAGAGCAGATCCGCGAAGGCCGCTTCCGAGAAGACCTGTATTACCGGGTCAGCGAAATGACCATCCGTATTCCGCCCCTCAAGGACCGCATCGGCGATCCGCCGGTGCTCGCCAAGGCATTTCTCGCCCGCTTTGCCGCGGAGCTGGGCACCGGCGTCAAGGGCTTCGACGACGGCGCCATCGCGGCGATAGAAAAATACAGCTGGCCGGGTAACGTGCGCGAGCTGGAAAGCCGGGTGAAGCGGGCGGTGATCATGGCCGAAGGCAGCCAGATCACGGCTGACGATCTCGAACTGTCTCTCGAGGGCGACGAGCTCGCTGCCATGCCTCTCAACCTTCGCAAAGTCCGGGAAGCCGCCGAACAGCAGACCATCATCCGCGCCCTCGGCTACACCGGCGACAATATATCAGAGGCGGCCATCCTTCTCGGCATCACCCGCCCCACCCTGTACAGCATGCTGGAGAAATACGGCCTCAAGTGACAACAGCCTCCTGCCTGGGGCAGCCTCCTGCCAACGAGAGCATAACCGTGACCGCACAGAATAGACGCGACAGCACCCTTGCAGTACCGGACAGGCGACGGAGCGTGGACCAGGAAGTCATACTGTGGAGTTATGTTCTGGCGCTGGCCGGCGCCGGCCTCGCGTTGACGGTGGTCTGTCTCCTGCTGTATGCCTGATCCATGCAACGGACCAGCCTGACAAGATTGTGGGTCTGCTACCTTCTGCTGCTGGTTTACGGCACCTGGTTTCCGTTGACCAACTGGGACTGGACCCTGGGCGGGCTGCGCGCCTTCCTCGACATGGATATCGTCGACTACGCGACCCGCTCGGATTTCGTCATCAACCTGATCGTCTACGTACCCTTTGGCCTGCTGTCGATGCAGCTGCTGTCGGGCCCGCTGTTCACCCGGATGGCGATCGCCGCGCTGACCGGCTGCCTGGTGTCGATGACGCTGGAGTTCGGCCAGACATTTTTACCCGACAGGGTGACCGCGCTATCCGATATCCTCCTCAATACCACGGGCACCTTGCTCGGCGCCCTGGCCGCCGGGGTGGTGACCCAGTTGCCGCCCGGCCAGAGGCTGCACGGCGCGCTCTTCGGCAATCTGCGCAACGACGCCAGTGCCCGACTCGGTCTCTTGGTGCTCACCTTGTGGATACTGTCGCAATTGAGCCCTTTCGTACCCTCGCTCGATCTCGGCACCATCAAACAGGGCGTTGCCGCGCTCCGCGCCGCCTACCACGGCGATGCGGCCTTCTCCTCGCCGCGCTTTCTCAGCTACCTGCTGATGCTCGTCGGGGTGTGCAGCGTGGCGCTGGCCACTTTCAAACCCGCCCGAACCAACGCCGCGCTGATTGCGCTGATGGTGCCGGCGGTCCTGGTCGGCAAGATTTTCATCGTGGGCCGGGTGCTGGCGCCCGAGGCGCTGCTGGCCTGCGCTTGCGCGCTGCCGCTGATCCCTGTTCTGCGCCGGCTGGGGGCCGGCACGCTGCGCCTGCTGGCCGCGGGATGTCTGCTCGGCTTTTACGGCCACAGCGCCTTGCAAGCCGGCGCCGTGGACACATCTCTGCGAGCCATCAACTGGATACCCTTCCGCGGCCACATGAACAGCCTTATCGGCATCATGGACATCCTCGATATCGCCTGGGTATTCGCCGCCCTCGCCTATACGCTGCACCCCCCGGGCAGGGTATCGAAGCGCTCGCTCCTGCCCCGGGGAGCACTGCTGCTGGCCATCGCCTTCGCCCTGGAATGGCAGCAGCAGTTCATCCCCGGACGCTTCGCCGACCTGACCGACGTGGTGGTGGCCATGGCCGCCTGGTGGTTCGCCGCCAGCTACCCGTGGCACAGTCGCGCCCGGCCGACGACAGGATCCGGCCAGGCTCTCAAAACACCAGCCTTTAACCTATCAACGCCGGAAATACCGGCGGCGCAGATACAGGCTCCGAAACCACCCCCCGGCCACCACTACACGTTGCTGGCGCTGGCCGGGGTGGTGGCCCTGGTGATCGCCGCGGTTGTCGTCATCGATCCACCGGAAAGCGCCGACACCTATCAACTGCCGGCGATAGACCTGCTGCCGACACCGTCATTCCCGGCCTTCCGCACCCACCATCCGCGACTGCCGGCACCGGCGCCGGAGGATATCGCACTGATCGACCGCCACCATCCGGCATTCTGGCAACAGCACCGGCACAGGGCGGCCGGCGGCGAGTTGTATTCGCGGATACTGCTGGCCAGAGCGCAACCCGGGACGGTCGACCTCGATGCCCTTTACCGGGACCTCGAACAACTCGTTCCCACCCGGCGCGGCGACCAGCAGACCATCCCCCTGGCCCTGGCCTATGACTGGCTGTATCGGCAATGGTCACCGCGACAGCGGGCCACCCTGCTGGAAAAAGTCGAGGAGGCATGCCAGTATCAGGTCCATGTCATCCGCGACAGCTACCGGCTGTCCCCCTACAATGTCTATCTGTACAACAGCCCGCTGCAGGCCCTGATGATGGCCGCCCTGGCCAGCTACCAGGATGCCGAGGACGACAGCTGCATGCGCTTTACCGCCGATTACTGGCTGCATCGGGTGCTCCCGGTGTGGCGCCAGGTGATGGGCAACAATGGCGGCTGGCATGAAGGCGGCGAGTATGTCGGCATCGGCATCGGTCAGGCCATCTATCAGCTCCCGGCGCTATGGCGCCACGGCACCGGGGAGGATCTGTTCGGCAGCGAGCCGGGGATCCGCGGGTTTCTCGATTTCGCCCTGTATCGGACCCGCCCGGACGGCACCCACATGCGCCTCGGCGACGCCGCTTTCTTCGACCGTTCATTGCCCGATCTCGCGCCGCTGGCCATCGAATACCAGCATCGCGCCGCCTATACCCTGGCGGCGCCCCCCGAGCAACCGACACCGACCGCAAGCCCCTGGGGGCCCCTCTCCCAGGCCGGGCTCGCCGACAGCAACGCCATCGCCGCGCTGCCGCTGAGCAAATACTTCGACGGCATCGGCCTGCTGGTGATGCGCTCCGACTGGAGCCGCGATGCCACCTATGTCACCTTCAAGGCCGGCGATAATTTCTGGTCGCATATGCATCTCGACCAAGGCTCCTTCACCATCTTCAAGGGCGGGGCGCTGGCCATCGACAGCGGCCTGTACGGCACCCGCAGCGGTTCCGATCACCACAAAAACTACAGCTCGCAAAGCATCGCCCACAATGTCGTCACCGTGACCGACCCGGCAGATACCGCAGCAACCCCCCGCGCCATCGCCAACGACGGCGGCCAGCGCCGGGTCGGCTCCGGCTGGGGGCATCCGGCGCCTGTGGATTACAATCACTGGCAACAGCAGCAACAGCGCTACCGGACCGTCGGCGCAACCCTGCAGGGCGAAGACGGCAGCGCGACCTGGAAAGTCGCCGACCTGACACCGGCCTACACCAACAGCCAGTCCGGTAAAGGCACCTTCGCCGACCGTACCCTGCGGGTCGGCCACTACCAGCGCACCTTCGTTTACGAGCGTGACAGAGACCTGATCATCGTTTACGACCAGGTGGCAGGCAGCGACCGGGGATTTCGCAAGAAATGGTTGCTCCACAGCCTCGATGAGCCGCGCACCAGTGCCGGCGGCTTTGAGATCACCACGCCCGCGAACCCCGAACAGGCCATGGCCGGCGGCCGGCTGACAGGGCGGGTGTTGTTGCCCGAGCACAGCGAGATCACCAAAATTGGCGGTCCGGGGTTCGAGTTTTTCGTCGACGGCGTCAACTATGACGAGGACGGCGCGGTACAAGCCCTGGCGGCGCGCAAGAAGGATGCGGAACCGGGCGCCTGGCGCCTGGAAATCCAGCCGACCCTGGAGGACGAAACCCATGAATTCCTGGTGGTGATGCGCGCCGGTTTGCTCGACAACCGCGAACCGCTGCCGGCAATGGATTTCTCTCAGACACCGCAAGCGCTGACCCTGACGCTGGGTGGCGACAATCCGTTGCGGATCACGATCCCGCGGAGCCTGCAGCCGGTCCAGGTATCACCGGCCAGGTGGTGAACCAGGCTGCGCCCGGGTCAGAAACCATACTCGAAACCGAGCAGCATGCGATCCTCTGCAGCGTACTGGCCGAACAGCCCGGCCCTGGTGCCGGAGAAGACATCGGCGCCCAGCCACACCTTGAGGCTCGACGATACCCAGTAGCTCAACTTGAGCTGCAACAACGAATCGCCATCATTGGCGGAATACAGCCCCAGCGCCCGGAAATTCCACACCGCATTGGCAAAGTCCTGCTGGTAGAGCAGTGTCACCAATTGCTCTGAATCGTCCCGGGCCATGGCCGCGGTGTGATCCGGCAGATAACTGTTGAACCACTGGGCGCTGACCAGGATATCCGCCTTTGGCAGCCAGTCGAGGCCAATGACCGACGACAGTTCCGGTGATTCGGCGATGGCGGCATTGTGCAACTCGGCAACGGGCTGAAAAGTATCGGTGTTGTAGGCCAGTTCACCGCGCAGGGTAACATTGCCCAGAACAGTACTGAAGGTTCCCCCCAACAGGTGACTGCGGCGGAATTCCGGCGCCATCAGCAGTTCCCCCGAGGGCAACTGCCTGACCGGCAGTACCGGCGTATCCAGGTAGTGGTAGAGGTAGTTGAGGCTGAGATCCCAGCCGCCGACAAAGCCGCTCAGTTGAAAACCGAAATCACCGTCGCGCAGGGGATCGTCCGGCCTGTCGGTACCGGCCACAGCGGTTATCGGCAATGGCGGCACCAGTCTGGGCGAGCGCGCAGCAAACGGCGCCGTCAGATCCGCAAGCTCGTGGTAGCTGGTATCCGGTATCCACAGCAATTGCAGGTTGCCGTTGTCGCCCAGGGGGAGATTGACATTGCCCATCCACAACGGGATTCGCGAGTCGTCGAACTCATCGAGGATGAACTCACGGTACGACTGCGGGTTGACGACGTCGAGCACCTTGATGCCGTCGGCCTGTCCCCAGATGACCTGCTGCTTGCCGATGCGCCAGGTGGTTCGGCCGAGGCTGAAGTCCGCGTAGAACTCGCGCAGTGAAAGCTCGGCGTGGCCGCTGTTGTACCATGGCGCCGACGCCCCGGAATAATTATCGGGGCGCCGCTCATCCGGGCCCAGATCACCTACCGCGTCGAGGCGGATACGGCCGATCATGGTCACCGCGAGATTGTCGCCGAGCTTCACCCCAACGCGCGGTTCGATCAGGGTCTCGAACTTCTGATGGCGATGGCGACCGGTCGCGTAGGCCCACTCCTGTTCGACGATACCGCTGAAACTGATGTCCACGCCCTGCCGTCCGCCGGCCGCAGGCGGCTGGGCGGACAGCCGCCCGGCGCCAGATTCCGCGCCGTCCGCCGGCATCGCGGAATAGCCCGCGGAGGCCCCGCCAACGGCGGCATCCGCCGCGTCGACAGCGGTCACCGGCCCGGCGGCCTTTCCAGCGACGGCGGCGGCCTCCTCCGTCACAGCTTGTGGCGCAACTTCTTGTGGCGCGGCGTCGTACAGATCGACCACCAGCCGGTGGCCGCGGCCATGCCCCGGCGCCAGGCTGAAGACATCGAAATATGGCAGCGCCCTGGCCAGATCGAGTTCGACGCGCGTACCCGATGCGCCGTCGGGCACGCTGTGCAAGCGCTCAACGACCGTGCCGGCAAACAGTTCGGCGGCGGCTGCCGCCATATCCTGCACATTGTGCAGATCGATCGCGATGCGATCACCAGGCGTCGGCGATGAAACATGGAAGCGTGGCACGCCATCGAGGTCGAACACCACCCGCGTCCGCCCGGGGACAGTCCCTACCCTGACAGCCGCCACGGCCAGTGGCGGGGCAGCCGGTGATTGCAGCCCCGGCGCCGACTCGGCGTCCGCCGGGGAGGTAGCAGCCCAGGAAGCGAATCCTTGCGCGGCAAGCAATATTGCCCCAAGCCAGCCCAGCTGTCGCAGCACCATGGCTATCGGCCGCGCTGCAATGCTTGCTGGGTAAACACCCGCTCATCCACCGGCGTCCGGTAGTCGACCTTCTCGAACTCCAGTTCGGTACGATGGCCGGTCTGGTGGTTCTGCATCACCAGCCGGTGACGGGTGGGAATGCCGTCGACGTCGCGAATATCCTCGACGTCGAGTGTTTTGAGGTGCCCGCCCCGCGGGTCCCAGAAGTCGACCTTGGTAATCATCCAGTTGCCGGTCTCCACCACCGTCAGCGTCCGTGAATAACCGAGTTCCTGTGCCAGCGCCTCGCTGCGGGGGAGCCCCTCCAATACCAGGGTATCCTCGCTTTCGGTTGCGCCGAGGGTATAGACATAATCGTCGGCGCTGAGCCGACCATCGAGCTTCATATCCTCGAAACTGAAATCCGTGCCGAGAAAATAATCACCGCGATCGGATGCCGGGATGCGCCGCACTTTGCGCAGCGCGGGCAGGTAGAGCCACTGGTCATCGGCCCTGGCGGGATCGGCGTAATCCCAGGTCAGCACCGCGGTGTCGCGGATATTCGCCGGCGCGGTGAAGAACAGCACCAGACGCCGCTCGTCGCCAAAATAACGCCGGTAGCTCACCGTTTGCCGCTCCCGGCTGCGGCCCTGCCGGTCGACGGTGCGAAACAGCAGATCCCGGGTCACCTGTTCGCCCTGGGGCACGGCGTTGACCCGCGCCACCACGTCGTCGGCAGACAGCTGGCCACTGGCAAGCCGTTCCTCACTGGCATGGGCATGGACGGAGCTCGCCAGCCAGATAGCGGCGAGCGCCAGCACCACCGCGACCTGCGCCACCACCCGCACCAGAGACTTTCGGCGCGCTGCCCGGTTGCCGGGCAGCGCGCCGCAGACAAAGGCGGGTCGCAGCGCCAGGATCAGCGCCGGCAACAGGGTGACACTGGCCACAAAGCTCACGGCCATGGACAACATGACGATGCTGCCGAAGTCGCTGAGCTGCGAAATCTGGCTGAAGATCAACACCCCGAACCCGACGGCCACCGTCATGACGTTGAACAGCAGGGCCCGCCCTGTCGTTGTCAGGAATCGTGCAACCATTCGCTCCTCCTCCCCACCGGTTACGCTATACAGAATCTGCAGGCGACTGATAGTGTGAATACTGAAATCCACGCCCAGCCCGATTGCCACCGCCGCGAACATCGAGGTGCCCACCCCCAGGGTCATGCCGCTTGCGACCATGAAACCGTAAACCAGCAATACTGCCAGGACCACCGGCACCAGAGTATATACCCCGGCAAGAGCCGAACGATAGCTGAGGCTGGCCACTGCCCAGACCAGCAACAACGCCATCAGCAAACCCGCCAGGTGGCTGTCCCCGATACTGTGGACCCAGTGATAATTGAGGGCGACCCTGCCGCTCAGGGTGGCGTTCACCTCGCCGGAAAACTCGCGCGCCAAATAGGCCTGCAAGGCTTCCACCACCTGGGCAATCTGTACGTAGCCACCATTGTTCATGGTCAGGCGGACATTGGCGGTGCGGTAGTCGTAGTCGACTTCCTGCTCGAAATCCGCAGGATCGGCGGACAGGCTGTACAACAGAAAGTACTGCGCCACCAGATCGCGCGAGTCGGGTAGAGCGTAGGCCGCGGGATCGTTGTCGTTGAGCACGCGGTTCATCTGCTTGAGGTAATCGACGATACTGCTGCTGCCGGTGACATGAGGAAGCGTTTCCGCATAGGTCTGCAGCGCCTCCATCCGGCTGAGTACCGCCGGCTCGAACACCCCCTCCGGCTCCGCGGTCTCGATCACGATATCCAGGGTGTTGGTGCCGTTGAAATGGCGGTTGATGGCACGATCTGCCCGGGCGATGGGCTCCTCCGGGTGGAACAGGTGTATCCGGTCATCGTCGACCACCAGTTGACTGCCCGCCCAGCCTCCGGCCACAGCGATGAGCGCCGCCATCGCCAGCAACAGCGGGCGGCGTCTGGTGAGGAGGCCCGAGCCCAGAATCAGCCGCCCGAGCCAGTCCCGGCCATCGTCAGCCCGGATGAACCGCGGATGCACCTGCAACTTGAGCAGTGTCATGAGCGGCGGCAGTACGACGATGGAATACAGCCAGGCCGCGGTCACGCCCAGGGCGGCAAACAGCCCGAAATACCTGAACGGCGGCATGTCGGCGGCAAAATACAGCCCCAGGAAGCCGGCGACGGTGGTCAGCGAGGTCAGCGTCACCGGAACCCACATGCCGGCCATGGTTTCGACCACCAGTTCCTCCCGCGGACGCTGCGGCACGGCTGCCTGCAAATGAAAATAATGGCTGCAGATATGGATCGTATCCGCCACCGAAATACCGATCAGTATCACTGGCAGGCCGTTGGTGATCACGTAGAACGGTATGTCCATGGCCGCCATGGCGCCAAGGGCGATAGCCACCGAGGCGAGAATGATCACCAGCGCCAGCAGCGATGGCAGAAAACGCCGGAAGGCCAAGGCGATCATGCCGAGGATGACAAACCCGGCAAGCGGATTCAGCCGCCTCGCGTCAGCATCGATATAGGATCCGAGATAACCGGCAATGGCGCCTTCACCGGCGACATGGGCAACAACCCCTGGCGGCAGGGGGTAGTCGTCCAACAGCGCGATGATGTCACTGTAGGTATTTTCGCTGCGCTGCTCGTCGAGCAACTGCACCACCAACAGGGTTGCCTCCCCGCCCCTCGCCACCAGGCTGCCGAGGAACAGCGGAAAATCTTCGACCGCCGCCCGCACCGCCGCTGCGCCGGCATCATTGTCAGGGATGGAGTCGCCCGGCATGAGATCAAGAATCGGCTGCACCTCGATGGACGATTCGGTGCCGGTAATGAGGGATTCCGTCGACAGGCTGATGACCCTGTCGGCGTCGACGTTGGGTACTGTCTTGAGGGCCTCGGTCAGGGCCACCACCGACTGCAGGATATCGGCCCGGTAGATGCCTTCCGGGCCGCTGGCGACCAGAGCCACCAGCAGCGGATCGCTGAGTGCGAAGCGCTCGCGGATAAGATCCCGATACACCAGTGCCGGGTTGTCCGGCGAGAGAAATGCGTCGGAGCGGGTGTCCTTGGCGAGGTCCTTGAAGGCCACCAGCGACAACACCAGAATGACGGCCATCGGCAGCAGCGTCAGCCAGGGATGCCGCACCAGCCCCTGGAAAAAACGCTCGCTCGCACTCGCCGCCGCCATCGTCGTCTCCCTGGCTGCTCAGTAGCTGCGGATCATGACCCTCGCAGTTGCTCGAGAAGCGCCCGCGCTTCATCGGCCTGGCTGAAGTCCGGTTCGTCGACAAGTTTCTCAAGTATCGGTATCGCGTCGTTAGCCTGGCCAGCGGCCTCCAGGATCATCGCCCGGTGATAGAGGATTTCGGGGTTGTCGGGCGTCAGATCCAGTGCCTTCTGGTTGAGCGCCAGAGCTTCGCCGGTGGCGCCCAGCTCCAGTTGGATCATGGCGTAGGTATCCTTGACCTGAGGGCTGTTGGGAGCCAGCCGGTCAGCCTTTTCGATATGCCGCAGCGCCTGTTGTGGATTGTCCTTGCGGTACAGCCAGCTCACGTTGTTGAGAAGAACGACGTTGTCCGGCGCCTTTTCCAACACCTTCAGGTACTGCTCACGGGCCTCCTTCTCGCGACCGAGCTGGAGATAGCTGGATGCCAGCTGGTTTTGTACCAGCACATCCTCGGGGTTGTCGGCCAGCCAGTCGGTCAACAGCTGCAAGGCTTCGTCGCTCCTGCCCTGTGCCGCAACAGCGCCACTCAGCCACAGCAAGGTCATGGCCGCCGGTTGCTCACCCATGACGCCGCGCAGGTAAGACTCGGCATCGGCCGGCTTTTTCTGCGCCAGGGCAATACGCCCCTTGGCAACCCGCACTTCCGGCTCCATGGCGACCTCTGCCGGGAGCCCTTCCAGCACCTCGCTGGCCTCCTCCAGATTGCCCAGTCCCAGCAGCGCATCGGCCATCAGCTTGTGCAGGTCAGGGCTGTTCGGGTACGACTCCAGCGCTTGTCGCAGATGCTTTTCCGCTTCTTCATACCGCTGGCCACGCAGCTCGACACGGGCCATCAGCGTCAGCGCGCCGGCATCTTCAGGGAGCAGGCCCAGCAAGTGCTTGGCCGCCTCCTCAGCCGCCGGCAATGCGCCGTTCGCCAGCAGGGATTCGGTCAACAACAACCACAAGCCCGGCTCGCCGGGGTAGTCATCGCGCACGGCGTTGAGCAGGCTCACCGCTTCGCCGCTGCGCCCTTCCTCGAGCAGCAGCCGCGCCAACACCAGGCGTGGCTGCAGCGCCTTGTCGTCGGCGTCCACCGCCGCTTCGAGAGCGCTGCGCATGGCACCCGGATCGCCGCGCTGCCCCTCGACCAGCGCCAGATTCACCAGTGTGCCGGTATCGCCGGGGTGATGCTCGAGCGCGTCCAGGTAGCGTTCGCGGGCCTGATCCAGATCCTCCCTTCCGCTCGCCAGCACCGCCAACCCCCTGTTGGCGGTGACATTGCCAGGATCGAGCGCCAGGGCGCGCTCGAAATGCTTGCGCGCCGTCTCGAGGTCGTTGTCCTGCAGCGCGATGCGGCCCAGCAGAAGATGTGGCCGCGGACTGCTCTGATCGCTGGCCAGGTAGGCGTTGGCCTCGGCTTTTGCCTGGCCGCTGTCCCCGGCAGTCAGGTAGGCCTGCACCAACTGCTCCTGCACATCGGCGCCTTCCGGGTCGAGGTCGCGGGCGGCGGTAAGTTCGCCAATACCGCGCTCCCGATCACCCGCCCGCAACAGTTCCGTGCCGAAGGAAACCCTGGCCAGGATGGATTCCGGCCGGACAGCCACCACCTGCTGGTACACATCGGCGCTTTCGGCATGCCTCCCCTGGGCACTCAGAGCCGCCGCCAGCAGACCCATCGCCGGATAGTTCATCTCGTGCTCTTCGAGCACATCGCGGGCGAGCCGCTCCGCGCGCTCAGCCTCCCCCATTCTCAACAGCACGGAGGACAATTGCAGGCGAGCATTCACATGCTTGGGTTGTGCGGCCAGGAAACTGTTGAGCTGGCTCCTGGCGGTCGCCAGATTACCTTCGCGAATATTGGCGCTCGCGGCAAGATAAAGGCTACCTTTGTGCGTCGGCAACATGCCCAGCACCTTGGTAAATTCATTGAGCGCGCCGCCACTGTCGCCAGCGTCGAGCAACACCCGGCCCCTGGCGAAGCTCACCCCCGGATGATCAGGGATGATGGTTTGCAAAGCTTCCAGCTCAGCCTTGGCCTCATCCATCTTGCCCTGCTCGATACGCATCGTGACCAGGTTCAGGCGGTCGCCAAGCCTGAACGGATTCAGCTTCGTCGCCTCGGCGTAGCTGGTCTCGGCTTCTGCAAACTCCCGCTTGAGTTGCTGTACGTCTCCCAGCAGACTCCAGGCTTCTGCATAATCGGGATGTGCTTCGACGATATCCTGAAGGGCCACCAGCGCATCCTCGAGGCCATCGGTATAGAACAGCAGATAAAGCGCATGGTTGGTCTCGATATAGGCGTCGCCCGGGGCATCGGCCAGGGCCCGGGCCAGGGTGTCCTCTGCGACACGAATATCTTCCTCCGCCGCCTGGGCCAGGGCCAGGGCGGCGAGATATTGCGGATGGCCGCCAACCGCGGCGAAGTCCCCGGCCGCATGTTTTTTCAGCAAGTCTCCAGCCTTCCCGGCAGCGATCAGGGCCCGCGCATACAGAACCCGGACCTCGGGATCATCGGCGCCCTTCAGCGAGCGCTCGAATTCGTCCAGGGCGCTGACCGGATCCTGCTGAAAAACATAGGTCTCGGCGAGCAGGCGCCGTGCCGATGGGCTGTCCGGATTCTGCTGGAGAGCGGTTTTGACATCGATGACGGCTGCCCTGACGTTACCCTGATCGAGGGCAGCCTGGGCACGGGAAACCAGTTCCTGTTCCGACACCTGGGGTGAACAGGCACTCACAGCGATAACAAAGACAGTGCTCTTTGCCAGACAGATTGCAGGATGAAAAATTCGGGAAAGGCTCATTATTGATTGTTCCACAGTTATGGAAAGCGTCTTCGTTACATTAACGACTCCATCCATCAAAGCCAAATGTTTTGAGGCTCCATGCTCCCGGCAACGATACCGCCGCGGCATCTCTGCCTGCCCGACCCGCTGTGCAAGCGGGATACAAAACCTGGCGGACAAAAAAAGCCGGCCCTGGAGGAACCGGCTTTTCTCGAACTGCGCGAACGGTCAGGCAGTTTTGCGGATCCGCCAGCCCAGCATCAGCAGGCCCATGCCCAGCAGCGCCAGCACGCCAGGAGCCGGGATGGTGGTGATGCGAGCCTGGGTGAACAGGACCGAGGTGCCGGGAGATTTTTCCTTGGTATAGACGGAGTCGCCATCCAGGATCGCACCGGGACCCGCCAGGTAGCGGAAGCTCAGTTTATAGAGCTGGCCGCCAACATAGAAGGTAATGGAACCCGGCAGCGGTGTAACGGTAAAGATATCATCGCACTTGGTGCCGTGAGGATTTGGTGGCGGGCAGTTGCGCACCAGTGATTCGTTGTAGGTTTCAGTAAAGGTAATGCTGAGAGGCACCACGCCGAAGGGAATTCCCACCGGACTGGTCAGCTCGAAGCTGGTTACCAGCTCCGAAGTAGCCATATGCCCGTCAGCCGCAGTGATCACGTTGTTGTAGTGGATCGCCGCGCCGGTGTTGGTCCAGTCGCCATTGGTGACAATCTTCTCGAAGGCCGGGATCGTGACCGGGCTGGAACCGAGCAATGCTGCCTCATGAGGGCCCGTACCGTTGGCCCCGAACACCGCCTGCAAGCCGCTCTGGTTGCCGTTGCCGGTGGACGCCGGGACACCCCAAGTCATCACGCTGGAGGTGCCGGCGATACCGCTCGGGGTGACCGCTCCGGTTTCATTGTAGCCCAGTTGACACGCGGCCTCGGAGCCATTACTACAGGTGGCGCCGCCAACGACAAAACCACCGTCGGTCACCCAATCCCATTCGGGAATGATAGCCGCAGAGGCGGCCATCGAAAGAAAACCACTGGAAGCCAGCACAAGTCCAGCCAGGATATTTTTAGTCTTCATACTGATGTTCTCTCCGTAAGTTAGAACTCCACATTTGCAACCTGGCGGCGTTGAACTGACACTCAGATTACACTCTTCGATATGATTATATGCACACCTCATGCCAAACAAATATTTCAATTTAAAAACAATGCCTTATGAATAAACAGATAGCGGAAATCGACATTTTCGACGGCCTGCCTGTAAACTTTACCGACAGCTCACCCGCCGCAAACAATACCTTGCTATAACGGAGCTCATGTTGTGCCCTGCACGACGGCAGTAAACTCGAAGGGCCGGAATGCCAGGAAAATTAACACTCATCATGCACACGAAATGACATCGGATACTGGCTTGACGGCGCCGTCACAGACACGCACTAAAAAGCCGGTCACCAAAGGTGACCGGCCGGCTCAGAGTATTGGCTGTTTTCAGGATGAGCCGCTTAGCTTATAAAAGCGGCCCCGGTGATCAGCCGGTTCTCCGTACCCGCCAACCCAGCATCAGCAGGCCCATGCCCAGCAACGCCAGTACCCCGGGTGCCGGGATGGTGGTAATGCGGGCCTGGGTGAACAGGACCGAGGTGCCAGGGGCATCTTCCCTGGTGTAGACGGTGTCGCCGTCAATGATCGCTCCGGGACCCGCCAGGTAGCGGAAGCTTAGTTTATAGAGCTGCCCCCCCACGTAGAACGAGATCGAACCAGGCAATGGCGTGACGCTAAAGATATCGTCGCACCGGGTGTCGTGAGGGTTCGGCGGCGGGCAGTTGACTGCTTGCGACTCGTTGAAGGTTTCAGTAAATCCGATATTGATAGGCACCACGCCAAACGGAATTCCCACCGGGTTGGTCAACTCGAAGCTGGTCACCAGAAGCGATGTATTCATATAGCCGCCCGCTTCGGTGATCACATTGTTGTAGTGGACCGCCGCACCGGTATTCGTCCAGTCACCATTGGTGATGATCTGCTCGAAGGCCGGGATCGGTACCGGTGTGGAGCCGAGCAGTGCGGCATCCAGCGGACCCAGGCCAGTTGCACCGAACACCCCCTGGAGGCCACTCTGGCTGCCGCTGGCCGGCGAGGGGGTACCCCAGGTCATTACGCTGGAGGTGCCGGCGATGCCGCTCGGGGTGACCGCTCCGGTTTCATTGTAAGTGAGATTGCACGCGGCCTCGGCACCATTGCTGCAGGTTCCACCACCGATGGCGAAGCCCCCATCGGTCACCCAGTCCCATGCGGGAATGATGGCTGCGGAGGCACCCATCGAAAGAAACCCGCCGGAAGCCAGCACTAGCCCAGCCAGAACATTTTTAGTCTTCATAAGGCTCTCTCCATAATCAGCATTCACATTTTGCAACCCATGACCCTGGCAACTGGCATCGAGGTTACACTTTGTTTCATACTTCATTACGCAGACAGTAAGCACGCATACAACATACCAACAAAAAAATAACCAGAAAATACAAAAGATTATAAATAACCTATAAGCGGAATCGGGATTGATCGGGACGTTTTTGTAAACTTTTCCGACACCACCGCAATGCTGTCAGGTGCCCTGCAGAGAGTGTCCCGGTGCCCGCTCCTCCCCCTTGCTCAGGGCAGGTATCGCCCCGGGGCCAGGATACCGTTGGGATCCAGGCTGCTGCGCAGGTGGGTGAAGAACTGCTGGTAGACCTCCGTCTTCGACGGCAGCTTCGCCATCGACTGGATACCCAACCGGTATGGGTAGTAACCGGCATCACAGAGTTGCTCCAGCATGTCGTCGTGACAGGCCATCGCGCGCTGGTCCTCACCCGGGATATCGCGGTCGTAGGAAATGTTCACCACGCAATCGATGGTTCTTTCGGTCAGCAGAGTGATGGATACCGCAGGCTCGTAGCCATGGGCCAGCATCGTCGTCTTGACGATATTCCAGATCGCGGCCGCATGCCTGCCGCTGGTGGGCGCTACCGGTGCCAGCCACATCACGCCACAGTTGTCCTGCTCGGGGCTGAGGTCGACGGACGCCTCGGGGAGGTTTTTTTTACGCCAGTAATTGCTGGCCAGCATGCCCGCCGAGGGCACTCCCTGGGTCATGCCGAACACCGGCTTCACCACCTTGAGCATCTCGGTGAGATTGACGCCGGTCACCCACTGATAGGGCCTGGCAAAGCGCTCCGCCAGCGCCAGCAGGCGCTCATCGAGAAACTGCAGGCGCTTCACCTTGCCCTTCAGCCGGCGCTTGAGCCGACGGCGCGCATCGGCCACGGTGGCGCGCGTGCCGTAGAGCGCACCGGAGACATTCCACAGTCCGCAATCCCATTCTTTCACCTTGGCCTGGAGCACATCGTCGGGCAAGGGCGTGGTCCCCCCGGCCTGAAGCCAGGGATAGCCCTGGATGGCGGAGATCATCTTGTAGTCGTTGCCGATATGCATGGCGCTGCGTATCGTGCCGTCGAGGCGCAGCGGGCGCAGCAGGTCGATCAATCCCGGCAGGTCGTCCTCGCGCTCGATCCGGCAGGCAAAAAACTGCATATACTCGGGTTTTGGCATCAGCCAGATGGTGGCCTGCACGATCACGCCGAGATTTGACTGGGTAAACAAGCCATCGTAATGGGGCCCCACCCCCCAGCGGTACACCCCTGTCGCCTGGGCATTGCGGTACTGGCCGAACCCGGTCTCGAGCAGGTCGCCGCTGGGCAATACCACCTGAAAACCGCCAACGTTGGCAAAATGATCGGCATAGGCGGTGTGCCCGAAGCCGCGCTCGGCGATATTGCCGACCAGGCTGGTGCGCGGCGACGCGCCGGTCACATCCAGCCAATAGGGCGCGTCGCGCTCGCGCAAATAGTCGAACAACTGTTGCTGGGTCACCCCCGGCTCCACCCTGACGTAACCCAGGTCGGCGTTGTACTCGACGATACGGTCGAGGCGCTTGAGCTCCATCACTACCGAGTCCGGCGCGGTGGGCACGGTGGAGCCATAACCGGTATTGAGGCCGGTACTGATCGGGTAGATCGGCACCCGGTACTGATTGGCAATGCGCAGACAGGCCTGGACTTCGGCTGCAGAACCCGGCCGCACCACCGCAGGCACCCTGTTGCTGGTGTGAAACGTGGCCGTTTCGTAGCGCTTCATCAGTTCCGGGTCGTCGACCACATGGTCCCCGCCCAGCGTGTTCCGAAACGCTGCTATTGCATCCGCTATATTGGCCATTGGACAAATTCCTGAGCGCCTGGCGCCGCACGTCGGGCCCCGGCCATGAGCTGGGCCATTGACATCATCCGAACGCGGGACGGAACCATGACCAGCCGAAGTCGGACAGGCCGAAATCCTTATTGCGGTCGATGGCGGCTCTCGGCTCCGGCGTCCTCTGTGGTACCGGCTCGAGGGCTCCGGCAATCTGCTGGTATACCGCGCTGTACATCTGCCGCAGTTCCACCGGCGCATGCGCCACCAGGTCATCGATGTTCGCGTAGTACGGCGCCCGGGTGCCGCGAAATTCGAAATCGTCGCCAATGCGCCGAAACACCGTACCGGCTCGCCGCAGCAGCAGGAACAGGGAAGGCTCCATGATCGCGCAGCAGTTTTTGCGGTTGAGAACATCGGCCACTGCGCCGGAAGCCATGAACAGGAACAAGGCGATAAGGGGGAAGGTGCGCTGTTCCCGCTTGCTGAAATTAAACGCGTCACTGGCGCCGAAGCGTGTTTCCCGCTCGCCGCGACGGCGGCGGAAGTCACTGTCCACCGCCAGCCGCGAAATTTCGCACAGCGTATTGCGCCGCCCGGAAAACTGGCTCATGAACGCCTGGTCGAGACTGTCGCCGGCGTGGCCCTCCATGGGCATCAGGCTGTTTTCGTTGGCCAGCACCAGACGGACACAGCCTGCCGCCTTGCCGGTTTCGCGGTGGCTGACCAGGCAGTGTATCGAACTCTCCTCGTAGGTATCCATTTCCTGTTGGTTGCTGAACACCTCCGGGGGTTCGTAGCCAAACTCTTCACAATAGACCCGGTAACGGAGATGGTAGACCCGCTCCCGCTGCTCCCTGGTCAGGGCCACGGACAGGTCGAAATAGCGCGAGAAGTCGAGCAACCGCGAACTGTTTTCTGAAGTAGGCTTTTCTGTTGTCATGAAAGAGAAACTCTGCTGGGGATAGCTTCGCGTTGCCAGTCCAACCCAGGTTCAGGCGGTTCGGGAAGCTATCATTGCTACTCGTTTAGGTGGCCCATATACACCAGCGCTCAATGACAGAAATATTAAGCCTCGCAGGAATCGGGTCTTGCGACCTGAATACCATTGCCAGGCAGACTCCCTGTGCAGTGCAGCACTCACTGAAAGATATCCCGGATCATTGCGTATTGCCAGAGCGGTTGCGATAAAAAAAACAATCCGCCAGCAACGCCCATACTTCATCAGACCGTCGCCAGACCATGGGGTGCGCTGACGCAGGAAGCGCATCCCGCCGATCCAGCCCGCTGGCGCGCTTCCTGTGTCAGCGCACCCTATTAAAAATGTCGCCAGCGACGATAATCCGGTCGCCATCACGGTGCGGCAAACCGTTCTTCGAGACAACCGGCGAAGCCGGACAGCGCCGCGTCGATCAGTGCGAACACTTCGGTAAAGCCGTGCAAGTCGCCATAATAAGGGTCGAGAATATCCTCCGCTCCCTGGCCCCGCCCGGCAGCAAAACCGCCGAGCAGAAAAACATTGCCCGGCAGTTCCTGGCCGGGCATCAGGCTCGCCACTTCGGCCAGGTGCCGGTGCTCCATGACCAGCACGAAATCGCTGTGCTCGATCATTCGCGCCCGCAACGGCCGCGCCCGGATGCCGCGCAGCGAAACACCGGCGGCGGCGGCCAGCTTAGCGGCCCGCGGATCGGGGCGCCGCCCGGGCTGGCCGACAGAGGTGCCCGCCGAGCGCACAGCCACCCTGCGCCCCAATCCCATGGCGTGCAAACGGGAGCGCAACAATCCCTCGGCCAATGGCGAACGGCAGACATTGGCGGTGCAGACGAACAGGACCCGACATTGCGGACGGAACCAGATCATATCGTTATCACCATCGCTCCCCGGGTGCCGCCGACAGCCCGCCGGCCCCAGTCAAGGCGTTGACAGCACAGGGTTCAATTGCGCTCTGCGGCACGACGCAGCAGCTCCTTGACGTGGCGCACCGGCACCGCATAGGTGATACCGGATGGCCGCTCGAGAATCGCCTCCCGCGACTCCTTGACAAAAACACTGTTGACCACGCCGATGACTTTTCCCGTCTCCGGATGAAACACCGGACTGCCGCTGTTGCCTGGATAGGCGACGGCGTCCAACTGAAACACGTCGAAAGGATTGCGCATGCGCAACAACTGCGCCGAGGACAGTTGTCCGGCGGAGTCGGCGGTCCGCACCACCGGGGTGATGGACGAAACGATCCCGGTATGGGTAACGGGAAAGAGGCCGAGGACGGCGCCGATGGGAAACCCTGTGAATGCCACCAGATCGCCTTCCCGCACTTTGTCGGAATCGCCGAGCGCCATGCTGGCCAGCGGGCCGGAAGTGATGCGCAGCAGGGCCAGGTCGTGCAGCGAATCCTGCTCCAGCAGCTCGGCAAGATGTATTCGCGCCTCTTTGCCCCGTCCCGAGAAGACCGCCAGTGACTGATTGTTGGTGTGGTCCAGTTCCCTGGGCAGCACGTGATAATTAGTGACCACAGTGTAACCGTCATCCACCACGAAGCCGGTGCCCAGCAAGTTGTTGGGGCGCGCCTTGCCCACCGGCTGGCGCGCCGGATAGGTCGTGCCGACCCCGACCACAGCTGGGCGCACCTGATCGATGATATCCGGCAGCCCGGCGAACGCCGCATGACCGACCGCCAGCAGCAAAATCGCCAGCCACTTATCACACCTGCGGGGAAAATAGCGCATAATAATCGTCCGACGCAAAACAGATCACCGTTGATTGCTGGTCATTTGATTCCTGGTCGCGACATTTGCGAAGAGCACGCCCACAGGCACAGCAAGTCCGCCGGAACCATAACAGAACAGCCCCTGCGCGAAAACTGACGGATTTCTTTACACATGTTTTCCTACTAACCCGCTTCCCTATAACGGAGATTTGGGAATGGCCGACCTGATCCATGAACTGATCGCCGCCCAGGCCAATGGCACCGGCGACAGACCCGCACTGCTCTACAAAGATGACGTCCTCACCTATTCCGCCCTCTGGGAAACCCTCCAACGGGTGGCCAGCGGGCTGATGGCCGCGGGGATCGCCGCCGGCGAGCGCGTCGCGATATACCTTCCGAAGCAACTCGAAACCGTGGCCGCAATATTCGGCACATCCAGTGCCGGGGCCAGCTTTGTCCCGGTCAACCCGCTGCTCAAGCCGCCCCAGGTCCGCTATATTCTCCAGCACTCCCAGGCGCGGATATTGTTCACCTCACTGCAGCGTCTGCCAGCGCTGGCGGACGAACTCGCTCACTGCCAGGATCTGCACACAGTGGTGGTGATCGACGACCTGGTGGAAGAGCGCGCCGCCGCACTGATCGCGCGCCTGCCCGGCAAGACCCTCATCGACTGGCGGCACTTTCTCCGCGAGCCCTCCCGCCCCCCCCATCGGCGCATCGACAATGACATGGCCGCGATTCTCTATACCTCGGGGAGTACCGGCAGCCCCAAAGGCGTGGTGCTCTCCCACCGCAACATGGTTGCCGGCGCGCGCAGCGTCGCCCAATACCTGGAAAACACCCCGGCCGACCGGATACTTGCCGTGCTGCCCCTCAGTTTCGACGCAGGCTTGAGCCAGCTCACCACGGCGTTCTCCGCAGGCGCTTCAGTGGCACTGATGGACTATCTGCTGCCAAAGGACGTATTGCGCGCCGTCGTTCGCTACCGGATCACCGGCCTTGGCGCCGTCCCGCCCCTGTGGAACCAATTGGTCCAACACCCGTGGCCGGCAGAAACCGCAGATTGCTTGCGCTATGTCACCAACACCGGCGGCGCCATGCCTGTGGCGACCACACGGGCACTGCGCGAGCGCCTGCCCAACGCCCGCATTTACCTCATGTACGGGCTCACCGAAGCATTCCGCTCCACTTACCTGTCCCCCGACGAGGTCGACCATCGCCCCCAATCCATCGGCAAGGCCATCCCCAACGCCGAGATTCTCGTAGTCAATGACGCCGGCCAACTCTGCGGCCCCAACGAACCCGGGGAACTGGTGCACCGGGGCGCACTGGTGGCACTGGGTTATTGGAACGACCCCGAAAAAACTGCCGAGCGCTTCCGTCCCTGTCCAGGACAGGACGACAACCTGCCGATTCCCGAAATGGCCGTCTGGTCCGGCGACCAGGTTGTCAGGGACGAGGAAGGTTACCTCTACTTTGTCAGCAGAAAGGACGACATGATCAAGACCTCCGGGTACAGGGTAAGTCCAACGGAGATCGAAGAAATAGCCTATGGCTCGGGGCTGGTGACGGGCGCCGTGGCGTTCGGCGTGCCCCACGCCGACCTCGGCCAGGCCATCGTCCTGATCGTGACGCCCGGCGGCGACACCGAACATGCAGTGCTGCACACCCGCTTGCTCGACTACTGTAAACGGGAACTGCCCGCCTTTATGCAACCCGCCCGCATCGTGATACTGGATACCCTGCCGCACAACCACAATGGCAAAATCGATCGCCGCACCCTCACCACCACCTATGCCCGCATACTGGAAGGCGATCCGGGCTGACAGCGGCACGGAGTTTGTCTGTGGGCAGAGACAGGGGCTCGGGGTCTGTCGATTGTTAGGCAAGCATCGCCGGTGCGCCTCCTCCGTCGGCACATCCTACTGAAGCAAGAGCATAGGGTGTGCTGAGGAACGAAGCGCACCGCGCTCGCCGACATCAAAAAATCTCTTATTTACCAATATATAAAAAGAAACACCACGCCGCCAGAAAGGGCCTACCCCCCGCAACTCAATGCGATCCGGTTCTTGCCCAGATGCTTGGCCTCGTACAGCGCCTGGTCGGCCTTCCTCAGCAGGGCATTCATGCTGTCGCCCGCCTCGAGTTGGGCGACGCCGATACTGCAGGTAAAATGCATCGCCTGCCCGCCCACCACGACATCCGCCATGGCGACGCCGGCGCGCAGCCGTTCACCGAGATGCATCGCTTCCTCGGAACTGGTCCCCGGCAGCACGATCAGGAACTCCTCGCCACCGATCCGGCCGACAGTGTCGGTGGAGCGGGACAACTCCTTGAAGCACTTCGTGGCGACTACCAGTACGTTGTCGCCGATATGGTGCCCGCAACCGTCGTTGACCGCCTTGAAGTTATCGAGATCGATCATCAGCACACTGAGATCCTGGGAGTAGCGGTGGCAGCGCTGGATCTCGTATTCGAGCTGCTCCATGACACCACGGCGATTGATGGCGCCTGTCAGCGGATCTGTCACCGATAGTATCTGCAGTTCCCTGGTCCGCTCCTCGACATGTTCTTCGAGCATGACCAGAGCCGCCGACAACTCATTCTCGGTGCGCGCCAGTTCATTGGTCTTGATGACCATGTCCACCTGATTGGGCAACTTCAACGCGCGGGGCATGAATTTCCACACCAGGGGAATCAGCGAGAAGGCGATGAGCGCCGTCGCCACCTTCAACCAGGCTCCGAACTCGGAGAAGTACTGCCAAAAGACGAGGCTGTCGACCAAGTGGTCGATGGCGATCACCATCGATAGCAGCGCGCCCAGCAATAACATGCGCCGCAACCAGGCATCTTTGCGGGACCGGGAAAAATAAATCAACGCCACCGCAATGGACACAAAGGACACCGCCAGGACAAAACTGGCAGCAATGTCCAGGAATGCCATGGCTGCGGTATTGCCGACCACATCCACGCCACCAACGGAAACGCCATCTGGAAAACTGCTTTCAGGCTTCACGAGCAACCCTCGGGCGGTGCGATAGCCTTGCCAAAGCAGCATACCGCCCTGCAAACCCGCCACTGTCGCGGGACCCGCTCCCCATCCATCCGCTCGCTGTCATCCTTACCGATCCTCATCCGGATACCCCTGCTCCCTGAATGCCCGCGCCGGCACGTCGCGGCAACCAGCAACCGGCCGCCGCCGCGAAAGCGGACAGCCGCGCACCGGCCACTCATGGACCGCTTGCTGTGGGTTACCTCGACTCGCTCAACATCTCCCTGGGGTGGCGATCCTCTTCGCCTTCCATTTCAATCCCTTGAAGCCCGGTCCATTCAAGCTCGGTCCACTGAAATTCACGCCATTGACCCTGACGCGACGTGGATCACCTTCCCGCCGCCAGCCGTTTCAATGGGTGTTGTTGTCCCTTTGCTCTCTGATGGTGTTCTTTTGTTATGGTGTCGTTCCATGGTTTTGCCGTCACTCCCTGGACCTGGGTCTGAAGCATATCGTCTCCAGGCCACAGCACCGCGCTTGCCAGTCACTACCGCGAGATCCATCGGCCCGCTGGTCATATCTCCCTCTGCAGCAAGGGGCCGAATCGCAGCCCAGACACCGAACGGCCCGCCGGACGACCCGGGAAAGCGCGTCCGGCAAACTCTAGACGAGTCCCTGGTCGACTGTCAAATACCGCCATAGCAATAATCTACTGGCTCCGAGAGAGCTGAGCGCCCCCGGGTTCCGCCAATAAGTCACCGGGAGTCATAACGATAATGATATATACTGCAACCATCGATAAGAACCGGTCAGTCCGGCACCGCCTGCGAAATATTGGGAGCGAGCCGGCGCAGCACCGGTCGACCTGATAACTTTTGCTGTAAATTGTATAAGTTATAGGTGATGTGAAGCCGGACAAGGGCATGGTACAATCGCGACCGCCAAAGCTAACGTGAACCCGGGCGACAGCCAGATCGATAGCGTTGTTACGGCCAGGAAACCCTGACAATAGACGACGTAAGAACAACGGGACAGGTAACGACCAGGGAGTAACACAATGCTTGCCGCCAAGTCGGCCAGGATGCGTCTTTTCAAAAGCCACGTCCATGTCACCTATTCGTGGCTGGCGGCGGTCGACGCCCTCCTCTTTTTCGCGTCCTGCTATCTGGCCACCTGGTTGTACTTCATACCTCAGCCAGCGTCTCTGGCCGACCATCTCCAGTCGCTCCCTTACAGGGCCGCCATCTTCTCCGCCATTACCACCCTGGCGATGTTTTCCATGGGTCTTTACCAACCGCGGCAGCGCGAGGGCATAAACGGCATCTTCCTGCGCACCATCGGCGCCTTTGCGCTGATGACCCTTGGCATGACGACGATCATCTTCTTTTTCCCCGGCATGCACCTCTGGCGCGGCGTGTTCATCTATTCCGCTGCCATTGCCTTCTCCTCGGCGCTGGCGACCCGCTGGGTTTTCATCAAGACGGTGAGGATGGACCAGTTCAACCGGCGGGTCCTGGTGCTGGGTACCGGGCACAAGGCCAACAACATCCCGCGACGGATGCGCCGCAAGAGCGACCATCACGGCCTGCGCATCTGTGGCTACGTCCGCGTTCCCGGGGAGGAAACCACTGTCATCAAGGGCAATGTGGTGACCCTGGAACAGCCGTTGTCCGACTACGTCCTCGATCAGAACATCCACCAGGTGGTGGTAGCCATCGACGATCAGCAACAACTGCTGCCCGCGGAAGAGTTGATGCGTTGCCGAATGCACAGGGTATCGGTGCTCGGCCTGCTCGACTTTTTCGAGCGTCAGGCCGGCAAGATCCTGGTCGACGAAGCCACCCACGAGTGGTTCATCTTCGCCCGGGGGTTCAGGCACCGGACCCTCAGGGGGCTCGGCAAGCGCCTGTTCGACATCGCCGGGGCCGCCAGCCTGCTGCTGGTCAGCTGGCCGTTCATGCTGATAACCGTGCTGGCAATCAAGCTCGAAGACGGCCTTCGCGCCCCGGTCATCTTCAGGCAGAAACGGGTCGGACTGAACGGCAGGACCTTCGACGTCATGAAGTTCCGCAGCATGACCGTCGATGCCGAGGGAGACGGCAAAGCCCGCTGGGCGACCGCCAACGACAACCGCATCACCCGGGTCGGACAGATGATCCGCAAACTGCGTATCGACGAGCTTCCACAAATCTTCAATGTCCTGATTGGTAACATGTCGCTGGTCGGGCCGCGCCCCGAACGCCCCGAATTCGTCAGCGAGCTGGAAAAGGACATTCCCTTTTACAATAATCGCCACTATGTCAAACCCGGGGTTACCGGCTGGGCCCAGCTCAACTACCCTTATGGCGCATCGGTCACCGACGCCAAGCACAAACTCGAATTCGACCTGTACTATGTGAAAAACCAGAGCCTTTTCCTGGACTTTCTGGTATTGCTGCAAACCGTCGAGGTGGTCATCTTCGGCAAGGGCGCTCATTGAGCTATGCCGGGCACCAAGAACACATTGACAAGTACCGAAAAGAAGTACTGTATTCCCAGAAAAACAGCCGTGGCTAGCCCGCAAAGGAGTAACAAATGAGCAAGCAAACCGTTTTATCGCAATTGCGCCGCGGCCTGGCATTGCCCTGCAGTATCGTGCTGGGGTTGATGCTGGGTGCCTGCGGTTCCCACCCCATCCCCGATGGGCAGCGGTTCGACAGCCCTGATTACAACTATGTCATCGGCCCGGGCGACACCATGGAGATCTTCGTCTGGGGCAATGCCGAACTCAGTACCACAGGCATCGTGCGTCCCGATGGCAAGCTGACCACGCGGCTGGTCGAGGACCTCCCCGCCAGTGGCAAAACCTCGACGGAACTCGCCCGCGAGATCGAAAAAGTCTACTCCGAGTATGTGCGCCAGCCGGTCGTCAGCGTCATCGTCAACGGCTTTGTCGGCGTGCCGGAGCAGCAGGTCAGGGTCGTCGGCGAGGCGACCAAGCCGTCGTCCGTGCCTTATGCCCAACATATGACCCTGCTCGACCTGATGATCGCGGTGGGCGGTATGACCGAGTACGCCGCCGGCAACAAGTCGGTACTGGTCCGCACCGAAAATGGCAAGCAGCAGTCCTATGGTCTGCGGCTCGACGACCTGCTCAAGAGTGGTGACATTTCCGCCAATATGGCCCTGCGGCCCGGCGATATCGTGATCATCTCTGAATCCTGGTTTTGATTTGCCCGTCGACAGCGGGTTTCCGGAAGGATAACTTTCTATGCAGGACGCCTTGGCGCAACTACAGAGTTACTTGCTGGGTATATGGCGGCACCGCTGGCTGGCGCTGGTGGTCGCCTGGGTCATAGCGCTGGGTGGCTGGTTTGTCGTCGCGCAGATGCCGGAATCCTACGTCGCCAGCGCCCGAGTCTACGTCGACACCAACTCGGTACTGAGACCATTGATGCGGGGCCTGGCCATCACTCCCAATATCGACGAGCGCATTTCCATGATGAGCCGGACCCTCCTCAGCCGGCCCAACCTGGAAAAACTCGCACGGATGACGGACCTCGATCTCCTGGCCACCACCGAAGCCCAGAAGGACGGGCTGATAAAGCGGCTCGAAAAGTCGATTTCGCTGACCGGCAACCGGGGTAACGCCTCTCTCTATTCGATCTCGGTGACCGATCGCGACCGGGAAACGGCGCGCCGGGTGGCCCAGGCGCTGATCACGGTGTTTATCGAAACCTCGATGAGCGACAAACGTGAAGACAGCTCCGGCGCCCAGAGTTTCCTGGAGCAACAACTCGTCGAATCCGAGGGCCGCCTGGTCGAGGCGGAATCCCGCCTCGCCGTGTTCAAGCAGAAAAACGTCAGCGTTCTCCCCGGCGACAGCGGCGACTATTACAGCCGCCTGCAAGCCTCCCAGAGCAACCTCGAGCAGGCCCGCCTGCAGCTGCGGGAAATGGAGAACCGCCGCGCCGAGCTCCAGCGGCAGCTCGACGGCGAGGACCCGGTCTTCATCGCCGATGGCTCGTCCGGCACCACCAACTCCCAACTCGACGCCCGCATTCAGAACCTGCGGGTGCAGCTCGATGGGCTGCTGTCCCGCTACACCGACAGGCACCCGGAAATCCGCCGCCTGCACGGGCTCATCGATGAACTGGAAGCGGAGAAACAGGCGGCCTACGAGCACGCCCTCGCCAATCCGGGCAATGCCTATGGCGGCCTGACCTCCAGCCCCGTCTACCAGGGCATGCGCAGCATGCTCGCCGAAACGGAAGCCCAGATCGCCGAGCTGCGGGTGCGCACCACCGAGTATGAGCGCCGGGTCGAGGACCTCAAAACCAGGGTCAACCAGATCCCTGAAGTGGAAGCCGAATTGAAGCAATTGACCCGCGACTACGAAGTGCTGTCCAGGCAACACCAGCAGATGCTGGAACGTCGGGAATCGGCACGCCTGTCGGGGGATGTGGAGAAAAACGCCGGTGATTTCACTTTCCGGGTCATCGATCCACCCTTTGTGCCGCGCACGCCGAACCAGCCCAACAAGATGCTGCTCAACGCCGGCGTGCTGGTCGTCGCGCTGGGAGCCGGCGGCGCCCTGGCGCTGGTGCTGTCGCTGCTCAACCCGATCGTCACCGACGTGCGGATGCTCGCCCATACCACCGGGCTGCCGATGCTGGGTGTCGTCACCTACAACAAGAATGCCAAAGAGACACGCCGCGATCGCTGGCGCCTGGCGCGATTCAGCGCCTGTTGCGCCGCGCTGCTGCTCGCCTTCGGCGGCGTGGTCACTGTGCCGGGGCTGCTTGCCTGATGGTGCCGGCAAGGTAGGGAAATACTATGTCGCAACAAGTCGTGTCGGAACAAGTCGTGTCGCACCAACCCGCGCTCAGCCAGGCGCTGGACCACCCAACGATCGCGGGGAACCGCCTATGAGCACCATAGAGAAAGCCCTTGGCAGCTTGAACCAGCCACAACCGGCAAGCGGTGACGGCGAGGGCGCACCGGCCGTCGCCGGAGCGGCGGCCGACAAGGTCGCGGCTCCGGCTGCGCAGCCTCAGACCCCAACGCCGGCCCCAACTCCCGCGTCCGGACAATCCCGGCCACTGCCGTCCGCCCCGAGACCGTCGGTCAACATTCCCTTCGATGTCTTGCACGCCAAGGGCTTTCTGACACCGGCGACGCCGCGCAGCGTCATCGCCGAGGAGTTTCGCACCATCAAGCGCCCTCTGCTGAGAAATATCCTCGGCCAGTCGGTAACGCCGATACCCCAGGCCAATCTCATCATGGTGACCAGCGCTCTGCAGGGCGACGGCAAAACCTTCTGCTCCCTCAATCTCGCCATCAGCATCGCCATGGAACAGGACAAAACCGTTCTGTTTATCGACGCCGATATGCTCAAGGCCTCGGCCGGCACCCTGCTTGGCATCCCCTCCGGCACCCCCGGGCTGATCGACATTCTCAACGATGACCGCATCAAGCCCCAGGACGTAATTCTGCGCACCAACATGGACAAATTGCGGATCCTGCCGGCGGGCAGGCCCCACGAGCACGCCACCGAACTGCTGGCCAGCGAAAACATGCAGCAACTGATGCTGGAACTCTCCGCCCGCTATTCCGACCGCGTCATCGTCTTCGACTCGCCGCCCTTGCTGCTGACCACCGAATCCGCCGTGCTGGCCAGCTTCATGGGCCAGATCCTGTTTGTCGCCGCGGCCAACGTCACCCCCCAACACGCCATCAAGGAAGCGCTCGAACGCATAAGCGAGGAAAAGATGGTGGGCATGATGCTCAACATGCTCCCCCGCCGCCGCTTCAACCTGTTCGGCATGGGTTACGGCTACGGTTATGGCTATGGCTACGGACACGGCCACCGGGAAAGCGGCCCAGCCGAAACGACCGACGTGCGGAGTCATTGATGCCTGTCAAATCGTCGATGTCTGCCAAATCATCGATCGCAGCCGCCGCAATGAGCGGCATCCTGCTGACCACCCCGGTCCTGGCCGTCGAATGGCAGCGGGAGGCCGGCCTTTCCGTGGGCGCCTTCTACTCCGACAACGCCTGCCTCGACGATCGCGACGAAACCGGCAAAGGAGCAGCGACGGTCACCCCCGACCTGATGGTCAAGGGAACGGGGGCGAGGGCCAATATGTCGCTCAGGGCAGCCGTCGAGTACAACTCCCTGGCCGACAGCAACCTCGACTGTCGCGGCGGGCGCGGCGGCCAACTGGCCAGTCGGCGGGCGGTGATACCGACGCTGCGCTTTGCCGGCAACCTCGAAGTGATCGAAGACTGGCTGACGCTCGAATCCGACGCCTTTGCCGGCAGAAACCCCATCGATCCCTTTGCCGCGGGTGGCCATGACAACCTCAATCGCCGCGACAACACCAATATCACCTACCAGTACAGCGCCGGCGCGCTGATGCAGCGCCGGCTGGCCGACAATACCCATCTGCGCATGCGCTACCGATACAGCGAGCAGTACAACGAAGCGAACCTGCTCGGCGACAACAGCGAAGACAGGGTGGAATTCGACCTCGGCACCGATCCCGCCCGCAGCCGTTTCAGCACCGGCATCAGCGGTCGCTACAGCAAGATCCAGTACGACGAGAATGACCTCGAGGCGGCCTTCGACAACACCCTGTCCTCGGCCGAAATCAGGGCCGCGCTGCAGCTGACCCGGGACTGGCAGGTCAATGGCTTCGTCGGCGAGGAGTGGAACGAATTCATCAGCGAGCAGGACGATATCGAAGGATCCTATTGGGACGTCGGCTTGCTGTGGACCCCCAACGAACGCGTGGAAGTCGGCATCGGTACCGGAGAGCGCTTCTTCGGCAGCACCCCGCGGCTGGACATCAGCTATCGCCACAAGCGCAGCGAACTGACCGCCAGTTATTCGCGCACCCTGTCACTGCCGCGCAACCTGCGCGCCGTCATCACCGATCCCGACGATCCCTTCGATCCCGATTTCGGCCAGTTGCCGGGCGACCCCGTCCTCATTGGCGGCCAGCCGACCTTCATCGGCAACACCCCCATTCTCGACGAGCGCTTCACCCTCAAGTACCGCTTCAGCGGGCGCCGCACCACCATCACGCTGGCCGCGTCCGACTCCCAGCAATCCCGCACCGAGGATTCCGCCGAAGGCGATTTCACCAATGCCAGCGCAACCCTGACCCGCGCCCTGTCCCCCAGACTGTCCGCCAACATGCGCGCCCACTGGAGCGAGCGCGAAGGCGACGGCGACAGCGTCGGGCGTTTTGGCCAGCGCTCGGAGACCTGGCGCCTGGGCTTTGGCTTCAGCCGCCGCCTCGGCAACGATACCACCGTCAACCTGGGTTACCAGTTCACCCGCCAGGAGTCGGAGTTCGAACTGAACGAATACCGCGAAAACAGGGTGACCCTTTCTGTAAGACACGCATTTTAGTGCCTAAGCCGATACCCGGAGATCACCACATGGAAAAAAGCAGTCATCTGGCCCATATCCTTTGCGTCGTGGGCGCCCGGCCCAATTTCATGAAAATCGCGCCGATCATGCGCGCCTTCGCCGCCCCGGGCAGCGGCCTGACCGCCAGCCTGGTGCATACCGGGCAGCACTATGACGCCGCCATGAAGCACACCTTCTTCGAACAACTGCACATCCCCGAGCCGGACATCGACCTGGGCGTCGGCTCCGGCAGCCACGCCGTGCAGACCGCCCAGATCATGCAGCGTTTCGAGCCGGTGCTCGACCAGCTCCAACCCGCGGCGGTGCTGGTGGTCGGCGATGTCAACTCCACCATTGCCTGCGCCCTGGTCGCGGTAAAAAAGCAGATCCCGGTGATCCACGTCGAGGCGGGCCTGCGCAGCGGCGACCGCGCCATGCCCGAAGAGATCAATCGCATCCTTACCGACCAGCTTTCGGACCTGCTGTTCACCACGGAAGCTTCCGCCGCGGCAAATCTGCACCGGGAAGGCATCCCGGACGACAGGATCTTCTTCGTCGGCAACGTGATGATCGATACATTGCGCTACAACCTGGCTGACGCAGCGCCATCCCGCCAGACTCTGGCGGCCGCTGGCGCCCCCGCCACCGTCAGCGACGGGTATGGGCTGCTGACCCTGCACCGGCCGGGCAACGTCGACGACGCCCAGGTGCTGGAGCGCCTGCTGCAGGTATTGACGGACATCAGCCGGCAGACCCCCCTGG
>Ga0265293_10002168_pt1 | contig 40534 bp, 32 predicted proteins | sample Munlanlewell138R_FD_192505 | JGI IMG/M metagenome (GOLD analysis project Ga0265293, IMG submission 192505) | Leachate microbial communities from a municipal landfill in Southern Ontario, Canada - Leachate well 138R | ecosystem: Engineered > Solid waste > Landfill > Unclassified | place: Canada...
TGGTTGTACTTCTTCCGAAACTTCGTTTACAATTGATGCACAATTACCAACCCCAACTGCACCAGTAGTTGATGTAACTCCAGCAGATTGTAATGGAGATGGAACTGCTACAATTAATGGATATGACAGTAATTTAACTTATAACCTTACAACTGGAACGGGAACAATTGAGGCTGATGGTTCAATAACAGGTGATGCTGGTAACTATGCAATTACAGCAACAGAAAATGGTTGTACTTCTCCTGAAACGCCGTTTACAATTGAAGCACAATTACCAACCCCAGCTGCACCAGTAGTTGATGTAACTCCAGCAGATTGTAATGGAGGCGGAATTGCTACAATTACTAATTATAATTCTACTTATACATATTATTTTTCACCTGCAAATATTACCCTTGATAATGCAGGAAATATATCTGGAGAGCCCGGTACATATACGGTAACAGCTGAAACAGGAAACTGCATTTCAGATGCAGCTACTTTTGTTTTAGAAGGCAATATGCCATCTCCTGTTGTTTCTATAAATGACACATATTCCGTTTGTAATGGTGACAATATAATAATGTCATTAATTAATGCTGATGAGGATTTGACTTATATGTGGTATTTTGAAAACGAGTTAGTAAACTTTGGTAGTTCGTACGAGATTCCTTCAGCTGGAACGAATTTAGAAGGGACTTATACAATCGTTGCAACAGGTTCAAATGGATGTACTGGATCAGCAGAAACCATTTTAAATGTGATACAATGTGAAGTTTCTGTTACAGAAGCGTTTACACCAAATGGTGATGGTAAAAATGATGTTTTCTTCATCCAAAATATAGAAAGTTATCCCAATACTAAAGTATGGATTTACAATCGATGGGGATTAGAGGTTTACCAAAGCAGTGATTACGTAAACAATTGGGATGGAACATCTATGAGTAGTTTAAATGTGGGAGGTGATATATTACCAGAGGGAACATATTACTATGTGATAGAACTAGGAGGTAATGAAGATCATCCAGATTATGGAAAAATGCTTACAGGGTATGTTTATCTTAAGAGATAGAAAGAGAATCAGTTTTCTTATATAAAACAAAAAATCCGTTTCAATTTATTTTGAAACGGATTTTTTTATCTACTTGAATTTAAATAAAATATTCAGCTGAACTTCTACCCCAAAAATGGATATCTATAATCCGATGCAGGAACAAACGTTTCCTTAATTGTACGTGCAGAAACCCAACGTAAAAGGTTTAGTTTAGCACCTGCTTTATCATTTGTGCCAGAACCTCTCGCCCCTCCAAAAGGTTGTTGACCTACAACTGCACCTGTCGGTTTATCATTAATATAAAAGTTACCTGCTGCATTTTCTAGTTTACGAATTGCTAAATTGGTTGCATATCTATCGTTACTGAAAATAGAACCCGTTAAAGCATATTCAGAAGTATTATCAACAAGATCTAAAGTTTCTTCATACTTGTTTTCATCGTAAACATAGATTGTTAAAACAGGACCAAAAATCTCTTCACAAATTGTTTTGAATTTTTTATTGTCTGTCACAATTACAGTTGGTTCAATGAAATATCCACTTGATTTATCATAATTTCCTCCAACGATGATTTCAGCATCATTACTTTCTTTTGCATAATCTATATATTCAGCAATCTTATCAAATGCTTTTTCATCAATAACCGCATTAATGAAGTTTCTTGTATCGTCTGGCGCACCCATTTTGAAACTATTCACTTGTTCAATAAGGATTTCTTTCACCTCATCCCATAAGTTTAAAGGAATATAAGCACGAGAAGCAGCTGAACATTTTTGACCTTGAAATTCAAAAGCACCCCTTGACATTGCTGTAGCAACTTCTGCTGGATTTGAAGATTGATGTACCATAATAAAATCTTTGCCTCCTGTTTCCCCTACAATTCTTGGATATGAACGATAATTTTCAATGTTGTTGGCAATATTTTTCCATAATGTTCTAAACACGCCAGTTGAACCAGTAAAGTGTAATCCTGAGAATTCTTTGTGATTAAATACAACGTCGCCTAACTCTCTTCCAGAAACAGTTACCATGTTAATCACGCCATCAGGTACACCCGCTGCAAGGAATAATTCCATAATTACTTGTGCTGAATAAATTTGAGATTCAGCAGGTTTCCAAACAACAACATTTCCTAAAAGGGCAGGCGTTGCAGGGAGATTAGCTGCAATGGAAGTAAAATTAAATGGAGTAATTGCCAATACAAATCCTTCTAGTGGTCTCCATTCCATTTTATTCCAAACCCTAGGTGAAGATTCAGGTTGATCTGCATAGATTTCTGTCATATATTGAACATTAAACCTAAAGAAATCTGCCATCTCACAAGCTGCATCAATTTCTGCCTGATAAACATTTTTTGATTGAGCCAGCATTGTAGCTGCGTTCATTTTATCTCTAAAAGGACCAGAAAGTAAATCTGCTGCCTTTAAGAAAATAGCAGCCCTTTCCTCCCAAGGAAGATTTGCCCAATCTTTTTTAGCTGCAAGTGCTGCATCAATTGCTTGTTCGATGTGTTCTTTTCCTCCGTAGTTATACTGACCAATCTTTTTCTTATGTTCATGCGGAGGATGAATGTCTTTCTTGTTTGATGTAGTAACACGTTGATTTCCAATGTACATTGGAATATCTATCGGCTCTTGGTCGTATAGTTTTTTATATTTTGCTAAAAGTGATTTAACATCTTCTGAATTTGGTTCGTAAGAACGTACGGGTTCGTTTTTTGCTATCGGAACTTTAAATTGTGCGTATGCCATTTTAATTTTTTTTTTAATAATTTGTCACAAAGATAAGAAATCGTACGTTCTTACAAAGTGACAAAAATTACTTTTATAGAATTTATTAGATTTAACCCTTTTTAATGATCTTTTTCTCCCATTTTTCGAAGAATACCTTTATTTTGCATCAAATTTGGATGAATAATGAAATTTGATGATTATAAGATTGCTAAAGTTTTAAAAACAGAAATTAAACGTTTGGGGTGGAATCGACCAACGGATATTCAGTTTAAAGCAATTCAACCGATTCTAAATGGGGAAGATGTTTTGGCAATAGCACAAACAGGAACTGGAAAGACGGCTAGCTTTGTGATTCCGATACTGAATCAAATTCATTCTCAAATTATTAAAAATAATAAGCATTACGTCAGGGTGCTGGTTCTTGTCCCAACAAGAGAGTTGGCAGAGCAAATCCTTGATGTTTTCTTAGAAGTTGGAAAAGGGACGGAGGTTAGAGCAATTTCTTTAATGGGAGGAGTTGAGCAAGATGAGCAAATCAATCAATTAGAAAAAGGAACTGATATTGTCATCGCTACACCAGGAAGGATGTTCGACTTAATTGCGCAAGGAAAATTAAAAGTTGACCGTTTGCAAACACTCGTTTTAGACGAGGCAGATCACATGTTGGATTTAGGATTTCAGAAGGATATCAAAGACTTATCTTATAAAATTCCAACAAAACGGCAAACGTTGTTCTTTTCAGCTACAATTGATAAAAATATTAAAAAAACAGCTTATGATTTGGTAAAAAATGCCATCAGAATTCAAATTTCACCTAAAAACCCCGTCAATAAAAATATAGAACACGTTGTAACTTTTGTTGAAATGGATGACAAACGTTTTTTCTTAGAAAATATCATCAAAGAAAATGAAGATATGAAAATCATGGTGTTTGTTCGAACAAAAGTACGTGCGAACCGTGTTGTTAAAGCGATGGAACGTGTAAATATTAGTGCGGCTGCTATTCATGGAGATATTGAACAAAAAGAAAGATTTTCTGTTTTGGAAGATTTTAAAACGGGAAAAAATAAAATTTTAATAGCCACAGATGTCGCTGCAAGAGGAATCGATATCCCTAAAATCTCAGCTGTTGTGAATTACGATTTACCTGATGAACCCGAGAATTATGTCCATAGAGTCGGAAGAACAGGAAGAGGAAAGGAAAAAGGTTTTGCAATTTCATTTTGTAGTGAAAGTGAAAGAAAATTGTTAAAGGCAATTGAAGATTATACAGGAAGTCTTATTCAGGTTTATGATTTGTCAAAACAGGATTATCATTCCATTCTCAAAGACTCCGATGATGGCACAAATGATTGGCGCAAACTCATAGAAGAAGAAAATCAACGGAAAGGAAAAGATAACGAATGGTAACACTCACAATCTTTTGTTTATAAAAAAATAAGTTTCACTTTTCGGCAAACTCTTTGATACATAAATTTGTGTAAATCTATTAAAGCATGAGGTTTTTTTCAATTTTAATGATATTGTTGTTTTTGTCCCCAAATTCAATTCCTGAAAAGTATTTTGAGTTTGTTGAGGCAGAGGCAAAAGATTCGTCTAAAAATGCTTTGCCTATTTTTATGCGTCAATCCCCGATTTGGGCTTTGGAACTCTTGGAACAAATGTCGTTAGAAGAAAAAATAGCCCAAAGTTTTATGGTGGAAGTTACACCAAATAAAGGTGAAGAACATTTAAAAATAGTTGATTCGCTTGTAACCGTACATAATATTGGAGGAATAATTATGTTTCAAGGAGACACTTCCACTACAAAATCTACTATTCAGCGCATGCAAAATCAATCGAAACTGCCTTTGCTTGTTGGCATAGATGGAGAATGGGGAAGCAATATGAGGTTGGTGGATGGAGAACGCTTTCCATTTCAGTTGACTTTAGGTGCTGCAAATAATTTGGAAATCACAAAAAAAATCGCTCAAGCAATGGGACAAGAAATGAAAGAATTGGGTATTCACATTAATTTTTCTCCCGTTGTTGACATCAATACAAATCCTAATAATCCTGTTATTGGTTTTCGTTCTTTTGGAGAAAATCCAATGGTGGTTACAAAAAATTCGTTGGAGATGATTAAAGGAATGCACGAATATGGAATTCTAACGAGTATGAAACACTTTCCAGGACATGGAGATACTGACATAGATTCCCATTTGGATTTACCTATTGTTACAAAATCTAAGGAAGAATTGAGAAGAATTGATTGGCTTCCATATAGACAAGGAAGATTAATCGGAGCTTCATCGATTATGGTTGGCCATATAAGCGTTCCTTCTCTTGATGAAAGTGGTTTACCTGCAAGTATTTCTCCTAAAATCATTCAAGAGATCTTACGGGAAGAATTAAAGTTTGAAGGATTAATCATTAGTGACGCGCTCAACATGAAAGCTTTAACAAAACAATATGGTGATGTAGAAATCGTTAAACGGGCTTATATTGCAGGGAATGATATTCTTTTGTACCCTTCTATGATTAAAGAGTCAATCGAAGCAATAAAATTGGCTGTTGAGTCGGGTGAAATCACAGAAGAAGAAGTAAATGCCAAAGCTTTGAGAGTCTTACGAGCTAAATATTTTGTGCAAGATATAGAAGGGACAATCCAACACCCTGTCCTAACGAAAGAACAAATTGAGTATGCAAAAATTCAGGTGTATGAGAAAGCATTGACAGTTGTTCAAAATAAAGATGATGCCTTGCCCATTCATGACGCATCAGGGAAGAGTTTGGTTATTAATGTTGGTGGAAATGGTGATGCTTTTGTGGAAGCAATTCGTTTTTATGTAGAACCTGAAATTTATAGCAGCAAGTCAGCAACAGATGTATTAAAAAAATATAAATCAGCATTTAAAGACTATAAACACATATTTATTAATCTTATTGCGCCATCTGTATTACCTAAAAATCATTTCAGTTACCCCATTGGGTGGGCAGAATTATTAGAAAATATACCATCAGATCCAAATGTTTATGTTTCTGTATTTGGGAATCCTTATGGGTTAAAAGAAGGACTCAATGCTACCAGCTTAGATGCGTTGATTTTAGCTTATCAAAACTCCAATATTGGTCAGAATAGAGCAGCACAGTTAATCTTTGGTGGTTTCCAATCAACTGGAAAATTACCCGTAACACTTGGTTTAAAACTCCAAGAGGGAAAAGGAATTGAGACAAATGCACCGATTCGATTAAAATTTACTGTTCCAATAGAGTTGGGATTGACGAAGGCTGATTTTTATAAAATCGACTCGATTGTTAACAACGGAATTAAAGAAAAAGCTTTTCCAGGAGCACAGGTTGTTATAGCAAAAGATGGGCGAGTAGTTTATCAGAAATCGTTTGGTTACCATACTTATGAGAATAAGTTAGCTGTAAACAACCATACTTTGTACGATCTGGCTTCAATTACAAAAATTGTGTCTTCAACTGCAAGTCTGATGTATTTAAAAGACATTGGGAAAGTAAGTATGGACAACACATTGGGAACATATTTGAGAGAAACAAATCCAACACCATATAAAAATTTGAATTTGAGAGAGATTCTTACTCATCAAGCTGGATTATCACCTTGGATTCCTTTTTACACAAAAACTTTGGTTAATAATCGCCCAGATACACTTTTATATGCAAAAAAACCAAATGGCACTAAAACAGCGCAGGTTACACCAAATCTGTATCTTGAAGAAAGCTATGAAGATTCTATGATTAGGCAAATTCTAAAAACACCTTTACGTCGTTCAAAGTCATATAGATACTCAGACCTTGGTTATTATTTTATAAAAAGAGTCATAGAAGATAAAACAGAACAAAAATTAGAAGATTTTACATCTCAGCATTTTTATGCTCCGATGGGATTGCCATCATTGGGTTATCATCCATTAGAAAAGTTTGATATAAGTGAAATTACGCCTACTGAAGAAGATAGATATTTTCGATATCAAAAGGTTCAAGGAACAGTTCACGATATGGGGGCTGCGATGCAAAACGGGGTTGGCGGTCATGCAGGATTGTTTTCAAACGCAACTGATTTAGCTGGGTTTATGCAAATGTTTTTAAACGAAGGCGAATACGGTGGAAAACGATATTTATCTAAGAGTACGGTTAAAACTTTTACAAGTTGCCAATTTTGCCCGAATAATAGAAGAGGAATGGGATTTGATAAGCCCGTAGTATCCGGGAACAATGGGCCTACAACACCAGAAGCATCAAGTGAATCTTTTGGTCATACAGGATTTACAGGAACAATTGCTTGGGCAGATCCAAAATATAATGTCAATTATGTTTTTCTGTCTAATCGAACTTACCCTGATGCTGAAAATCGAAAAATCACAACGATGAACATACGTACTGATATCCAAAAAGTTATATATGATATCTTTAAATAATCAATCTTTGTTATTAAAAGTCCATAAAATTCTTTATATTTGATTATTTATAGTAGTACAGAATACCCACATGAAACTTAAGCAACTTATAACTACAATTATCTTGTTCATTTCTTTTTCTCTTTTTGGACAGAAAGATATTGACTCTTTGATTAAAGTCTATAAAAGCGGAAATATCTACGATAAAATAGAAACATTTTATCAGTTTTTTTTGAGAATTGAAACAGAGCAAGGAGATAGTATTCTTTATTATATTAATGACCTAAGAAAAGCTGGAATCGATATGGCTGTGGAAGATGCAGTAAGTTTAGCAGATTATGCAATGGCTTCATATTCACGAAAACAATCGCTTTTCAAAGAGGCAGAAGAAAAGTTATTTCCATTAATTGATTATTACCTAGACAATAATAATGATACCATGCTTGTGGAGATATACAATGCGCTAGGAAACACTTCTTTTTTAAAGGGGGATTTTGTTTTTGCGGAAAAATGGTACAAACAAGCCATTGATATACCCTTAACTGGTGAAAAGCAAAAATTCACTCTGTTGAGTGTCTATAATCTTGCTAGAATGCGCATAAATGAAGATAAAATCGCTGAAGCTATGCAGCTTTTAGACCATTTTTTTCAAGTCCAAAATACAATTAAATCTAAGTTATTACTTTCCGAAGCTAATGCTTTGGTAGGACAGACATATTTGAATGAAATGGACTTTGATAACGCAGAAAAATATTTTAATAAGAGTGTTCATGCTGGTTTGGAGCTAAATGATTTGCAAAGCCTTGCTAACTCCTTTACAAATTTGGGAATCTTAGAGTTTTTACGTGAAAATTTCGAATTGTCTAAACAACACTTTCAATATGCTGTGGCTTATCATGAAAGAATGGGTATTGCTTATAATATGATTGATGGATATTTCAATATGTCTGCTTATTATTATGAATTAGATCAAGTTGATTCGGCGTTTTTTTATATGCATAAAGCCGAAAAATTAGCAAAGGAAGCGAAACTATATCAATATCATATTGAAATTCTTCAAAATCAAGCTGCTATGTATTATGATTTGAATGACAAAGACAAACAAATTGAAAAATTAGAAGAGATTATTGTACTTCAAGGTGAAAAAGAAACTGAATTGTTGCGTATCAATCGTGATGCACTGTCTATTAACTATAATCAAGAAATTGAAGATGTAAAAGGAATTAGTAAACTGCGTGAACAAATTTTAGAGAGTCGTATCAATCGTTATGAAAATACTTATGTAAAATGGATTATTATTTCAGTGTTAATCTTATTAGTCCTTGTAGCAGCAGTTGTTGTAATGAAAAAAAAGTAGTGGTTTAATTATTTTATTTTTCTCTAACTTTTTCACGCTTCATTTGTTTCAGTAATATAAAGTGATTTCAAAAACTATGGCAACGAATAAATTAGCAACATTTGGTACAGGATGCTTTTGGTGTACAGAAGCGATATTTTCACAATTAAAAGGAGTAATTGAGGTTCTCCCAGCTTATGCAGGTGGACATGTCAAGAATCCTGCGTATAGAGAAGTATGTTCAGGAAGAACAGGCCATGCAGAAGTTTTGAGAATCGTTTATGACGAAGATATTATTTCTTTTGATGAATTATTAGAAGTCTTTTGGTTCTCACATGACCCTACAAGCCTAAATCGACAAGGGAATGATATTGGTGAACAATATAAATCGGTTATTTATTTTCACGATGAAGACCAAAAACAAAAAGCAGTAAAATATAAATTGGAATTAGATCAGTCGAACGCCTATGAAAAACCAATTGTTACAGAAATCTCGCCTTTGACAACGTTTTACTTTGCAGAAGAAGACCATCGAAATTATTATCGTCAACACCCAGAACAAGCATATTGTTATCACGTTATTCGTCCGAAACTCGAGAAGTTTGAAAAGGTTTTCGTGAAAAAACTTAAGAAGATTCATCAGAATAAATAACGGCTAAAAACATAAGTAAGTCATAGGAGAAATGTGCTGCTACGACAAACCAAAATCCAAACTCTACATATCCAAACGAAATAAGAAGAATAAAGGGAAATAGGCTTAAACCCAAGATGTTCTTTTTAAAATATCTTAAAGAGAAATAACCGTGAATTGCAATAAAAATAAAGGTCGTTACCCAAGGACCTAAAAATGATTGAATCACAACTCGAAAAAGAATTTCCTCTCCAAAACCTGCACAAAATGCGACAAAAACAGCATCAAAAAAGTTCAAGTTCAATGATTTTAGCATTTTTGTTTGAGGAAGCGAAAACTCTCTAAAAATTGGAGCTTGTGAAATGAAAAGTATGATAAATCCATAGATAAACCCAAATTCCAACCCGATAAGGTTAATGGCATTACCAAATTGTTCCCATTCTAAAAGCTGAAAGAATTGAAGAAAAGAATAATCTTCAAAAAAATAGAGAATCAAATAGCCAATAAATGGGAAACCTAATAAAGTAGCCAAACTTATTATATATAATTTTATTTTTCTTTTCATTTTTTTAGTAAATTTTCTATGAAGATATTAATCATCTTAATGATATATTGAATAATATCTTTTAATCTATCGTCTCTTTTGTATTAATACCTTAAGTCCGCAGTTATTATTAACCTAAATTCGAATAAAAATTACAAATAAGGTTAATAACAACCATTTTAAATAACTTTTAAAAACGTTAAAATTATCCAAATACTCAAGTTTAGTCACTATGTCCTGGGTTAAAATTGTAAAAATAACACCAATGTAGGCACTTTAATTTATGACTTTAAGTTAAAAAAAATATTGAACCATTTAAGATAATTGAATCTGTCTTATTTTATAGAGACTTTTTATGCTATTACGTTTTTTATACGTATTTTTGTATTTGATTTTGAAAAAAAATCGAATTACAAGTATAAACTAAAGAAATATTGATTGATAAAATTAATATTGGATTACTTATGTAATTAAACTAAACTAAACTAAAATGAAGCCAATGAAGTTAGATGAAATTACGAAAAAAAATGTATTATTATTACTACTAATGAGCATAATAGGTTTTTCAAATGCTCAATTAACAGGGACTTTTGATACAACAATTAATACACTTTGTTTAGGAGCTGAATGTAACTGGCAAGGTCCCAGTATTTTGATTAATGAAATTCAAGTCTCTCCAACCAGTGGTGATGGTTCGATTTCTGGAACTGCTTCAGGTACTGCGAGAGGGGAATGGATAGAGTTGTACAATCCTGATTTATGTAATCCTGTTGATATTAGCTGTTATTATTTAGGAAATGCCGCAATGGGATCTTTATCTGTTGTTGGAGGTGGCTTTCAATTACCTCAGGGCACAATTGTTCCACCTGCTGGTTTTTGTTTGGTAAGGGGCGTGAATGCGCCTGCCGTTCCTCCAGCTAATTTGGTTCAAAATGGAGGAAATGTAGTTGAAGTGGTTGTTCCTGGTAATATAACAGATAACGGAGTTTGCTCAGGTTCAGGTGGAACTCGTCTTTGGTTTCCGAATGCGGGAGGTTGGTTTGCATTTTATGACGCCAACGGCGTGCCTCAAGATGCCATTAGCTGGGGAAATCAAAATGGAATAAACGTTGCACCTTGCGTACCCACAAACGGAAGCTGTAATACAGGTGTTACTTCTCTGGCTAGTTATAACAATATCCCAGCAAATCGAAAACAAGTTATTTATTCAGTTCCAGGAGATGTTCCTGTTAACGATAATACTATCCGTAGAATGCCTGATGGCGGATCTTGGGTAGTGAATACAAAGAATACGCCAGGAACGATAGGAGCTTGTAACGACCCCGCAGACTGTTTCGTACCAGGAGCTTCAACTTGTGCTGGTACCGCTACGATAAACGTTGGTAATGGTTCAGGAGATTATTCCTACTTATGGGATGACTCTGAAAGTCAAACGACACAAACAGCTGTGGGATTATGTGAAGGAACTTATACTGTAACTGTTACAGATAATGTTTCAGGAGAAACCCAAGATTTTACTGTAGATATTGAAAATTTAGAATTAGAACCTACAATTATTGATTCAGAACAACCAATTTGCACATCGAATGGCTCAATTCTCATCGGTTCTGGAACACTAGGAGCGTCACCTTATACATACTCAGTGAATGGGGGTACTTTTGAAAGTAACGGTGGCTCTTATCCTGATTTGACAGCGGGGACTTATGACTTTATTGTAAGAGATAATAATGGGTGTACTGGAGAAATTTCCCAAACTTTAACAGTTATAGATTTAGAATTGAATCCGACGATTATTGATGCAGTTCAACCAATTTGTACTACAACTGGCTCAATTAGTGTTAGTCCAGGAACAATCGGGACAGGACCTTATACTTTCTCAATGAATGGGGGGGCTTTTGAAAATACTGGCGGCTCTTATCCTGATTTGACAGCAGGTAATTATGATTTTGTTGTTCAAGATGATAATGGGTGTACTGGTAATATTTCTCAGGCTCTAATTGATAATGGAAATATAAATATTGATACTGTTTTGATTACTCCTCCTTCATGTATTGACATAGCAGATGCTTCTGCTACGGTAGTTGTAAGCGATGGAACCGCACCTTTTACCTTTACATGGTTAGATGGAGGAGGTAATACTATTCCAGGCTCTGGTTCAGGAAGCACCATCAATAATTTAGGTGTTGGTAGTTACTCGGTAGAAGTTGTAGATGTAAATGGTTGTACAGATACATATTCATATATGATTTTAGCTAATCCAAATCCAGATCCTTCATTTACGCTTACAGATTTTTGTGATGGAGAGTCCAATCAGGCCATCAATATTGCTAGCCCAGGTGGAACATTTGCATTTAACCCTGCTGTGAATGATGGTGCAATGATTGATCCAGCTACAGGTTCAATCATAAACGGTGTTCCAGGAACAACTTATTCAGTGGAATATACAGTAGCAAATGGCTGTTCTTCTTCAATTCAAACAGTTACGATTCATCCAATCCCAGATGTTAGTTTTACAGCTTCCCCGACAACAGGAACTCCTCCTTTAAATGTCGATTTAATCAATACATCTGATGGTTTAGGAAGTGATAGCTATGAATGGATAATCGGTCCAAGTGCCATATTTTATGATGATCAAATTGTTGATCCTTTTATTTTTAACGAAGTAGGAGAGTACGAGATTGTTTTAACGGCTGAGAATCAAGGTGGATGCACAAACTCTACTTCAATTATAATTGAAGTTTTCTATCCAGATATGATTTATGTGATACCGAATGTGTTTACGCCAAATGGAGACGGAAGCAATGATTTCTTTAAGTTTGTTAATTTTGATTTCATCAAAGAAATTGATGTAATCATTCTTAACCGTTGGGGAAATCTTGTTTTTGAGTATAAAGGAAACCAACCCGCAAGTTTAAACTGGAATGGTCATGTCAATAACACTGGAGCAGAATGTACAGATGGAGTTTATTTCTATAAAATGGAATTAACTGGATTTAATGGAGACGTTGTCCAAGAACACGGATACGTTCACCTTTCTAGAGAAAAATAATTACAACCGTACTGAGGTTCATAAAAAATTTGAGGGTTATCTGCAGTGATGACCCTTTTTTTTGAAATTATCCGAATAGACATATTTTAAAAATAATGTATCTTTATACAAAAAAACATACATTTTGAAGAAAATTACCGAACAGTCAAGTCTTTACGATAATCTTGAAAACCTTTCGATGAAAGAAATTTTGGTTTATATGAATCAAGAAGACCAAACTGTTCCTTTAGCAGTTGAAAAGGTGATTCCTCAAATTACTTTATTTGTAGAAATGGCTCTTGAGCGTATGAAAAAAGGAGGAAGATTATTTTATCTCGGAGCAGGAACGAGTGGACGGTTAGGAATTTTAGATGCTTCAGAATGTCCTCCTACTTTCGGTGTCGCACAAGGAGTAGTTGTTGGACTTATTGCAGGAGGTGATTCAGCAATACGTGTAGCTGTTGAAAATGCGGAAGATGATAGAGAATTGGGTTGGAAAGAATTAGAAGATTATAACATACAAAAAAGTGATGTGGTAGTCGGAATTGCAGCCTCAGGAACAACACCGTATGTACTTGGTGCAATAGAAAAGGCAAACGAATTTGGAAATTTAACAGCAGGAATAACTTGTAATCCCGGAAGTTCGTTAGATAAATTGGCTCAATACCCCATAGTGCCTGTTGTAGGACCAGAGTTTATTACGGGTAGTACACGTTTGAAATCGGGTACAGCCCAGAAGCTCGTTCTAAATATGATTTCAACAAGTTTAATGATTGGATTGGGACATGTTGAGGGAAACAAGATGGTCGATATGCAATTGAGCAATGCAAAATTAGTGGTTAGGGGTTCAAAAATGGTCGCTGAAAAATGTGGACTTTCAGAGGAAGAAGGAAGGGAGTGGCTGTTAAAGTATGGATCTGTTAGAAAAGCCGTAGAGGCTTATTTTTCATCAAAACAGTAAATTTATTTTTCTTTTGTTTTGATGAAAAACAAAACAAACAATAACACTAAAAATACGACAATGAGTGTAACAATCTGTACATCAAGCCATGGCAAATAGTCCTTTTTAGTTTCTTGTGGTGGAGCAACAAAATTTTCTGGAATATCCTCCTTCTTTTTAATACCCTCAATATAATCTTCGCTTAAACGATATCTATTTTTAATTACCCGACCAAAAGTAGTTTTGAAGCTAATAGGAAAGAAATTTCTTCTACTGATTTCGTCTTTTGCCGCTTTATATTTTTGTATAGCATTTTTGTTGTTTTTATCATAATGTAAAGCTGCCGAGTAATAGAAGTGTGCATTGGTAATGTAAAAATATTTCTTTTGAAAATCTCCCATCTCCTCAAAAGCTTTGGATAAAACCATATCTCTATTATCATGCAAAACAGAGAATTGTCTTAAAACAGAGTCAACAGCAAAACTGATTTTTACAAATTCGTTGCGATGCGGTTCTACCCTTTGAGGAAAAGCATTTAAAGTGTCATCAAAAAGTATTTTAAAAATTGTGTCGTTTGAATAATCAATACGTTTGTTTTCATTATTTATATAAGCAGTTGTTAAATCATCATACGCTGACTTTAGGTCGTAAACTCCTGTGTTAGCATTATTTATGGTAAATTGATTAAAATTAAGCAGTCGATTAAATCTTTTTGACTGTTGTAATGCCACACGACAGAGAATTTGTGCATGAGGTTCTTGAATAGTATCTATATTCAGTCGTGCGAAATTATTTAATGCCCGTTCAAATTTTTCTAAATGAACACTTTCGTAGGCAAAAATTAAACTGTCGTAAGCTGTCCAGTTTACAATTGGTGTTTCTAATATTTTCTGAATTCCCTCTTCGATGTATTTTGGCGGTTCTGGTTGTCGATTGTAATTAGAAATGTTAAAATAATATGTATTTTCTTTTTGAGGGGGTTTATGATGTCTCCCATCCTGACCATAAACCGTGGTAAAAATCATACAAAATCCAAATAAGATAAAAATATTTCTTTGAAAGAAATGAATCATTCGTATCCTCCTTTTAGTAAAACAAATTGTAAAATATTTAATCCCATTTTTAGGGCAGCTTCATGCTTTTCAATTGGGTCGTTATGGACAGAAATATCTTCCCATCCATTGCCTAAATCTGTTTCATGCGTATAAAGTAAAACAAGTCTTCCATCTATTATTATTCCAAACGCTTGTGGTCGCTTACCATCGTGCTCGTGTATTTTTGGTAAGCCGTTATTAAAATTATACTTCTGATGGAAAATCGGATGATTAAATGGTAGTTCTACCAATTCGTTGTTTGGAAAAAGTTTTTTTAACTCGGGGCGAATAAATTCGTCCAGTCCATAATTATCATCAATGTGTAAGAATCCACCGCCAAGAAGATAAGTTCTTAAGTTTTCTAATTCTCCATGAGAGAAAACAACATTCCCGTGTCCAGTCATGTGGATAAAAGGATAGGTAAATATCTCAGGACTACCTACATCAACAAATGGAACATCCTCATCAATATTTGCGTTGAGTTGTTTGTTGGAAAATCGAATTAAATTTGGAACTGACGTTGGGTTTGCATAATAATCACCTCCACCACTGTATTTTAAAACAGCGAGTTTATATGTTCCCTGACCAAAAGAAATGGTGTTCAAAGAAAGAATAAATATGAGTCCAAAAATATACTTCATTTACAAACTTCCTGAATAAGAAGAATAAATTAAACGCTTAAAATACAAAATTACTGATTATTATTTGAGTATTTGTAAAAAAATATTTCAAGCGAAGTTTGTTTATTTTTATAAAATGCCCAATTCAGAAAATATATCTTCGATTTGTGGTTTTATAGCCCTTTCACCATCATTGATGATTATATAATCCGCTAAATCTGCCTTTTTATTATCATCCCATTGATTGTTAATGCGACTCAAAACCTCTTCTTTAGTCGTATTATCGCGTTTCATAACCCTTTCAATTCTGGTTTCTTCGGGAGCAACAACGAGAATGTTATAATCGAAATCTTTGTACCGTCCAGTTTCAAAAAGTATGGCAGCTTCATTAAAAACTGCTTTCTTGTCAGAGTGTATTTTACAAAATTCATCAAATGCTTTGTGTACAGCTGGATGAACAATGGCATTCATCTTTTTTTTTAATTTTGGATTGTGGAAAATTTGTTCTGCCAGATATTCCCTGTTCAATGAGCCATCTTGATATGCTTTTTCGCCGAATACTTGTTTGATTTGTTCAATGACTTCTTTGTTTTCAATCATGATTTTTTTAGCCTCTTTGTCTGAGTTAAAGAAAGGGAAATCTAAATTCATTATGAATTTTCCGACAAATGTTTTGCCAGAACCGATTCCTCCTGTCAGACCAATTATAATCATACTTGAACACTTTTAACTTTAACCATAGTAAAAGGAATTTTTAGGAGTGCGTTAAAATCTTCACCTGTCTCCAGCATATCTTCATCTTCCTCATCAAAGTACCAGTTAATTCGTACAAAAGAACCGTCCTTATTGATGTTTTCCAATAACTTTAACATTTCTAAAATACATTTTGAAGATTTATTATTAAAATACTCTAATTTTAAATCAACAATTGTTACATCAAGAGGTGATGTAATGTATTCCTTTATCCACTTCTTAAACGGAGCATAAAATAAGCTAGGGTTTTCAGGAATTGAACGTCCCTTAATTTCAAATTTTCCGAGTGAAGCATCAAAAAAAATATTTGGGGTTTTTGGGGTTGCTTCTATAAAAATATCTTCCATTATTACTAACTGAAATTTTATGGTTTATTAACAAATATATCTTTTATTACTTTTATTTCAAATCTTTTTATAGATATTTTGAAAATAAATTGGATGTTTTCGACCAATTACTGTTTTGATTCGCTGACTATTTAAAATTTTACTACCTATTTTTATGGTCGAGATTCTAAAATTAAATGCAATATTGTTGCATTTGAATCGAAAAAGTTATTTACTTTTGCTACCTAAATTATTAATAAAGATGCTGACAGAAAGAGAAGAATGGTTTGAAACTTGGTTTGACTCTCCATATTATCACATTTTATATCATAATCGTGATTATAAGGAAGCAGAGACTTTTATTTCTAACCTATTGAATTATATCAAAGTGGATAAAGATTCAAATTGTCTTGACTTAGCATGCGGAAAAGGAAGACATTCTCTTTACCTGAATAAGAAAGGATTGAAAGTTACAGGACTTGATCTTTCAGAAAACAGTATTCAATATGCTAAATCGTTTGAGAATGAGAGATTGACCTTTGATGTGCACGATATGCGTGAGGTATATATAGAAAGTGAATACGATATTGTTTTTAATCTGTTTACTAGCTTCGGCTACTTTGAGAAATATGAAGATAATGTAAATGTGATTGATTCAATTTTTAAGATGCTTAAAGATAATGGACGTTTGGTTTTAGACTTTATGAATACATATTTCGTTTTAAACAACCTTGTTAAAAATGAAACTCAAATTGTTCAAGGAATAGAATTTCATATCTCTCGCAAATATGATGGTCAACATATTATAAAAACAATTGATTTTGAAGATAAAGGTAAAACTTTTCATTTTCAAGAAAAAGTTCAGGCAATTAAACTGGACGATTTTGAGATTTTATTAGAAAATTCCGGATTTAAAATCACCGATACATTAGGAGATTCAAATATGAATCCATACGACAAAAGAACTTCTGAAAGATTAATAATTATCGCTGAAAAAATATGAACTTAACTCTAGCCGCTTTATTCTTAATATTATCTGTAATTATTGGTGGAGTAATTGTTACTTCTTTGCACAAATTAAATCAAAAAGAAATCACCAAAATCCTCTTGTCGGTGAGTGGTGGTTTTTTGTTAGCCTTAGCATTCGTCCATTTAATCCCTGAAATCTATGAAAACAATAGCGAAACTATCGGTTTTTATGTGCTGCTGGGATTTTTGTTTCAACTTTTTTTAGAATATTTTTCTGGAGGAATTGAACATGGACATGTTCATGGTAAAAATTTAAAAGGGAGCATTCCTTGGGGACTTTTTATAGCACTGAGTATCCATTCCTTTTTTGAAGCAATTCCTATTGAACATCAACTGATTCACGGAAGTGTAGAACATTTTCACAATCATTTTCATGGAGAAGACTCATCTGCTTTGCTGATAGGCGTTATTCTACATAAAATACCTGTTGCGATAGCTTTGATGACGCTTTTGTTAGCTTCTGGATTTACAAAAAAGAAAGCATGGATTGTACTAATTATTTTTTCATTAATGGCACCATTAGGATTGCTTGCAGGACATTATGGCTCAAAAATTTTAAATCTAAATCTTGAAATTATTCTAGCAATTGTCGTAGGAATGTTTTTGCATATTTCAACCACAATCGTCTTTGAATCAAGCGATAACCATAAATTTAATTACGTAAAACTAATCAGTATATTGGTAGGTGTTGGGTTAGCATTGATGTCAATTTAAAAAAACAATATTTTTTATTGAATATTTTTTTATCTTTATTGTAACATTTAAATTGTATAATATGAAAAAGATTTCAATTAACCTTATCGCTCTTTTGTGTTTAATTTTTACATTTAGTAGTTGTTTGACATACGAAAAGAAAGAGACAACTGTTAAGTTTGAAGGTAAAAATCGAGGAACATTAACAGTGAAATATACTGACATCCGCTCTTCTTTTTCACCTGACGAAGGCACGTCGATTAATGAACAAACTTTAGCCGACTATCAAAGTTTGATAGACGATTACTTAAAAGGTGATAAATTAATGGAAGATTTCCCTCATGCCGAAATCCAGTCTAAGCGATTATTTGAAGAAAATGGAAAACTTTGCGGTGAAGTGATATTCAGATTTAGCACTTTAGAAGAGATAAAAATAATGCAGTACGAGGAAAATGGTCCTTATTTATATTCTGTAATAAGTTTTGATGAAGAATTAGAAGAAACCAACGGTAAGATGGGACCTGATTATTTTCCTGCAATATATTGGGAAAATTCTTCCAATCCGCTTTCATTCACGATGGTTACAACCGAAGATAATAATGAAAAAACCTCTTTGTTAGAATTATGGAAAAAGGATAACCATTAAAAACTACACAAAGTTTAGTATAAATAAGATATTTAAAAAGCTATGTCAACCTTGCGTCAAAGAAGCAGCGAGGAAAAGGAGTATGTTGAATTAATTTTCAACTTCTTTTCCAAGAATTTTATCTGCCAACACATTGCTTAATTTAAAATAGCTTTCTTTTGTCCAACCTGCTACATGAGGCGACAAGACAACCTTTTCGGACTTTGCTAGTTCCATGAAATCAGGATTTGCTGAGGCAGATGTTTTCTCAAATGAGGAGCTTTCAAACTCCAACACATCAAGTCCTGCGCCCAAAACAATTCCTTCATTTATCGCATCCAATAAATCTTTAATTTTTACAATTTTTCCACGTGCACAATTGATAAGGTAAATGGGTTTTTTAAAAGAACGGAAAAACTCCGAGTTTCCCATGTAAACCGTCTCCTCTGTTTGCGGAATGTGAAAAGAAAACACATCAGACTTTTCGAAAATCTCTTGCATTGTAGCCTCTTTCGCATATTGATTTCCATAGTTTGTCTTGTATTTATCGTAAGCCAAAACTTCTACGTCAAACCCACTTAGTTTTTTAGCAAAAGAATTTCCGTTGTTCCCATATCCAATTATACCAATCGTTTTTCCTTCTAATTCAATCCCTCTTGTTCCTTCTCTATCCCAAATCCCTTGACGAACTTCCTTATCTCCTTTAATGATTTTATTAAATAATACCAATAGCAATGACAAAGCGTGTTCACCAACCGCATTTCGGTTTCCTTCGGGTGCATTATAACAAATAATTCCGTGTTTTCTTGTGTAATCTAAATCGATGTTTTCCATTCCAGCTCCACTTCGAGCGATAAATTTTAATTGTGTTCCATGTTGCAAGAAATCTTTGTCTATCGGAAAACGAGAACGCACAACAATTCCTGTCATTTTCGGCAATTCTTCCATACACTTTTCTTTCGACCAACTTGTTCCGTCAATACATTCATATCCATTTTTAGTTAGGCGTTTTTCTAAAACTTTGTGAACGGAATCTATATAGAGGATTTTCATTTTGGTCTGTTTTTATCAAGCAAATTTAGGAGTATCTATTAAAATTACCAAGATTAGAGAGAAAGATAAATGAGAATATTATAAATTGTGGCAATTATCAGGCATTCTTTATCATCTAAAAGATAGAAATGAGTAACTTTACAAAAAAAACAACATGAACTTTTTAAACAAATTAGGAAAATTTGAAGTTTTACTTTTAATTTTAGTTAACGTTATCTTTTTTATGGGCAAAGGAATGGGATTCCTGTTATTTCCATATATCTTCCTATCCACTTTTGTAGCTTTATATTTTAGTCCGCTTAAAATCTTAATGTTAATTAGATTCAGAGATGCAAAACGTCGTTATTACAAGATTTTTGTGTCTTTATTGATTTCTACTACGCTTGTACTTTCTGCGGTTTCAATGCTAAACCCATCAGGTGATGGAATTCGCTATTTTGCCATGTTTTTGGCGATATTAAACGTCATTTTATTGTTTAAATGGAGACATCCTGAAAGTGAACGAAAAGAATTGTATTTATTGTGTTTTAATGTCTTTTTACTTGCAGGTATTCAGGCTGCTAAATACTTCCTTTAGTAAATTCAATTATTAGAGAAAACAGCTTAAAAATACTCTACCTTAGTAGCGGGACTGGCTTAGTTATCATAAATTATGATTTTCAAAATTGGATTTGCCCATATTTTTACCATCTTTGTTCTGAACATATTAAATATATTATGAAGAAAATTCTGTTCTTAGTACTCTTTTTAGGTTTCATGTTCTCTTGTGGAACAAAGAAAAATGCAAGTAATGAAGAGATTCGTCATTCTGAAATTCAAAGTGATTCAATCACTGAAAAAGCTGAAGAAATTGAAGAAATAATCCATGAACGACCTGTTTATCATGCTTCACCGACAATTCAAACGAACTTAATTCATACCAAATTGGAAGTCGATTTTAATTGGGCAGAATCTCAGTTGAATGGCGTGGCAACGATAACTTGTAAACCGCATTTCTATCCGACAGACAGTCTGATTTTAGATGCAAAATCAATGGAGATTCGCTCGGTAAAAATTGATGGCAAAGAGCTGAATTTTAAATATAATGATGCCAATTTTTTACGTATCGGATTGGATAAGGAATATACAAGAAACGATAAATATACAGTTGTTATTGATTATATAGCAAAACCAAATGAAAAAGACAAAGGAGGTTCTTCTGCCATCCGAGAAGATAAAGGTTTGTATTTTATCAATCCAACAGGAGATGAGGGGGGGCACATGACGCAAGTTTGGACACAAGGAGAAACAGAAAGTAGTTCGGTTTGGTTTCCAACGATCGATAGACCAAATCAAAGAACAACACAAGAAATTTATATTACCGTTGAGGATAAATATGTAACACTTTCCAATGGAAAAATGATTTCTTCAGTTGATAATGGAGATGGCACAAGAACCGACTATTGGAAGCAAGATTTATCACACGCACCTTACCTTTTTATGTTGGCGGTGGGAGAATTTAAAATTGTAAAAGATTCATACACCAAAAAAGATGGAACGGTAATTCCTATTTGGTATTATGTTGAACCTGAATGGGAAGAACACGCAAAAGCTATTTTTGGAACCACACCAGAAATGATGGAGTTTTTTACTGATTTGTTAGGCGTTCCTTATGTGTGGGATAAATACCATCAAATTGTTGTGCGTGAGTTTGTTTCTGGTGCTATGGAAAACACAGGTGCTGTTGTTTTTGGAGATTATGCTTATAAAACAACCAGAGAATTGCTTGATGACAATGATCAAGCTACGATTGCACATGAATTGATACATCATTGGTTTGGGAATTTAGTCACGCTAGAGAGTTGGTCTAACTTACCTTTAAATGAATCGTTTGCAAATTATTCTCAGTATCTGTGGGATGAGTATAAATATGGTCGCGATGAAGCTGATTACAATGCCGAAGAAGAAAAAAATAGATACTTTTCTTCTGTTGAAGAAGGTGGACATCACGATATGATTTGGTATGATTATGACTCACACGAGGATATGTTTGATAGCCATTCTTATAGCAAAGGAGGAAGAATTCTTCACATGTTGCGTTATTATCTTGGAGATGAAGCATTTTTTGCTGGATTGAAGCATTATTTAAAATCTCACGCTTTTCAATCTGTTGAGATGGCGGATTTAAGAATAGCTTTTGAAGATGTTTGTGGAGAAGATTTGAACTGGTTCTTTAATCAATGGTTTTTTGCATCTGGTCACCCTAAGATTAAAATCACACAAGAAAATAGAGATAATCAAGTGATTGTAAGAATCCAGCAGTTACAAGACTTGGGTAAGATGCCTTTGTATAAAATTCCTCTAAAAATTGGTGTTTATGCAAACGATTCTAAAAAGTCGTATGATGTCGTTGTCGATAAATCTGATAACTATTTCACTTTTAATTTTGAAGGAGAGTTACAAAATGTAGTGGTTGACGAAGATCGAGTGATTTTGGGAGAGTTTGATTATGAAAAACCAGCTGAATGGTATGTGCATCAGTACTACCATGCACCACGACTTTTAGATAGGATAGAGGCTATTAACAAAGGAAGTATTTTAAATAACGAAGCATCCAAAAAGATGATTTTAGATGCATTGGATGATGATTATTGGGTATTGCGTTATGCGGCAATTTCATATCTGGATGAAATTATTGAAGATTCACCTGATAAAATCAATGCAATCTTAACAAGCATGATTAAAAACGATGAAAACTCAACTGTACGTGGATTTGCAAGTCAAGCATTCGGGAGAAATTTCTATACAGAAGATTATCAGGTTCAAACGCGCGCAACTTTGGTTGAAGCAATTGAGAATGATCAATCCTATAAGGCTGTTTCATCTGCACTAGAAGCATTTGTTATTTGTGGATTACAAGCTGGAAAGGAGGACGATATCCAAAAGGCTTTGTCTTTATCTAAAAATTTAGAAAATGAAAAATCTTCTACGTTGAAAGGGAAAATTATTGAAATTTATTCTGCAATAGGTGATGAATCTCACCTAAGTTTTATGAAAGAAGCTCTGACTGGAGGTGATATTAAACAGTACGATCTTATTTCAGCTTTGTTCAATTTTACAGTATTTTATTCAGAATTAGAATTTAAAACCCAACGCAGTAATTTTGATGTTTTTGAGAAAGTATATAACAAAAGAAATTTGTACACAAATTACATTTTACCGTCCATTGTTATGGGATTACAACAAAATGCCAGCGAAAGAATCGCATCGTTGGAGAGTGAAGAGCATGAACTGCTAAAAGCAGGTAAGCAAGATGAGGCTTCTATGATTCGAGAAGATATTAAAGAAGGAAATAGGTATATTGATCGAATCAATTCATTGGCAATGAAAATTATGAATGAAAAATAATACAAATGTCAGAAAAGAAGTGTTTAGAATGTGGAGACACTATTATCGGAAGAAAAGATAAGAAGTTTTGTGGAGATTATTGTCGAAATACGTACAATAATCGACTGAACGAAGATGCGAATAAATACGTAAGGCGCATCAATAACATCCTCCGAAAAAACAGGAGGATTCTTGCAAAACACAATCCAAACGGAAAAATAACAGTTGAAGGAATTACTTTAGCTGAAGATGGATTTAATTTTCATTATTTCACGAACATTTATACGACCAAAAAAGGCACACAATATTACTTCGTTTACGAGCAAGGTTATATGAAAATGGAAGACGACCGATATATGTTAGTGTATAAACAAGATTATGTAAAGTAGCTCTTAACTATCTTGCTGTTACATCTTCCAGTTCAACTGTAAAGTTTTCCCAATCCTCCATCGTTTCCTCAAGCTGTGATTTTACAGACTCATACTCTACCAGCGTTTTAGTTGCTTTTTCCTCATTAGAATAATCTAAATCAGCAATTTTTTTATCCAATTCAACGATTTTAGCTTCGAGCTTTTCTATTTTTTGTTCTGCCTTAAAAATATCGTTTCTCAACTTATTAATCTTGCGCTTAAGTTCTTTCTCTTCTTCGTAAGAAAGTTTATCTTGTAGTTGATTGTTTTGTGTACTAGCTTGTTCTTTTTTACTTTTCCCAAGTTGTTGTGCTTGTTCAAATGCGTCTTCTTTTTTACGTAAATATTCCTGAACAGTATAATGATGAATTTTTAGATGCTTATTCTCAATGTCCCAAATCCGATTGGTTAATCCTTCTAAAAAATCTCTATCGTGCGACACTACTATGAATGTACCTTCGTAATTTTTTAAAGCATTTTTTAAAACTTCCTTACTTTGAATGTCAAGGTGATTTGTTGGCTCATCTAAAATAAGAAAATTAGAAGGACTTAATAAAAGTTGACAAAGTGCTAGGCGAGTTCGTTCTCCGCCTGATAAAACAGAAACCTTTTTATCAACATCTTCCCCGCTAAAAAGGAATGCACCTAAAATAGAACGTAAATCTTTTCGGATCTCACCTTTGGCAATATCATCGACTGTTTCAAAAACCGTTTTGTTTTTATCTAGTTTATCAGCTTGATTTTGAGCGAAATAAGCCACTTCTACATTGTATCCATATTCAACTGTTCCTTCTCCATCTTCTTCCTTTGTTATGCGTTTTAATAGGGTTGATTTTCCAACGCCATTTGGACCTAACAATGCAATTTTTTCGCCCCGACCGACCGCAAGACTGATATCTTGAAACAACAATAAATCACCGTAAGATTTCCCTAGGTTTTCCATTTCTAAAACAACCTTTCCAGGTTGAACGCTAAGCGGAAAATGGATGTTCATCTTTGCAACTTTATCTGTTTCCACTTCAATTTTATCCATTTTGTCCAATTTCTTAATTAGAGATTGGGCAAAAGCAGCCTTATTGGCTTTGGCACGGAACTTATTGATGAGGTCTTCCGTATGTTTTATCTCTTTTTCTTGCTGTTTTTGAGCGTTTAATAAAAGTTCAATTTCTTCAGCTCTCTTTTCTTTGTATAATGTGTAAGGATAGTTGAAATTGATGATTTTTCGATTGCTTATTTCCCACGTTTTTTTTGTTACATTATCCAGAAAATGGCGGTCGTGAGAAATCGTAATTACAGCTCCTTCAAAAGTTTGTAAGTATTTCTCTAACCAGCCAATCGAAATAATATCCAAATGGTTCGTTGGCTCATCCAATAAAATTACAGAAGGATTATTAACCAATATTTTTGCTAATTCAGCACGCATTTTCCAACCCCCTGAAAATTCATTCAACGATTGAGAAAAAGCACTTTCTTGAAAGCCCAATCCTTCCAAAGCGGAGGCAATTTTTTCTTCCCATTGATATCCTTCAAAAAGATTAAATTGTTCGTTTACAAAGTTTAAATCATCTAATAATTGAAGATATGATTTGCTGTGATAATCGGTTCGCTCCACAATTTGGTGGTTTATATCCTCAATTTTTTGACGAATATCATTGAGTTGTGGGTTTGAATAATTTAGATAATCAAAAACAGATTGTGTTGTATCAATTTCTATATCTTGCGTTAAATAACCAATAGTAATTCCTTTTGCTTTATGAATAAAACCTTCAGAAGGTGTTTCACGACCCGAAATTAACCGTAAAAGTGTCGATTTGCCCGCACCGTTTTTCCCTACTAATCCAATTTTATCTCCTGGATTAATTTGTAAAGTAACTTCGTGAAATAAATACCCTTGCGGTAAGTGAATACCTAATTGATTTAAATTAATCATACTTTATAAAAAAATAGAATCCAAAATTAGAGATGCAAAAATTTACATAGAACCTCTTATTTGAACCTTTTTCCTTGTTAAAAAATGAAATTATAAGTTTCTAACGCCTAAATTCCATAATGTAAACGCAAAGATATCGGCACGTTGCTCAATGATTTTACTTACTGGTGTTCCAGCTCCATGTCCTGCGTCCACTTCGATGCGAATTAAAGTTGGATTATTTCCTGTTTGCTTTGCTTGTAATTCTGCTACAAATTTATAACTATGTGCAGGGACAACACGGTCGTCATGATCACCTGTGGTCACCAATGTTGCTGGATACTCAATGCCTTCTTTTACATTATGAACTGGTGAATAACCTTTTAGGTAATCAAACATTTCTTTGCTGTCTTCGGATGTTCCATAGTCATAAGCCCAACCTGCTCCTGCAGTAAATGTGTGGTAACGCAACATATCTAAAACGCCAACCGCAGGAAGTGCTACTTTCATTAAATCTGGTCGCTGTGTCATTGTTGCACCAACCAATAATCCTCCATTTGAACCTCCACTGATGGCTAATTTTTCATTAGAAGTATATTTGTTTTTAATTAAATATTCAGCTGCTGCAATAAAATCATCAAACACATTTTGTTTACGCATCTGTGTGCCTGCATCGTGCCATTCTTTTCCATACTCTCCGCCTCCACGAAGGTTAGGAACAGCATAAACGCCTCCCATTTCCATCCAAATTGCGTTAACTACAGAAAACGAAGGAGTTAAACTGATGTTAAACCCTCCGTAAGCATACAACATACTTGGATTTGTTCCATCTAATTCGATTCCTTTTTTATGTGAAATGATCATCGGAACTTCTGTACCATCTTTTGATTGGTAAAAGATTTGTTTTGTTTCGTAATCTTCTGGATTGAATGAGATATTTGGTTGGAAATACAATTCAGAATCTCCAGTTTCTAAATTTAGTTTATAAATGTTTCCAGGTGTGATGTAGTTTGAGAATGAAAAATAAGTTTCTGTTTCTTCTGCTTTTGCTCTAAAACCATTAGCGGTACCAATACCAGGTAATTCAATTTCGCGAACGATCTCTCCTTTTTTATTGATTTGTTTAACACTAGAAGTGGCATCAATCATATAGTGCGCGAAGAAATATTCTCCAGCAGTAGATACAGTTAACACATTATTTGTCTCAGGAATAAGGTCTGTCCAGTTTTCTGGAGAAGGGTTCTTTAAATCAACTGTAACAACACGTTTGTTTGGAGCATCTCTATCAGTGATGAGATACAATGTGCTACCGTCGTTGTCTAAAATATCAGTGCTACTTGTGTTGTCAGAAACAACTGTAACTAACGGTGCGTTCGGATTCTCCAAATCTTTCACAAACAATTTATTACCGTAGGTAGAAATATTAGCTGTGATGATAAGGTATTTATTGTCATCTGTTACTTCGCCGCCGATATAACGGTGTTTTTCAGATTGTTTTCCTCCAAAAATCACTTTGTCAGAACTTTGTGGAGTTGCTAACTGGTGGTAATACAATTTATGTTGGTCTGTTTTTTCAGATAACTCACTTCCTTCTGGTTTGTCATAACTAGAGTAGTAAAACCCTTCTTCTTTATACCATGAGATTCCTGAAAATTTAACATCAATAATGGTGTCTCCAATTTGTTCTTTTGTTTCAGCGTCTAAAACAATTACTTTTCTCCAGTCGCTTCCCCCTTCTGAAATGCTATATGCAACTAATTTGCCGCTTTCGGTAAAAGACAACGCGTCTAAAGAAGTTGTTCCAGCTTCAGAAAAAGTATTTGGGTCGATAAATACTTCTGCAGTTTCAGAATCATTTCCATTTTTATAACGATAGATTACAAACTGATTTTGTAGTCCGTCATTTTTATAGAAATAAGTGTAATTTCCCCTGACAAAAGGAGAACCAATTTTTTCATAGTTCCAGATTTCATTTAATTTATCAGCAATTTTATTTTTATATGGAATTTGATTTAAATATCCAAAAGTCACTTCATTTTGTGCTTTTACCCAAGCAGCTGTTTCTTCACTCATATCATCTTCTAACCAACGATATGGATCAGCTACTTCTTCACCAAAATATTCATCAACGACATCTCCTTTTTTTGTTTCAGGATAGTTTCCAAGTTCAATCTCTTTCATTACCTCTACTTCTTCTTTCGTATTGTTATTACATGCTAGAATAGCAAGGGATAGTATTACAGGAATTATAATTCTCTTCATTGTGTTTATTGCTAAATTAATTGTAAAGGAGCAAAAATACGAAAAAGATTTTTGCTTCTACTAAAAATATGGATAGATTTCCATGAAATCGGGAAAGCGTTTCATCTAATTTACATAGTAAGGAGATATCATTAAATAAACAATTACACCACTTACGGCAACATATAGCCAAAGCGGGAAAGCAAAACGCGCGATTTTTTTGTGTTGCTGAAATTTCCCCAAAGCAGCCCTTGCAAATGTTATCAGCACGATAGGGATTACAAGGATAGACAGAAGGATGTGTGAAATTAAAATAAAGAAATAAATTGCTTTTGATAAACCTTCTCCACCATAAGGCGTTGATTCAGAAGTCATGTGATACGCAACATACATTCCCAAGAATAAAACAGAACACAACATACAAATTTTAATAAGTCGCTCATGTAATTTTCTGTTTCCTTTTTTTATGGCAATTACTGCAAGAACAAGTAAAATTGCAGTTAATCCATTAATCGAAGCATAAATTGGTGGTAAATATGATAAGGGTTCTACATTTGGAATTTTAACTCCAAATAAAACTCCTACAACAATTGGGATAACAAATGATAAAATAAGAATTAGACGTTTGTATCTCCTTTCTAATTTGCTTTCCATTTATTCTTATTTAGCATTCAAACGTTTCAATTCGTCACGGATTTCAGTTAATAAATCTTCTTGTGATGGACCTGCAGGCTCTTCAGCAGCCGCCTCTTCCTCCTCTCTTTTCCTTTTTAAATTTTGAAGTTTGGCCATTGCTTTGATAATCAAAAACAACGAAAAACCAATAATCACAAAACTAATGATTGCAGAAAGGAAAGAGCCATAACGAACAGCTCCCCATGTTAATTCAGCTATATTTTCTACATTGGCTGCCTTTAATGCTGGATTAAGAATAGCAGGTGTTATGATGTCATCAACAAAGGAAGTGATAATGGCACCAAAAGCACCACCAATAACAACCGCAACGGCTAAGTCAACTACGTTCCCACGCATTAAAAATTCTCTAAATTCTTTTAACATAATATTCAGATTTAAGTTTAAAATAATCAAATTTGTTGTCCAAAAATATGAAAATAATTTATATGAAGTATATGCTCGTAAATTAAAATTTCAAAAAGCGTATAATTTATAACTCGTTTTGGTTAACAATCTTTAACGTGGATTAAAAAGACAAAATTGTCAAAAATACGCATATTTGTTAATTGAATAAAATCAAATTATGGAAGAGAATACACCATCAGGAATTACACCTGCGGAAACAATCAAGGAATTAGCAGGTAAAATCCAAGATGAACTGCAATTAATCGGATTGTTACAAAGTGAATTTAAAAAGGTAATTGTTGGTCAAGATAAAATGCTTGATAGACTGTTGATTGCTTTATTGGCAAATGGACACATTTTGTTAGAAGGTGTTCCAGGACTTGCCAAAACTTTAGCCATTAATACTTTGTCGGACGCGTTAGGTGGCGAGTTTAGTAGAATCCAATTTACACCAGATTTACTTCCTGCAGACGTTACAGGAACACAAATTTATAATCAAAAAACACAGAATTTTACCGCTCAAAAGGGTCCTATTTTTGCAAACTTTATTTTAGCAGATGAAATTAATCGTGCCCCAGCAAAAGTTCAATCGGCATTGCTCGAAGCTATGCAAGAAAGACAAATTACAATCGGAGATGAAACATTCCCTTTACCGAATCCTTTTCTTGTTTTAGCAACTCAAAATCCAATTGAACAAGAAGGTACATATCCGTTGCCTGAAGCGCAAGTTGATAGATTTCTGATGAAAGTGATTTTGGATTATCCAAGCCCGACAGAGGAAATGTTGATTCTTCGAAACAATGTGCGTAAAGAAGGGATAGGTAAGGCGGAAAAAGTTGTTGATATTGGTTCTATACTTCGTATTCGCCAATTAGTGAGAGAAATCTATCTGGATGAAAAAATTGAGAGGTATATTATTGATATCGTTTTTGCTACACGTACACCTTCCAATCTTGGGCTATCAGGATTCGAAAATATGATTTCTTTCGGAGCGTCGCCAAGGGCAAGTATAAATTTGGCATTAGCTGGAAAAGCACATGCCTTTTTGCATGGACGGGCTTATGTAATCCCTGAGGATATAAGAGAAGTTGCTGTAGATGTAATTCAACACCGTTTAGGACTTACCTACGAAGCAGAAGCAGAAAATATTATTGCGAAAGATATTGTTGAAAGAATTTTAGCAAAAGTTGACGTGCCTTAAATATTCATCAAATGGATACAAAAGAACTTCTGAAAAAAGTTCGCGAGATTGAAATTAAAACCCGTGGACTGACAAAACAAGTTTTCTCTGGAGAGTATAGCTCTGCTTTTAAGGGAAGAGGTATGATTTTTTCAGAAGTAAGAGAATATCAATATCAAGATGACGTCAGAAATATTGATTGGAATGTAACGGCTCGATTTAATTCACCTTACGTCAAAGTCTTCGAAGAAGAAAGAGAACTTTCTGTGTTTTTAATTTTAGATGTTTCTGGTTCAAACAATTTTGGAACAACTCAAAAGTCAAAATACGAATTGATGCTCGAAGTAGCTGCGATTTTGACCTTTTCTGCTGTTGCAAATAACGATAAAGTTGGAGCAATTCTAGTGAGTGACCGAGTAGAACGATATATTCCTCCGAAAAAAGGTAGAAGCCACGCACTTTATATCTTGCAAGAGCTGATTAATATTAAAGCTAAAAGCAAGAAAACAAATTTGAATGAAGGAATGAAGTTTTTTAGAAACATTGTCAAAAAAAGTAGTATTTGCTTTGTGATTAGTGACTTTTTCGATGATAATGACTTTTTTGAAGGACTGAAAATTGCCAATAGAAAACACGACATGGTTGCACTCCGAATCAGCGATCCATTAGAAAAAGAAATTCCTAATTTGGGGTTGATAAGGATGCTTGACGCTGAAGACGGAATGGTAAAATGGGTTAATACAAGCTCTCGACTGGTGCGAGAAAATTATAAAAACGAATTTCAGTTAAGGAGTACAACTCTGGATAATCAGTTTCATCGTTCTGGAGTTGATTATGCAAATCTTTCTACCGATGGAAAATATCTTTTGGCTTTAAATCAATTGTTTTTATCTCGTAGAAAATGAGGAAATGGTTGATTATACATATAAGTGTCTTTATTTTCTCAACTTTCGCGGTTGGACAAAAGTTACACCTTGATATTAACAAGGAAAGTATCCAAATTGGAGAACCGTTTCAAGTTACTTTTTCAGTAATTTCTGATGAACCTATCAAAAATCTTCAATATACTCCCCAAAAACGGATTTTTGAAGCAAAAAGTAGTTCTAACAATAATAAAACGAGCATAAACTCTCTGTATGAGCTGGAAGTTCTTCAAGATTTTAGAGATTCAACTTACAAAGAGAACGATAATTTTATCTGGAAAGGTCAATATAGCTTAACAGGTTGGGATAGTGCTTACGTTATCATTCCTCCAGAAAAAATTTACATAAGTGATAGTTTGTTTTACTTTCCTGTGGGGTTGATTGAAGTTACCAGTCCAAACGCTAATCCTTCACAGCCGATTTATGATATTCATGAGGATTTCACAGAAATTGCCCCAGTGAGCATCATTAATTTAATAAAAAAATATTGGTTCATCAGTTTGTTGATTGTGTTGATAATTGGATACCTTATTTATCGTCAATGGAATAAACGAAAAGAGAAGCCAGAAATTGAACTAAGTTTAAGAGAAAAAACGCTTAAAGAAATTGATGCTTTAGAGAATTCTAGAGGATTCGAGCAAAATTTGAAAGAATATTATTTTGACTTATCGGTGATTCTTAGACGATTTTTTGAATTGCATTATCAATCGCCCATCATGGATAAAACGACCCATCAAATTAAAAATGAATTATCTCGACATGGATTAGATAAGACGATGGTGAATTTGACAGGAAAATTGTTGAATGAATCAGACATGGTGAAATTTGCAAAATCAAAACCTAGTCTCAATGAGATTTTAGCGATTACAAATGATGCTAGGAGAGTGGTGAATGAAGTAGCAGATTTAGAATTATTGGATGACTAATTATTTATTAAATATCAGTTTTCAAGGGTATGAATTTCATTCTCCGCAATGGCTGTGGTCATTGTTGCTCATCCCTTTGATTCTTATTTTAAGGTATTTGCGCTTTGAAAAGGGAGAAGGAGCAATTAAATTTTCAAGACCGTCAGCTGAATTGTTAAAACTCTCTTTTAAGCCAATTAATTGGTTGATTTTTGGCGTTTACTTTCTTATTGGATTAGGCGTAGCCAGTTTAATCATCGCAATGGCAAAGCCATATCTGCCTTTTTCAAATAAGAATGAAAAAGATTACGGTGAAGGTATCGATATCATTATCACAATGGACGTTTCAGGGAGTATGTTAGCAACTGATTTTTTACCAAATAGATTTCAGGCTGCAAAGCAAATGGCTAAGGAGTTTATTGATAATAGAGAGTCTGATTATATTGGATTTGTTGTTTTTGCAGGTGAAGCATATACAGCTTGTCCTGCGACGAGGGATTATAATTTTCTGAAAAGCGTCATCGACGAAACAACGATTGGGACAATTGAGCAAGGTACTGCGATTGGAACAGGTCTAGGGACAGCCGTAAATCGTTTGAAGAGTGATAGTTTGACTTCTAAAGTAATTATTTTATTGACCGATGGTGAAAATAATAGCGGATTCATTTCTCCAATGGAGGCAGCTCAGTTGGCAAAAAATAAAAACATAAAATTATACACCATTGGGATAGGAAGTTTAGGATATGTAGATATGCCCGTACAAACGCCTTTTGGAACAATTAGACAAAAAGTAAAATCGGATATTGACGAAAAATTACTTTCTGATATGGCTAAATTAACAGGTGGGGAATATTTTAGAGCAACTGATGAAAATTCATTACGAGAAATTTATTCAACAATCAATCAGATGGAAACGCGGAAGGTTGTCAATAGAACAATAAAGAAAGAACCACCTTTCCGACCAGAGGAATTTTTAAAGTATGGACTTGCTTTTCTTGTGATTGGATTGGGTGTAGAACAAGTATTGTTAAGAAAGAATGGCTAAAAGAAAATACAAATATAGAACTCGTTTGTTTGCGCTTACAGCTTTATTGTTTGAGGTTATTTTTTGGTTTGTTGCATGGCAATTGCTAGAAGTACTCGGTGTCTTTAATCACAATGTAACGGGAGAAAGATTGTCGTTCCTTTATCCAAATTTCGTTTGGTTGAATTTTTTAATTATCCCGATTATTTTCACTGTGTTTATCTTTCAAATGTATCAGCGAAACTGGTTGATAAATCAATTTGAAAACCCGAAAACATTAAAAACATTTCTTCAACCTGTTCAAACAATTCGTCTCTTTATTCGCTATTTCCTCATTAGGAATGCATTGGTTTTTGTGATTTTCGCCTTGATGCAGCCTGCGTTAGGTTCAAAAACTGTTCAAGGAACAACGGATGGTATTGATTTGATTTTTGCAGTTGATATTTCAAACTCCATGAATACAAGAGATATAGTAAATGGAAACTCTCGTTTGGAAGTATCGAAAAGAGCCATGTATGAAATTATTAATCAATCTTCGGTTGCACGCGTTGGTGTATTAATTTTTGCAGGAAGTTCTTATCCGCAGTTACCTTTAACAACAGATATCGATGCAGCCAAAATGTATATTGATGAGTTGAACACAGACCTAATCTCAAACCAAGGAACAAATCTTTCTGCCGCTTTAAATGACGTTGGAGAATTATTTACAACCAGCGAAACAAAAAAAGTGATGGTTTTAATCACTGATGGTGAAGACCATGAAGGAGGAATGGAGTCCATTTATAAGTCGTTCCAAAAGGATAATATTGAATCTTACATTTTGGGTGTCGGTACAGAGAAAGGAGGAATTGTTCCGCAAAGTTTCCATAAAAACGCTCGCCCCATGAAAGATGAATTTGGACGGGTGGTTGTTTCTAAGGTAAATCGACAAATATTGATTGATTTAGCCAAAAATTTGGATGGTTCGTATATGTTAACAAATGAAGCCTTCCCAAATGTTTCACAACTTTTAACTGAAATTAACAGCAAATCAGGAACTAACACCGTAGATTTGGAGTTTAAAGTTAAAGAGAATAGGTATCAATGGCCACTTGGGATTTCTCTGATGTTCATTTTTATATTGTTTGTCTGGGAATCTGTGCCACATAGAAAAAATAAAAGTTGAAGTTATTTTTTTCCATATTGACGTTTAGCTTTGCCTTCAGTATGCAAGCTCAATCTTGGCAGCAATTATTGCGACAAGGAAAGGAATATTATGAGCAAGAAAATTATCAGGCTGCTTACGATTCATTTATAGAAGCACAAAAAATTGCGCCTGAAGATGTTGACTTGTCAAAAGATATTGGAAATGCAGCATATAGAATCAACGATTATCAAACAGCAGAAAAAGCATATAATTCTGCAACATCAAATGGACAAAATGATCAAGATATTGCAAAACAGTGGCATAATGTAGGCAATAGCCAAATGCAATCTAAAAACTATGAGGCAGCGGTTGAAAGTTATAAGAACTCACTTCGTATAAATCCAAATGACGATCAGACGCGCTATAATTTAGCAGAAGCAAAGAGAAGATTAAAAAAGCAAGAACAGCAAGATCAACAGGATAAACAAAATCAAGATAAGAACCAGCAAAATCAATCAGAGGATCAAGCTGACAATCAAAACGGTAATCAAAATCAAGATTCTCAGAACCAAAATCAAGAGAATCAACAAAATAACGACCAGAAAAACTCTTCAGATAAGTTAAATTCGCCTAATGAATCTGATATGAATCAAAGTAAATTGTCTGATAGAAAAACGGATAGAATGCTTGAGGAATTGATGAAACAGGAAATGGAAACTCAGCGCAAAGTTCAAGCTCAAAAGCTAAACAAAGGTTCATTTACTAATAAATCTGGCAAAAGATGGTAAGACTTTTAGCACTAAATATCGCTTTGATTCTTGTTGTACCATCGGTATGTGCTCAAAATGAATTCGTAGAGTTGTACATTGAACCTAAAACCGCTGAAGTAAGACAGGAAATTGTTGTTACCATCAGAACGAATATTGAAGGAGATATAAATATGAATTTACCTGATGAGTTTCTTCAAACCGGAAGTAGAAGCTCAGGGATTTCGTCCTCTGTCGAAATTATTAAAGGTAAAACAAAAATCGTAAGATACAACGAACAGAGTTTTGCTGGATATTTTGAGGAAGAAGGTAAATTTGTTATGGGACCGGTAGAAATTCATACTCGTGACAAAAAATATAGTTCAAGTACGCATACTGTCCGTGTTGTTGAACCACAAAACATGATTAGCAGTGATCCTGGAGATAACATGAACCAACCTATTTTTGGAATCATTCAGCTTTCAAAAAAAGAAATTTACGAAGGAGAACCGATTGTTGTTGAAGGAAAAATATACTCTCAAATACGACTTCTTCAGATTGAGGATTTTAAACCCGTTTCTTTTAATTCAACCACAGAAACACATAATTTAGATAATAAAAACCACATTTCAACTGAATTTGAAGTGGTATCAGGTAAAAAAGTACAGAGTTTCCGAATTGGAAAACAAGTGGTTTTTCCAAGTGAATTGGGAGAGTTTGAGATAAAGCCTTTTCAGTCAGTAATTGTGTATGATAGTCCAAGAAGTTTTTTCCCAGAACGAACACAAGTGGTTTCTAATCAAACAAGTATTCTTGTAAAACCTTTGCCAAATGGAGCACCAAAAGAGTTTATTGAAGGTGTGGGAGAATTCAAATTAGATGCCTCTGTAAGTCGAGAAAACATTAAACAAGGAGAAGTTATAGAGTTGTCGGTTGTAATTTCTGGAACAGGAAATATCCAGAATATAAAAAATCCACAGATTGAACTGTCAAAACAGATGACGCTTTACGGCGACCCCGAGATAAAAGAAGAAATTACATATTGTACGTTGGGAGGAGAAGGAAGTAAAACATTTACTTATTTTATTCAAGTAAATTCAGAAGGTGAAACAAAGCTGCAACCTATTCGAATTGCTTATTTTGACCCAGACAAAGAGAAATACGTGGTTTTAGAGAAGAAATTGCCAAATATTTATGTAGAACCAGTTGCGGGGCATCAACAAATCGTCTCATCAGGAGATATTGAGAAGGATGGATATTTAACAGAAATGAAACCACTTATCACGTATAAATCTGGTAAAACAGGAAGTGGTTTTCTTTCAATTTGGGGAAGTACAGCGCTAATTATTTCGCCGATTATGTTTGGACTTTTATTTGGGGCTTTGGCGATAAAGCGTAAGGTTAATGCCGAAGAAAAAGAAAGAGTAATGGAAAGTGAACAACAGAAAAAAAATGCCATTCTATCCTTAATTTCTTTGGATGAGAATAAAAGTTTCTATGAAAAGGTAGATACAATATATTCAGTGTTGTTTGACTTTCTATCGCATCAATTGGATGTGGATAAAGGGAATATTTCACGTTCTTATTTAAGGGAAGTTACAACGAGTAAAATTTCCCAAACACAAGCTGACAATATCATTCAAATAATGAACGATTTAGATGTTGCACGCTACAGTGGAATTGAAGGAAACATTGATTTACAAGATTTAGTCAATCGAACAAATGAAATTATTAATTCTTTTGGCCAATGATTCGATTAGTTGTTATTGTAATATTTTTTGCTACAAGCGTTTTTCATGTAAAGAGTAGTGATTCCTTATTTACCAAAGGGATTTCTGAGATGGCTCTTGAAAATTATAGAGAAGCTCTTGAATATTTTCAAAAGGATGTTGAGGCAAATCCAAACTTTTCTTCTTTTTATAATCTAGGCGTCGCTGCGGGTAATGTAGAGGATTGGTTCATGGCAAAATGGGCATTTGAGTCGGCTTTAAAATTAAATCCTTTTCATCACGACACCAAGCATAATGCAGAGTTAGCAACACGTCAGCTAAGCCCCAATATTGAATGGACACATCCGTATAAATGGACAAATCGTATTTTTTTAGGTGTAGGAATTCACTTTTGGTTGATGCTTGGATTTATTTCTTCTGCTTTCCTTGGTTTGTATGTTTTTGCAAAGGTTTCTAAGAAAGATATAGAACCAGAAAAAATGGAATGGCTCAAGCGTTTTTCAGTTATTTTCGGTGTTATTCTGATTATAGCGTTGATAGGAACATATAAAGTTAACCAACATTTCAGTTCCATACGTTATGGTGTTCCAAAATCGGCTGACATCCCTACTTTTGTTTCGCCAAATGGGGTGGAATTAGATGTTTCCTTTCCTATCGGAACACGATTAGATGTGGAAAAATTAAAAACAACAAAAGAATGGGTCTATGTCAAGTATAATAAAAATGAGGGCTTTTGGGTGAAAGCGGAATCTATTTATTTGTATTAGTCTGAGTTTGTTTTATTTAATTACTTCGTAAAGATATCTTTGGGTTTCAATCTTTTCACTTTTCCGTATTTATTTAAGATACTTTTATCGAACTTCTTTAAGTTCCCGATGACGGTAAGTCTTAACGGTGCATTTTTAATGTGTTCTTCATAGAAATTAATGGCATCATTAAACGAGAAATTATCAAGCTCTTTTTCTAATGCAAGGTAAAAGTTGTCGTCATAACCACGTAATATAGATTGATCGTATAGACTGTTGTAATTTCTAAAACCAGGATTTGAGTTTTCTACTTGGTTTTTAATAGAGTTATAAATGATATTTTCTCTCTCTGCCTTTATGGGCATATTGCGAATTAAAGAATGTAAGAGTTCTAACGCTTCTGGTGTTTTATCAGCTTGACAACCGACATAACTCAAGAAGGTATTTTTACTTTCTTGGTTTCTAGCGGTTGTAACTAATCCATAAGTAGAATAGGCTAAACTTCTAAACTCTCTAATTTCTTGAAAGAGAATCGACGACATATCGTAGCCAAAATATTGATTAAATGCCCTACGACTTAGTAAGTCTTTATTGTTTTTGTCAAGATTTTGTGTTGTGCCAACAAAATTAATGTGAGATTGTAACCCGTTGTTGTTTTTTATTAAATATACATCGTAAGCTAAGTTTGCTTCAGGTTTAGGCGTATTAATGTTTGATTTATTACCTTTCTTAATTTTAAACTTCTTCAGAGCATTTTTTACTGTTTCTACACTAGAATTTCCAGTGTAATTTACATGAAAACTATAATCATTTAATGATGCTAAGGTGGCTTTGAAGTCTTTCTCTTTAAGTTTTCTATACCTTTTTGCAGGAACTTGATTTATATATTTAGAGTTCTCTCCATAAAGTGCATATTCTCTCAGGATAATGTTGAGAGATTGCGTTTCTTTTACTGCAAATCTTCTATTCGTTTTTACTTGTTTGCCAATGACCTTCATTTGTTTTTTAAAGTTGTCAATGACAGGATTGTTGAATACTTGAGCAATGAGTGATAGACTTTCCTCTAAATTTTCATCTAACCCTTCCACTTCAAGTATGAATTGATGATCATAAACGTGCCAATACATCGAAGTACCTAAAGCATAAAGATTATTTCTAAAATTATATAAACTTTCACCCTCTAGAGAAGAGAATTCCATTAACCTTCCAAGTATTGCTAAATCTGGTTTTTCATATTCCCCAACTTCCCATATAATTTTTAGGTTAAAAACATCATTGATTGGGTTTTTTACCATTTTCAGGATTGCTTGGTTATTAAGCTCTATGAAATCAATTTCTTCTTTTAAAGAAACAATATTAGTCGTTTTATTATTTGATGTAATTTCTTTCCATTCATTGTAAAACTTTGAGTGCGTATTATTTTTAGGAATTATCGGGTCATAATTGGGTTTATCCAAAACTTTGGGTTTGTATTTCCCCATTTTAGAGTACAAAGAATAGTGATTTTGAGAGAAATATTTTTGTGCAATTTTAATCAATTCATCTTTTGTGAGATTTTTAATTTTCTCAATATCATCAAGGTAAGTGTCCCAATCTATATTGTAAGCAATGATTTGACCGATTTTAAAAGCTCTTTCTTCATTATTCTCCATGCTGGTTTCAAAATCTTTTATCCATTCATTTTTTGCACCTTCAAAGAGATGATCTTCAAATTCACCGCTTGTGAAACATTCTAACGTTTCATCTAGCAACTGGTTCGCACGGTCAAAAGATTGTCCTAAAACTTTAGGAACGCAAAAAAAGACTGTAGCACCATAATCTTGAAAAGAAATGTTTTCTGCCTGAAGCATTAGAAACTCACCATTATCCATAAGGCGGTCGAAAAGTCCAGAACCTTGGGAATTACTCAAAATTTTCATGCCAATTTCGAAAACCATTTGGTCATAACCTCCATATTTTGGCGTCCTATATCCCCTTACAAAAGCTTTTACAGGTGAAATCGAGATTTGTGCAGACTCACCTTTTTGAAAACCATCTTCGATATATTCAGGGAATTCAGGGACGTCTCCACTTCTCCAATCTGAAAAGTATTTTGTAATCATTGGTTTAATTTCCTCTGAATCAAAGTCTCCAATCAGACATAAAATCATGTTGTTTGCAACATAATATGTATCGAAAAATTCATACATTTTTTTAAGAGAAGGGTTCTTTAAATGTTCAGTTGTTCCAATGGTAGTTTGCGTTCCATAAGGATGCTTTTTATAAAAATCTTTGTTAAATAATTCAACTGCGTGATTAATAAAAGACTCTTCACTTCTGTTTTTTTCTTCATATACGGTTTCTAACTCTGATTGAAACAATCTAAAAACAGGTTCTTTAAAACGATGTGAATAAATACTGAGCCATTCTTCTATTTTATTAGATGGAAATTCATTGTGATAAGCTGTGATGTCGGGTGATGTAAAAGCATTCACGCCTGTACTCCCAATTTCTCTGAGCATTTGGTCGAACTCATTTGGAATAGCAAATTGTCCTGCTAATTTTGATGCCTCATTAATTTTTTGTTGAATTACATTTCGAGTTTCATCGTCTTGTGTTTTTCCTAAAACCTCGTAGAGTGAATCGATCTGGTCTAGATAGATCTTTTCGGAAGCATAATCTGTTGTTCCTAAAGTTTTTGTTCCTTTGAAAAGCATGTGTTCTAAATAATGAGCCATTCCTGTCGCATCTGAAGGGTCGTTTTTACTACCTGCTTTTACAATTACAGCACCCATTATAGTTGGAGTATCATGGTTTTCAGAAAGGACTACCGTCAACCCATTTTCTAATTGGAATTGCTCAACCTTTAAAGATTTTTGCAATTCGTGAACTTGACCATAGATTGTTAAAGGTAGAAGGAGTATAAATAAAAAAGAAAAGTATCTTTTCATAGATTTTTTTTTGCTAAAGTAAGAAATAGTTAAATATCAAAGTCAAAATAAAGGTTAAACTTTTTACGTCTTAGAGTTGCTTCTATCTTTATGTTTTAGGATTATCTGAAAGAGGGAGATAAAAATTTATTCTTTAATTTGAATAGAATAATTTAATTTCATTATTTTTGTCCAACCCAAAAGAAAATGTTTTTTGTGGAAATACATACTAGGTTGCATAGCTGGTAGATGCGTCCCGATAAATCGGGATATTCTCGGATGTATGAGGCATATATTGAAATAAAGCATAAAAGTGAAGCGTCACTTTAAATGATTAACTAAAATAGTAATTGAAATTTGAAAAAATAAAATATTTGCCCGGATGGCGGAACTGG
>Ga0265293_10002170_pt1 | contig 40502 bp, 58 predicted proteins | sample Munlanlewell138R_FD_192505 | JGI IMG/M metagenome (GOLD analysis project Ga0265293, IMG submission 192505) | Leachate microbial communities from a municipal landfill in Southern Ontario, Canada - Leachate well 138R | ecosystem: Engineered > Solid waste > Landfill > Unclassified | place: Canada...
GTGCCGCTAATATCTGGCAGGAACGTTCCAGATCCGTATTCACGAAGCGAGAGATGGTCGATTCTGACGTGCCGATCATCTCGGCAACATTCGCCTGACCAACAGATGCAAGACGTTGCAAGGCTAACGAATACGCCTTGCGTGATCTTTCACCCACACTCGCTGATACTGGTTTCACGGCTGTTCCTGTTGGGTGGGTGCGTGGTTCGATCGGCTGGTGCGTAGATAGCTCCAGTCAATGTCTGAACGGAGATCTTCACAACGTACTTTGCCATCGGTCGCTCTCTCTATAGCGGGACAGCGCCCTGCCGGTACTTGCCTGCTCCCAGATCTCCATTGACTGATGAGTACCGGAGAAACATTTATTTTTTCAGCAAGATCAGCAGCAGCGCCATTGCCAGATTGGGTCAGGTGGGTGTCAAGATCCATAACGCATCTTATGTCCTAAAAGACATAGATTAGCGTACCGCGAATATTTCTGCAATAGCGTTTCGCCTATTTCTTGAATTAGCGTTTTGTTATTAAATAGTTCTATGAAAGATATTGATCAAATCAGGCGCGATAACATGGTAATTCTGCAGAACGAGGTTGGCAGCGCGACGGGTGCTGCTGCGCGTCTCGGCTGGGATCAATCACAATGGTCAAACTTGAAGAACGGCGCCGCAGACAGCAAGACCGGCAAACCCAGGGGGATGCATAAGGATACCGCTCGAAAAATTGAAAAGGCTTTCGGACGTGATAAGTTCTGGTTGGATATTGACCATAGCGCCAGAACAAACACAGAATCAAGAGGAATTCAGCTTAATTACTCAACTGCGCAATATCAGGTAAAGAAACACGGGAAAATAACCGATCAGGATGAAGTAATCATTCCCCAATACGACGCCGGTGGATCAATGGGCAATGGCCTGATACTTGACGGCATGGTCGGCATTATTAAGAGCTGGCATGTGGATCAGGAATGGCTGCGCCTGAATGTTCGGCGTCATACCGGTGTAAATAATCTTTGTATCGTTACCGGGTTCGGTCCATCGATGCAACCCATGTTCAACCCGGGTGATCCACTCCTGGTGGATCGCGGAGTAAAAGAAGTGGATTCCGACGCGGTTTATTTCTTCCGGGTAGATAATCACGGCTATATCAAAACGATCCAGCGCATCCCGACAGCAGATGGTGGGATCATCTATCGAGCAAAATCCAAGAACCCCGATTACGACTCGTTCGATATCGTGGAAGGAATGGATTTTGAGGTATTCGGCAAGGTGTTGACAATCTGGAAGAGTGAACAATTCTGAGTGATCAAAACTTAACCAGCAGAAAAGCCTAGACAACTGCTCAAGCTTCGCCGATATCTTCCGTTAAAACCTCCTGCGCCACGAACTCATAAAGTCGTGGATAATTTTTATCGGATAAGGAGAAAGCATGGACATGATCGATCAACTCAAAGAACTGGCCTCACGCATAAGAAAAGTAAAAGATTCTCTTCAGACTGAAGAAGCCACAAAGAATGCACTGATCATGCCCTTTATAAAAATTCTGGGATACGATGTCTTTAACCCGGCAGAAGTCACGCCTGAACTGACTGCAGATGTTGGACTCAAAAGAGGTGAAAAAGTAGATTACGCCATCCTGAAAGACGGCCAACCAATCATACTCATTGAATGTAAGAAAAGTGAAAACGAGCTGAATCGGAACCACGCATCGCAGCTTGTCCGGTACTTTCATGTAACAGAAGCCCGATTCGCTGTACTGACCAATGGCATTACCTATCAGTTTTACACTGACCTGGAAAATTCAAACAAGATGGACAGCAAGCCCTTTTTTGAATTCAACATACTGGAATTCAGAGATCAGCACGTCGAAGAGCTGAAAAAATTCACGAAATCATCCTTCGACGTCGACGAAATACTGAATACTGCAAACGAACTCAAATATACACGCGCTATACAGAACGTCTTGGCTGAATGGATGGTCAATCCATCTGATGAATTCATCAAAGCCATATGTGGCGAAGTATTTATCGGCAGGCGTATTACTACCGGGATCAAAGAGCAGTTTTCAGAATTGACCAAAAAGGCTTTCCATCAACTCATTGGCGAACGGATCAATGATCGGCTGAAAATCGCCATGGCACCGACAGACGCAGAAAGAAAAACCATTAACCAGACCCCGCCTGACGAAGAAACATCAGATACCGAAATCATCACTACCGAGGACGAACTGGAAGGATTTCGCATTATCCGCGCGATCTTACGGGAAATAGCCAATCCGAACAGGATTTTCCTGAGAGATGCAAAAACCTACTGCGCGATATTATTCGATAACAATAACCGCCGCCCCATTTGTCGGCTTAGATTTAATAACCCATCCAGATTGGCAATCGGAGTATTCAACGGCAAAGAAGAAAATATATTCCAAATCTCGGACCTGACTGAAATCTACAATTACGCCTCCCAGCTCAAAGAAGCCGTATCCAGTTACATCAAACCCGACCTTACCCTGGTCGGCTCAGAAGACAATCAAGGACAAGCATAATTTCTCCGAACTATTGCCCAAATAACAAGCACCCCGATTAATTGTTACATACTGGTGACTTGCCCCGGTTATCCACAGAATCATCCAAGGTTCCTTGGGATAAGTGCCTCATCCCACAGACAAAAAAATCCCGCCGGTGAAGGCGGGATATCAGTAGGTTTAAAAAATGAAGTACATATATCGGCATGGTCACACAGAACTTTAGAAAATTTATCTTCCTGACGATATTCATTATCGCCGTGCCTTTGCATGCCGAACAGGTAGTTGGCCGCGTGGTTGCGATCAGTGACGGCGATACCCTGACAATCCTGGACGAGAAAAAGGCGCAGATCAAAATACGCCTGGCCGGAATAGACACGCCAGAATCAAAGCAACCTTATGGCACCAAGGCCAAACAGGAACTATCAGATTTGGCCTTCGGTAAGATTGCTACTGTCGAAGTGGAAGCAACCGACCGTTACAAACGCAAAGTCGGGTGGGTATATGTAGGCAGAGTGAACGTCAACGCCGAGATGGTAAAACGTGGTGCAGCCTGGGTATATCCACAATACGCAAATGATCCGCTGCTTTATAACCTAGAGAATGAAGCAAGGCTCAACCGCCGAGGCCTGTGGAAGCTGACGGATAAGGAAAGAGTACCGCCGTGGGTGTGGCGCAAGAGCAAATTCAAGCAAATGAAAGCGTCTTTCCCTTAGAAAATAAACTGTGAAGAAGTTATCGAAACAAAGCAGGGTAAAGCTACTACGCAAGTTGAGGGCAGCCAGGAGAAGGAGCTACAGAGCTCTACTCAGGGAGAGAAAAACCCATTCTTCTGCACCGAATGAGAATAAAGGCCTCCCCATTTCCATTCCTGCTCCAAAGATTTTTGACATAAGCAGAAATGACAGTCGTAGGAATTTAACAAAATTCCTTAGAAAGCTGAGAACACGTTTCGCACGCAGAAAATCATATGAAATAACTATCGATTTTACACAAACAGAGAAATTCGTTGCTGCAGGAACCCTGTTATTTTATTCAGAACTGGCTTATTTAAAACAACTTCCAAACAACGGAACAAAACTCAGGTACATCCCGCCAAAGAATCCAAAAGCCTTTGAAGTACTTATCCAAATTGAACTTCATAAGATTTTAGGAATAAGAAAACCAAAATCAAAGAACACCAATAAATATGATGATGTATTGAACTGGAAAGTAGCATACGGCAATGTTGTAAACAATGAGCATTGTGCCCCCGCAATTGAGGCATACGAGGGACAATTAGCTGAACCTCTAATCGATGGAATATTCAAAGGGCTTGCAGAAGCGATGACAAATACAGTTCATCATGCCTACGCTGATATCCGCGAAGACGGGCTAAATCATAAACCCTCCAAAAATAATTGGTGGATGTTTTCTCAAGCAAGAGATAAAGAGCTGACTGTCGTTTTCTGCGATCTAGGGATAGGCATACCGAGATCTCTGCCAAAAACACACCCATCATTACTAGATAAACTTCGTTCAGTATTTGGCAAGGTAGATGACCACCAATGTATCGCTTCATCTGTTGAGTTAAACGCTACAAGCACTAAAATACCTGGCAGAGGGAAAGGACTTGTAAATGTCATAGAACTCGCCAGTAAGAACGGGGCAGGCAACGTCATTATTTACAGTAACAAAGGAATATACAAACTTGCTCCTGGAGAAACGAAACCCATCTCTTGTGATCTAAAAGATAGTATATTGGGAACGATTATTTGTTGGAGTGTCAGGCTAGGCAAGGGGGATCTATGAAAATTATTAATATAAAGGAGAATTTCTCCAGATACCCAGCAGGTAGATATCGTGCTGACGGTCCTTATAATGGCGAAAAATTTAGAGAAGAACTTCTCATGCCCGCTTTGTCTGAAGCCATAAATAAAGGTGAAAAAGTCAAGGTGGAACTAGATGGTGTACGAGGTTACAACTCTTCATTCCTAGAAGAGGCGTTCGGCGGGTTAGTACGCTCAAGTAAATTTATGCCAAGCGATGATTTACTGGGGAAATTTGAGTTTATCTCTACAGACGAGAGCTTAATTGAAGAAATACGTGGCTACATGAAAGAAGCAGCATCTCTAGCAACGCAATAATGCTTTTTCACTACCAAGATTGGTGGCCACTGGCAAAACTTCTAACCTCATGGGCATTAATAATAGGTGGGTGGTATATCGTACACAGAGCCGCCCTTAGCAGGGAGAGGAGAAAGGAAAAAAGAGAAGAAATCGATAAAATAATTGAAGAAATCAGAGCTATTGAGAGTATAGCTATTGATTTCCACAACTCGAAAGTATTTGACAAGAAGGTTAACAGCAATATAACTCTTAGAATAGATAGGCTCAGCAAAAAACTACAGACACCATCTACATTTAATATTCCAACTCAACTAATGATTGAGCTTAGGAAAAGCATTACTCTCCGTCACTTTGATAAATCAGACTTCTCTTCCCCAGCTCAACGAATCATGAAAGGGAATCCTTATCCTGCCACCACCGTTGATGCCTTGATCAGAGATATTAATTTTGCCACTGATGAACTAATAGATTCTATAGAATATTCAAAAAACACCATGTTTCCATAACTGTACCTCAACCCATCTCGACGACATGCGTGTCGTCGAGATCCCCACCAACCCGCCCAGCGGGTTTTTTGTTGTCTGCTATCTGCCCACCCCATCCGGTTATCGACCTGACTATCTTTATCGGCCTGCGTCAAGACTACTGAAGGCTGGGGGGTGCTTCTTCCGAGCAAATAATTCGCGTAACGCTATTGACAGTAATATTTGCGTTTCGCTATCATTGCTTTAACGCTTTAACAAGGAGCCCCCATGAACACCAAATTAATCCCCTGCCGGGTAACGGTCTATCAGCCCGGATCAAGCATCAGTATCAAGTACACAGGCATGTTCCACTCGACTGTGGACGCACTTAAAGACGCGATGCAACGCTTCAACTGCACATCAGTCGTTGCCACACCCATCACCAGCAAAGAGGTGAAAGCATGAAAACAATCCTGACAAACCTGATCATCGCTGCAATAGCCGCCACGGTTGGAATAGTGATGATGGATGTATTCCTGTCAATCATGGAGCAGTTCGATCTGATCGGAAACTTGCTCGAAAACACAGGCAGGAGGTAACCAAATGACGACCAAGGATGAGTTTGAAAAGTTTGTCGGTTCATTGTGGGACTTCTCGCTAAACGGCGACGGTGAGTATCAAGAGCTTTACGTTGCTGGTGCCTTTGCTGCGTTCTGTCAAAAACAGAAGGAGATCGACGCACTCAAGGCTGAGATTGAGAGGCTGAAACCAGCACAGATACTACCACTATCAATCTCTAGGCAACTGCTCGGAAAGATAGTCGATGAAATTTTCGACGGCACGATTGAGGACTGTAGCGTTATTGAGGATATTTATCGGGTTATCGCTGCTCACCACCGGGAGCAGCCATGAGTGACGAGATGAACACGCGACTCACCCAATACGCTGAACGAACTGCAGTAATCGCCCTGCTTGCTGGCATTACCTGGCTGGTCATAATCATTGCCACCGCACCTGATCGCAATGAGAAGCCAGAAGATTCTATTGGCGGAGATATATGCATCACTGATGATGCCCCTGAATACGTCGCTTTCGGAATTCCTTATGACGAACTGTTCCCACCCGGCTATGAGTACGGCAAGGATGGTGAAATCATCACAGACCCACTGCCAGAACCGACTACGCGCCATTCAACAGACCCAGACGATCACATCGGCAAATCTACCTCGCCATGGATAGCACAGAGCATGGCCGGCCAATCTCCGCCCGTGCTGTACTGGCCAGCGCCAGCATACAGGCAAACGGTGAGGAAATCAGGCAAGCCATGTGCTGACAGATATAAACCAGTATCCGAACCGGGGATCCTCGCATTAATTGGAGCAGCACTGCTGGCTGCTGGAGTAATGAGATGATTAAAACTTTAGATGATGTCCATGTTGTAGCGAACTGGATTGAGGTCAGGATTAAATCCGCGGCTTATCGCCACAACATACAAGGAGACGCCAAAAATAAAGAATATCGCGCGCGTGAGGTGCTACATCTGCTCATGTATAGATTAACCGATGACGCCAGGGAATGCGTCGCAATGATGGCGCATGAAATGGATACTGCTGAAGATTGGCATGTTGTCACGGACTACATCATTGCTTTGTCTGGGCAATACACAAAACACAGAAAGAACCTCGACTTTGCTAAACAGTGTTTGAGGGATTGGGCGAAATGAGAAACGTCAAGCTTTGGACGAAGGATGATGTAGAGATCCTCATGTATCTCCGGGCCAGAGGCGTGTTCGTGAAGGATATCGCTAAAGAGCTGGGGCGGAGTGAAAACGCTACCTGGCGAAAGCTGGTTCACCTTGGGATGACACCAGGAAAGGAAAGGAAATCCAGCCAATCAAAGACGACACACACCACCCGCCGGATCAGGAAAACGGTTGATAAAGAACAGCTTTACAACTTTTCCAATACGGAAGAGGGGAAGCTATGTAAGCAGCAACGGCAAGCCTTCATATTCCTGGAAAAGGCGATGGATAGTTATTGCCAAAGGAAAAGCAGCCATGTCCATATTTCTTGAGCCCGCAGATGTCGCCCAACTCACTGGGCGCAGATTGAAATCTGCCCAGGTAAAGCAGCTGCGGACCATGGGAATACTGTTTTACCTCAACGCTTCCGGCCGCCCGATCGTTCCCAAGTCAGCGGTAGAAGGCAGGAAGGAAGACGCACTCGTCAAACAGAAATGGCAACCGAATGGGATTTAAAAATGGATAAAAATAAAGTTCTGAAAATACAAGAAGGCGGCAGCCATTACAAAGACATGGCAATACAACCAGTCGAGTATATTCAGGCCAACAGAATCGGATATCTCTCTGGGAATGTGATCAAGTATGCATCGCGTTATCAATCCAAGGGCGGCGCGGAAGACATTAAAAAAGCGATTCACTATTGCCAGTTGATTCTTGAGATGGAGTATGGGATCACAAGCACCTGCGAGGAATGACATGGAAGACGACGAACAAAATGAGCGCATCGAAGTGCGAGGGTACATCTACACCCACTGGGACTGCCCGCATTGCGGTTCCGTGCACGAGGTAGAGGGAGACGGCAAAGGTGATGCAGATGAATGCCAGGATTGCGGGTGTGCAGTAACGATTATCTAAAATAATGAACATTGAAGAAATCAAAGCAACCTTGAATACATGGAAACAAAGCATCGTCTGCATTGAGGACAAGGTTTCCAGCCTGCAAAGGATTATTGATCCGCATCCAGAATCCCCGTTCATCCAGGCGCTCCATGCTCTGGAAATGGAATACACAAGATCAGTTGCGCGCCTGGTTGGTGATGATAACAAATGGCTGGAATGGTACTGGCTTGAAATAGACATGGGTTCAAAGGAGCACAACACAGTTCAACTGAACAACGAGAATGACTTGAGGAATATCAAAACAACTGGCGATCTCGCTCAGCTTATATACGATCTGGCGAACAGGCAGAACTGATACCGACATGGCCAGACTTCCCTACGTCCACAAAAACCTACCTGCCCGCATGCGCGCCAGGAAGCGTGGGGATAAGGTTTATTATTATTACGACACCGGGGGCAAACCTCGCAAAGAAATCTCGCTCGGCACCGACTACGCCATGGCTGTAAAAAAGTGGGCAGAACTGGAGATCGATGCAAGACCACTGCACAACCAGGTGATGACATTCAAGTACGCCGCCGACAGATATATCAAGGAAGTTTTACCGACAAAAGCACCAGCAACTCAAAAAGATAATCTGCGAGAACTACAACAACTGAATAAATTTTTTAACGCCCCACCTGCCCCGCTGGAAGAAATCGAGCCCATCCATATCCGGCAGTACATAGATTACCGAACCAGAATGGGAGCGGCGGTAAGGGCAAAAAGGGAAAAAGCATTATTCAGCCACATATTCAATAAAGCCAGGGAATGGGGGTACACATCCCGCCCCAACCCGTGCGCCGGGATACGTGGAACAACGGAAAAAGGACGGAAGAATGTCTACATCACTGACAGCATGTACAACGAAGTTTACAAACACGCGGGCCAGCCGCTGAAGGACGCCATGGATCTGGCGTACCTGACAGGGCAACGGCCGTCAGATGTACTCAAAATGACCGAGATGGACATAGAAGATAACGCACTATGCGTAACCCAGAACAAAACTGGGGCGAAGATCAGGATCAGTATAGAAGGCAGCCTGGCCTCCCTGCTCGCAAGAATCTCAACCAGGAAATCGGCTTACAAAGTGAGAAGCCTCAGGATCATCGTGAATGACATCGGTCAGCCGGTATCACTCAGAGCCCTACAGGATCAATTCCAGAAAGCCAGGGAAAAAGCGGGAATAGATAAAACGCTCTTTCAGTTCCGCGATCTACGGGCAAAAGCAGGCACAGACAAAACCGAGTCAAGCGGGGATATCAGGCAGGCACAAAAGCAACTAGGACATGCAAGCGTTACTACGACAGAACACTATGTCAGAGCAAGAAAAGGAGATAAAGTGACACCAACAAAATAGGAATTGCGGAAAAAATACAGCAATGCGGAAATGATTAAAAATCAATCAGCTCAATAAGTCTTTGATTTTTTGGTGCCGGGAGGGGGAATCGAACCCCCATGATGTTACCATCGCGGGATTTTGAGTGCCATTCAATAAATCACAGAATCAATCGCATACCTTCAAAAACTATTCCGCAATTATCAGAAAATCACCACTCTGAAACGCCCTATCCATGCGGGTCTAATTTTTATTGCGGAACAAAACAATGCCAATCACACCATCAAATTTTATCTATCAATGTGCAAGGGCACCTGAAGTACCGGAGGTAGAAGAAACCCAACTGTCATTGTGCGCAACCTGCGCGTCTGAGATATCGGGAGGCGTGCCGATCAGCAAGATAGAGAACCCGACATTTAGTCAGAATGCCGACTATCTACGCTTTGGAACCCATGTCTGCCAGGCGTGTGCATGGCTGTACTGGGCAGGCAAGGGCAAGCCCGGATCACTTTTCCAAATGGGTGAATACCTGGCCGGCTATAAAAAAAATGTGCAGTTATCTGTAGAAAGCACTTGACCGTTACGGCCAAAGGCCGTATAATGATTTTCATGGTTAAGACATTCCTTAACCACCGCGCCTCGGGGGATCAGGGGCTGGAGACTTAAATGAGCAAATATACGATCACAAGAAAGTGCGGCCACGAAGAAGTAATTAACATCGTCGGAAAAGTTTCCGAAAGAGATCGCAAGGCTGAATGGGAAGAAGGCCGCCTGTGCTATGACTGCTGGAAAGCTGAACAAGCGGCCGAGCGCGCCGCTGAAAGCAATGCAGCTGCTGAAGAAGCGAAAGCAGAAGGGCTGCCCAGGTTGGAAGGATCTGAAAAACAGATTGCATGGGCAGAGACAATCCGGGCAAAAATGCTCCTGGATTTGAGCGCTTTGGAAACACGACACAAGATATACCAGGCGAAACTTGATTCTGGGGATTTCCCACCAGACACACCGGAAGAAAAAATAAATGCTGCCCGAGATGAATTGGCCAAAAATGCCGTAGCAATCGGCAGGATCAAATCGAATTCAGCTGCCAAGTGGTTTATCAATAACAGAAATATTAACATCAATCAGATCATCATAGATCTGAGAGGAAACTAAGGAGTGCCCTGTGTATATCAATGATCTGATACGCAGGGCAGCCCGCCCTGCGGCTTTTGCCGGGATACACATCAAAAGCGTATCTATTTCTGCCACTTATGACGATAGTCACAAGGCGGTCATTACGATCACCTGGACATTCCCGGCAGGCGTATCGGTAGACAGCCAGCCGTTGCCGGGTGTTACACAGGAGATTTATTCTCGTCCATCGGATGCGGTTATCCCGATGGCACGGAAGGGCATGGCACCTTCCGACATCGAGGAAGATGTCTTGTTTGCCGCTTGGAAGCTTGGCGCTTGGGATCTTCGGAGGATCGAGAAGGCACCACTGGCTGATCTGGCTAAAAGAAAGGAAATGGGATGTGGCATAACGCATTCTTTTGGTGATGATACTTATTCGGTAAACGGGCAGGTCTTTTCGTCCGGGTACAAAGCAGATGAGGCCTCGATGCTTGAGGCAGCCATGGATGGCTATATCACCTGGAGCTTTGTGCCACTCTGCATGGCAAGCGAGATTGCTAGAGCAAGATGGGGCGATAAGGACAAAACGCTGAAATCAGACCTCACCAGAGACGGCGAGCCGCAAATCAGCAGAGGCAAATGGGAGAGGCCGCGTGAACCACTGACAGCCTGCGAGCATATCTACCAGCTTGGCCGCGGGAACCACGGGAACAGAAGCAAGCAGAACAGATCGAGAAGAGGTTGAGGTCAAGATAAATGGCTTGACCAATGCGACATTTGGCCGTATAATGATTCACATGGTTAAGACATTCTTACCACCGCCCCGGCGGAACCGGGATTCCTGATAGGAGAAACATTATGACCAAAACTGCTCAAGATATCATCGAAATCATCACAAACGCTGGCGCAGAAGACAACGAATCCATCCGCTTTACACTTGAAGACGGAGCCGCACTCCTCAGCTTAGGAGTCACGGACGAAGATCAAGAAACAGTAGAAGAAGCACACGCTATAGTCTCTCACGCTAAATAATACAAAGCCCGGTAGAAACCGGGCTTATTTTTTCATGACCGAATCCTTAGTCCACTTACGTGTTCCAGCGGCCACAAAAGGCCGCTGGATACGCGCAAGCAGAGCCGCAGGGATGCGGCTGACCGACTGGATAACCCTTGCCGTGGAGCGCGATATGAAGCAGCAGCTGACAAAAGTATCTATCCCCAATAATTTAAATTTTACCGACCTCAAGCTGGCAAGAGATGCTGACGGCCACGTGTCCTTTGATTGGACACCGATTGAAAAAATATGCGAGGAAAGTGGTTATCCCATAGAAATATTGAAGGAAGGCACGGAGGATAACGTTTCTGCCTTGCTGGTGAATTGGTATATCCATCACAAACAAAATGGGGGGAGCATTGACCCGGTAGCAGAGGATCTTTTTTCAGAAGTCATGGCAGAAGAAGATGCCGGGCAGAGTGTGAGCTACAAACCCGGGCGGGCATGAGTGGATAAAATCATCACCAAACCATCGCCGAATCAAATCAAGGCCGCCAGAGAACGCGCCGAGCTATCTCAGCAGGAAGCGGGATACATGGTGCACGTAGGTATACGCACCTGGCAAAGATGGGAGTATGGTGAACGGGGCATGCCTCTTGCCACATGGGAGCTTTTCCTGATTAAAACAGGAAATTAAACACCGCAATTCTTCTCAAACGTCTCATTGTGGTTGAGGATCTGCCGGGCTGTTCCGTCTGTCAGCACATCATCTTTTGATATGTAGATGAAGTGTACCCATTCGCAGGACATGTCGATTATCTCAGGAATTTTAGTCACGTGACCATTTGTCGCGCAGCTTGCCAATAACATCGTCAGCACTGGCAGCAGCATTTTTGGTTTGTATTTCAATGGCATTCTGTACCTTCTTATTCGTGACTTGCTTCTGCTTGATAAAGGCATCGATCTCTTTCTCACGTACTCTTGCTGCTTCTGCTTGAGTAGCCTGATCCTGGATCCGTCGTCTCTCTGACAGATACAGTAAAGCCGCCATGCCGGCCAAGGCCAGCCACGACCATATCTTTTTAATCGGGCTGAGGATGACTGACCACATAATCAAAACTCATTCTGCACCTGTGCATACAGCTTCTGCTGTCGGATAAGTTTTGCAGGGATGCTTGCTAGTACTAAAGTAACGCCGAAGTATCGAATCCACTCAACCGGGAACGACGCTTGCACCTCCATCGGCAAGCTGCGCCAGATCTCAATCAGTTCCGGAGCAAAGCCCACTACTGATGATCCGAGAGCCACCAGCCAGGTGCTCCATTGTTTCCACCATGTTTTCCAGCCAGAAACTAATTCCATTTTGATTCTCCTTTCAGTTTAATAACTCCAGATCATGGGTGATGGGAAATTGCTTGTGGCCATGCCCAAATGCAGAAAGCGCCCCTCCCCAGTCTGCTTTACGCCGATGCGCATGATTCCATGCGCTAGCGCGATCTTGAGCAAGTTAAAAGCATCCGATCCTCTTACCGATATATCCGCAGCAAGCCCCAGTGTGTGTTCACCTGGCGCTGCTTTCCTTGCCTCCACCGGGTGCGTTTTAGCACGATAGCCACTGGTGATGATCATGGGTTTTCCGTATGCGTTTCGGATGGCTTGCAGCCGCGTCATAAACCGAGCATCCATGTAACACAGCCCGGTATGTCTGCAGCGAAATTCCTGTTCGTTGAAGTTGGGATATTGTGCCCAATCAATTACATCGGTAGATCTCACGGTTATATCTCCATTACGTGCGTTTGCATGCGTCCGTTTACCAGGCGCTGATATTCGACCTGCTTTATATCGTACTCTCTCAGCCAGCTGCGCAAGGCGGCTGCGTCCGCGGTCGTGAATCTGCCACTACTACCGGCGTCCATCAGATTCAGCCCGCTGACACGGGCATAAGCTCCAAAGATCTCCAGTGTAGCCGCCCAGCGGACCGGATCGCCATAAGTACCATCGTGGCCACGCACGATATACACCTTCGCAAACTGCCCGGCGGGCTCCAGCGATACGCCGCCATGCAGGTTGATGACGGCCATTACTGCACCCACCCACGATCGCGGGCATAAAAATATAATCCGATCACACCGATACCGACGCCAGTCAGCAATTTGCTGATTATGTTTTTTCCAATCTCTTGATACATCTTGGATGTCACTTTTTGAAGCGTCCTTTCCACCACTCGCTCCGCCAGCAGATCCAGCTCTTCCTCAGACAATACTGGATAACGGCGCTCGGGGCCCTGGTACGGCGGTTTGTCCATCACAGCAATGTCTCCTTAGAAATTTTAATTAAGAAAAAATGAACTTCAGTGATCCAGCAGGAAAGTTGGGCGCTGGATCTCCTGCCACGATGTTTCTCGCGGTATCAAGAGTTGCACAGGCAAGCAAAACGCCGCCGGTGGATGCATCGTAAATTCCGGCACCAATCACGTTCCCCCAGTTAGCCACGGGTGAGGCAAACACAACGGCGGCAGCGTTGGAAAACTCGCCATTGCCGCTGACCGGTGGATCCCAGTCTGCATCGGCCGGGCCGTTCTGCACCCTGGCATAATTTCCCCCAGATACCTCGACGCCACCTGTGCCATCCTTTGCTGGGAGCGTGGTGAACAGGGCAACATAAATTCCCGTCGGTTTCGGCCAGCTGCTCGTGCGCAAAAGGTGATTGCCGATCAGCTCTTCCAGAGCATTGGTTGCTGCACTCATAAAATCAACTCCTTTAAAAAAGTAGAAAGAAACCGGTGACCGGTTCCGGATAAACTTTTAACCCCGCCCGCAGCACAGTGGGAAACTGGCAAGTAGCGCGTAACTCGATACCCTCCTGCAACTGAACAACCTCTGTCACAGCGATATCAAGAGAGGCTTTCAGCACTGATTCAGCACGCAAGGCAGCGCTGGATTCCATGGAAACAGGAAAAACAGCCGGTGAAAGTTCAGTCCCCAGCTCCAGCCGCTGGGATACAGATAAGGAAGTGGTGAAGGTTGCGCCAAGCGCTGAGCCTGGAACGAGGTCACATTGCATTGACAATGCGCTGTTGAAGCTGGCGGATAAGGTGCGCTCTGCGGCGAGCACCTCGACAACCACCTGACTCGCCATGGCAGCCGGTAATTTAACGCGTAAGACTTCAGCCACTACCTGGCTGGCTTGTGCCTTTACTCCGGTGTTTGTCCGCAGTACCTCAACAACTACCTGGCTGGCTTGTGCTACTGTCATCAGGCAGTCTCAATCAATGCTTCCAGTGCATTCACTGCGGAGGGAGACCATGCCAGCCCGGTAGCAGGATCTACCTCATGGATATTGCTGTAGTACAGCTGTGATGTAGATAACGCTTTGGCAGCGCTCAGACTATCAACTGCGCCGGAGCGCACACCCACCTTTAACGACCGCGCTCCGGCGTCGTCCTTGGCAGCTGCTACTTTCACCCTGACGCCGTAAATCACCTGGCTTGCCAAGGCGGGTGGATCTGCCATTACAAAGCTGTCTTTATTCCCTGCGGTGCCGTCAGATACATAATCGGTTGTATTGGGAGTAGGATCATCTACAAGCGCAAAGTGATCCACACCAGTGCTGGGCGTCCATTGCGTGTAGTTACCATCTGCTGTGGGATATAAAGCATCTATCCTTACATCCCCGAGAAAGTCATTGTTGGTTGCACCGGTGGCATCGAGAATGTAAATATCGTCGTAACTCCACACAGCTTTGGACTGGTAGGCGAGAGCATTAGAGAATCCAAAAGATATGGCACTTACCGATGCGTTAGCCGTTGCTTTTGTATCTATATTACTGCCGGATAAGATAGTTTCCCCGTTGAGCCTAAGTTCAAATGATCCTGTTGTATCGTGGATAAATGTCTTGTATTCGATATAGTTATAATCTCCCGCGGAAATTGAGGCCGCGCTAGGCCCTGCAATTACAGTCCCGTTCCGTGTAACAGAAAGAGTGCCAGTCGTCTTGCTAACTGTTACCTCATTCTGAGCACTGCTCCCATCCAATAGCCTCATGATTGGGGATAGCGAAATATCAATAGGTAAGGCACTCATTTTAAAAGCGAACCCGATAACAACTGAATTTCTATTGGCAAAAGTTCTTGTAACCGTTCCGTGAATCGTGTTGGTAACACTAGGCGCCATTAGGCATGACCCACTCCTGCGACCATCCGTGGGAGATATTGCTACTGTACCTAAGATACTGTTCCACTCCTTAGTAATATCCGCCGTTGCATACGTATCAAATCCATCATAAAAAAGCAGTGCCATGTCAGAATCCCCTCATCAGCGCAACAACGTCATATTTTTCTGCGGTTGCGTCGTAAATAAAACCGATCTTGTCTGTCAGATTTGCTGCACTGGATAACGTGATACCGGTCAGGTCAGATCCAAAGCGGTGCCCTACCAGTGTCAGAGCACGCCCGCCCACGCCATCCTGGCTGATCTCAAGCACGCATTTTTGCTTGTCCACTGCACCGGTCAGGGTAATGGTGGCATCACCACCCAGCGTCACCTTGATCGTATCCGCGCGGGAGAAATCTGCCGTCATACTGGCGGCGTAGGTCTGTGTTCTGATGGCCACTTTTGGCAGCGGCAGAATATCCGTGCCGTTGTGGTATACCCAGATCGCAGCGCCTTCCGGCAAGACTGCACCACTGCCTGATGGACCCTTGAGGGTGAGTTTGTAGCCGCCACTGGTGTTATTGATGGCAAGCCAGGCGCGCGGCGCGCTGCTCAGCACGATGGAAATATTGATATCCCCGGATACGGCTCCGGTGAATTCCAGCTCCATATTGTTGGCCTCAATGGCCGTAAGAGATACATCGGCATTGCCAGCCACCGACTTGCTCAGGCGCCCCAGAACATAAGTACGGACCAGATCTCCGGCTACGGCTTTGGTTTCACCTGCCTCCAGCCTCTCATCCAGCCCGGCAAAACTTGCACCCAGCGCCGTGCTGGTCTGGGCGGCAATGTCATCCGCTGCGCCCCAGACAACTGGCAGCAGCCTGGTAATGGTGCCAAATGCCGATCCAGTCCATATCACGCTGTAAGCCGCTTCGGTAATATCCGCTGTACGGATCGGGTTGCCAGTAGCATCTGCGGTAATAAACCACGTGCCGGCAGATACCCCTGTGAAGCTGATCGTGCTGGTGACCGTGCGAGATACCACTGCATCCAGACTTGCCCGCCAGCAAAAACCCGGCTGCACGGTGAGGGTGCTGCCAGATCCGGTGCATTTGTAGCTGCCTGATCCGATCAGGCTGGCAGATGTACCAAACAAGGCACGAAATGCTCCAGAAACATTTACCCCGCCCGCTCCTCCTGCATTGCCTGCCAGCGCCTCAAGCGCAGCAATGGCAGATTCCAGTAAATCCAGGTTACTGTTGTGTTTGATGATGTAATTGGTATCGCCATTGGCGAACCGTTGCAGCGATAAAGGCACTTATCTAATCTCCTGTAAAACGCCGCCATTGAAAATACCTGTAGCCCCGTAAGGCAGCAGGCCATAACCACCAAGGGTTGAAAGTTCCTCATAATTCAACGGCCTGCCCACAATGCTCTCATCTACCGGCGGCCCGATAACGGGTGGAATCGGTGTAATGGGCACAGGCATTCCGGGAGCAATCCCGGTAACGATGCCTGCATTGCCAAATAAAAAGGATGGCAGGGTGACAGGTATTCTGATTCTGGTACCTGGCTGCTCCTGACTGAATCCCACAACCTCGTAACGCCCGGAATCTCCCCTGCGCAAGCGCACCGCCGCACCGGTTTCGGCATACAGCAAGGCGCGATTGGCGCGGGAAACCGGCACATTCTTCAGCGGGTTTTTCTGGCCAATGTCCACATCCACCGCGTAAATCATCGAGACCCCATCCGTCACCAGCAAGGCGGGCCGGGTGAGCACCTTGCCATCCAGCTCTTTGGCGGCATCGCGGATCTCGGATTGCACAACGTAAGTAAGCAATGTCATACGCGAAACCCCTCCACACTCAAAACAGCCGGGCTACCAGGAGAGGCATCCCGCCGAAAATTGGTCACGTATAAACGTGATTGATCCGGCAGTGCCAGGATATCCCCGCGCTCGATACGGGGATCATCCACAATTTCGACACTAAAACTGGAAACCTCCATGGCACGATAAAGCAGCTCGCGCACAGCGAAAGCCTGCGCCATGGGCTCATCCATGACAAAATCGTTCTCTATCTCGATTTCGTTCTCCATCCATTCAGGCGCGTTCTGATCAAAGGCTTCAGTCTGGTTGCGGGCGTGGACGAAATCGTAAGGTGTGCCCCAGATCTCATACATGCCTGTGCCGATGGAAGCCATGACAAGTAGCACGGCAACTTCTGCGGCGGCTTGTATCTTGCGACCTATCGGGATAGTCTGCCCTGCACCCGGTCCACCAGTGGTGGCGTCAGGGATGGCTGCCGTGGTGATGATTGCGCCAATACTGGCGGTCATCAGGGCAGGTACCCACACGGATGTTTTGAGCAGGATCTCCCCGCTGGTCTGGGTTTTCTGTGAATAGCTTTCTTCGCAGACTTTCACCAGACCGGAATTGGCCGACTGACGGATGACCAGATAGGTATTTTCTGCTCTCTGGCTGCTGTCAGCCGAAAAGTGTATGGTTTCTTTCTGGCGTATCTGGAAAAATCCGGCGGTAATGGTCGCATTGCCAAGCATCTGATCCTGCTGAGACACCTTGCTCAGGCGGGGGTCCAGCCACTTGATGCGCACGGCAGTCAATGGCGGCCGGGATTTGGCGGCGGAAACAGACAGAATCCGCTCTGGCGTCAGGGTGATATCCGCCTGCCGTGATACATCCCGGCTGATGATTTTCAGTACTCCACGGGCGTTGAAGTAAGGTTCCATCCCCAGTGATTCATAAATCTTTTCCAGCATCTCCCACGCGGTCAGATCAGCCAGCTGCGTGTTGGAATGCACCGTGACCGCCGAGGTAATGCCCAGGTTGATCTCTTCGGCTTGTAGACCGACAGCACGTGCCACGTCGGCCGCGATGATATGCAGCGGGGTGGCTACCGGGTAAAGATCCGTCACGCGGCGGGTATTGCGCCAGAGAGCAGAAGCATCACGGGACCGCAGTGTAAGCGTGAGGGAACGCCCGCCTGAACTCAACCGGTAATCGGTGAGTGCCTCGATGACACCCCACCAAAGCTGCTGATTATTGAGACGAAATTCCACAATCTGTCCGGGCAGCGGTTGTTGCGCGCCGTATAGCTCCAGATGCCAGGTCAGGGAAACACTACCCTCGGAAATACCATGCTCCGCACGGGTGACAAACTCGCTGATATCGACGCTGTCCGTATGGGTTTCCTTGACCATTTGCAACGGCGTGGCCGTCGGGTGCAGGATGGTCTTCGCTGCTTTGGCGCTATCCTGTGCAATAGGCTGCCAGGCAGTATCCATTACACCCTCCCGGCAATGCGCATGCGCAGCACCAGCGTACCCGTCACGCCGCCTTGACGCGAGATAAAGTCAAAGTTCAGCCCTGTGCCGTTCAGCTCAAGATCGGTGATGATGACTTTATAGCCGTGGGCATTGAGATAATTCGGATACCAGTAGACATAATCCAAGGCCGGATCGGGCGGGTTCTGCCAAAAGGAAGCCAGCATCCTGACCATGGTCAGGGGAGCTGAAATTTCACCTGTCCAGCGTTCCTCAACTACCACATCCCGCAGGTTGCCCATGGTGAGGGTATTGGATGCGCCATTCAGGGTTTTGCTGCTGGTCCAGATCGGGGCAATAATAGCGTCGCCATCCATGTTGCTCCATTCATCCGGGCATTGTTCGTAATCGTAAGTCCCCAGTGTCGGATGCACCAGCCGCCCTTTGCCGGTAGTGCCCCCCGTCAGCGCGGGCAGGATGGTGATATTGACAGAGGTCGTCTCGGTGGATGCTTCCCCGACGGTGAAAGTAGTCTGGCTGGTCAGCGTGGTCATACCGTGACTACCTCTGCTGTGGTGGTAAGCGTCGCCACGCCCGAGGCGGTGGCTTTGGTATGCAGGATGGCATAGCCGTTGTTATCGGATACGCCTGGCGAAACAGACGCTGTCACACCATTCATCACTCCCTGCACATGTACACCGCCAACAGGCTCGCCGGCATCACCGATTAGCCTGGTCAGGCAGGGCACGTTCCTGCCCTCGCGCGGTGGTAGCAGCGGGATTGGTTTGGTCAGCCTGACGGGCAGCGGTACGGGATACCAACCCTTGACGCGAGATGTACAGCTCCCATCTATAGGATCGTTCGGCAATTTCTGGATTGATAGCAGTCTCCGGAAGAATCTGTCATAGGCATAATGCTGACTACCATCCTGATATCCATCCGAACTGACAAACCTCGGCAGGGGTGCTTTGAATGTGGACAGGATGCGCCGGTTGACATAATCAATCAGATTCAGCATGTTATTCTTGCAATAAACAAAAGCACGGCCGGCATCCTCAGGAATAATCTGCTCGGGGATACCAGACGTGTACAGAATATCCAGCAGCTTACCCGTGGTAAAATTAAACAACTCGATATAAGAAGATTCTGTATCTTTGGCCAGCAGCAGGTTATGTTTCTTGTCGATTGTGAAGACATTTAGGCTTGTTTTGCCGTAGGTACTCGCATCCACTCTCGTCCCCGCACTACGATCCAGCACCTGAGTTCTCGGATTCATCGGCCACCAAGACATCCCATAGGAGAAAAAAGTAGTACCCCATGCCCCGCCATCCGCATCCGTAATGACATCAACAATGCTGATACCATCCAAGAATGGGATTGTTGTCCTGTTTGTAACTGGATCATTCAGTGATTTTCCGGATGTTCCATCGAAAGAATAGTTACGTGGCCCAGGGGCTACAATGGTATTTGTCTCTGCAATCACTCGTATAACGGTATCAGAGGTTGCAATCCGATCTCTTACAACACATATCCCTTTAATAGTCCGCAACTCTTCCGCATACAGGGTCGGATTGGTCTTCAGTTTGTACGTCGCGTAACTGAGGATCCCGGCATATGAATCCGTGCCAAGCTGGGCGGCTGTCATGTAAGGAAGCGGTTCGCTCTCATAAACCTGCCGGAACATCAGAATCTAACCTCTGCCGTGATAGTGATATTGCCCAGTGCGCTAACCACTGGAGCAATATAATCAACTGCCGCAATCCCTGCGGAATCGGTACGGGATTGCAGATCCCCTAGCGCGCCCGGATCACCCGGCTGCAATGACCAGTCAATCAATTCATTCTGGCATGGCTCACCCGCATCTCCGGTAAGTTGCACCGTGTAGGTGGTTACACGCCCCCTGGCTGGGGTTGTTCCGGACGGACTGAATAGTGCGTGAGGTTTTGGCGTGGTGGCATAAATCTCCAGTTGGGCATTGAGTGTCAGTTTCACCCAGACGTTAAAACGCGGGCTATACCATGCGCCAAGATTGCTGCCAATAAATGATCGTTCAGAGGTACCCTGTTTCAGGATGTGGTTATAGTAAACAATGGTGCCGTTTGGGTAGGCGATGGCAAATACAGCCGGGTCCCTGGTAATTGACCAGGCCGGTTTACCACCCATGTTTGATGGAAGATCAGAAAAAACAAATTCATCTGAGCCGCCACTGCCGTCCAGAGGCCATTGCCGGATAACCCGATACATGCTTCCGAAACTGCCTGCACCGATAAACCGGTCGCCTAATCGTACCCTCTGATAGTCGTAACTTCCCGGCCCCAGTTCCTTGTCACCATAAGTACCAGAGCGTTTATCGTACCTCCACATAGAGGTATTAAAAGGGTCATTGGTAATCAGATAAACACCAGGCAGATTCTTCTCAAGGTCGATAAGCAGGCTACCGTAGTGGTTCCAGCTCAATTCGGTAGCCGTCCCATCCAGTTGAACCAACCAGGTCTTTTTCGAGGTTAAATTGGATGCGGAAACAATCAGCCCGACATCATCATCGTAATAATAGTTGTCTGGATCAGCTGATGACCCCTGCCACAATGGAACGGCATCAAGGGTCAGGATATCAAACGGGCCTGCGAGTATCTCAAGCACCGGCGGTTACCTCGATAGTGATCGCATCTCCAGGGGTGCCGGGTACGTATTTAGCCCCAGCCAGGCCTGTTTCATTGGTTCTGTTTGAGAACGGGGAAAGGGTACCGGAGCCGGTAAGATTCCAGCTGACCGACCGGTTGGGCTTGCCCTGGTACACCACGATGCACGAGGCATTTTCGCGGATCTGTTCCGGGTAAGCAGTCAAGGTAGCCATGTTTAACGAATCCCCACTGCCACGCGCGCCAGTTCGCCTTCCAGCCAATCTCGCATGGTGATACGCAATGCGTCGGGATGCAGTTGTACCGTCATGCTGGTGGGGGAGGAAGATTGTCCAGTCGTCAGTACAGGAGCTGCTGAAACCATGCCGCCTTCAGCATAGCCCATGCGCGGCCTTGCTGATACCGGTGCGCCCTTTGTAAGTGCATGCAGATTATCCAGAGCACGTACTCCCAGACGGCGAACCGCATCTGCAGAAAATACATACTCCCCGGCATGCACCACGCCCGCCGGTTGATATTTGCCGCCGGGACCGGTGTATCCACCTTCTGCAAAGCCGAATGCACGGAACAGGCCGCCAAACATGGAACCACCACTGCCGGAGGAAAACAGACTACCGAGCGAAGAAAACAGGCTGGAAATACCATTTTTGAGGGAAACAAGAAAACCACTCAACTGATCGCCCAGGCCGTTGAACAGATCGGAAAACAGCCCGCCCTGACCACCTGCACCACCTCCTACTCCGCTTTTGAAAACACTGAAGAAGGTTTCTGTGAGGCCGCCGGCCAGGTTGTTGGTAAGTGCCTTGAGGAAAGTATCACCAATAGCGGACAGCATCTGATTGATGTTGCCCTGTCCTTTGGCCACCCGGTAAAGGCCATCTGCAAAAGACTGGTGCACGCCACGCGCGACACTCTCAAAGATCTGATCTTGCCGTCTGAGTGCTTCCTCTGCCTGTCTGCGTAGTTCGTTATTGGCCTGTATCTTCCCTTGCAGCTCCAGCAGGCCGTTGATGTCCTCGATACCGCGTTTCTGCGCTTCCATCATCATCATGGCGGTTTCGCGCTGATCGTTTGACAGGCCGGACAGGAATACCTCTCGCTGAAGATCGTCGATGAATTCTTTCTGATCAGCCAGCTTGGTGCTGTTCAGTGCATCAATCTCATTGGCGACCTGGGCGCGCTGATCATTCAGTGCACGTTCTGCAAGCGTTTGGCTAGTAGTAAGCTCAACCACTTCGGCCATGGCCTTAAGGCGATCAGCCTCATCGGTGCCGGGAGCGAAGATGATGGCCTGCCTGGCTTGCTTCTGTCGTTCCAGCTCTGCGATTTCCCGGTTGGTCAGATCTGTTTGCAGCTGGGTAAGTTGTTGATAATAAGTGCCCGCATCAATGGCTTTGCTCTCGAACAAAGCACGAGCATTATCCATCTCGCGTTTTGCCTGGTCATCCTCCAGACGTTTAACCTGCTGGAATAGGGTATCTTCCAGGCGCTTTCTTAACTGTGCCAGATCGTTTGCCCGCTTCATGGCACCGCGAGCAGATCCACTACCAGCTCCGGATGGAGGAGGCGTTCCATCACCCGTACCACGCCGCTGTCCATTATCCGGGCCAGGTTCAAAATTCAAGCCAGCAGATGCTTTTTCAAGATCGGCCAGCATTTCCACAGTTAGCCTTCGCAGTTGTTCGCGTCGAGCGGTAAAGGCGCTCAGATCCCCTGTCTTGAGTAAATCCCAGAATGCGTCAAAGGTTTGCGCTGCTTCACCTGCATAAATGCCAAGTGATTGTGTCAGACGGATGGCAGGGGTCAGAAAATCTTTGATGAGGAATGTTCCGGCCTTGGTCAGGGCAATGGTAGCTGGCGCCAGAGCTTGTCCCATGGTGGCCTCTGCCTGTTTCATCTCTGTATTCAGACGGGCGAGTTGACCTTGCAAGCCCTCAGCAGCTCTAGCGGCGTTGCCGGTCTGGGCTTCGGTCTCGCGCATGATGCCGTTGACCTCTGCCTGTATTTTCTCCTGCGTGGTCAGCTGCTTAACGCTTTTGCCGACCTCGTCAGCGTATTCTTTCCACAAGATGGAAACGTTTTTAGTGACGCCGGCGTTATCTACCAGGGTGGAATTCTCATTCTTCAGCCCCTCGGTTGCAGTAACAACGGCCTCTCCCATGGTCAAGTGCGACTGGCGATTGAACGCGGCAGCATCCTTCAGCCGGTTGAGCGTGGAAACTGCCTCGTCAATGTTGTAGCCACGGGACAGCAGGTTCTGTAATGCCTGGCTTGCTTCTTGTGTGGAGATCAGGCCATCCGCTGCCAGTTTTCCGGCTTCCTGCATTGCGCGGCCAATACCGACACCGCTGAAGTTGGCCACCGACTCCAGCCCGCGAAAAGCAGATTCTGCCTTGGCAAACTCTTGTACGCTGCTGCGCGCAAACCCGGTAATTGATCTCAGGCTGAACAGCCCTGCCAATGTCCTGACCAGATCCTTGGCGACCGATTGAGTCTTGAGCATGCCTTCGCGCAGGCGGGAGGTGTTGTCTGGGACGGAACGCGCGCCCGTCTTGGCAACATCGTCCAGACCTTTGCCAAGATCGCGAATTTCATTCAGTCCATCGACCAGAGCCCTGATCTTGATATTCAGTTCACTGCTTTGAGCCATGCTATTTTTTCCAGAAAATCAGAAATGCTTGAGCCAGGCTTTCCAGCCTTTCTCGTCGGCCATCCCGGCGCGAGTGGCAATCGCCATGGCCTTCAGGCGCTCCTGCTCCAGTTTTGTCAGTGCTGGGGAATAACGCCTGACTTGCGCCAGTGTCATTTCCAGCACGCTACCGAGGCCAGCCTGCCGGAAGGTTATATCGAGCTCTGCCCATCCGCATGATTGTGCTGCTCTGCCATGGATACGATGCGGCCGACTCCCTGCTTGATCTCCGGCAGCACCTTCTGGATAAAAAAATCCACGTTCACCTCGACCACGGCATTCCCCAGCTTGATCAGCTCATCGATGTCAAGGTTATTTACAAACTCAACCTCGCGCCGGATGCCAATTGCCACCGCACGAATCACAGTGTCAGTGTGATTCATCAGTAACGTGGAGATATTCAGATCTGCCCAATTCTGGCCAACACCTCCGCCCAATGCTTGCAGGAGAGGGGCGATCGCCTGTGCAAATGCCGTTAGTTCTTTGACTTTGATCGGTGTCACTGCGATCACCTCGCCGGCTACGGATACCTCGATCACTGGTGGTATCAGATCGTCCAGATCAGAGTGAGACACATTGTTTTCCATATTCATCTGGCGTTACGCAGCCTTCAGGATCTCGATATTGCCAAACTGCCCCAGCACCGGATCAGCGGTCGGCGTATTTGCCATCAGCAATTTGCCCTCGATCGCCAAGGTAGTAGCTTCTTCACCGAGGAAATTAAACTCATCCGTCGGGCTGAAAGCGATGCGCGGCAGCAGCACTCGCACGCGGGTATTGTCTGCCGTGGAAATGCCATCGAACCGGATCGCTTTAATAGCATTGGAAATCGAAAACGGCTTGATGTTCTCATGGCCGGCATAGGTGTAATCGATCTTGAATGGCTGGGTGTACGCAGCCAGATCCAATATCTTGATGCGGCCGTATTTGGCATGCGAAATTTCATAATCAGTATTCAGCACCAGTGTGGCTGGGGTGACATTATCAGAATCCTTAATCGTGACAGCTGAGATGTCCGGATATTTGGTATGGTAAAAACCATTGACGGCCATAGTCGGCATAGTTTCACCCGTGACCGCGCTGCCAGAGACAGTTGCCGCAGTACCATACAGCGCCATGGCCAGCATATTTTCATCAAACTCTTGCATCTCCAGCCGGATGGTGCCTTCCTTACTGGTTTCATATTCCATCAAGGTCAGCCGGCTGCCAGAGCAGGATTCCTTGATTTCTGACGTCTCGCGCGTCAGCGAAAGGCTCAGCACGCGGTTACCGCAGCCAATCGCTACCTCATTTTTTACCTTGTAAGTAGTCTGATCATAGTCGCCAATGTAGATCGGACCTTGCCCAACAATCACCATATCCATGCTGTTAATCTCCTAAATTATCTGCTCAGGGTTGGAAATGTTCTTAAATTCAACCTTGTAATTCATTTTCGCCATACCGATCGGCTGTTCCCCTTCCCCAAAAATATCGATTCCAGTCGATTGCAAATCTGGCCAGCTCGGGGCGATCGTCTGGGTGGCAGCAAGTGCTTTCTCGATTTTGGCGCACTGCACATCCAGCGCATCATCCACGCCGGTTTCTGCCTGGGCATATACCCGGATGACAAGATCAATTGTCCGTGTGGTGCGTGGGCTGCACCCGGATCGGTTCCCACCAATGAATGGATCAACCGTATCCAGATCGGTGGTAATCACCGCGCAGGGTAGTTCAGTTTGTGTGATCTGCTTGTCCCGATTGACGAAAGTGGTAATGCCTGCGCCCTGTACCACCGCTTTGATCTTGTCCCGCAACTGTTTACGAATATGGGCCATCAGGATGATTTCCGCAGTTGCAGTAACACCAGGCCGTGACCATCCGGCTCTGGCGCACCGGCTACCTTGTAGGCGGTGCCGTTGATGGTGACGGACGTGCCATCGGCGATGGCGGGTACGTCCGAGGATTTGCACAGCAGCGTGGGGTCACTGCTCCCGACCAGATCGATGCCGGTGTATGCGTTATCGAACAGCCCGACGATGGTCGCGCCATTGACAACAGCATTGACATAGCCCGGGGTGTCGTCATTGATGAATACGCCCAAATCCTCTACGAACGCCATTATTCGCCCTCGCTGACCTTGCTGCCGGTTTCCGCCGGTTTGGCTTTTGCTTTGGCAGAAGCGGGTGCTTTCGTTTCGATCCGTGCTGCCAGTGACTTGGGCAAATCACCATCGTATCCAAACAATTCGCCGGCCTTGAACTGCACCGGCTGCACGATCCGGAATCGACCATCGTTCAGCTCGTCCAGGTTGTGTGCCCTTGCCGTGGCCTGCTGTGCTGTCAGCCCGAGCACGCCAAACTGCAGTGTAATGGGCCGGGTTGCGGTGTACTGTTCCATGGCTGTCATCAGGACAGGGTGACCAGGCAGGCTTTTTTCCAGTCGCCATAAGCTGCAGCGCGTTCCGTTTCAACCGAAACCAGGCATTCGTCATGTTTCTTGCAATGCTCTGAATCCAGCCACAGCGTTTCCATCAGCATGCCATCCACGCTGTAACCGGGTGCGGCGTTGTTGGGTTTGCGCTGCTGGCGGATGATTGGCTTCTGCGTGCCTTGTGTTGAGAAAATGGCAAACTTGGTTGTCCAGCTTGAGAGCCGCGGAGATGCTTCGACACGGAAACGGAAGGAATCCTGTTCGATCAGTATGTTGCTATCACCACCGCTCACACGGGTCTGTGTCAGTGCTTCCAGCGCATGTTTCATCAGGCCGGTTCCGACAACGACATAAAACTCTGTGAGATTTTCATTCACATATTCGCCGCGATCATCCTTGTAGCCGATCATCTTTTCAACGCTGGCCATGATGGCTTTGATCATTTCTGCTGCAGTCGGGTTGGCTGGTGTGGCAGCGGCAGAGGTAATATCGTTGCTCTGTGTACCGGAATCCCCTTCGCTGTGATCGGTATCAAAGAAATACTGGCCGTCATAGCAAACGGCAGATTCCGCATTGACGATCAACGGTGCAATCAAACTCCACCAGTGGGCAGTGGTTCTATCCGCCAGTTCATTGACACGGGCCTGCACCTGGGTAGTTTTGTCGTAAATGATGTGTTTTTTAGGCAACGCGATACCGCCCTGGTATTCAACATTTTTGACTTCCCATTCAGTGGTACGCAACTGTGAGAATTTCTTCTCGCCACGTTTTGCCGTCATCTGCGGAACCATGCCGAGCCATGCGTAATTCTCGCTGTCCTGGTCGGAATCGAATGGCGTGGTAGCGATGGCGTCGATGAATGAGCTGGCGGTGTTCTGCTGCAGGCGTTCATAGAACATGCCGATGACGCTGCGCTCGGTGATGATGGGGGATGGCATAATTTATTTCTCCTGTATATCTGTTAATCAGTTCCCGAGCTGGCGAATCAGGCTGTTTACTTTTGCGGCAAGGGATGCAATTGCATTCGCGGTAGGTGCATCTGCGATGGTTGCAATGGTGTCAGATGCAGTCCCGCCTGAGCCGTCGGTCAGCTCAGCCAATACTCCGCGGGTAATGTTGAACTTGACGAGCCCGTATCCGGTTGCGATCCATCCAACAACGTGCCCGATGCGGGTGTTGCTGCCTTGCGTTAGAGTGAAGGTGTTGTCATCAGAGGCGTATACATCCTTGCCGACATCAGTGATAGCAAGGCTGGTAATTGCCAGCTTGATGTGCCCCTGGGTGCGGCAGCGGACAACAATATCCCCTGCTGCACCGGCGGCGTTATTTGCCTCGTAATCTGCAAAGCCGCGGAATGGATCGCCGGCCACCAGAGGGCGGGCATAGCCGGAGCCGTTATCTCCAACGGCGGCGCCTTGATAAATTATGTCTGTCGCAATCACCGGAAAATCGTGGAAATCACCCTGGTAAAAATCGCGCGGTTGACCTGCTGCAAGTGTTGTCATGTTTCTGTCCCCTTAAATTTGATTAGCGTGATTTGTTCTTTTCTTCCACTTGCTTGTAAGCCAGGAACGTATCGAACAACTTGAATTCATTGCGCACGTCCTCGCTGGCATCCCATTCGGTTTTGGCACGATCTGCCAGAGGCAGGCTGGTGTTATCGGCTGCGCTCACTTCAAGCGCCGGTACCGGGGCATGGGGGACGGTTTGCGGTGCATTGCTCCTGAAATCAGCCAGATGATCTGCCCTGATTTTCTTCTCGGCCTGGATAATGGCCATGGCCACATCCTGCCCGGTGGATTTACCATCGAATTTCATGCTGGCCACCAGTGCTTCATGCCCGGGAAGGCTGGCATCTTCACACGCCTGGATGCGGGCGCGCTCTGCTTCTGCGCCTTCCTGCACAAGGGCAGCAGCGATTTCCGGGTAATCCTGTTTCAAAGTATCAATATCCATGCGCACGTCTTCCGCTACGGCCACTTGCGGCTGAGCGGGTACGGGTGCTGTGGTCTGTTCTGCATTTTTCATTGGCCAAACTCCTGTTGCCATGTGTGAGAGGGTTGTTTCAAGACTTGCGACGCGGTCGATCATGTTGCGTTTCTTTGCCTGTTTCGCCAGAAACACACGGCCATCGGCCATATCTTCCAGCACGGTTTCCGGCAGCACACCACGATTGACAGCGACTGCATCCACAAAGATGGTGTAAAGCTGATCCACCTGCGACTGCAGCATTTCAGCGCCTTCTGCCGATAGCGGGGCATAGTGGCTGGCAATGCGTTTGTATTTCCCGGCGCTGATTTCAGTAGTTTTAATTCCGGCGGCATCTTGCGCCTTCGATATATCGGTATGGCTGGTCACCACGCCGATCGATCCGATCTGAGTGGTTGCGGATGCGGCGATGACTTCAGTGGCTGCCGATCCGATCCAGTAAGCTGCACTGGCCATGAGGCCATCCGCAAACGCCACCACCGGTTTTATTTTGCTTGCTTCATGGATGAGTTCCGCCAGCGTTTCCGTGCCATCCACCGTGCCGCCGGGGGAATCGATATGCAGCAGGATGGAACGGACGCCGGCATCATCCAGCGCGGAACGAATGTCGCGCTCTGCCAGCTGGCTGGACGCCCCGCCGGAGATCTCCATCATGAGGTTCATGCGCTTGGCGATGACGCCATGAATGAGGATGACGGCCACGCCATCGCGGATGACATAACCCTGATTATCACGCTCCAGCGATTTGCCCAGACGGGCTTCTACCGCAGCGATGTCTACTTTCTCGCCGCGGACATGCGTAGCGTAAACTGCTTGAATTTCCAGCAGTTTTTCAGGAATGATTGCCCAGGGGGCAGTGATGATGTCTGAAAGTTGCATACGTCCATCCTGTTGGGAATGGACGTACCATACAGAGTTATTTGTCTCATTTTTAGGGGGAAATGAGACAATTTTTATTTCGCTAGCCCTGCTGCGGCAATGATGGCGTAAACGGTTGTTTTTCCTGCGCTAATCCGGCTGATTCCAGCATGACCTGTTCCTTGGCAAGCTGAGTGACATTCGCCTCCCAATCACCGCCATCGTAGGCGATGCTTTCTTTCTCCCGTGTGCTGATGCCCAGGTGGATGCGTTTTTCAGCCGCGTTGACTTCTTTCTCCGGATCAATGCTGCCGGGGCTGTCTCCAATCCAGATGACGCGCGTCCAGGCCTGTCTGATTCTTGGGTCGGAGAAAAACCCGGGGGCAGCGATGCGGCCGGAGGCGATGGCTTCCTCGAACCATAGTTCCTTGATCGGTTCACAGAAGTAGGTGGCCATAAAATCCCGTCGCACACGCACGAAGCGCCAGAAATCCAGCATGGCGGCACGGCTGGCTGAATAGGAACTGGAGAAGTGTTTGATCAAGACTTCAAACGGGATCTCCAGTACCGGCCCGATTTGCTTGAGCATCGAGAGGAAGAAAGGATCGTAGTTGGCATTGGGCCGGCCAAGGCTGGGCACGTCCACGCTTTCGCCCGGCAGCAAATTGACAGCCTTGCCTGGGCCGTCCAGATCGGTATTGACGCTGCCATCCCAGCTGGATGCGCCCTGGATGTATGTGTCTGCGCTTTGGCCATCAAACAAAGTTTGAAAGGCGTCTGCATCCATCTTGATGAAGATGGCCAGGGCGGCGGAGATGACGGCGGCCTGCAGTTCGGCTTCCGAATAGCGGGAAAGCTGCTTAAGGTGTTCGATGACCGGGGCGAGATACGGTACGCCGCGCACTTGCCCGGGCCGGCGTCGCTCAAACAGATGGATGACATTGCGCCGGCCATTCTTGCCCCAGGCGTCTATCTCGATCCATTCGAGCTGACCGGGGCGCGCTGCACCGGGGTGTTGCCGGGTGATGTCGTATCGCATGGGCGCACCATTGCTGTCGAGTGTGATGCCGGCGATTTTGCTGCTGGTGTCCCGTGCGTGGTTGCGGTTGGTGAGGCGGTCCGCTTCGATCAGTTGCACGGTCAGGGTGTAGGGGATGTTGCGGCCGGTGATGACCGGGGTGATGGCAATGACATCGCCCGATTCCAGCATCGAGCGTAGGGCCAGTGCCTGCAGCCCGTAGAAGGTGTTGATTCTGGCGGCATCGCAGTCTGTGCTCTCACACCACAGCATCCATTCTGATTCGACGTTGCGCTTCCACGCATTCGCGGTTTGTTCGTCCATGCCCAGCAGTTTGGCATCTGGGTTGGATTGCATGGATAACCCGGTGCCGATGACGTTGGTGACCAGGGTATTCAATGCAGCACCGCCGATCGGGGCATTACGCGCCAGGTCACGCGAACGGGCACGCAGAACGGGCAAATCGTGAATGGTATCCTCGTTGGCATCACCCGCGTAAGGGTTCCAGTTGCGCAGAGCAGCACGGCGGGATGATCCGCCGTTGTAGCTGCCGGCAAATGCCAGGGCCGAGCGGTATTTCATGCGTTCAAGCGCCATGCGCGGTGATAATATGCCAATGGCTCTGTCTATAATGTTCTGTTTTGTCTTATCCATCAATTGCTTACCAGTTTGGAGATACGATTCTGGAACGGCCACGCCCACTCGCCCGGGCAGAAAGCTCCTGGACGAGACCACTCCAGTATTTGATCCCATCCCGTATATGTATCATATTCACTCTTGTAAGTTGCCTGCCGCCGATCATGTACGATTGCCCTTCCAGGACCTTGCTTTCAGCTTCGATATATTTCGCAAGTTGGGCTTGCGCCTGCTCCAACGTGATTGCTGCCATGATTCCTCCTGATCGTCGATTACGGTTGCGGTGACATTACTCTGTTTTTTGTCTCATTTTCAGGGGGAAATGAGACTATTTTTTCAATTTAAGCAGGCGGTAGACCTGCGCCCGGCTAATGCCGGTTTTTCTGACCACTTCCTTCAACGGTAGCCCTTTGGCCAGCGTCTGCAGCGCCTGTTCTCTCATTTTGTCCCGGCGGCGACATCTGAGAATGTAAGGTTCTGTTCCGCCCCATGCCTGCCGGATCTGCTGTTCCACTTCGTTCAGTCTGGCGGCCGGTTCGCTGCCTGAGCGGATGTTCAGGACATCCATCACCCGAGAGATCATATCTTCCACGATGTCCATGCCATGCCTCAACCACGCCCCCACTGGCCGCCCAGTGTGATCTTGCCGGGAGCCGATGGCGGCGGTACATCAGGCGGATTGTCCGGTTTCCCGGCACCGCTGCCACCGCCAAACGTGAACAAGCCAGGTTGTTCGTAGATCGTTCTTCTGCGTTCCCAGTATTGCGGATTCGGATCTCCCCTCGTGTTCATGCCGATTTTGACTTGCTTGTGATGGCCGATTGCCCATGCATAGCACACCGTATCAATCGGCTCATTCCGCAGGTATTTCACGCCCTTCTTCTTGACGTAGCGATTCAATCCCGGATCGAATGTTTCAGAAAGCAGGCCATCGAAGTAGGATTCATCCAACCCTTGCGGGAAGTGGATGATTCGTTCATCCGCCGGCAGGTTGCCATCACTGGCGATCGTGGCGTAAATATAATCCTTGCAGTATTCTGTACCGATGTTCCAGAGGGCATGGCCATTGCGGATGATGGAGCCACGGAGCGTTTTTTCCGGATAGGATGGGGTGGATGATATAGCTCTGCCCATTCGGGTGGTAGCGCCCTGTACGGCGAAGACGGGCACCCTGAGCGTTCTGCGGGCGACGAACTTCTTCACTTGTTCGCCACGGTGTCCGCGTACGTCGATCGCACAGGCATCGATCTGCATGGGGTAGCCGCACTGGTTGATCAGCGATGTATTCAACCAGGATTCCAGTTTGTCCCACGTTTCGTTCCTGGTGGTATCGCCATGGATGGTGTGCCATTCGATGATCCACAGACGGCCGTCACCCCAGCCAAGCAGCTTGACTGCGAGCCATTGATCCTGGGTATCCACACCGGCTGTCAGCGCAAGACAGCCCTCCGGAATTGTCCGTTGCGAGATGTTTTCAACGCGCTGCAGCATGTCGCTTGCGCTGATCTTGGAAGACTGATCTTCCCAGACTTCTCCCAGAGTGGTGTTGATGAAGCGTTTCAGCTTGGTTTGATCCCCTTGCGCATCCAGCCATTGCCGAACGATTTCAATCCATTTGAACCCAAGGCCATTGGAGGAGTACAGGCCATTGATGGCATAGCCGCGCACCGGGCGATTGGGATGAGCCGGGATCCACTCTCCACGTTCCAGCATCCATGTTTTATGGCTTTCGTCGAATTCTGCGCCGCAGTGTTCGCAGATGTACCAGGCACGCTCGACAGCATCATCCCATTTCAGGTTGGACCATTTGAGCGTTTGCAGCTCATCGCAATGCGGGCAAGGCACGTGGTACCGGCGCTGATCCGAACTGAGGTATTCGGATTCGATCCGGCTGGAATCCTTGATGGTTGGCGTTGATACCAGCAGCACCTTCCTGCGCGGAAAGGTCTTGGTACGTTCATCGATCAGTCCGAGTGGATCACCTTCTGAGCCGGCTTCCCAGGGGAAACGATCTACTTCATCGCAGACGACATACCGGATCGGCATGGATGACAGGGAGGCCGGACTGTTCGCGCCACCAATGACCATGACACCACCTGGGAAGTCTTTGATGTCTTCCGCATTGCTGGAGTCCCTGGAGCGCTTTGCATCGAAGATTTCTGCCAGAGCATGGGTTTCTGTCAACATCGGATTAAGTCTCTGCTTTACCCAGCGTTTGCGCACTTCCAGCGTAGGCACAACGACCAGGGTGGGCGCCGGGGCATGTTCCATGATGTAGCCCAACCAGTTCAAAGCGATCTCCGTTTTTGAACTTTGAGCAGAGAACTGCAGCACGATCCTTTGCACATGGCTGGACGCGGAGAGGCTATCCATGACTTCCCGAGTGTAGGGCACGCGCGATGTGCGCCAGTTACCCGGCTCGCTGGATGATTTGCTGGACAGGATCCGATTTGCATCTGCCCATTGCGAGACTGTCAGTTTTTTTCGCGGGTAGATTCCGCGTGCAAAGGTTCGCGTGTATTGGATCATTGCATTCTGTTGATGTGATCAGCTGCCTGCTTCAGCGCTTGTTCGATTTGCTCGGTCAGCATGGCGTGTACTCGCTCGATGTCAGTTTCCCCCGCAATCACGGCCGCCATACTGTCAGGGATTCTTTCCAACGACGTGCGCAAGATTACCGCCACGTTCATCCAGTCTCGTTCTACCGTGGAACGCTCGACCAGCTCACCCATCCGAGTTTCATAGTCAACCTTCGCCTGCAATGCCAGGTAGTGCTCCTTCATCGCCCGCGATTCCTGGAAATTGATATTCGCAGGAGTCTCGCTGGTCAAGCCAGGATCACTCCCACGGTTTGCTGCATTACGGCGCACAACGTCATCACGACGCGGATCAGCCGTTTCTGCAATCCGCTTCTTGCTGGCTTCAACATCAACCAAACCATCTTCTGTAAATACAAGCCTGCCGGCGTTCTTCAGATGCGTTACAGCAACATCGCTGAACCCGAGCATCTTTGCGAATTTGATCTGTTTAACTGCGGTCATAAATGTATAAATCAAATAGAATCAACATCATATCCTAAGCATGCCCCGGAACCACACCCTAGCGCCATAACGGGGTTTTCATTACCCTTCAGGAGGGGATCCTCCGGGAGTACCTACGCCAAAATGAGGTGGCAATGGCATGATTCAACGATTGATTAAAAACGAATTCCAGGTCGCGCTCGATGATCATGTCAGCGATCGAAGGCAAGTCGAAATGCCTGCGGTACACCGTTTTGTTGACGAACATCAGGATAGGCTTGATCGACTTTCCTGCGCTGAACGCTACTCTCGACCAGATGCCCGGATGCAGCCTGCTCTTGTCGCCTACCCGTATCAGGAAGAAATTGAATGACTGCGCACTCTGGTAATTTTTTCGCCTGTGACGCCGCTCGAAGGCAGCGCGGCTCTTGGTAGTCATGTTCGCCCTAAACCCTGACTCCTGGAATACCCTGAAATACGCGAGCAGTTGAATAATTAACCCTCTAGGCATATTGCCGTGTGCATCCAGTGTTACGCCTTCACCTGGCACGGCATACATGCCCTTAGGCAGGATGCCCGCCTGCTGCATCAATCCCTCGAATCCTTTCCCCCGGCGCTGCCCACCCGTGAAAAGATGACCAAGCACCTGATCCGGCCCAACCATCCCGCGTTTGGTAACTGTCGCCGTATCCTTCACCTTCACGGTTGCCACCGGATTTTTATTACTCTTGGCATAGTCCACTCGCATCATGTTGAGCGCGTACCGTGTCGGCCGGTCGAGTGAGGGTATCTGCTTCGTTTCCATGTGGAGCTTGGTATTCTCAGCCAGCTTATTCGCTGTCAACCGCAGTGCATACGGAATCTGCTGCTTGCGAACCTGATCAAACTCTTTCGCAAGGCGCTCAATCTCTTTCATATCAATTTCTATCCTTGCCATACCTACTTCTCCTTTGCTTGAGTTCTCACTATGCTCACATCGCCAGAAAAAGCCGTTACCACTCCTTCACTGCGTTTCCCCATCTCCTTGCCACCTTCTGCCACGTAAACCAGCTTTACCTCCTTTCCAAACACATCCCGGTATTTATCTGCCACTGCACAACAATTCGGAAAAAGCTTTCTCACTTCTTTTTTATCCATCTCATCCCTGTTTTTTTATAAAAAATAGGATATCTATATAAAAGCCAGTAGTTACGCCAAAACGTATAAGTTACGCGGGTGGTTACGCCTAAGATGCCCGTAGTTACGTGAGTTACGCGGTTACGCGGTGTTTTTTACTTTGCACTAAATTTATATTAATAGATGGGTATAGTTATACCTTTATGTATGAATACACTCATGTGCGCGCGTGGGGGATTTCGGCGTAACCCACGTAACTACGCGGGTTTCCGGCGTAACTCACGCGTAACCGCCGCGTAACCCACGTAACTGCGCGGGTTACAAATATCAAAAAATGCCAAAAGCATCATGTATCCTCCTTTGAACCGATAAAATCAGCCAATTTCTCCTGAAAAAGAGATTCCGAATGACTCGCCCATACCCCTTCAGTAACACCATCGGGACGGTGATAATCCGACGGAATCCACATTCTGGCAGCACGTTTCCCGTTCACATTGTCGTCGAGCTTGATTACCTTGTACTTCAGAGGTGGTTCCTTGTTTGGCATCCTGGATCCAATCAACGCCACACTCTTGATCAAAGACTTCGAAAACTGCTCTTGATTGGGGAAATATCGCTCACCAGTCAATCTGCACCAACATAAAAAAGCACGATACAACTGCCCGGCAGAACATACTTGTAGCGGGAGAGGGAGATAACCTTTCAGCCATTCCCGCAGAAAACGCTCTGGCGGCTTGAGGCCTAGCTCAATGAGATCGATCTTTGCAGTGGTCATAATCGGAATACTGAACGCTGAAAATCCACTTAGATCATAGTCAAGCAGATAGCGATAAAACGCCTCAACACTGCCCTTTTCAAAACTGGCAGCCACTCGCGTATACAAATCATCATTGCGCGACGGCGGGGTATAGACCACAAAATAGCGCCGATCACCATCCTCCAACGCCAACGGCTGCTGCTCGTTTGAAAGGAAAACAACGTTGATATGATTAGCTTCCGTCCGAAGCGGCATCATCTTGGTATTGATCTGGATCGTCTCCCCGGTGATAAAGGCCTTCAGCTTATTTTTATGATGGTATAGCTCCTGCCTGGCCACCACTTCATCCCCAATCAGGAAGAGCTTCTGTGATGCCCAGTCGTTGAATTTGTCTTCCAGCTGATCCTGTCCCACCACCAGACTATATCGGCCGTAAATCCGGGTCATAATCTCGAAGAAAAGATTCTTACCCACCCCTTGCGGCCCGTGGAACACCAGCGCAGAACGCATCTTGGTACCCGGTCGCTGCAACGGCAGCGCCAGCCACTTCAGCACCCAGTCGATCACATCCGCCACACCCTGTTCAGATTCAGCCGAATCTGCGCACAAATGCGCCAGCAAATCCAGAATGTCCTGGCAATCTCCCGAACGCGGGGAGAGATCCAGCCCATTGAAAAGATTGATATCTCCATCGCTCAAATTCCCCGCTGGATCAAATACCAGCTGCTCCGGCATAATCATCCGCCGGCGATCAGAGCCCAGCCACATCTTGACGTAATCCGAGCCAAACGCCAGCCGCAAGTGATTGACCTTGACAATCATCCCGTGGCGCAAGTCGTAGCAAGTATCTGTGCCGTAGATCAGCGCGAAATGATCCTTTAAGAGGTTGTATTTATTCCAGTCAACTTCCTTCTCAACCTTGCCCTTTCTGGGGGATTGCTTGGGTTTGGCCGGTTTTTCATTCACTTCACCAGAGGGAGGGGGAGATGCATTTTCCTCAACAGGCGGATCAACTACCTCAGCCGCAGATCGGATCAAAGACAGCAGCGCTTCCTTACTCATGCCCTCATCGATGGCATCCGCAATATCCCAGCCATCCGGTTTCTCCCCGGGAGCTGGGATCTGCACCAGATGAAATTTTGTGGCAGGATTCAGCTTGAGCAGAAGATCTCGTATCCGCAGCATCGCCGCCATCCCCGGCTGCTTATGCTCTGGCAGCAGATTGCCGGCTGCATCGCGTTTCGCATCACAATCCGGCCAGACATAGATCACCTTGCCAGCCAGCGGCAGCCAATCGACCTTATCAACCGCCTTACTTCCGCCCGGCCAACTTACCGATACGAAATTACCCTCAAGCGTAATCCTGCCTGCATCCGTACATTTCTCGCCCTCGACCAGCAGAACAGGCATCTCAGGGTATCGAGCAAGCTCACGCAGCCCATACAGCGGCCGCGGCTCCGGGAAAGCCATCCAACGCCATTCACGCTTGCCGGTTGATTCATGCTGCGCGAATACACAGGGCAGGATCTCCTTGCCGCCATCCGATGATGTCTGGAACCGGTGTACCGCTCCCAGCAGCCGCCCATCCTGATCGAAATAATCCCATCGCCGATCAGATCTCCCGCGCACCGGATGCGCCACAGGAACGGGCGGTGCATCTCCCGGCACCGGCAACACCGGCACCCAGGCAGAACGTTTCCTGGCCGGTTTTTCCGGTGGCTTTTCTTCTTTTCCTAAACCGGGTGAAGGGTCCAGTGTGATTCCCAGCTGCTCTGCGATTGCCTTGGCTGCATCCAGCTGCGAAAGATGATGGATATATGCATACAGGCTGATCAGATCAGCGCCAGAATCCCCGGTCGCAAAATCTGACCATACCCCGGACACAAGATTGATCGAGAAAGATCCTTTCCGATGATCCGAGCGCGTAGGGTTCAGGCACTTATACTCAGCCCCTGCCACCTCACCACCCGGCAGCCACTGCGGCACCAGCGCATGACCACGGCAAAGGGCCGCATAAGCAATCTGCTTGAAATCGATTCGGGAATTCATCCGGAGATCGGGAAAACTAAAGCTCTATTCCACATGGCCGTTCTACTGTAACCTGAATAGAATTTAGGGATTGCTGTCATCCCCCTAAAGGGAATGAATCTATTTGTCGATAACGCTATTGAATGGAGTGAATGCAAAACTCCATTGGTGGGGATGCTCGGCGTTCCCTTTTCAATCCTGAACCCAACAAACCTTTGATCGGTGGCGAAGGTCATTTGGGCTTTCGGAGAGGCAGGCCTTCCCTGTCGATTGAATAAGGAAAAAACATGGCCAATAAACCATGTAGTCCTTGCAAGACGCCTCCTCGTGGGCCAAAGACCGTACCGGTCAAAGCTCATAAGAGACGTCCGCCAAGAGACTGTAAATAAGTAATGCTGAGTACCCCCACCAATGGGGTTTAATGGTTGTGGGCATCCGACTATGTGGATCAAGGAGAGAAGGGAATCCACACTGCCCACTGCGGTTAAGGAAGTGCACCATGAGTTTTTCTGTAATAATGTTCATTCAATTACTTCCTATGCCATCGCCATCATTGAAGCAGAGACATCGCTGCTCTTGCAGCCACTGCCGGAACCCATCCATTGCCAGTGGCTTTGAGTCTGTCCATTGCTCTGGCCACATCATCAGGATTTCTTGGCATCGAGGAGTAATCATTCGCTGGTAAAGACGCATCAATTGCTCTTGCAAATTGCCGTCGGCGTGATTTCGCCTGATCAGTGATAGAGGGTTGCGGAAGGTCCATGCCTTCCAGGATTGAGCCGTTGGAGTAAGCAACCAAGTAAAATCTGCATCTGTGATGGGCTGCTCCAATGGTAGAAGCTCTGAACATTCCCCATCTCGCATCCATCCCCATTTCGGCCAGATCTCCGAGAACTCGCCCCAGTCCGCGAGAAGTGATCGCTGGTGAGTTTTCCACGATGACGAGGCGGGGTCGAACTTCGCGAATGATCCTGGCCATTTCCATCCAGAGCCCTGATCGTTCACCATCGAGTCCTTCGCCTTTACCGCATACGCTGATGTCCTGACACGGGAAACCACCGGTGACGACATCGACATGACCGCGCCATCGGGTACCGTTGAATGTCCGAACGTCATCCCAGATCGGGAATTCATCGAGGATGCCATCACGTTGCCGGTCGAGCAGGATTCTTCTCGCCCCGGGATCAATCTCAACAGCGCAGACGGTGCGCCATCCAAAGATGACCCCGGCCAGAATGCTTCCTCCCCCGCCTGCAAAAAGTGCCAGCTCATTCACTCTTCCTTCCCCGTCAGTCATCAAAAGACAGTTGTTCAACTGTCTCAAGCTGGTTTAAGTGGTCACGCGCCAGCTCCATCAGGATGGCGATCTTGCGAGGCTCGTAGCATCTAAGCTCAATAGGCACTACCTTTAGCCCCAGTGCCGCTAATATCTGGCAGGAACGTTCCAGATCCGTATTCACGAAGCGAGAGATGGTCGATTCTGACGTGCCGATCATCTCGGCAACATTCGCCTGACCAACAGATGCAAGACGTTGCAAGGCTAATGAATACGCCTTGCGTGATCTTTCACCCACACTCGCTGATACTGGTTTCACGGCTGTTCCTGTTGGGCGGGCTCTGGTTTGTGATCCTCATCAACGAAAATGTCGGGTCGGATCAAGCGCAGATACATGAGACGAGCTTTGGGGATACCGGTATGAATCCATTGCGAAACCGCACCAGGCGTCACATCACATAACGCAGCGGTTTTCAAAGTTCCTCCGAGCCGATTGATTATTTGTTGAGTATTCATTCCGCTACTTTAGCTTACTAAAGAAATGATTTCAAGCACACTAAAGTAATATTCCTTTAGATTACTAAACATGAGTACAACACTAGGAGAGCGCCTGCATGAAGTGATGCAGGAGTTGGGAATTGAGTCGCCACGAGAATTGGCGAAATTTTGCGGCGTGACCGAGGGCCTTGTCTCTCAATGGTTCTCAGGACAAACTAAACTCGGACCTAAGCCTTTATTAGCGTTCTCGAGAACGCAGTTCAACCTTGAATGGCTATTAGAAGGGAAGCTACCGAAATATTCGCTCAAAAAGAACTCTATTGATATTGATGCTGAACCAGCTGATGAAATCACTCCCCGTCAGAAAGTATTACTGGGGCTATTTGAAGGATTAACTGACAGTCAGCAGGATGCACTGATCCGAGAACTTCAGGAAAAGAAACAGCAGAACGACGAGCTTCTGACGGAACTGCTCAAAAGGAAAGCAAAGTAATGGAGTTTCAGCCCCTCCCACCACGATCATTATTCACCACAACACTAAAATAGCCTCAAGCCTCGCAGATATCTTCCGTTAAAACCTCCTGTACCACAGACGCATAAAGTCTGCGGGTAATTTTTACTGGATAAGGAGAAAACATGGACATGATCGATCAACTCAAAGAACTGGCCTCACGCATAAGAAAAGTAAAAGACTCCCTCCAGACCGAAGAAGCCACAAAGAATGCATTGATCATGCCTTTCATAAAAATACTGGGATACGATGTCTTCAACCCGACAGAAGTTACACCCGAGCTGACTGCAGATGTTGGACTCAAAAGAGGTGAAAAAGTAGATTACGCCATCCTGAAAGACGGCCAACCAATCATACTCATTGAATGTAAGAAAAGTGAAAACGAGCTGAATCGGAACCACGCATCCCAGCTT
>Ga0265293_10002171_pt1 | contig 40502 bp, 48 predicted proteins | sample Munlanlewell138R_FD_192505 | JGI IMG/M metagenome (GOLD analysis project Ga0265293, IMG submission 192505) | Leachate microbial communities from a municipal landfill in Southern Ontario, Canada - Leachate well 138R | ecosystem: Engineered > Solid waste > Landfill > Unclassified | place: Canada...
GCAAGGATTGGATAAGAGATGAAATTTTGCATAACCGGAGGAGGAACAGGCGGGCACTTGATGATTGCAGAAGCTCTGGTAGAAGCAGCGGTGCAGGAGGGGCACGAAGCGATATTTATAGGCTCAACTAGTGGACAAGATAGAAAATATTTTGAGAGTCACAGCACCTTTAGCCATGTCTATTTCCTAAACACAATGGGCGTAGTAAATCAAAAGGGGCTAAAGAAGCTAAGGGCACTTTGGCTAATTCTACAAGCCTTCTTCCAATCAAGAAAAATTTTAAAACAGCATAGAATACAAGCAGTTTATAGTGTAGGCGGTTTTTCGGCAGCTCCTGCATCATTTGCTGCAATAAGCCGTTTTATCCCCCTTTTTATACATGAACAAAATGCGGTTGCGGGGAGATTAAACTCACTACTAAAACCGCTATCAAAAAGATTTATATCCGCTTATGATGCAAACTCTCCAATCGGCAGCTATCCCGTAAAAGAGGAATTTTTTAAGAGTGCTAGAGTAAGAGAAAATATTAAGACGATTATTTTTCTAGGTGGCTCACAAGGGGCAAAAGCAATAAACGACCTAGCTCTTAGCGTGGCAAAAGAGCTTAAAGCCCGAGATATAAAAATTATTCACCAAGCAGGCGAGAGAGATTATGAGCGAGTTAAAAAAGAGTATGAGGAGCTAGGAGTAGATGCTGAGGTGTACGCATTTACAAAAGAGATGCCCTCTTTGATGAAAAAAGCAGATTTAGCGGTTAGTCGTTCGGGGGCTAGTACGCTTTGGGAGTTGTGTGCAAACGCCTTGCCTGCATTTTTTATACCGTTTCCGCATGCCGCATCTGATCATCAATACCATAATGCTAAGTTTATAGTAGATAATGAGATGGGCTGGTGTGAGAGGGAGAGCAAAGATTTAAAAGCTAAGCTGCTTTTGCTTTTAGATGAAAACCTACAAGACAAAAGCAGAGCTCTTCAAGAGCACTCAAGCAAGGATGTTGCAAAGATGATGATTTTAGACGCATATAAGGCAGTAAATGATTAAGGAGCTAGCAGGAGATTTAGTCGAACTTATTTTTGAGTGGGGATATTTAGGGATATTTTTACTAATGACTATAGAGAGCTCTTTTGTACCGTTTCCGAGTGAGATTATTCTTATTCCGGCAGGCTATTTGGCATCAAAAGGGGAGATGAGCATCACAATGATAATGATAAGCGCACTTGGCGGCTCAATGAGTGGGGCTTACATTAACTACTATCTTGCTCTTCTTCTGGGTAGAAAAATTCTTAGCAGATATGGGAAATATTTTTTTATAAAAGAGGATGCCCTTTATAAGATGGATAGCTACTTTGAAAAACATGGACATATATCTACTTTTATAGGAAGATTGGTACCGGGAATTCGTCAACTCATCTCAATTCCTGCCGGATTGTCTCACATGAACCTTGGAATTTTTTCTCTATATACTGCACTTGGAGCCGGTATATGGGCATTTATACTTGTAATGCTAGGCTATTTTATAGGCGAAAATCAAGAGCTAATTGAGAGTTACTTAAAGCAGATAACTATAACTGTTTTAGTTGTCTTAATTTTATTGGCTTCGTGGTATATTTACTATCAGAAAACAAAGAGGGTTAGCTAAATGGAGAGTAATTTAGGATATATGTTTGAAGCTGGTTTTTTCGGAACACGTGCCCCTATCTTTATGGATATTGTGACACTCATCGTCTCGCTTTTGCCATTTTTAGTAGCAGTTGCAATCACTTTTGCTAGAAATAAGCACTACACTCTACACTCATATGTGCAGATTATTATATTTGCTTTCTCCGTTATAATTCTCTCATATTTTGAGTATGGAGTAAGAGTCGGTGGTGGTTTTGCAGGATTTATGAAGGAGAGCGGAGTCTCTTATGATTATGCTCTTGGAGTGCTTGTCGCTCATATAATTATCTCAGTTATAACTATAATTTTATGGGTAACTGCAATCTTTAGAGCCAAAAAACTGCTACAATTAGGTTTACATAGAAAGGTGGGTTTGGCGACATTTGCGGGTGTTGTTTTAACATCGGTAACGGGAATATGGGTCTACTTTTTAATGTTTGTATATTAAGGAGCTAAAGATGAAATGCACAGTTGGTTTAAGAATTTGGCACTGGCTAAATGCCATAGTTGTTTTAGGTTTACTAGGAACTTTCTTTTTGCGAAAAACATTTCTCTCTTGGAGGACAAACTCTGAGATTTTAATGACTAAGCTCTCAGAAATTGATATAGAAATAACGTCCAAACAGGCAGAAATGCTTGCAAAGGCTGTTCGTGCAGGCATGTGGGAGTGGCATATCATATTAGGGTATGCGCTTGCGTTTTTAATGCTTTATAGAATTTATCTATTTTTTACAGATACAAGTGAAAAAGTAGATTTTAGTTCTTTAGATATGCACCATAAAGCAGTTAAAATATCTTATTATTTTATATATGCGGTACTGCTGTTTATGACCGTTAGTGGTTTAACAATACACTTTCACCAAGAATTAGGCATGAGTAAAGATTTTGCAGGAACTATTAAAGATATACATGAAAATGTTGCTTATGTGGTTGCAGTTTTTGTTCCTCTGCATATTGTAGGTACATTTGTTGCAGATGCAACAGATGAAAAAGGTCTTGTATCAACCATGATACATGGAAAAAAAATAATTTATAAAGTAGAGGAAAATATAGTAAATGATAAAGATTGATGAAAAAGCACCGGATTTTTGTCTGCCAAATCAGGATGATGTGGAGATATGTCTAAGAGATTTAAAGGGCAAATGGATAGTTCTATATTTCTATCCAAAAGATAACACTCCAGGGTGTACGACGGAGGCGTGCGACTTTAGTGAAGCTGCACCAGATTTTAGCACTCTAAATGCCGTGATACTTGGTGTTAGTGCAGACTCTACAGCAAAACACCGTAATTTTATAGAGAAAAAAGATTTAACTATTACACTGCTTAGTGATGAGAGCAAAGGTATGCTTGAAGAGTATGGAGTTTGGAGCCTAAAGAAAAACTACGGTAAGGAGTATATGGGAATTGTCCGCTCAACTCTTATTATAAATCCTGAGGGCACTATAAAAGCATTATGGAAAAATGTAAGAGTAAAAGGTCATGTACAAGGAGTAAAAGAGAAGTTACAAGAGCTTCAAGGCGAGTAGCCTTGAAGTTAGATTAATATCTGTAGCGAATATAGAGACGGATGTCTTGTGCTTTGTCTACAACACTTGCTCCTTGACCTGCAGCGATTGCTTCGCTCATAGTCATAGGTGTTCCTGAAGTATTTCCAAAGAAGCCGTTGCTTCCGCTATATTTATAGTCTATGTATGTATAACGAAGCTGCATAGATAAGATATCATCAACTAAATACTCAGTAAAGTAGACCTCATAAGCGTCACCGCGAGTTGCAACTTTAGAGCCTATGTTTGTATCTTCTCCATAAGTCATACTTCTCCAATATTTGCTTCCATGGTTATACTCTACACCCCACTTTCCATACTCGGAGATTAGTGAAGGAAATTGTGTTCCAATCCAAAAAGATGTACCTGTCTTGCTCTCTCCATCATTTGAACCTAACATTCCCTGATCAGCTCTTGGGTCAGTCTTTGATACTGCAAAACTTGCAAATATTGTAGTGTAGTCTAAAAATTCACTCCATCCATCGCCAACTCCCTCGGCAGATGCATAAATAACTCCACTATGCATGCCGCCTACGGTATCAAAGCCTTTCGTATAATCACTAGGATCTTTAGTGTCTATTAAGTTGCTTGCATAGTAGTACATACTAGAAATCTTATACTGTCTATCATCATAAGGTGTAAAAATAAATCCAACAAGATCTATATCAGAGTTTGCTCCATCTACGTCGGCATATGGAGCATTTGCAAACTTAGGCTCTGCCTCACTCATGCCTCTACCGACACATAATTTTACAGAAGTTCCATACTCTTTATTTAGCGTAAATTGAGAACTAAGCCCGTCAAACTCTACATTTATACCGTGTCCTATAGGTGAAGAAGCTATATCATCATCTCTTAGATTTACTAGTGCACCGTTAGTTGATGGGCGGCGACCTATACTAAACGTCCATGGAATATCAAGACCGAAAAACTCTTGGTCTTGCCATAAAAAGTATGCACTACGTACTCTTATCGTATCATCATAAGCGTTTTCATTTGCAATCCAGTCAAACGCCTCAAGAGATGTGTTTGTAGAATCTGATGAACGCTCTCCAAAAGCTTTATTGTATGCAAGTTGACCCATAAAACTAAGATTGTTTGTAGCTTTATAACCCATATCTATCCAGAGTCTGTTTGTCATAAAAGCGTCATTCTCTACTCTACTTCCATCGGCCATCTCATAACTCATGTTCTCTATTGCGAATCTATAATCAACTTGAAACTTTAGATGTGAACCTGATGTGTTTCTGTTTAACTCAGCAATGCTCTCTTCAATATCAAAGAGTCTATCCTCAGTAGAAGGTATATACTCACCATCTTCATAACTCTCATCTTCTGCTTCATCGGCAGTAGCAACTGCTTCTGAACTCTCTTCATCTTCCTCAGGAGAAGCAACTCCCTCTACCTCTTCATCGTCAGTAGCTTTTTTTGCAGATTTTAACTCGGCAATCTCTTGCTTGAGCTTATTCATCTCTCGCTCCATAGCTTCAAAGCGCTCATACATAGTCTCTGCACTCAGATTTGTTCCAAGTAGCACGGCAGTAGCTAAAGATAGTAGTAGTGGCTTGTTCATTCTTATCCCTTATTTAAAGCAAAAATAATGCTTTTGTTATTATTTTATCACTAGTACTATAGCGAGAATAGATAAAAAAAATTTTAAATTGTGATAATTTTATATAAAAAAATCTAATATCTATTAAGAGTGTTACTAAGTAAATAAGATAAATGTTTAAAAAGCTTACATTAAACATTTTTTTAGTATAATTCGCGGATTTTTCTTTTGCTATTGTGCTCATGAAAATATTAACAGGTATGTGTCAAAAATCAGTGCAACTCCTTTTTTAGGGAATAATTGTTCGACATTGCCAAAGCTAACTGATAAAATTCTGGCTGAAAAAAGCCTTTAAAGGACCTTATAATGGTAACTATGAAAGACCTACTAGAGTGTGGTGTACACTTTGGACACCAAACACGTCGTTGGAACCCGAAAATGAAAAAATATATCTTCGGTGTTCGTAAAAATATCTATATTATAGATTTACAAAAAACCCTTCGTTACTTCCGCAACACTTATCAAATTGTTGTTGATGCTGCAGCAGAGGGGCAAACTGTTCTTTTTGTCGGAACGAAAAAACAGGCTCGCCAATCAGTAAGAGATGCAGCTATTGCTTGTGGAATGCCATATGTTGACAATAGATGGTTAGGCGGTATGCTTACTAACTTCCCTACTATTCAAAAAAGTATTCGTAAACTTGATGTTATTACAGAGATGCAAGAGAATGGTCAAATTGACCTTTTAACGAAAAAAGAGGCACTTATGCTTACTCGCCAAAAAGAGAAGCTTGAATCATATTTTGGCGGTATTCGTGATATGAAAAAACTTCCAGATATGCTTTTTATCGTAGATGCTGTTAAAGAGCATATTGCTGTTTTAGAAGCTAGATGTTTAGGTATTCCTATTGTTGCTCCACTTGATACAAACTGCGATCCTGATCTTATCACTTATCCAATTCCGGGTAATGATGATGCTATCCGTTCTATTCAACTATTTTGTCGTGAAATGACAGAAGCTATTAACGAGGGTAAAGCTCTAAGAGATGGTGGAAAAGTTGAAGTTGAAGAAGAGCTTGCAGCAGAGGAGTCTGTTGCAGCTGAAGAGAGCAAAGCACCTGAGGCAAAAGATTTAGAAAAAGAGGAAGCGTAATTATGTCAGTTACAGCAGCAATGGTAAAGGAGTTGCGTCAAGCAACTGATGCACCTATGATGGATTGTAAAAAAGCTTTAGTTGAGTGTGATGCAGATATGCAAAAAGCAACTGAGTGGCTAAAAGAGAGAGGTATAGCTCAATCAGCTAAAAAGGCTGATAGAGTTGCAGCTGAAGGTCTTGTCGGCTTCAAGCTTGCTAATGACTTCTCTCAAGCTACAATAGTTGAAATTAACTCTGAGACGGATTTTGTTGCTCAAAATGAGGGCTTTCAAAATCTAGTTCTTAAAACTACAGAAGAGGTTTATACCACTTCTCCTGCTGATGTAGAGAGCTTAAAAGCGACATCTTTTGGTTCATACTTCTCAGAGACGGTTGCAAAAATCGGTGAGAAGATAGATATTCGCCGTTTTGCAACTTTAAAAGCTGATGATGAGACTGTAGCCTTAAATGGTTATATCCACTCAAACAACCGTATTGCGGTAATTGTTTTAGCAAAGTGTGATAGCAAAAAAACAGCACAAGGTATGATACCTGTACTTAAAAATGTCGCTATGCATGCATCTGCTATGAAACCGACTACGCTATCGTATAAAGATTTTGACGCTGATTTTGTAGAGGCTGAGACAATCGGTAGAATTGAGAGTATCAAAAAGGAAAACGAGGAACTTACTCGTCTTAAAAAACCTCTTAAAAATATACCTCAATATATCTCAATGTGTCAATTAACAGATGCTGTTTTAGCACAAGCTGAGGCTGATATCAAAGAAACTCTAAAAGCTCAAGGCAAGCCTGAGAAGATTTGGGATAAAATTATTCCCGGTTCACTTGCTCGTTTTATAGAGGATAATACTACTCTAGATAAAGAGCTTGCACTACTAGATCAAACTTATGTTCTAGATGACAAAATGACAGTTGCTCAGGCTGTTGAAGCAGAAGCTAAAAAACTTGGCGGCAGTGCTGAAATCGTAGACTTCGTTCGTTTTGAAGTTGGCGAAGGTATTGAGAAAAAAGTAGATGACTTTGCTTCAGAAGTCGCTGCTCAAATGAGTTAAGGATATCTCCTTAGCTCCCCCAGTATAAACAGTAATCAAAACCTCAATATAATCAACTATACAAATCAAAAATGATATAATTTTTTCAAATAACCATTAAGGGTACATTTTGAATAAAAATAAAATTATTGTTATTGGCGGAGGCTATGGTGGACTTCGGACGGTTGAGAAACTAGCAAAAAATACTCAAAATGAGATAATACTTTTTGATAAAAATCCATACCACTTTATGCAAACAGATGTTTATGACTTAATAGCAAATGAAGAAGATTTTGCACAAGTCACAGTAGATCTTTTTACCTTTTGTAGTGGTTTTGACAATAACGTAACTTTTCTAAAACAAGAGGTTAATAACATTGATTTTGTAAATAAAAAAGTAATAACGCAAATAAATAGGTATAGCTATGACTATCTTGTTATTGCAGTAGGCTCTCGTACGAGATATATGCCTAATATTATCGGACTACGTGAGTATGCTTATGGTGTAAAAGCTCTACATCGTGCTATGTACTTTAAACAAAAATTTGAGATGTCACTCTTTAATAGAGTTCAAGAGAGTGGAACAAGCTGTAGCCCGATAAACATTGTTGTTGCAGGCGGTGGACTGAGCGGTGTTGAGATAGCTGCCCAGATGGCGTCGTTTTCCAAAGAGTTTTATCGTAAAAATAATTTCATATGCAGAAAGCTAAATATTGTACTTGTAAATGCCTCTGAGCATGTCTTAAGAGGTATTGATAAAGTATTGGTTGAGAAGACGGATAAAAGATTAAAAGAGCTTGAGATAGTTATTAAAAACAACAGCAAGGTAGTTGAAGTAACAAAAGAGAGCGTAAAGCTGGATTGCGGTGAGACGATGCCTATGGATTTTATGATATTCGCCGGTGGAATTGAACCGAATGCCCTAGTTTATAATCTCTTGCTTGATAAAAACGAAAAAGGCTATATTGTTACAAATAACTATCTTCAAACAGAAAAATATTATAATGTTTTTGCAATAGGTGACTGCACCACTATTTATAACAACAATGAGATTGTTGCACCAACAGCTGATACTGCAGAACAGATGGCAGAGGTGTGTGTTAAAAATATAAACAATCTGATAAACTCAAAACCGCTAGTAGCGCATAAAATAAAATCAAGAGGTATATTAATAGCGCTGGGAAGCGGTTACGCCGCATCTAAGATTTTTGGAATTCGTTTTAGCGGTTATTTGGCATACGGTATGAAAAAATTGGTTGAGAGAGTTTACGCCAAAAGATTGGATAATCGCTCTCACAAAGGGTGCAAAAAGATATTTTGCGATTAAATTTGCTATAATCCTCTTATGAATTTACTATCTGCAAAAAAATTATCACACAGTTTTGATTATGAGTTATTCTCTGATATATCTATAGAGTTAGAGGAGAGAGAGTCGATTGCAATAATCGGCATTAGCGGTAGCGGAAAATCAACACTTTTACATATTTTATCAACACTTCTAAAGCCACAAAGTGGAGAAGTCTCCATCTTTGGCGAAGATGTGTCGCGCATGAGCAAAAAAAAGTTGTCGCAAATAAAAAGGGATAAACTTGGGCTTGTATTTCAATCACACTATCTCTTCAAGGGTTTTAGCTCTTTAGAGAACCTTGAGATTGCAGCAATTCTCTCTAAGCAAAACATTGATAAAGATCTTTTAAAAAGATTAAAAATCGATCAGGTTATAAATCAGAAGGTAACAGAGCTCTCAGGCGGACAGCAGCAGAGAGTCTCAATTGCTAGAGTATTGACAAAAAAACCTAAGATACTATTTGTTGATGAACCTACAGGCAATTTAGATAAACTTACCGCAAATGAAGTGATGGAGATATTTTTTGAGTATATAAAAGAGCATAGAGCCGGTATGGTTTTAGTAACACATGATGAAGAGCTTGCCTATAAATGCAGCAAGGTTTATAAGTTAATAGATAAAGAGCTTGTAAAAGTTAACTAATATTCATAGGGGAATTAACAATGAGTTGGCCTGAAATCTTTACAGATGCCTATATAGTCGGCTTTATACTTCTCTTTTTTAGATTTGGTGCACTTTTTATGGCTGTGCCGATTTTCTCTCACAACAGTATTCCAATGAGTATAAAAGCTACGCTGGCATTTTTCTTTACAATCGTTTTTTACTCCTCTATGCCGCCGCTTGAGATACCGATAACAGTATCAAGCATTACATTGGCTATTTTAAGTGAGCTTTTTTTTGGCTTAGCAATTGGACTGGTTCTTCAGATATCATTTAATGTCATAACATTTGCAGGGGGTCAAATATCGTTTATGATGGGTTTCTCAATGGCAAGTGCGATCGATCCGCAAACTGGTGTTTCAATGCCGATCATCTCGCAGTTTTTGTCTCTTATTGCACTGATGGTGCTTTTTGCCATAGATATGCACCACTGGATGCTACTTTTTATTGACAGCTCTCTTGGGCGTATCCCTCTTGGCGGTTTTTTGATGAGCGAGAATCTTTTTAACTATATAATTACGGCAACATCAAATATGTTTATGGTCGGATTTATGATTGCATTTCCTATTATTGCCCTTGCATGGTTGGCTGATGTTATCTTTGGGATGCTCATGAAGACAATGCCGCAGTTTAATCTTTTAGTTATAGGTTTTCCAATAAAAATAATGGTTTCTTTCGTTGTTTTGATAGCAACACTAGGGGCAAGCATGTTGATTTTAAAGAGAGAAATGCTAGAGGCTTTTAACTTTTTAGGGACGTTTTTTTAGTTTTTTTTGATACAATAATGTAAAAAGAGCCTCCAAAGGGAACCTGTAATGAGAATTTTACTTTTAAATAATAATCCAGTTGTTGATAAACTAGTAACCTTAAGCGTACAAAAAACTTCAGATGAGCTAGATAAAGCAGAAAATCCCCAAGAGATAACATCTACTTCTTATGACCTTTTAATTGTTGATGATGGAGTCTATAGTGATAGCATGTTAGAAGAGATAAAGGCTAAAATAAAATTTGATAAATCGCTATATATTTGTGCGAAAGATGCAAAGGCCGTAGACGGCTTTAGTGAGACTATGCAGAAACCTTTTTTACCAACTGACTTAGTTGATAAACTTATCTCCCTGACAAAAGAGATGGATGTTACTCCTGATGAGAAACCACAAGAGAACCAAGAGGTTGAAGAGGATTTTGAAATTGATGAAATCGAGGATTTAGATGAGCTTGAAGGGATAGAGAGCTTGGAAGATTTTGGGGAGACTGAAGAGTTAGAGAGCTTGGAAGACCTTGGAGAGATAGAAGAGATAGAGGATTTGGAGGAAGTAGCGCAAAATACAGAAGAGCTTCAAGAGAGTGAAGATATGGAACTCATAGAGGAGTTAAATGATGATGAGTCAGAAGATGAGATTGAAGGTTTTGAGGAACTAGAAGATTTCAATTTAGATGAAAAAGAGCAAGAAAGTAGTGAGCTAGAGGCTTTAGAGCTAGAAGATGAGACGCAAGAGGGTGTTTTGGATAAAGAGGAGCTTCAAGAGGTACAGAATCTTTTAGAGGAGACAGAGTCACAGGATGATGAGGTTGAGTTTGATGATGAGGATTTAGAGTTTGACGAAGATAAACTAGAGGAGTTAGAATCCCAAGATTTAGAGGATGAGGAGCTTGAACTCGAAGAGATTGCTGAGGAGATAAAGGAGCTAGAGCCTAAAGAGGAGAGTCTTGATCTTGAAGAGACAGAGTCTCAAGAGCTTGAAGATGAAGAGCTAGAACTCGAAGAGATAGCAGATGAGATGCAGGAGATAGAGTCTAAAGAAGATGAATTGGAGGATTTAGAATCTGAAGATTTTGAAGATGAAGAGCTAGAACTCGAAGAGATAGCAGATGAGACGCAGGAGACAGAGTCCAAAGAGCTTGAAGATGAAGAGCTAGAGCCTGAAGAAGATGATGAGCTAGACTCTGAAGATTTTGAAGATGAAGAGTTTGATCAGAGTAAGTTAGAGTCACAAATACATGAAGCTGTCCAAGAGTTAAGCAATGAAGATTTAGAGAGTGAAATAGATGATGATTTACTCTCCGGTATCGATTCCATAAGTAGCAAGGAGTTAAAACTTGCTATCGGTGAAGAAGTTGATGAAGATATTTTAAAAGAGCCGGAAGTAGAGGAGTTATCAACTAAAGAAGAAGATAGTACAAATGATGGAGTCGAAGCTCTCAAGAAGCTCTTAAAGGCACTTTCAAATGAGGATGTAGCAGCTTCACTCAAAGGGATGAAAATAAGCATAAACATAACTTTAGGTGATAAATAGTGAATCATAGATCAGGTGCAATCTTAGTCCTCTCAGGTCCAAGTGGAGCCGGAAAGAGCTCTTTGCTAAACGAGATAATAGGGGATATCGGGGAGTGTTATTTCTCAATCTCAACTACAACGCGCCCTCCTAGAGAAGGTGAAATAGATGGAGTACACTACCACTTTGTAGATGAGGCAGAGTTTAAAAAAGATATAGAAGACGAGTTATTCTTAGAGTATGCAATTGTTCACGGCAACTACTACGGAACATCTATAAAACCTGTAAAAGAGGCTTTAAAAAAAGGTAAGCTAGTTATATTTGATATAGATGTTCAGGGAAACACTACCATTATAAATAGACTTGGGGATATCACAACTTCTGTTTTTATATCCCCTCCGACACTTTCAGAGTTAAAAAAGCGGCTTCAAACACGTTCTACAGACTCTAAAGAGGTTATTGAGCGTCGTATAGATATGGCAAAAAGAGAGATACAAAGAATTAGCGAGTATGATTTTCTTGTTGTAAATGACAACTTCGCTGAAGCAGCAGAAGTCTTAAAAATAATAGCAAATGCGGCAAGAGTTAAAATTCCGGCAAACGAGATAAATGATTTTGCTAGAAAATGGGAAGATATATAAAAATAAGCTCATAATATAGTTATGATAAGAGAAGTTACAGCAAATTTAGTTATAATTTCGGACTTAAATTATATAAGGAATAAAAATGGGAATGCCTGGCGGACAAGAACTGTTAATAATTTTAGCAATTGTAGTTTTACTTTTTGGTGCAAAGAAGATACCTGAATTAGCAAAAGGACTTGGTAAAGGAATCAAGAACTTTAAAGCTGAGATGAAAAATGATGATGAAGAGATAAAAACTGCATCAACAGAGGCTCCTAAAAAAGTAGAATCTGAAAAAGAGAGTACTGAAAAAGAGACACCAAAAACTACAGAGCAAGCGTAACTCTTGAAACAACGAGTATCGGCGCTTTTGCGCGAAAAGTTTGGTCGTGAAGTTGTTTTAGAGAAGCCTCGTGACCGCTCTTTTGGTCATTTTGCTACACCTATTGCTTTCTCAATGGCAAAGGAGCTTAGAGAGTCTCCTATGAAAATAGCCGAGGAGCTGGCCTCCTCCTTTAGTGAATCTGATTTTTTTAGTAGTGTTGACTCCGTAAAAGGGTATCTCAATTTTCGTCTTAGTGAGAACTTCTTAAGCGAATATGGGGCATGGGCACTAGAAAATCCAGATCAATTTGCCAAACAAGAAAAAAATGAGAAAATTCTTTTGGAGTTTGTAAGTGCGAATCCAACAGGACCGCTTCATATCGGTCATGCAAGAGGTGCAGTTTATGGAGATACTCTCTATAGATTGGCAAAGCATTTAGGGTATGACATAACTGCTGAGTACTATGTCAATGATGCAGGCAATCAGATAGATTTGCTAGGATTATCTATTCAGCTCTATGGGCGTGAGAATATACTCAAAGAGAGTGTCGAGTACCCCCAAAGTTACTATAGAGGTGATTATTTAGCACCGTTGGCACAGGATGCTGTAGATAAATTTGGCAAAGAGATATTAAGTGATGAGTCTCGTCAAAAAGAGCTAGCACTCTGGGCAAAAGATGGTGTCATGGAGATTATCAAAAAAGATTTAGCAGATACGAATATCTTCTTTGATACTTTTGTTTACGAGTCCTCTCTTTATGAAGATTGGGATAGAGTTATGGCAAAGATGGGCGACGGTATCTATAAAAAAGAGGATAAGGTCTTTATAGCATCAAGTCAAAAAGGTGATGATTCAGACAGGGTTGTTGTTCGTGAAGATGGTCGTCCAACATACCTCGCCGGCGACATAGTCTACCATAATCAAAAGTTTGAACGCGGATATGAAAACTATATAAATATCTGGGGAGCAGATCATCATGGATATATCGCAAGAGTAAAAGCTGCGGTCGAATTTTTAGGCTATGAGAGCTCTAAACTTGAGATACTCCTCTCTCAAATGGTAAGTCTTTTAAAAGATGGGGAGCCTTACAAAATGAGTAAGCGTGCCGGAAATGTAATACTTATGAGTGATATAGTCAAGGAGATAGGCTCAGATGCTCTTAGGTTTATCTTTGCTTCAAAGAAAAGCGATACCGCTTTAGAGTTTGATCTCTCAGAGTTTAAAAAGCAGGATAGCTCAAACCCTATTTTTTATATTCAATACGCACATGCAAGAATAAAAACAATTATCTCAAAGAGTGATTTAAGCGAAGATGATATTATGGCAGCAACCCTTAAAAATTTAGGTGAAAATGCAGACAACCTTCTTTTTGATGCACTGCTTCTGCCTGAAATAATCGAAGATGCGTTTAGTTCAAGACAGGTTCAAAAGCTCCCCGAGTATCTAAAGTCACTTGCTTCATCACTTCATAAGTTCTATTACGATTGTAGAATTATCGGGACAGAGAATGAGGCGAAACTCTTAAAACTTTTAATGATAGTCGGATTGTCTTTAAAGACAGGACTCTCTTTGATGGGCATAGAAGCAAAAGATTACATGACAAAAGAGGATGATTAGAGTTTAAGAGCAGGGTATAACTTTAAAACCTGCTCTAGTTCTTTTTTTGTTGTTTGTATTAAAATAGGATTTTTAGCTTTCTCTAGCCACTCTATTATCTTCTTTAAATCTTCTATTTTCATAGAAGTACATCCGGCTGTAGGCTCATTTTGAGATTTTTCTACATGTATAAATATGCAAGAGCCTCTCTGTTTAAGCTGCTCCTTATTATGTTCTACTACTACTCCTAGTTTATATTGAGAATCTTCTCTTCTCATCTCTTCAAAACTTTTTGGCAGATTTTTTGGTTTTTTAATGATTTGGTTATAGAATTTAGAATCTGAGTCATCAACGCAGATAAGCTCTTTTGTAGCGTGTATGTAAGGCATTTTAATTTTTAAATCTTTTTCATAGCCAAATACTGCACTTAGATTAAATATACCAATAGGCGCTCTTTTATCACCTTCATGTTTTAAGGGTTCTTTATCGGTATGAAAAAGCTCAACTTCTCCAACTCCAAACCCAAGACCTCCTCTGCCTACATTAACCAAAAACGGGTCAAAAACCTCTGCTCCATCTTCAAAACTATAGAGCTTTGCTTTAGTAGAATTATAGTCATCTGCAATGACGATAATTATTTGTTCGCCCGCAAATACAAACATTTGAGAAATTATAATAATTAAGAAACTTTTTACCATAAAGTATGTTACTATTACTAAAATATGAAGCAGGTTAATTATTTAGAAATGGAAAAATTTTTATGGGTATAAATATAAGAAAAGCCACAAGTGATGATGCGCCGTTCTTAGCGCAGATGATTCTACAAAGCACTAGGGCAGACAAAAAAATCGGAATTTATGATTTGATATTTAAAACAAGCAAGACAAGCGAGGTTTTAGGTTATTTAGAAAAATTAATAAATACAAAAGCAAAATCAAATTCTCACTATAGTAACTTTTTAATCGCGGAGATAGACGGCAAAAGTGTAGGTTCTCTTTGTAGTTACGAGCCAAGGATAGCTACAAGAGAGGTTTTTTTGGAGGCTCTTAGCGAGATTGGTATTGACGCCGAAGAGAGTGAGTATCTCGGTCTTATGGATATTTGCGGATTTCCTTTAAATACTAGAACATTGATTTTTGACTATATGGAGGAGCTAGAGGGCTTTATGGATGTCGGTATCTTAAAAGCACTTATGCACAAAAGTCTTCTTACCGCAAGGCTGAAGGGCTATCGTATAGCTCAGACAATAGTTGAAATAGGTTCTCTTGAGACTCTTTTATACTATAAAAAACTTGGATTTAAAGAGGTTAAACAAAAAGAGTGCGAGCCATATAAAGAGATTTTTGGCAGACCCGGTTTGGTACTCCTCTCAATAGAGTTTTGATTGGCATAACATAGAACTCTCCGCCCTCTCCACTCTTCCATCTCTGCTTGCAATAGCGTTAGCTTTATACACAAGAAATGTGATGTTGTCGCTTTTTGGCGGAATAGTGCTTGGCTCATTTATACTAAATGATTTTTCACTTCTTTCATCACTTGAAAATATATTTTCTCTCTTTGTCTCTTTACTCTCTGAAGCTTGGATACTAAAAACATTGGCTTTTGCAATTTTAGTTGGAAGCATAATGGCATTAATTGAAAAATCAGGCGGAATAGAGGGGTTTGTAGATTTTATGCAGCATAAAACAGGGTTGGTAAAATCAGGACGCTCCGCTTTGATATTAAGCTACATTATAGGGATTTTTATCTTTATAGAATCAACTATTACCTCCCTAATCGCCGGTGCAGTCGGAAAGCCTTTTTGTTATAAATACAGAGTTCCAAGTGCAAAGCTAGCCTTTGTCTGCGATTCAACCGCAGCTCCCGTTAGCTCACTTATTATTATAAATGGATGGGGTGCACTTCTTTTAGGGCTAATTACTACACAAATATCATTGGGTGTCTTAAACCTTGATGCACTAGATCTTCTTTTGGAGAGTATTTTATATAATTTTTATGCAATGGCGGCTCTTGTGGTAACTTTTGTGGCTATATGGTTTAATATCGACATAGGTGCCATGAAAAGGGCAAAGCATAAGCCTAAAAATGAAGAGGTACTTAGTAGTGAGAGTACAACTATGTTTTATATGCTTTTGCCGATTATTTTAATGGTCTTATCTGTTTTTATGTTTTTATATATAACCGGAGATGGAGATATTTTAAGAGGAAGCGGATCTAGTTCTATTTTTTACACGATGCTCTTTACACTTGTTTTTACACTTTTTTACTTTGTCGGTACAAAAAATATGACTCTATCTGTGTGGAGTAAAACTGCCTATAAAGGGGCATTAAAACTTCTGCCAATAGCATTAATACTGCTTTTTGCTTTTGGTATTGGAGAGATTACTACAGAGCTTAAAACAGGGCACTTTTTAGCTTCACTAGTAAGTGAAAATTTAAGCCTCTCTTTTTTAGCGGCTGTGATTTTTATAATAGCTTCGCTTATCTCTTTATCAACTGGAACAAGCTGGGGGACGTTTAGCATCATGATTCCCATCGCCATACCAATGGCACTCTCCATGGATGCAAATATCGCTCTTTGCATAGGCGCGGCAATCTCTGGAGGTGTCTTTGGAGATCACTGCTCACCTATATCAGACACTACAATTATATCTGCAATGGCAACTGATTGTGATCTGGTAGAGCACACAAATACGCAACTCCCGTATGCGCTTATAGGTTGGGGAGTAGCATTTGTGCTGTTTGTTTTTTTTGGGTTAATTTCCTAAAGCCGTATTAATAGAGTAACGCATATCATCATCAAGATTTTCCATACCGCTTAGCATCCACCTAAGATATGCTGCGTCACTATGGGCTACTTCGGCAAGAGTTTTGCCTTTGTACTTTCCAAAACTAAATGATTTAATAAGTATTGGAGTTAGAGTTAAGTCAACCATCTTATCAACCGGATTATCATCTGGAAAGTGTGATATAACAGCCTCTTTTAGCTTGCTTAAAAATAGTTTTAAAACTAATACATCTCCGATTGCATCATGAGCTTTTATAGTTACGCCTAATTCATCAGCCTCTTTTTGCTCTAGCATGTATAGACCCATTTTGTAGCGAAAGTATTGAAGTCTGTGTGCCTCTTCGTCAGGGAACATATGCTTGGCTACTCTTAGTGTGTCTATGACCCTCATCTGGGTTTTAAAACCCTCTTTTTCAAGCATACCTATATCAAAAGGAGCGTTATGGATTATAAGATAGTTCTCATCTGTGTTTAGCTCTTGGAGTCTTTTATATGATGTGCTCTCAATGAGTGCAGGCTTATCTTTTATCATAGCTGGAGTGATTCCATGAACCTCCATTGCCCCGAAGCTTATAGGTACGCTTGAGCTAAAAAACTCATTTTGAACTTCTATATCTTTGCCGCCTAAAACAATAAAACCCAACTGGATAACTCTGTCTAGCTCACCCGTTCCGGTTGTTTCCGTATCTAAAATAACATATTTTTTTGCCAAATTTTCACCTTTTAGTTTTATGCCTAAAAAAAGGCTTGTGTCCAAGTTTTAAAAAAGAAATGAGTCTAACATATATTCGCTTTGAGCATGAAGATACTCGGGACTAAGCTCTATTTTTATTGTATGTTCCCCAATTTTGTAACTGCAAAATTGGACAAATTTAAGCTGAATCATATCGCCGTTATACTCAAAATTTCTAATAGCTAGAGGCTCATTTAACTCCTCTAAGAGATTTTGAATATCTTTTATAGAGTCTTTGCACGGATGCAAGTTTAGTAGTTTAAAAATATTTTGAATTTTAATCTCTAAGAAGAGCTCCTCGCCCATTGCAGTATAAGTATTGTATATACCGCGAGCCAAGGTTAGAGCATTTTTGCTCATAGGTTCTGCTAATAGAGTCTGTTTTACAATCTCTTTTTTATTCATAGCTACTATATTATATCTATAAGCATTAAAAGCATATAAAAGCTATAATAGAGTTAAATTTTTTGAGGCTTATTATAATGTATAAATTGTTTTTACTTACCTTGTCTGCATCTTTGTCTCTTTGGGCAGTAGAGATAAAGCAGACGCCGATAGAGTTTTTTGACAAAAGGGTAGAACTCACAAAAGAGTATATAAAAGAGCACTATAATTTAGAGGTAAAAGATATAAATATAGTTCCTAAAATCATAGTTATCCACCATACTGCGATAGATGATTTTGATGATTCACTCTCTCGTTTTATAGCACAAACTCTGCCAACCGATAGACCGGATATAAAAAGCGGCGGGGTTCTAAATGTCTCTGCACACTTTATGGTTGAGCGTGATGGGACCATTCACCAGCTAATGCCGCTAGAGTTTATGGCACGACATGTCATAGGGCTAAACTACAACTCCATAGGCATAGAGAATGTCGGCGGGCAAAACTCTAAAGACAACTTAACAAAAGAGCAGCTAAAGGCTAATATAGAGCTTGTGAACTACCTAAAAAAGAAATTTCCCTCCATAGAGTATATGATAGGGCATTATGAGTACAGATGTTTTGAAGGTAGCTCTTTGTGGCTTGAGGTTGATGATGGGTATAGAACAAAAAAGGATGACCCCTCAACTAGATTTATGAGAGAACTTAGAGACTCCGTAGAAGATTTAAAAACTGTACCTTGTAAGAAGATAGATGATTAGCTCACCCCTTTTTTATCTCTTTACTTTAGCACTCTTGGCTGCTGTTATCGCTCTTTTTGAGCAAAAAAGCAGGCTAAAGCTTTTTAAGTATGTTCCCTCTTTTGTATTTATATATATAGTTAGTATGTTTTTGGCTTCAATGGGTGTTTTTGAGCAAAATGAAGCAATTGATGCCATATACAAAAACACAAAACAGAACCTGCTTCCCGCCATGCTTTTTTTGATGCTTCTGCAGGTTGATATCAGGGATTTTTTCAAACTAGGGAAATCTCTTCTTATTGCGTATGCATTGGCGCTCTTCTCTTTTGCTTTTGCCTTTATAGCTATATCTTTAATTTTTGACTTTAACAAAGAGATGGCGTCTGCTTTTGGAGCACTAAGCGGGAGCTGGATGGGCGGAGTGGCAAATATGGTAGCGGTCGGCTCAGCTCTGAATGTCTCACAAGAGGCATTTGGATACGCACTAATAGTTGATAGCGCAAACTACACCGTGTGGATAATGTTTTTGCTTTTTTTAACTCCGTTTGCTCATAAGTTCAACAACTTTACCTCCTCACATGAGCAGATGGCAAAACTCGGCTTAATCGGTTGTGCATGCACCATAGGAGCAAAGAGATATTGGTTTTTAATTCTTTTGGCAATTGTTGTCGCATTTGGAGTTAATCTTATAGCTTCAAGCGGATTTGTACTTTTAAACTATACGACGACAACAGTTATTTTAGCAACTGTGCTTGGAATTTTAGGCTCATTTACAAGACTAAAGAGTATAAACGGTTCAAGCGAAGTATCCACTACAATGCTTTACATGCTAATAGCGTTAATCGGCTCAAACGCGTTGTTTGAGAACTTTAGCGGAGTAGGTTTGTATGTTTTTGCAGGGTTTTGTATATTGGTTATTCATGCGCTTATAATGGTAATAGGAGCTAAGATATTTAAGCTTGATCTCTTTAGCATTGCAATAGCCTCACTCTCAAACATAGGCGGCGTGGCTTCGGCATCAATACTCGCGGCAACATATAACAAAGCTCTTGTAGGTGTCGGTGTATTAATGGCGATAATGGGCTATATAGTAGGAACTTTCGGCGGTTTGGCAATTGGAAATATTTTAGTTTGGATGGCAAAATGAAAATAAGAAAAATTATAACAGAAGTAAAACATATACCTCTTAAGACTCCTTTTAGAACAGCTCTTCGAGAGAGTTCGCATGTGGAGTTTGTACGAGTTCATGTTGAAGATGAAAACGGATACGTGGGCATCGGTGAAGCGCCGGCTACAAAGGCAGTAACGGGGGAGGATATAGAGATTATCCTCGAGTCAATCAAGAGTGTAAAAGAGCAGTTTATAAACCTTGCATGTAAAGAAGCTTTAGAATTTTTGCACTCTTCGTGTAAGATAGGCCTAAGTGCAAAAGCCGCACTTGACATGGCGTTTATATCTCTGCATGTAAAAGAGACAAATCAAACTCTATCTAGCTATTTTGGCATAAAAAATCTAACCCCCATAAAAACAGATGTTACTATAAGCCTAAACTCTGCAGATATGATGCTACAAGATGCCAAAAAAGCGTATAAAGAGGGCAGATATATACTCAAAGTAAAAGTCGGCAGCGATGTTTTGCATGCTGTAGATATTGTGAGGCGCATAGCAAAAGAGCTGCCCTCATGTGAGATTTTAGTAGATGCAAATCAGGCTTGGGATTTTGAGGGCACGCTTCTGTTTATAAAAAATATGCTTGACGTAAAGATTGAGCTGATTGAACAGCCCGTGATTGCAACGGATTTAGATGCCCTAAAGAAGATTACACACTTCTCAAGCATTCCAATACTCGCAGATGAAGCAGTTTTTAGCCTAAAAGACGCTAAAGAAGTCATGGAGTCACAGAGTGCAAATATGATAAATATCAAGCTTATGAAGTGTGGCGGAGTAACAAAAGCCATAGAGATTTTGGAGTATGCAAGACAAAACAGGATTATATGTATGTTAGGCTCAATGCTTGAGGGTCCCTACTCTATAAATATAGCTCTCTATCTTGCCTTTGCTTATAGAGATGTTGTAAAGCATGTGGATTTAGATAGCCCTTTGCTTTACAAAGAGCCATCAAGTGAGCTGGATTTTATCTTTAGCGGGTGTGAGATTTTATTTAAAAATTGATATTTTGCACTTTTTGTAAAAAATTGCAAAATCCCTATAAATCTCGAAAAATTTGTTTTTCGTAGCTTTAGGGGGTTGCAAGGGACAAGATGTCCCTGCCACTAAAACGGACGAGTTCGTTTTAGTGCGTAACATTAACTAGAAGTTAAAGCTCTGCTTCTTAAACACTTTAAACTCTGTTGCAACCTTCTCATTTTGCAATCCGAGAGCTTCAAGGGCTTTTGGATTTACTAAAAACCAGCCCAGAACGACATCCACTCTATCGCCATTTTCGAGCTTAAACTCTCTTTTTACGGCTCTTTTTTCATTTGCGCCGATCATCGTATCTTTTATTATAGAGTCAGCCATCCACGGCATTGCAGGTTTGCCCTCTTTTCCTAGAACTCTTAAAAAAACCTCTTTTTCAAGCTCTATATTTTTGCCATCTCTAAGTACGCTTATCTTTAAAACAGCCATGCGGGCAGGGTGAAGCAAAAATGCATGTGAGCTTCTGTTGTCAACATTTACTATGAAATGGTCTATATTTCTAAGCAGGGAGATATCTACATACTTGCTCAACATCTCAGAGTGAAAATGCGCTCCTGCAAATCCATGAAAAGAGTGCTCTTTTGTCTCAATAACAGATGAGACGCTGCCATCAATCTTTGGCATATGGCAGCTTACACAGTTGGCATCACTCATTTGGCTGTTTACATTATTTGAACATAAATTTAGACCGAATTTATTTACATTGTGAGAGTGACAACCGATGCATACGTTGCCGTTTTTGAAGTTTTCATTCTCATCGGTAATGATTTTATGGTACGGCGAATCAAGAGAGCTTCTGTTTGAGCCGTAGTAGCTTTGCTTTGTTTGGCTTATTATATTTGTGTTGCTCTGTGTATGCTCCTCAATTTTCTCTATGCGGTGGCAGTATGCGCAGCTAATAGCCTCTTGGTGCGTTGGATTGTTCTCATCAAATATAGCTTTTTGACCCGGTGTTGTCATTTTGTCTAAGTTGTCTGCAGCCGGAGTATGACACTTCCCGCAGCTGTACTGCTCACTTTTTGTCATGGCTACTTGTTTGTCCCAAACAGCTTTGTGAATTACATCTTTGCTAGGCGTTGCATTTGCGTGCATAGATCCATAAAACTCATCATATATTTGAGCATGACATTTTTGACAATCTTTGCTAGGTGCAAATTCATGTACGGCATTATTTGCAAAAACAGCTATAGCTATAGATAAAATAAGAGATATCTTTTTCATAAGTAAATCCTTTAAATTAAAATTATATCTGTTTATTTGGGGATTTAGCAATAAATCTAAGCCACATAAATCCAAATAAACCTGCAAACAAGGAAGCAACCAAGATGCCTACTTTAGCTTGAAAAATAAGAGCATCATTACCGACGAATGCCAAATCGGCAATAAATATTGACATAGTAAAGCCGATTCCGCCAAGAAACGCAACACCGAAAATTTGACTCATGCTGCTGTTTTGCGGAAGCTTAGCGATTCCCATTTTAATAGCAAGCCAAGAGACTCCGGCAACTCCAAGTACTTTTCCAATGGTAAGTCCGGCAATAATACCGAGTGATACCGGCTGTACAACAGTATCCATGGCAGATGAGAAATCAATAGAGATGCCGGCATTTGCAAGAGCAAACAGCGGTATTACCACTAAACTCACAGATAGATGAAGCGAATGTTCAAGTTTTGCAGAAGGGGAACTAAGCGCGTCAATCTTATCTTTTACATTTTGAAGTATTGCTTTTTGCTTCTCATGCAACTTATTATTGGTAGCTACTGTATATTTGTTATATTCGTCAAGTTTTTCTTTTGTGTAGTCTATAAAATCTAGGGGCTCATATTTTGGTTTTGAAGGAATTGCCATAGCGGCGATAACTCCGGCAATTGTAGCATGTACCCCAGATTCAAGCATAAAAAGCCACATAATAAATCCGACGATAAAGTACGGCAAAACAGCATGTATCCCAAAACGGTTAAATAATATCATGACTAAGAGTGATATAAAAGCCCAAGCTAGAGGAAAAACACTGATTTGCTCTGTATAAAAGAGTGCTATTACCACAACAGCACCCAAGTCATCGACAATTGCAAGAGCTACCAAAAAAGTAATAAGCGAGTTAGAGACTCTGTTACCAAGAAGCACTAAAGCACTAATTGCAAAAGCAATATCTGTCGCCATTGGAATTCCCCAGCCGTTTGCTCCCTCGGTACCGGAGTTGATTCCCAGATATACGAGTGCCGGCATAACCATCCCGCCAAGAGCAGCAAGTATAGGCAGAGTGGCAGCTTTTATGTTTGAGAGTTCCCCTACAGTAATCTCTCTTTTTATCTCCAATCCTATAATAAAGAAAAAGATAGCCATCAACCCGTCATTTATCCAGTGGTGAATTGTCTTGGATATACCAAATTCGCCTACAAAAATAGATATTTTTGTATGAAAAAGATCCAGATATGTCTCTGCAAATGGAGAATTTGCTAAAATTAAAGCAACTACCGTCATAAACATCAAAACTAAACCGGTTGTCGTTTGGGCGCGGATAAACTCTTCAAACGGGGTAGCAACTCTATTAAATGCTTTCTCCCAAGGTGCGCATATTTTCATAAAACTCCTTTTCTTTGTTTGGATATTATAACAAACTGAGTGTAACGGATGCTATAATCTGTTTATGAATTTAAAAGAATTAAAAGATAGAAAAATATTGCTTTTTGGAAAGAGCCGTGCTTTTAGTATGGATGAGTTAAGCTCTCAGCTTCTTTTTCATAAAGTCAAAATAGCAGAAGAATTTAGTGATGAGGTCGCTTTAGTTGTTGATGGCAAAATGATGACCCCCTATGAGCAAAACAGAAGTGAAGAGCTTTATCAACAGCACTCAAACCGTGTTGAGTTTGCTACTATTGACGTACTAGAGAGGGAGCTTGCAAAGTATATAGACGCAAACACTCTTCTAATGAGCCTAAAGTTAAGCCGTAATAAAGAGAGACTAAAGAGTTTTATACAAAATGGCATGATAGACGATGAGCTTTTTTTTAAACTATTAAAGATGTACTCATGGGGCGGCGAGGACTTTTTTGAGAATGATGATAACCGTGATGTAAGCGCTGCTCTAATTTTGCGCTTTTATGAGAATATAGAGAGAAATCATAATGTTCAGTATGCAACTACTGGTATTTTGCATCTTGTCGGGCAGACTAAAAGCAGAGAACTTTTAAAAGTTCTCTCACTGCTTGAGCCCATAAAATTTCATCCAAAAATAGAGTCTGCAATTGCTATGAGTCTATATTGTGATGATAAGATGCAAGAGCATCTTCTTAAAAATGCAAAAAACCCTGCAATATCTGAGGCGCTCTCATTGAATAAAAATCTAAAAACAGCACTTGCAGTAGAGTTTTTAAAAGATGAGGAGTTGGGAAAAAATGTAGCAAAAAGCATAAAGCTTTCAGATGAGCTTTTTGAGCTTTGTAAAGAGCAAAAGGTAGCATTAGCACTTAATGAAACTCTCACTCCAAAGATGCAGGAAGAACTGCTAGAACTTGGAGATGATGAGGTTTGTTATGCATTGTCTTTAAATGATAATCTTGATAAAAAGATTTTAAACTCACTCTTACAAAGCAGAGACAAAAACATCTTATCCTCTATATATGCAAACAAAGCAACACCGCCGGAGGTACTTGAAGATGCTTATAAAAAGGGTAAATATTATGAAGAGTTGGCAAAAAATGAGAGTACGCCCATAGAGATTTTATATCAGCTACAGCTAGATAGTAGATATGAGAGATTCGTAAAAACTAATGCCGAATTTGGCAGACATATACAACAAGTTAATATAGGATGGGAAGTGTGAGAGCAACGGATTTGATAAGTGCAATAGACTCTTTAGTAGAGCAGAGAGTGCCTACATTTTTATGGGGTGCACCGGGGATTGGAAAATCTTCAATAGTAAAGCAGATAGCAAAAAGCAAAGAGATAGGGTTTATAGATTTAAGATTAGCACTTATGGACCCGACTGATTTAAAGGGGATTCCTTTTTATGACAAAGATTTGCATAGCGCACTCTGGGCACCTCCTGCTTTTTTGCCAAAAGATAAAGAGGGCATACTCTTTTTAGATGAGTTAAACTCTGCGGCTCCAACTGTTCAGGCATCAGCGTATCAGCTCATACTAGATAGAAGAGTCGGCGAGTATGAACTTCCTGATGGGTGGGCGATAGTAGCTGCCGGAAACCGTGAAGGCGATAGAGGTGTCACATACCGTATGCCAAGCCCTTTGGCAAACAGGTTTGTCCATTTTGAGATGGATGTAAATGTTGAGGATTGGAGGCTTTGGGCTTATGGAAGTGGTGTTGATGAGAGAGTAATCTCCTATATCTCATATAAAAATGAACACCTTTTTACTTTTGATCCAAAAAGTGATGTTAAAAGTTTTGCAACGCCAAGAAGCTGGGAGTATGTCAACAGCGTGCTTAGAAGCAGTGTCTCGGATGATTTACTTCTGGATATTATAAGCGGGGCAGTCGGCAGAGATGCTGCAACCTCCTTTTTGGCATTTTGTAAAGTTATGAACAAATTACCTGATATCAAGAGCATCTTAGAGACGGGAAGCGGCGAGTACAGCGATAAGGTTGATGTTCTTTATGCGCTCTCAACAGGACTTGTAAGTGCGTACCTCAAAGATAAGAGTGATGAGAAGTTGGAGAATTTGCTTAGATATACGCTTGAACTAAAAAGCGAGTTTGCAGTGATAGTAGTTCAAGATCTGCAGAGAAACGGCATAACTATGGAGCACTCGGACATGTTTAAGGAGTGGGTTAGAAAGTTTGCTTACCTGCTTAGTTAAAAGTTTTTTTTGAAGTTAATAAATTTATTGTACTATAGAAGTGTACTAAAATTTTTTCAAGGAGTTTATTATGGCTAGAGTGGGTAATTCGATTATAAAAGGTATAGAGGTCTCTGAGGTTATTAAACTGCTAAACAGGGCTTATGCGGATGAGTGGTTGGCATATTATCAATACTTCATAGAGAGTAAAGTGGTAAAGGGCATCATGAAAGATGCTGCTATTGCCGAACTCGATCAGCATGCAGCAGATGAGCTAAGACATGCAAACATGGTAGCTGATAGAATCCTTCAGCTTGGTGGAACGCCTCTGTTAAGTCCAAATGAGTGGATGAAAAAGACAAATTGCGGATATGAAGAACCGGAAGATTTTGATGTTGTCTCAATTTTGCAAGATGCTATAAAAGGCGAGCAATGCGCCATTCAAGTCTACTCAAGCATAGTTGATTTGACAAGAGACAAAGATATAGTGACTTATGATATTGCTTCGCAGATATTAGCCGATGAGGTTGAGCATGAAGAGGATTTACAAGCACTTCATGATGATATAACAGAGTTTGTAAGTGATTTGAAGAAGAAACTAAAATAGTATAGATGATAGACTTAAAGATTGAGCAGAGTTGGAAGAGGGTACTTTTTGATGAGTTTGAAAAACCTTACTTTGTGTCACTAAAAAAGTTTTTGACACAAGAGGGGCAAAATCATACGATATATCCAAAAGCAGAAGAGATTTTTGCAGCCTTTAATAATACACCGTTTGAAAATGTAAAGGTTGTTATCTTGGGTCAAGATCCTTACCATGGTGTAAATCAAGCGCATGGACTTGCTTTTTCAGTAAATGAGGGCATACTTCATCCGCCCTCACTTAAAAATATATTCAAAGAGCTACATGAGGATATTGAATGCCATGTACCTCAAAGCGGAAATTTAACTAAGTGGGCAAAAGAGGGTGTTTTTTTGCTAAATACCGTACTGAGTGTTCGTGCAAATGAAGCAAACTCCCATAAAAATATGGGTTGGGAAATATTTACTGATGCACTAATAAGAGTGCTTAATGAGCAAAAAGAGAACTTGGTTTTTATACTCTGGGGAGCTCCGGCAGCCGCAAAAGCCTCTTTAATAGATGACAAAAGACATCTTATACTAAAAGCTCCACACCCTTCTCCTCTCTCTTCATACAGAGGATTTTTCGGCTCAAAGCCGTTTTCAAAGACGAATGAGTATCTGAGTGCTCACGGATTAAAACCTATTGATTGGTGCATAGAGTAATTTTATCTATGAGAACGTTAAATCAAAAAATCTCACAAGCAAAAGCAAAACTTCTTGTCAATTATCCACTTTTTGGAATGATAGCCTCAAAAGTAGAGTTAGTTAAAAATGATGATATACAGAGTTTTAAAAGCAACGGCATAAAACTTGAGTACAACAGAGATTTTTTAGACTCTTTAGCGCCTAAAGAGATGGAGTTTGTTTTTGCAAATGCCGCTATGCATGCTTCACTCTCTCATGAAGCTAGAAAAAGCGGCAGAAGCGGATGGCTCTGGCAGTTGGCAACTGACTATGCCATAAATGACATGTTGGTGGAAAATGGCTTAGAGCGTCCCGATGAAGCACACTACTCTAAAAGATTTTGCGGTATGTACGCCGAAGAGATTTATGCTGAATTAAAAGAGGATATTTTACGTGATGAGCTTGAGTATGAAGCTGATGAGGTGGATGATGTTCAAAATGATAACAAAGAGCAAGAGAAGTCTCAAAATAAGCAAATAAGTCAAGAGGAGCAACTCTTTGAAGAGTTTGCAAAAGCAAAGATTGATGAGGAGTTAGATAGCGGTGAAGTTCCAAGCTCCATGGAGAGATTTTTTGATCTTACATGTAAAGGTAAGATTGATTGGCGAAATGAGTTAAGGGCAGCACTAGATAGATTTTACAGAGATGATTATGTTATGTTGCCGCCAAACAAGAAGTTTTTGCATCTTGGTATATATCTGCCCTCATCAACAACTCAGAGATTTAAGCTAGTTGTTGCGGTAGATAGTTCTGGTTCTGTTGATGAAAAGCTTTTGGGAGAGTTTTTAAGCGAGCTCAATTTTCTGATGAATACGATAGGAAACTATCAGATTGATCTGCTGATTTGCGATGATAAAATCCGCTCACATAAAACTTTTTACGCCGGCGATACTTTAGAAGCAGATGTAAAAGGCGGAGGAGCTACTGATTTTAGGGCTGTTTTTGAGTTTATAGATAGTGAGCTTGAAGATACAAAACTACTTCTGTATTTTACTGACTTAGAGGGAATTTTTCCAGAGAATGAACCAAACTATGTAACTAAATGGATTACCCCAAAGGAGTCAGATATCCCATTTGGAGAAGTCATAATCTTAGAAGATTAGTTGTGAACAATCTGATTTTTTCCGTTTTGTTTCGCGTTATATAGCAGCATATCCGCCTCATTGACGGTTGAGTCCAAGTTCTCTTCAGCAGTCGTTACAAGCCCGATGGATATAGTGTAGCTTATCTCTTTATTGTTGCTTGAAAATCTGTTCTCATGTATCTTTTGTCTAATACTCTCAATAGTCTCAACAGCTTCTTGGGCCGAGATGCTTTTAAGTAATATACAAAATTCACCGCCGCCAAAACTAGCGACGAGATTATCACTCAAAAGGTTAGAGCGTAACATGTCGGCTAGATTTATAATAACTAAGTCCCCTATATCATGACCGAATGTATCGTTTATCTTTTTAAAATCATCTATATCAATCATGGCAATTGCAAAACTATCTGAGTTCTCTTTAGCATTTTCAAAGTAGATGGAGGCATTTTTAAAGAAGTATCTTCTGTTGTATAGACCTGTTAAAAAGTCGCGCTGTGCATTATTTGTTATCTCATGTATATTCTCAATCGCCTCAATAGTGTTATTTATACGGCATGTGAACTCTTCTTTGGAGAACGGCTTTTTTATAAAGTCGTTTGCGCCGCTTTTTAGAAAAAGTGCGGTTGTCTCATCATTACTATCCTCTGACATGACTACTATTGCCAAATCATTTTTTGTATATGTTTTTCTAATCTCTTGAGTGAGTTCAAGACCGTTTATAACGGGCATATGAAAGTCGGTAAGTACTAGGCTTATGTCGGCGGTCGTATTTAAAATTCCAAGTGCCTCTTCCCCATGAGCCACCGTAATTACTTTAAAAAACATATTTTCAAGCAAACTTTGTACTTGTTTTCTAAAAACAAGAGAGTCCTCAGCTATTAAAATTTTGTGATTTCTATTTTTTTGGACTCTTTTTATCGTTTGTAATATATAGTTTATATCGTTTATGCCGCCTTTTGTTACATAATCTATAATATTTTTTTTCAGCATATTTGCTCTAAACTCTTTGTCAATGTTTCCGCTTAGAACAATTACATGATTTTTTCTCTCTATCGCATAGTCAACTATCTCGCCGTTTGGCGCATCTGGAAGATTGATATCTAGAAGAGTTAAAAAATATTTATATCTTTTTAAAAATAGCTTCGCCTCTTTAAGACTATACGCCATATCAACCTCAAAACCAAGCTCAAGAGCTATTTTTTTAGCAATTAGTTTTGCTAAAGTTTTGTTGTCCTCTACTATTAATACTCTTTCACTCATACTATAGAAATCCCCAATAATTTTTTTATATTATAGTATAATTTTTTATGGATTATTTGAATACGGCTATTGAAAAATTAAGAGCTAAGAGAAATGTGTTTTTAACAGGCGGCGCTGGTGTCGGAAAGACAACAACTACAAGAAATATTATAAAATATTACGAGGATGAAGCAAAAAAAGTTGCCAAACTCGCCTCTACCGGAATGGCAGCTACACTTATCGGTGGGCAGACTCTGCATAGTTTTTTTGATCTGGGAATTGCAGTAAGTATAAAAGAGCTTGAGTTTAACGGCAAACTAGAGGCTTCTAAAAAAATTAAAAAGCTTATCTCATCAATGGACTTGGTTGTTATAGATGAGATATCTATGGTCAGTGATGCACTTTTAGATATGGTATATCTTAGATTAGGGCAGAGTGGTTTTAGGGGTTCGCTTTTGGCAGTAGGTGATTTCTTACAGCTTCCTCCTGTCGTGCGAGGCTACGCTGAAGTCAGATTTGCGTTTGAATCCCCCTCATGGAAAAAGTTTGATTTTGAGCATATTGAGTTAACGCATATTTATAGAACAGATGATAGTAGATTTATAGAGCTTCTCTCTAGTATTAGAGACGGATATGTAGATGAAAATGTGCATAACACCCTAAACGAGTTTATAAAGCCTCTACCTCAAGAGTTAAGTGAATTTACATTTTTATTTGGAAAAAATATCTCAGCATCACAACATAACAGAAATCAGCTTGAGTTTGTAGAGAGTGAGTTGTATGTAAAAGAAGCCGAAATAGTAAAACATACAAAAAGCGCAAAAGATGTTGAGATAGAGCGTTTTATAGATGATGCAAGGATAGAAAAAGAGCTGGAGTTAAAGATAGGTGCGCCGGTTCTCTTTACGAGAAACTCATGGAACTATTTCAACGGTGAACGCGGGGAGGTTGTAAATATAGATAACACTTTTGTTTATGTACAAAAAAGAGACGGCGTTGTTGTAAAACTTGAGACGCTACCCCAAAGCAAAGATGTCTGGAGAGAGAAGAGCATAGATGGGAAAAAAGAGGTAGTTCAGGAGACTCTCTTTAGTGTCTATCAATATCCCATAAAACTAGCTTACGCTATAACCATACATAAATCACAAGGTATGAGTATAGAGGATTTAATAATCCAGACAAATGAGATTTTCGCACCCTCTCAGTTTTATGTAGCAATATCTAGAAGCTCAAACCCTAAACGTCTGAACTTGATTGCACCGAAAAAACAGTGGCGAGATATAGTTTTTGTAAACCAGAGAGCGCTTAAATTTGTAAAAAAAGAGATTTAAGCGGTTATTTTATTAAACCCTCACTCTTCATTTTTGTGTAGGTTTCATAATCTACCACGCTTCCGCCATACTTCTCTACATGATCTTTTGCGTCTTCTTGTTTTGCAAATGCGAAATACTCCTGCATAGTCCCATATTTATGACTATCTATAACATAATAGGCATCTTTTGCAGCAACTAAACCGTAGTTCTTCGCGTCAATTATATACTTCACTTCCTCTTGCAGACTTTTGTCTTGCACATCCCCTTGTACCTCTGAAGCAATAATAGATACCGCTACTAAACACATAAATAAAATCGTTTTCATGCTAATCCGTTACTGTGAATTTTTATAGTAAATGATACCAATTTAATCACAACAAGGCAATGCTTAAAGAGATAAGTTTATAAATTTTTTTAATATATCGTAATCATAGAGGCAAAGAGGAGAAGAGAATAATATAGCATGTGAGAGTTCACATGCTAAAAAATGTTATAATTTTTCGCTGTTTTTAGCAAGGTACTCTGCAACACCTTCAGTTGAGGCCTTCATTCCCTCATCACCTTTTTGCCATCCGGCAGGACAAACTTCGCCATGCTCATCTGTAAACTGCATAGTATCTACCATTCTTATCATCTCATCAATATTTCTACCTAGTGGAAGATCGTTGATTACTGCATGACGAACGATACCTTTTGCATCTATTAGGAATGAACCGCGAAGTGCAACTGATTCGTCAAAAAGCACGTCATAGTCTTTAGAGATTTGTTTAGTCAAGTCTGCTACAAGCGGATACTTAATTCTTCCGATACCGCCCTTTTCTACAGGAGTCTCTCTCCATGCAAAGTGTGAAAACTGACTATCAACCGAAACACCTATAACATTTACGCCGCGCTCTTTAAACTCTTCAATCCTGTGAGAAAAAGCGATAATTTCAGAAGGACATACAAAAGTAAAGTCAAGCGGGTAAAAGAATAAAACTGTACCTTTTTCACCAAAGTTTTCTGATAATTTAAAGTCATCTACGATTGAGCCGTCTGCTAAAACTGTTGTAGCTGTAAAATCTGGGGCTGGGTTTGTTACTAACATAATATATATCCTTTTAGTTTGTTTGCAAAATTCTAACAAAAGTATATTAATGAAAATCTAAGCAACCAAAGTTATTCTCTTTTTTGATATACTTTCGTTGATTTATGGGGCTAGACCCTATATCTCAATAAGGAAAATCGATGACAAAAGAAGCAAATGCTCCAAAAGAGTATATCTTTACTTCAGAGTCTGTAACAGAAGGGCATCCTGATAAGATGGCAGATCAAATCAGTGATGCAATTTTGGATTATATTATTGAACATGATCCAAATGCACGCGTTGCGTGTGAGACAATGGTATCAAATGGTTTTTGTGTAATTGCAGGCGAAATGAAAACAACGGCTTATGCTCCAATGCAAGAGATTGTACGAAAAGTTGTCCAAGAGATTGGATACACAGATGCAACTTATGGTTTTGATTACCGCTCTGCTGCAGTTTTAAACACTATTGGAGAGCAATCTCCTGATATTAGTCAAGGAGTAGATCAAGCCGGCGGAGAGATTGGTGCAGGCGATCAAGGGTTGATGTTTGGGTACGCTTGTCGTGAAACTGATGTTCTTATGCCTCTTCCTATATATTTGGCTCACCGCTTAGCGCAAAGATTAGCAGAGGTTCGTAAGGAGGGGATTATCCCTTATCTTCGCCCAGACGGCAAAGCTCAGATAAGTATCAAGTATATAGGAGATAAGCCTGTCTCAGTTGAGACTGTTGTTGTATCGACGCAGCATGCTCCAGAAATTTCTCAAGAAAAGATTCATGAAGATGTGATAAAAGAGGTTATAAGAGCTGTTATTCCTGCCGAGCTTATGCATGATAAAACTATCTTTCATATTAACCCGACGGGAAAATTTGTTATAGGCGGTCCACAAGGTGACGCAGGACTTACCGGGCGAAAAATCATAGTAGATACATATGGTGGCAGTTGTCCTCATGGCGGTGGTGCATTTAGTGGAAAAGACCCTACAAAGGTTGATAGAAGCGCTGCTTATGCATGTAGACATATAGCAAAAAATCTAGTAGCTGCCGGAGCATGTGACAGAGTAACTCTGCAGGTCTCTTATGCAATCGGCGTTGTTGAACCTATCTCCATCATGGTAGATACGCATAAAACAGGCATAGTGGATGAAGCAAAAATTGAAGCTTGCGTAAAAGAGCTTTTTGACCTCTCCCCTAAAGGGATTATAAACTCTTTAGATTTGCTTCGCCCTATTTATAGAAAAACAGCAGCTTATGGGCACTTTGGACGAGAAGAAGATGGATTTACATGGGAGAAAACAGATAGAGTTGATGATATTAAAGAGTATTTGAATATTTAATAATAATCATTATCAAAACTCCCATGTGAGGGAGTTTTAACATTAAAAGAGTAACAAATTATCTTTGTTACTCTTTTAAGGAAGATTTTTTAGCTTTATTTAAAAATCTTTGGCTAAACTTACCGAGAAAATAAAAACTAGGAGAATCCTAATGGCAGTAATTATTGGAGATACTTGTATTAACTGTGGTGCTTGTATAGATGAGTGCCCAGTAGAGGCAATTGTAGATGAGGATGATAATCCAACAGGTGAAGAAATTTATTATGTATATGCAGATAAATGTGTAGAGTGTGTTGGTTATCATGACGAACCTGCTTGTGCTACCGCTTGTCCTACAGAGGGATGTATTACATGGGATGTTGTAGGCGAAAGTCCTGCACACCGTGAAGATATTACAGATGATATGCGCGGTATAGGCAAAGCTGTAGTAGAGTAATCTTTTCTTAACTAAAATCATAGGGTTTTACCCCTATGATTTATATCTTTTTTAAAACATCTTTCAAAAATTTTTCTATTTTAGCTTAAATCAGACTCTTTTTAGGTACAATTCCACTCTAATTTTATATATTAAACAGGAGATTTGATGGAACGCACACTATCAATAATAAAACCAGATGCCGTAGCTAAGGGCGTTGTAGGTAAAATTTTAGATCGTTTTGAGAGCAATGGTTTAAAAATAGCAGCAACAAGAAAGATACAACTCTCCCGCGCAGATGCAGAAGCTTTTTATGCAGTTCACTCTGAGAGACCTTTCTTTGGTGATTTAGTTGATTTTATGATTAGCGGTCCGGTAGTTGTTTCTGTTTTAGAGGGTGAAAATGCAATGCAAAAGAACCGCGATCTAATGGGTGCTACTAACCCTAAAGAAGCAGAAGCCGGCACAATTCGTGCAGACTTTGCTGAAAATATAGATGCTAATGCAGTTCATGGAAGTGATTCTGTTGAGAATGCAGCTGTAGAGATAGCGTTCTTTTTCTCTGAGAGAGAAATCTCTTAATCTATGAAGCAACTATTAATAAAGAGAGTCGAAACTCCTTTATGAAAGTAGTATTACGAAAAGTAAGCTCTACGCCTTTAGAATTTGAAGTTACATCTAATGAAATGACTTTTAAAGGTTATTTACAGTATGATACCGACAAATTAATTTTGCTAAAGGCAGAATTAAGTGGAGAAATTGACGTAAATTGTGATATTTGCGCTGATGAGTTTAAGCTTGATATTGATGAAGAGTTAGAATTTTTTATCTCAGACGGTCTTTATGAAAAGCATGAAGAGACCCTTTTAGATGTCGTGGAGTCGCTAAACTCTACAGTAGATTTAAATGAGATTCTAAGGTCTGAGATAGAGCTTATAAAGAGTGATTATCACAACTGTAAAAATTGTAAATAAAGAGTAGCCTGCAACTACTCTGCCTCTAAAAGAGGCTAGCTTTATTAAAAAACCAAAGGTCTTGCGACCATAGCGGTTAAAAGCGAAAAAAGGGATTTGTCCCTTTTGCGGAGAAATAAAATTAAACAAAGGAAAAAATTATGGCAGTACCTAAGAGAAGAGTCTCGCATTCACGTTCAGCGAAAAGAAGAACTCACTACAAAATAACTTTAGCAAAACCGGTTAAAGATAAAGACGGAACATACAAACTTCCACACCATATTAACCCAACAACCGGTGAGTATAAATAGTTAATGGTAAAGATTGCTATTGATGCAATGGGAGGGGACTTCGGTCCTAAGCCAATTGTTGAGGGCTGTATTCAGGCCCTTAAACATAAACTCTTTATTCCTATTCTTGTAGGTAAAGAGTCTGAAATTTTACCTTTGTTACCAAAGCGTTATAGAGATAAGATTTCTATAGTTGAAGCAGATGATGTAATCTCCATGGATGATGCTGCAACCGATGCAGTCAAGAGAAAAGAGAGTTCTATTTACAAAGCTATCGAGTTAGTAAAAAACGGCGAAGCTCATGGAGTAGTCTCGGCTGGGCACAGTGGAGCAACTATGACATTGGCAACTCTTAGATTGGGGCGATTAAAAGGTGTTTTAAGACCTGCACTTGTTGCTTTGATGCCTACGAAGAGTAGTAAAAAATCTGTTATACTTGACGTAGGGGCAAATGTTGACTCTAAAGCTGAACATCTATTACAGTTTGCTGTAATGGGCGGATGCTATGCAGAAGATATGTTTAAAGTAGCAACCCCATCAATAGGTCTTTTAGCAAACGGGGAAGAGAAAAGCAAGGGCAACGAAGTAACAAAAGCAGCATTTAAACTACTTGAGGGATACAAAGGGTTTAAAGGTAATGTTGAGGGGAGTGATATCTTCAATGCAAGCTGTGATGTTATAGTGTGCGATGGATTTGTCGGTAACCTAGTGCTTAAGGCATCTGAGGGCGTAGCTTCTACAATTAGTGGATTGATAAAAGATTATATAAGAAAATCCCCTGTAGCAATTACGGGAGCTCTTCTTATGAGAAAAGTGTTTAAACTTTTGAAAAAACAGATGAATTATGAAGAGATAGGCGGAGCTCCTCTTATCGGAATTCAAGGGTGTGCTATTGTAAGTCACGGCAAAAGTACTCCAAAAGCAATTAAAAATGCAATTTTTCAAGCAATAAACTATGTAGATACCGGTGTAAACGGGCATATAGTCCAAAGGCTTGAAGCAATACAAAATAAGGAAATTTAATGGCATATGCAGCATTTCGCTCTATAGGTGCTTATGTTCCTAGTAAGATTCTTTCAAACGAAGACCTCTCAAAAATGGTAGATACGTCAGATGAATGGATAACTAAAAGAACAGGCATAAAAGAGAGACATATCGCTGCAAGTGATGAATTTACAAGTGATATGGGCGCTAAAGCTGCTACGCTTGCAATAGAGAGAAGCGGCTTAGACAAGAGTGAAATCGATATGGTAGTTTGCGCTACTATTTCACCTGACTACTTCTGCATGCCTTCAACTGCAACTATTATAAGTACTAAACTTGGTCTTGGCAATGTAACGGCATTTGATATCTCTGCTGCATGTACCGGTTTTGTTTATGTTCTCTCAATAGCAAAGGCTTTTATAGAAGCAGGTATGAAAAAGAATGTTCTTATAATAGGTGCAGAAAAACTCTCCGCGATAACAGACTATAGCGACAGAGGTACATGTATTCTTTTTGGTGACGGTGCCGGAGCTGCCGTAATTAGTGCAACAGAGAATAAAGAAGAGGCTATTATAGATATTCATACCGGAGCAGATGGCAAATTTGCAGACCTTCTTATGACTCCAGACGGTGGAAGCGGAAGTGCACACGATACGCTCGAACAAGAAGCTTCAAGCTGCTTTATGCAGATGAAGGGGAATGAGACATTCAAAGTAGCAGTAAAGACTTTGACAAAAGATGTTATAGATATACTTAGAGAAAATAATATACAAAGCGCTGATATTAAACATTTTGTACCCCATCAGGCAAATCTGAGAATTATAAAAGCGGTTGGCGATGCACTTAAGCTAAAAGATGAGCAGGTTGTATTAACGGTTGCAAAGTATGGAAACACGTCAGGTGCATCTATACCGATGGCGATTAATGATATATATGAGAGCGGCAAACTTCAAGCCGGTGAGCTTATGCTACTTGATGCTTTTGGCGGGGGATTGACATGGGGTTCAGCCCTTGTCCCTTTTAGCCCGTTAAAATAACTCTTTTGCCAGATTTCTTCGTTGAAATTTGGTTTTCTTTCGTCACATACTTTAGTATGCTCCTCAACAAAACCAAACTTCGCCTCGAACTATGACAAAATGGAGAATTTTAACAATCTAAAATAAGTACTTTTATTGTATTTATAATTTTTTACAAGCTTTCTAAAGCTTTTTTAACTCTTTTATGAAACTCTTTCTCATCTGGAAGATTTAGGTTGCTTTCTCTTAATTTTTCACCCCACATTGGGTTTGGAAAATAGCTGTCCTCTTCAAATCTTGCCATGACATGTATGTGAACACGCGGCAGCATATTTGCAAATGATGCCATATTTATCTTTTTAGGGTTATAGTATTTTTTCATCTCATCTTCTACGACATCAAAAACTTCCCATAGTCTCATGCGAAGCTCCTTGGGTACATCTCCCAACTCTTTGTACGGCTCTTTTGTAAATATTTTCAGCCATGGGATTTGACTTGGCTCTTTTTCTATATATAGTTCATTATCTTCAAAAATAGTCATATTTTCTCTTTTTTTATGTAAATTATATCAGATTAACTGATTTAGAAGAGTTTTTTAAATAGATTCGCTATCCTTACATAAAAAAAGGATAAAGAGTGAAACTTTTACAAATAGATTTTCCTTACAATGGAGTAATGGGTAGAGAGATGGCAGAAGCGTTTGATGAGTTGGCAAAATCTATCAGCAAAGAAAAAGGTCTTGTTTTTAAAATTTGGACAGAGAACCCTCAGACACAAGAGGCAGGTGGAATTTATGTTTTTGAAGATTTAAAATCACTGGAGGCATACTTACAGATGCATACAAAAAGGCTTGAGAGTTCTGGAGTCACGGGAATAAGATCTAAAATTTTTGATATTAACGAGACGCTTTCAGCTATTACGAAAGCGCCGCTGTAGAGGTAGTTAAAATATTTTAATTACTTAGTAGCTTTAGTCTCTAGCTCTATTGCGGTTTCTATCCCCGCTGCTAGAGCTATTACCTCGATAACCGCCGCTTGAACGCTCCGAACGACTTCTATCACTACTTCCTGAGCGATTTCTATCCCTGCTGCTACCTGAACGACTTCTGTTTCCGCGGAAACCTCCGCGTCCACTCTTTGAACCTCTTCTGTTGGCTGCTCTTTCCAATATTGCAGCAAGTTTATCGGCAGGAATACCGATACTGTTTGGACCGGCAATTGTCTGCTTGTCTAATATCATTGATACTAATTTAAACATAATCGTCTCTTCATCAATATCTTGCTTAAGCATATCAAGAACCTGATGAGCTTCATCATATATTTTTTGATCTACTATATTTGCAGCAATAGATTTTAGATTTGTCGCGCGTAAATCATTTTTACTTGGAACAAACGCATGAGTCATTGTAGTTCCAACTTTTGCTTTTATGCGCTGAAGCTCTTTAAACTCTAGAGGAGTTAAAAGTGTTATCGCTTTACCTTTAGTTCCCGCACGCCCTGTTCGCCCAATTCTATGAACATAAGATTCAGGATCAAAAGGGATATGGTAGTTAAAAACATGAGAGATATTATTTACATGTATTCCACGAGCCGCAACATCAGTTGCAACTAAAACATTTACATTATTGTTTTTAAAGCCTTTAATTACTGTTTCACGTTGACGCTGCTCCATGTCACCATGAAGACCGTTTGCTAAATATCCGGCATTCGAGAGAACATTTGAGAGTCTGTCCACTTCGCTCTTGGTTCTACAAAATACCACGGCTTTTTTACAATCTTCCGAATCCATAAGGCGAATAATTGCATCATCCCTCTCAGACTCCTCGATTACGTAATACTCTTGGTTAATATCCGTATTTGTTGTCTCCCCTTGTGTGATGCTTATAAATTCAGGATTGTCCAAAATTCTCTCAGCAAGAAGCTTTATAGGTTTTGGCATAGTAGCCGAGAAGAGAAGTGTTTGGCGGTTTGACGGAAGGTATGAGAAAATTTCATTAATATCATCTAAAAAGCCCATGTCAAGCATCTCATCGGCTTCATCGAGAACAACAATACTAGGAGCAAAATCTTTTAAGAGATTCTTTTTAAGAATGTCTAGAAGTCTTCCCGGAGTTGCAACAACAACACTTGCACCTCTTTGAATAAGGTCAATTTGTCTATTGTAAGAGCTGCCGCCGTAAACCGTAACGGTTCTTGCACCTATGTTTCTTCCATACTTAAAAAGTTCATCGCTTACTTGAGTAGCTAGTTCACGAGTCGGAGTGATAACTAAAATACCGACACCATCTTTTGGGTTTATGTTGTTAAGAGCGGGAAGACCAAATGCAGCAGTTTTACCTGTACCTGTATGAGCTTGACCGACTATATCGCGACCTGCTAGTATAAACGGTATTGCCGCTGACTGAATTGGGCTTGGGATTGTAAATCCGGCATCTTTGACACTTTGAAGTATCTCTTTTTTTAGTCCTAAATCATCAAATGTGATCATTTTTTCTTCTGTTTGTGCATTTTCTTGCATCATTTTCCTTTAAATAGGAGATGATACAAGCATGCCACAAATGACAAGGCACCTTCCCCTAAACTGTTTGGCGAATTATACCTAAATATATTCTGTTTTTTATTTAAATAATTATATTACTAATTAGTTAAGTTTATATTGTGTAAAAAGATAAAGTTAAATAGGTTTGCATGTGGCAATAAATAAATAAATCATAAATTTTAGATATTATACTATGTATGAAAATAGAGACACAATATAGTTACGAGAAAACATGGAGAATAACAAAAGAGGAGGACCTTCTTAAGATAATAGAGGAGGAGGTCGGAGATGCTGATCCAAAAGGCACGTTGGCATATATAAAAGAAGCTATAAAAACGGGTAAGGTTATTTTAGTCGGAAATTGTAGATTTAAAAAAGCAGACAAGGAGAAGAGATGACAAATGATGTAGCAAAACTCATCTTAAGATTAACCGTTGGGATAATGATGCTCTTTCACGGGCTTGATAAGATAATAAATGGTATAGGCGGAGTAAAACATTTAACAACAAGTGCAGGACTTCCGGAGTTTTTAGCTTATGGCGTATATGTAGGAGAAATCGTAGTTCCTATTTTGATTTTAATTGGCGCTTACGCTAGGGCTGCATCTTTAGTTTTGGCGTTTAATATGCTTTTTGCAATATTTTTAGCGTATGGAAACTCACTCTTTGCTCTTGGAAAACATGGAGCACCTCTTTTTGAGCTTCCGTTTTTATACCTCATGATGTCAATTCTGATTTTTATGCTAGGAAGTGGGAAGTACGCGCTAAATAGTAAGTAAAGAGCACTATCTTTACTATGGATGTGGTACTTTAAGTTTGGAATTAAGACTCCATCCTATAAGTACCATAAGAGACATAACTACAAAAGCGTTTATAAACCCATATGCAGACCCTAGATAAACAAGCCAGAGTAAAATTGCTCCAAGAGGAGTAGGAACACCCGTAAAAAACTTTGAAACCTCCCCTGCATCAGCGTTAATATTAAACTCTATAAGCCTTCTAAGTCCTGAAATCACGTAGTAGATGCTTATAACTGCTGCAGCTAAGAACTCAACCCCAGAGAGAGTTTGGGCATAAACCGCTTGAAATATTAAAAAAACCGGTACAAGAACAAAACTCAAAAAATCCGCAAAACTATCAAGTTGAACTCCAAACTCATTTGAGAGATGATATTTTCTGGCAATTTTACCATCAAAAATATCAAAAGCGCCGCCAATCCAAGCAAGGATGATAGCTATAAAAAAACCATTTTGAGTTATAAAGTAAGTCGCTAAGAGTCCGGCAGTAATATTTACAAATGTAAACATATTAGCAAGATTAAAGTGTGATGTGTTTGTAAATAAAAATTTCATCTGATTTCCTGATAGTATAGAGAGGAATTATAGCTAATAAAGTATTTAAAAAGTGTTTCTTAAGAAAATGTTAATTTTAAAAGGACTATTATACACAAAGCATAGATTGTCTTTTAAAAATACATAGCGGGTAATAATCTAAAAAGAACAGCTCAAAATGATAATTACTCTACGGCAGTAGGTTGGTATTTAAACT
>Ga0265293_10002172_pt1 | contig 40490 bp, 17 predicted proteins | sample Munlanlewell138R_FD_192505 | JGI IMG/M metagenome (GOLD analysis project Ga0265293, IMG submission 192505) | Leachate microbial communities from a municipal landfill in Southern Ontario, Canada - Leachate well 138R | ecosystem: Engineered > Solid waste > Landfill > Unclassified | place: Canada...
TACATCCGTCCGAATATCAATGATAGTGAAGTGATTGACATCAAACAGGGCAGACATCCGGTGATTGAGCAACAATTGCCCATAGGTGAGTCTTATATTGCCAATGATGTTTATCTTGATGGAAGTAGTCAGCAAGTCATCATCGTTACCGGTCCGAATATGTCGGGTAAATCTGCTTTGCTGCGCCAAACCGCCCTGATAACCCTGATGGCTCAAATTGGTTGTTTTGTACCGGCTGAAAGTGCTAACATAGGGGTAGTCGATAAAATTTTCACACGTGTGGGTGCCAGCGATAATATCTCGCAAGGAGAATCAACTTTTATGGTTGAAATGAATGAAGCATCCAGCATCCTCAACAATCTCTCCGATAGAAGTTTAATCTTGTTTGATGAATTGGGCAGGGGTACATCCACTTATGACGGCATTTCCATAGCTTGGGCAATTGTGGAATACATCCATGAACATCCGCAAGCCAAGGCAAAAACACTTTTTGCTACGCATTATCACGAGTTAAATGAGATGGAAAAATCTTTTAACCGCATCAAAAATTTTAATGTCTCCGTGAAAGAAATTGACAAGAAAATCATTTTCCTCAGGAAGTTGGAGCGTGGCGGCAGTGAACACAGTTTCGGTATCCATGTTGCCAAAATGGCAGGTATGCCGCAAAGCATCGTTAAAAGAGCCGATCAAATACTCAAGCAATTAGAGACAGACAACAGGCAGAATGGAATCGCTAAGCCCATGACTGAAATTGCCGGTCAGCGCGAAGGTTTGCAGCTCAGTTTCTTCCAATTGGATGATCCGGTTTTGGAGCAAATTCGTGATGAAATTAAAAATTTAGACATCAACAACCTGACTCCTGTTGAAGCCTTGAATAAATTGAATGAAATTAAGCGCATCATCAAAGCTAAGTAAAAATCACAGCAACCAAGTAGCTACAGAGAAATAGATCAGCACGCCACATATATCCGCAATGGATGTAATCAGCGGTGCACTGGCTGTAGCAGGGTCGAGTTTCAATTTAGTAAAAATAAAAGGCAACAGCATACCGATCAAACTACCGGTCATCACAATCAAAATCATGGTCAGCGATACCACCCAAATGATTTCCGGCGACCTGAAACTGGCAATAGCAGCTACGCCCACAGCCATGGTCAAGCCTAAAAAGAGCGATACCAATAATTCCTTACCAATCAGTTTATACCAGTCTGAAAGCTCTACATCTCCAATTGCCAACGAGCGGATCATCAGGGTTGCAGATTGAGAACCGGCATTTCCGCCACTATCAATTAACAAGGGTAAGAAAAACACTAAGGATACAAAGGTGGCAATCATTTCCTCAAAACTTGACATGGCAGCACCTGAAAAAACATTGACGAAGACCAAAACCATCAGCCACACAATTCTATTTTTATACAGTTCGCCCACTCTCTCTTTCAAAGGATTGGAAATCGCCGACTGAAACGAACCAAATTTGTGGAAGTCTTCCGTTGATTCTTCTTCTGCCACGTCCATGATATCATCCACCGTCACAATTCCCAAGAGTATGCCTTCGTCGTTGACAACGGGCAAAGCCACCCTGTCGTAATCGCTAAAAGCCTTGATGGCAGTCTCCTGATCATCCATCACGTCTAATGCTACAAAGCGACTATCCATCAAATCCTCAATTTTTTTAGTAGGATAAGCCAAGATAAGCTCTTTGATTCTGAGGTCATCGATCAACTTCCAGTCATCGCTTACAATATAAATGACATTCAAAGTTTCAGAATCCCTGCCGAATTTTCGGATGTGATTGAAAGTTTCTTCGATGGTGAAATGTGGTTTCACAGCCACATATTCAGGCGTCATCAAACGACCGATACTATCTTCAGGATATCCTAAAAGTTGCGTGGTGATGTTGCGTTCTTCAGGCGACAGCAATTGCATGAGGCGCTGTGTGACCGTACCGGGAAGTTCTTCGAAAAAAGCTGTTCTGTCGTCAGGCTCAATATCGTTCAACAGGTTGGAAAGCGTTTGCACCCTGTTAGCCAGTCCTTCAATGATTTGCTCCTGAATGTCATGCGACAATAATTGAAACACATCTTTAGCCTGCATACGACCGAGCAGTCTGAAATAGATTATTTCTTCACCTTCCGAACAGTCTTCTATCAGTTCGGCTATCTGGTTAGAATCATAGGTGTTCAGGGTATCTTTTAAGGTCTTCCAATCCTTATTATCAATAAGATGTTGAAAGTCGGTTTTGAGTTCAACCATAATGATGTCTCCTTACAATTTAGCACTACAAGGAAACATCCGTCTCCTTATAGGGGGATTAATAATTTCTGCTGACTATGATACGGGCCTTCGTCCATTTCAAAAGATTTTTAAATTTTCAGATGCAAAAGTAAGAAAATTTATTGGTTAGGCAAGGGGGAGTTGTGAATTTCAACTGTGATTTTCAGAGTAATTCCATGATATTTTGTCGGAATGAGTTTTATTATCCTTTACAATCTTAGCCTCTACTGTATTTTCACCTTCTTTGAGTTGTACATTTTCAAAAATATAATGTACTTCAGTATAACCTTTCGTGCAGTTTTCGATTTTTTCTCCATTCACATACAGCGCCGGTTGACCTAAATTAGAATAAACCGTAACAGATGTAATTTGATTCGTCCGATTCACGACCCTTCGTTGTGTGATATATAAAACGGGCTCTTTACTCCAATTGGCTTTATACCAGTAAAACGGATCCTTTTTCGTTTTACGATCAAAGGTAACCAATCCTTTCATATTGCGTGCTTCTACCTGTCCCTGAGATGACATAGGTGTTGCAAAATCAAACGCATTCCAGATGTAAGATGACAGCAGGAAAGGATGTTTAGAAATTACATTCCAATGTTCTTCGTGGAAGCGCGTAGCAAAAGATTCATTATAATCATTATCAAATCCGCAGCAATCACCCCGATTTGATACGATTTCCATTTGCTGGTTTATATTGGCTTCCGCCCCGTATTCCGAAAAAATCACCTTATGATCAGAAAACTGCTTTTCAATCCGGTTCACCCATGTCTGCAGACTGTCTAAAGTGTCGTTATACCAGCCAAAATACTGATTGATACCTTGTATGTCTGCCTTGTTATTGACCGGATAATCAATCATGTTGTACCCGCTTACTTGTGCAGTATAGCGATAAGGATCTTCAGTTTTTGCCAGATCATTCAGTTCTTGTGTTAATGAAATCGTATAATTCTGTGGAGTATAGACTTCATTATGCAATCCCCATACATAGATAGACGGATGGTTATAATTCTGACGAATTAATTCAACCAATTGTTGTTTTGCGCTATTTCCCTCCTGTGTAGTAACCCTGTTTACAAAAGGAATTTCAGCCCACACAAGAAAGCCGATGCTGTCGCAACGCGAATAAAAGTACTCTGATTGCTGGTAATGTGCCAAACGAATAGTGGTAGCGCCCATTTCTTTTATGATAGCCAAATCCGTATCATGGTTTTCTTTGCTTAATGCACTACCGAGTTTCCACCAATCTTGATGTCTACACACCCCGTACATAGGTATTTTTTTATCATTCAGATACACCCCGTTTCCGGCTTTCAATTCAAATTTCCTGATCCCTAAGGGTTGTATCACTTGATCAATGAGCTTTTCATGCTGTATCAAACTAACTTCCACCTTATACAAGTAAGGATCTTCCAACCCTTGCCATAGATGTGGTTTTTTTATTTTGAAATCCTGAGATACAGTCCGGCGACCTTGAGGCAACAGGTTGATCTGCTCTTGATAGCTGATTTTCATCTGATTCTGCATATTATAAATACAGGTTTGAAGTATGACTTGATTAGTTTGTCCGGTACGATTATCTATTTTGATATTGAGATTGATATCTGCTGATTTCTGTGATACATTCTTCTGACTTATATAAACACCGGAAGAAGCATAATCATTGATTGCGATATGCATCTTTTCGGTAATTATCAGCTCAACCGGACGGTATATACCTCCATACACGCCGAACAGACGATGATTTACAGGTATAACATCGGGACGCGATGCATTATCCACTTTGATTAGTATTTTATTCTCTTTTCCGTAGTGGAGTAAGTCCGTCATTTCTATTACAAATGCAGCATAGCCTCCCAAATGATTTCCGGCATATGTATCATTAATAAATACTTCTGCGGTTGAAGCCACGCCCTCAAAACGAAGAAAAAAACGTTTCCCTTCTAATTCAGCCGCAGGAGTATAGTATCGCAGATAATAAGCAAGACCTGCATAAAACTCGTTATGCTTTGTTTGCATATCGATGTTATTCCATGTGTGAGGTATTGAAACCGACTGCCAGACATCCTCTGTCATGGCAGAAAAAATTTCTCCTGTCTTAAACAGCCATTCGTCATTGAATGACTGTTTTTCTCGACCCAAAGCAGAAAAAAAGAAAAAAAAGCAGTATGCAGTCAGCAGGAGTTGTTTCATCGTATTAATCTTATTCTGCTAATTTCAGTCCCTGAAGTTTGTTCCAAGACCCCCGTGTAAAATCCGGTATCTTCACTGTTGCCGAATTATTTTTAACTGACAACTCAGTTAGCTCGACTAAACATGACCATTCAGCGGCATCATACACATCCTGATCTAATGGAAGTCCGTTTTGCAGGCAATAGATTAATCGGTAGTCCATGATAAAATCCATTCCGCCATGGCCACCCACTTTCTTCGCTTGTTCCTTTATTCTCGTTACGAACGGAAATTCGTAGGCTGCGAGTAACGAATCCCGTTTATTATCTGACAAGGGGTAGTGTCCATGAGGTTCTAAAGCAATTTGACGCATAGGGTATTTTTCTGCAAATCCTTTGGTTCCACTAATCAAATGTATCCGACTGTAGGGACGAGGATTGGTTACATCGTGTTGAACAAGAATCGTCTTTCCTTTTTCTGTCCTTATGAGGGTTGTATTCATATCGCCCATTGCATAATGACGCTTTGCTTCCGGTGAATCTTCTCCAAAACGCTCTTTAGCATAATCAGTCATTCCCTGCTGATCGGAAGATACAGATACAAGATAATTCATCTTATCCCCTCGGTGGATATTGAGAATTTGACAAACAGGTCCTAAGCCGTGTGTAGGATATGCGTTACCGGTATGTGCAGCATTGTAATCCAACCTCCAGTGATCATAATATCCTGAGAGCCCGGGTAATTTTTGATCGTCCCCTTGTCCCGGATTATAGGAAGCATTTTCAGAAAGCCTGTCATTGAAATTGAGCTGGCGTAAGTCATGAATATAAGCTCCTTCTACATGCATTATTTCTCCGAAAAGTCCCTGCTGTGCCATATTCAATGTAGCTGATTCAAAAAAATCATATACACAGTTTTCCAACATCATGCAATGCTTGCGAGTTTTTTCAGCGGTATTCACCAATTGCCAACACTCATCAATTGTCAAAGCTGCCGGTACTTCCACGGCTACATGCTTGCCATGCTCCATAGCATATACCGAAATAGGTGTATGTATTTTCCAATCGCTACAGATATAAACAAGATCTATATCATCCCGTTCACAAAGTTTTTTCCATGCATTTTCATCCTCAGTATATTCATCAGCTTTTGGCAAATTAGCATCTGTGAGCATTTTTTGAGCCCTGTCCAAGTTATATTGTTCCATATCGCAAATCGCTTTTATTTGTACACCATCTAAATAAGTAAACCGTTTAACTGCACCACTGCCACGCATACCAATGCCTATAAAACCTACACGTACAATAGGAATAGGATCACAACGCAGTTCAAGAACATCTGTCTGACCTGTCGGACGCTGCGGAGTCTTTAACGTAATCATGTCAGACGATTTAGTCCCGCAGTTGTACAACATGAATACTGCAAACAAGCTAATTGTTAGAATACCGATTAATTTTTGCCTCTTCATTTCTAAATAAGTTTTAATTGAGTTAATATAGAGTGAATATGAATTCATTACTGCCTGCAAAGTTACACATCTACCTATTTAATCTTTGTTTATTTTACTTTTTATTTTACTCAAATTATTAAAAATAACAAAAAGTGAAATGCTTAAATACAAACAGATAGATTTTGGATTGACACGCTCAATCTATGATACTGTTTTATTATTTTTTCTTGTATTTAGCTGCAAAAGCAGTAGGAGTTTCACCAAACTCATCCTTAAAAGAATGTGTAAAATACGATTGGCTCTCAATACCAATCTTATCCATGATTTCATTCATGGTCAAATCTGTTTCAATAATCAACTGAGCCGCTTTTTTTAGTCGATGATTGAGAATAAATTCGACAATTGATTTTCCGGTTATACTTTTTATTTTGTTGTATAATTTACTTCGACTCATCGACATTTCATAAGCAATGGTGTTAATATCCATTTTAGATTGATCAACCAGGGTGTCAATAGTTTCTACAAACTTCTTTATAAAACTGACATCTCTCTGATTCTGAATGAGCTCATAGCTGTCAGCAAAATAATTTTTCGAATAAAATTCACGCATTTTTTGTTGTTGCTGAAAAATATTTTTAATGGTGCGCAAAAGCAAATCAAGATTGATTGGTTTTTCAAAATAAAAATCTGCTCCCGAATCAGCCCCTTCGAGTTTACTCTCCACACCGGATTTGGCAGTTAGCAACAAAAAAGGTATATGCGAAGTATTTATGTCATTTTTGACTTCTTGACAAAGCGTTATTCCATCTTTTTGAGGCATCATGATGTCACTGATTATTAGTTCCACATTCACTTTGTCTAATACGGAAGAAGCTATTACCCCATTTTCTGCTTCCTTAACTTCGTATTCAGATGAGAGAAAATCTGCAATTAACTTTCGTAAATCTTCGTTATCCTCAACAACAAGTATTGTCCTCTTCTTTTTATATTCTTCTTCCTGCGTAAGTATTGTTAGTTCATCCTGTTCATTAGTAGATGATTTCAACAGGATTTCCGACGACTGTTCCGGCATGTCATTCAATCTTTTTAAAGTTTCAGGTTGTATTTCTTCTTTAGTGTAAGCAACGGATGATCCTGGCAAAACGATGACAAAGTCACTTCCTTTATCTCGTTCACTATAAATAGTTATGGCGCCTCTATGTAATAACACCAAACTTTTCACTAAAGCAAGTCCGATTCCTGTCCCCAGATGCTGATCGAAATTTACGGTATTTGTTTTATAAAAACGTTCAAAAACGCTTTCAATAGATTCACTTGAAATACCAACTCCTGTATCGCTTACAACAATGGCGAAACAATCCGGATACTCTCGATCTGCTGAAACAGTATGGCAATTTTTATATCTGGACTGAAAATCAGATGCTTGTGTCAAAGTCCGAATGGTAATGCATCCACCATTTGGTGTGTATCTGAAAGCATTGTTGAGTAGATTCATTGAAATTTTCCCAACGATATTTCTATCTACATATAATTCGTCAGGCAAGCGCTTGTCCGGAATCATTTCAAACGAAATATCACGTTGCTTGGCATAATCGTCAAAATCGAAAGCTAAATCCTCAATCAACAGATTGACATCTACGGCGCTTATTCTCAGGGGCATTTTATTGTTTTCTACCATTCGAAAATCCATTAGCTCGTTGACTAATCCTAACAAACGTTGTGAGTTACCATGCAGAATACGATAATAATATTCTCGTAACCCTTCTCGGCGCAACTTTTCTACAGATGCTATGATGAGTGTGAGGGGCGTACGAAAGTCATGCGATATATTGGTAAAAAAACGTAATTGCGACTGATGAATTTCTTCTTTTTTCTCCTTATCCAATTTATCTAAATAGATTTTCAATTTCAGTTCTCTGTGGTTTAGGTAATTACGGACAACAAGAAAAATTATCACAGCACCTAATAAATAATAGATTGCATAAGCCCACCAAGTAAACCAGGGTGCAGGTAGTCGTTTAATCTGAATCTGCTTTATTTCTTTACTCCAGAGTCCATCGTTATTAGATGCCATCACCTCAAAGACGTAAGTTCCTGCCGGTACTTTTGAGTAAAACACATTCCGATTATATGAGTCAACCTCTATCCAGCGATCATCATAACCTTTCAAGCGATATTTGAATCGGTTTTTCTCAGGTACTGAATAGTTGTTGCAGGAAAATGTAAAACCAAAGTTCGACTCATTGTATTTTAATGTAATGGATGAGGGGAAAGAAACAGTATTTTCTAAAAGTTTTACATCTTTGACTGGAGGAATCGAGGAAACATTATCCATGAAAAAATCGGAAATAATAACTTTCGGTTGAAATTGATTATTTTCAATATCAGTTGAATTAACGATTGCAAAACCATTTGTGCAGCCAAAGTAAAGCTTGCCATCTTTGTTAACATAAGAAGCTAAAGGTTGAAACACCTGACATAAGACCCCGTCTCTTTTTTCAAAATGATAAAATATTTTTTTGTATGTATCAAATTTAAAAAGTCCATTATCCGTACCTAACCAAAGATTATCTTCGAAATCCGTGCAAATACTGAAAATGGAAGATACATTGAATTTTAGTATATCAGTATAGGTCGTAAAAATATCTTTTTGAGTATCGTAACCAATCAAACCACGTCCTATTGTTCCTATCCATACATTTTCTTTCCCGTCTACACAAAGCGTTTGACCTTCTAAATAATGCCGATTGTATTGCATCTGTTTTACCAAGCCGGTATGGGTGTTTAAACTATACAGTTTTTTATGTGTTATGATCCATAGTTGATCTTCGCTGCCATGACAAATATCAAAAATATAATATCCGTCATCTGTTTCGTCTAAGGTATGGTGGGTGAATGTTTTGTCTTCAAACGAATAAAACGAAATGATCAGTTTCGGTAATTGATAAGCAATCCAAATCCCTTTATTCTGCTCAACAAGCAACTTTCTCAAGTCATTTGTTTTCAGACTATTTACGTCCTTCGGATCATGTTTGAAATTAATGAACTTTTTTGTTGATGGATTAAAGTGAGACATTCCGCCACGAAAAGTTGCTAACCACAAATTTTGCCGTGCATCTATTGCAATGGATTTTACATTATCAGAAGGAATGCTGTTCACCTGCTGTCCAACTGTATGGTACGAAAACCTCTTCGTTGCTTTATCCATACAATTCAATCCCCCACCTTCTGTTGCGATCCACAGCTCATCTTTTCCTTCTGCAAAAGCACTGACAATATTATGATTCAATCCGCTTTCGGAAGGAGCGATAAAACTAAAATTATTTTTATCATCTAAGTTTACAAAAGCCAAGGCTCCGGAGTAGGAACCTAACCAGATGTTTTTTTGTAAATCTTCTTCAATTACCCATACTGAATTATTAGGCAAACTAAACACATCCGATTCAACATGAACATAATGTTGATGTGTATGTGTTTTCGTGTCAAAAACGTAGAGTCCCTGTATGCTCGGAATCCAGATATTTTGATTTTTGTCTGCATAAATCATCCGAGGAAGTAGTTTTCTACTGTCCTTAAACATAGGAATTGCTTCAATAAGTCTTGCGGTAGGAATATCTATCTTGTACAGATAAGAATCATCTGAGAGCAGCCAAAGATTATTGTCTATTCTGCAACTTCCTTTGATGCTTATTTTTGATCCAAATGTGTAAAAGGGGATGATTTTTTTTGTCTCATAACTATATCGGAGTATTTTTTTTTCTTCAACCAGCAAAAAAAAACCATTCTCAGCAGGTACAAATCCATTGACATACCGTAGGGGCTTATCATCAAAAATTAATGGTTGGAATTGATTGGTTGTCCGGTTATAGATACCAAATTGACCATTATCCCTTAGCCAAAGATTATTTTCTTTATCTACTTTTAGAAATGTAAGATTAGTTCCTTCGTACAGTTTAAAAAACGAATCTGTCGTTTTGTTATAAACATATAGTCCGTTAGAAACAGAAACAAATAGATGCCCTAATTGGTCGACTACCATACCCGTGAAAAGCTTTTCACTTTCGGACTCTTCAAAACTGTTATAATAGTGCTTGTGTTTATAACCATCAAAACGATAAAGATTTTTGCTCATCATAACCCACATAAAACCATCTAAATCTTGTTTAATATGCGTAATACCATCATAATAAAACCCACCTTCAGGAGAAAAAATATGAAAACGATAAGTGTGTTCCGCCACAGTTGACAAACTTGTACCGCATAAATACAATATGAGTAAAAAAATGGTATGTGTGTTTTTCTTAGTCATTGTAGAAAGACAGACATTAAAAAATAATGAATTGTTCGCAAGAAAGCAATACAAATGTACAAAAATAACCAATGTAATTTAAAATTCAAATTATTTTCTTTGTCAACCTGAATATTACTTTGATTCAATGCCTTAACTATTTGACATAGATCAAAGTTTTTATACCTTTACATGCAAAAAATAAAGTATAATTGATAAAAATCAACCACATGAGAAAGCAAAAAGCTCCTTTCATTCTTTGTATATACCTTCGCTCTATACTGGTTGCAGGTATATTGTTCTTTTCAGTATCCGGATATGCACGACATCAATCCTTTGATCCACTGACAATTTTCACAGAATTGTCTTGTTCAGAACTTAAAGCAGGTATTACTCTCAGACAAATCAACCGGATACCTGATTCTTTGTATAAAACAATTGCTACACAGTTATATGACGGTTCGTATCCTGATGCAAAATATCGCATTCAAACTTATCGTGTTTACCAAACTCCAAAAGTTTCTGCTACACGTACTAAAACTCTGCATACCTGGGGGATATTAGATAATGTAACCGGTATCTATGTGGAGAAACCTGAAGATGAACTGTACATATTGGTTGGAGAAACCCGTGAATTGGAGGTAAAGCTCCGCGTACAGGATTTTACACAAGCTTGGGGAGAAAAGACATTTCCATTGCACACAGGACTCAACATAGTGAAGCCGGGTATCGGATTATGTTACATGTTGATATTCCAAGATACATATATTCCTTTAAATCCAACCAATGAGGTAGAGAGGGAAGAAATTGACTCAAAATCTGTGAAAATACATTTTGTTACAGGGAGAGTAAACGGTTATTACGACATCACACATAACACCGGAGAGGAATCCGATGCCCTGATAACTCATGCCCAATATCCATACTTTGATGTAAAAGGCAAGTACAGTCAATTGGTTTGGTACACGGAAGATTTTCGTGAAGCCCATACTGATTTATCTAAAACTATAACCTATTTGGATCAATTGGTAGGGATGGAGATTGATTTCGCCGGTTTTTTCAAATACAGCAATCCATATAGCACCAGGATGTTCTTCATGCCTTCAATTTCTGGAAAAGGCAATCCAAATGCTACAGTTGAAAGAGTGATTTTCCCCAAAGTTTATAAAAATTTCTTTGCTAACCCCTCGGAGGAAACGCTATTAAATCGTGCCTGGGGTATAGCACATGAGGTCGGACATTGTAGTCAGTCCAATCCGGGCTTGCGATGGGGTGGCATGGGAGAAGTAGGCAATAATCTGTTTTCCATGTATGTAAAGACACAATTATTCGGATATACAAAAAGCAACATGTTGGTTGAAAACTACTATGAAAAAGCAAAAGCGCTTATCATTGACGCAAAGATCGCCCACGCCGACTTGTCCATTGTCAATCACTATTTCGAGAGGCTTGTTCCATTTTGGCAATTGCATTTATACACTGCTAATATTTTGGGATACACTGACCTCTACAGGGATCTTTACGAACATTACAGGACGACTCCGGATGTGGGTACTACCTTTGCAAACAGCGGTTTACTTCAATTGGATTTTATTCGTAACGTCTGTAATCTTACCAAAACTAATTTTTTAGATTTTTTTAAAAAATGGGGATTTTTGGCGCCTATAGATGTAGTGGTCAATGATTATGGGAAAAGGATTTTAAAAATTACCCAACAAGATATTGACAGCCTCATAGAAGAAATTGAATCCTGCCATTACTCAAAGCCGACACATGATATTACTACTATCCGAGATGATAATTTTTATCAATTCCGGAATTAGTTATTGTTTTTTATATTTATACACTACAAATTGATTATGCAAAGTATATTGTATGAGATAAATACCCGGAGGAATTTGAAGATTATCTAACCATGCAGCCATCGTTCGTATATCCATTTTTTCAGATAAAACTATTTTTCCATCTAATGAAAATACCTTGATTTGAGTATTTGGATTTGAGAAATCCTCTTCGAGGATAGTGGAAAATGCTGAGGTTTCTTTATCGACTAACAGATACATTTCAGCAGCTGTCATTAAAAAAGCTCCCACTCCAAAAGGAGCAGTCATATCTTTGGTTACGGTCTTAGGGTCTTGTCCTATGGGTTGAACCCATCCTAATTTGCCATTTTCTAATACTGCTTCATTAAGTTTATTCCAAGCTTTCAGCACAGGCTCATAAGCTTCTTCATAACTTAGTAATTCGTTATTTAAGCCGTAAGCTAAACCATAAGTAATTAAGGCAGTTGCACTGGTTTCGGGTGCAGGATAACTCTCAGGGTCGAGTAAACTGGCATGCCAAGCTCCATCCTCATCTTGCAAAGCAATCAGGCTCAATGCTAATTCTCTAAAAACTCCTATGTAATATTCTCGATAAATAGAATTTTCGGCTAAGTTTTTTATGATATTGGCAGTTCCGGCTAAAGCCCATCCATTGCCTCTTCCCCAAAACACTTTTTTCCCATTTGTTTCAGTCTTATTGAAATAACTATCATCTCTGAAAAACAAATTTTCACTTGTATCATAAAGATGGCCGTAAGTTTTTGTAAATTCAGTATGCATATATTCAAGGTATTTATTGTCGTTAGTAATAGCTGAAAGTTGCGCATATAAAGGTGGTGCCATAAACAAGGCATCACACCAAGTCCAACGTTGTTTATTGGTATAAGCCATAGAAGGATTCAAGTCAGCACTGAGCACATTATCAACCCTTTCCAAGGTGTTTTCGAGCATATTCAAATCATCAAACTTTTCATACATCATGGTAAAAAACTGCCCGACACAAAACTCATCAGCATGGTAAGGATATATACCATTTAGTTTCCAATCACTATTGGGTCCAATATAATTATAGAACCAATCAAAGTAGCTATTGCCTTCATCCGAAATTTTCGCCCATTGAAACAAACCCTGATACCACACAGCATGTCCCCAAGATGAAATACCATAATCGTGTCTGTTTGTTGTGGAATATGTAAAATTATCAATTTGCCAATCGGCAACTCTTTTAGCTATAGCTTCTATATCATATTGTGTAGGGACTTGAAATGAACTTCCATATAATTGCATGGTTGAAACACAAATCAACAGCATAAAGACGAGATGAAGACAATGGTTTTTCATAAAGTTTTTAAATAAACATGGGAGACGATCAACATAACATCTCCCATGAGTTTATAAAAGCATATTTACAGTGTGATTTTATGAATTACATCAGCAATTTTCACCAAATACACTCCATGCTTCAATGCTATAGATTGAGAGCCCGTGATGGTGAAGTCTTTCAATAACTGACCGGATACACTATAAATCTGCACTGACTCTGTTTGTTCGGTATGGATGGTCAACATTTGTTTATCTATATTCAAGTTCACAAAAGTTTGTGCATTTTCAATTGATGTAATAGTAGTACTGATAGAGATGTTGGTATCTTCCGTAATCTCATCAAGTGCCAAGGTATAAACTCCACTTTCTTCAGTTAAATCAGCTCCATATACTTCTGTCCAATCTACTCCTCCTATAGTTAAATCTTTTAATTGTTGGCTCAAAGTGAACACTAATTCAAAGCCATCGCCTGCTTTTACAGCATAAGGTGAATCACCTTCGGGTGAAGTGATAGTTACATATCCATCTACTGCTACATCAATTTGATATTCTGTAGAGAAAACCAATTGAGGCACGTAATCTGGATTACCGTTTTCTAAAGAATGGAAATAATGTACTGTTCCATTAGTTGCCTTTACAACTGACAAACGAATTTCTTCCGGGAAATCTAATACATAAGCATCTGTAACATCAAATAATGTAGCTTGATTCGCTGAACCATTAACGGCTTGATTTGCTTTTCCAACAACAGCAGCATTCTGTAGTGTAGTATAGCTATTAACACCAACATTATTGATATCATCAAATACTTCCGGAATTTGGCGTATGGTATAGTTTACTGAAAAACCTGCTGTTTGAACTAATCTCAATTCAGCTTTATTATATCCTGCTTCCTTGATTTCTTCAGTGGGCACAAATTTCAACAAAGGAATAATAGCCCAACCGCCGGGTTCGCCACGCGATGCAAGTGTATTTTCATTTGCATAATAACCGCTGACTTCTCCACTTCGACGTTGATAAGTATCTTCTGAAACAAACAATACATTCTCTGGGAATGCAGTAATAGAAATAGTTACAGCACCTTCCACATCAAAACTTGGAATGGTAAATTCTCCTGAATCTTCGGTAGCTGTTACTAAACTACCATTTAGTAAGATATAAGGAGAATGAGCTCCCTCTTCAAGCGTAAATTTAAGATTAGAAACAGTAGTGCCATATTCTATATTATTTTCTCCAACATTTAATCCTAAAACTGAAGCAATTAAATCATTGGTAGTTACAGTTACCGCATATTTTTTCACAGAAGCTGAAATATCAACCGTAATATCACCTGAAATATCCGTCAATGTTACTGAATAATCATTTCCACTGATATAATCTGTACTTACAGGCTCTTCATCAACAGTTACAATTGGATTTTCAGTTTCATTATCTATAGTAAAATATATTACAGAAGTAGATGCTGAATTGTATTTGCCATCTATTAATGTAGGAGCTGTAATTGTAACATTCGTTGTGTTAACAGTAACTTCATATTGTGCCTGACTGGCTGTAAACTCGATGGTCATAGGTTTGGTAACTGTTATATTGGCAGTGTATTCAGGCTCTGTACCTGTAAACAATACACCTTCAATAGGATCGGGTACTGCACCTGTTGATACTGTTACCGGTACTTCCAAGACAATCCCATAAGGATAATAATCCTCTTCTAATTCACCTATATCTGTAACATTTGCTCCTTTACTTAAAGTAGGAGCCGGTATATTTTCATAAGCGCCAATATCCACTGTAGTATTGGCAACTCTTGTGTTGCCTGCTATATCTTTATCACCAACAACTACAGAGTTATCACCAGCATCTAAACCTGCAAAATCAGCAGCAGGATAGAAATTAACCAAATCTGCAAATACTTTTGATGCATCAGTGAATTGCACACTTTCTACAGGAGTCATATTGCCTATATTGCTATTGTAATAAGAATAGTTTAAATTATCTGCACCTGTAATGGTAGAATTGTAAATAATATTGTTGGAAATTGTGTTAGTCCAATTATTAGCAATGGTAGTTGCCATACCTCCGGAGTTATCAATAAATGTACAGTTTATTATTGAACGCTTGTTGCTTCCACCTGCTGCTCCACTTAAGAAAGGCCTCGTTTTAGTCCCTTTTATAATACTATTAGTAATATTAAGTGTTGCATTACCTGCATTTCTGGTAATTACTGCATTATTGGCAGCAGTAGATTTTTCTTCACAATCAATAAACTGACAGCGATCTATATTTAAAGTTGCTGTAGCATTAAATCTTAAAATACCCCGTATATACAGACCGGCTTTATTTACAAAATTTTTCACAATACAATCTTCTAACGTCAATACGTCATTGGCAAGAATTTGTGCAAAAATACCATATTGAGATTCAGCCGGTGTCAAATTTTGAAATGTAATTCCACTAAATTTAGTAATTGATCCATGGTCTTCTAATATTCTTACTGCATCACCACCTGCATATTCAAATATTGTATTCGTAGGATCAACTGCTCTTTCATAATCAATACCATTATATCCTCCTTCTATAGTAACATTTGTAGGTTTGTTCGAGTTATTCAAGGCAGCATTAATCAAATAGGTTCCTTGCATTATAGCAATCGTATCACCTTCCAATGCTTCTTGATATGCTTTGTTAGGTGTAGCAAAGGCATATTCCCAACTTGCACCATTACCGGAATCGTCGTCTCCGCCTCCTACAGCAGGTTTTACATAAATAACTTTTGCTTGCGCCAATATGGCAGCAAAAAGGAAAAGGAATAAAATAATTTTTTTCATAATGTATATTTTTATAGTTTATTATTTTTAATGCTGATACGCTTATTGCACAATAATTTTGAGTTGTGTGCTTTGATTTTTAGCACTGATTTCGATAAGATATACACCCGGTTTATCGAATGATATTTCGGTAGTATTTCCAGTAGCACGATATAGTGCAGATCTTACACCTGCTAAATTATAAACGGATATCACCGCATCAGCATAAGTGTCATCTAAACGAAGATAACAAGGCATACCTGTTTTTGCAGGATTTGGATAAAGAATTGCCTGTTTACCTTGTGCAGGCATCTCTAAATTTTCCACTCCTGTACCTAAATCCAAAGAAACATTAGTTCCAATATTAAATTCTGAAACCTGTATAGTATTGCTGGTAACGGTATTCCATTCCTCTATTACAAATTTCACATAACGATAAGATATTTTCTCAGGAAAATCTATACGTACTTCAGTAATATTAGTTGCTATATCAAAATGTTCCAGAATAGGCACAAATTCAGCTTCCTCACTATCTTTACCATAGAATGAACCTTTAGAAGCACGCAATGATTCTTGAGTGTTATTATAATCACGATGGCGATATAGCAGATAAGTCATATCATTTTTCTTTTTCATGTCAACTTGAAACCAAACCGGTGATCCGGCTGGAACTGTAACTCCTGCAAAATTTTTCCCAGGCTTCACGAAAAGGAAAGAAGTAATATTATCTCCGTCAATCATATATTCAGGTTTATCACCCTCAGTAGCTACCGTTGCATCAACAGGTCCTACGGAAGAAGTGGTGATAGTCCAGTCGGAACGATCCAAGAGCACATCCTTGCCTGTATATTGTGGTAAATCATCACTGACTACAAATTTAACCGAGCTACCTTGATAGGGTACCGAAACTTGATAAGTCAGCAACTTAGCTATTTGAACTTCCTTAGTGGCAATTCCTACTTTAATAGGATTGGTGCTGTTTTTTGGATCTGCAATATGCACAATGGGATTAGCCTTATCAAGCTCTTTGACCAAAACAACGCAAGCTTGATCTGCTTGCAAAACAATATCGTTCATTCGCAAGCCTGCTGCCTTATGGAATACCACACCCAAAACTTCGGATGCGTGATTATACACAGCTTGTACAGAATCAGTATTGGCGACAATTTCTATATTGGTACTGTTATAATGTTGTGCAGCTGCAGCGTTTGGTAATCCTGGAACAACTATATAGGCATATGTTTCATCAGTAGGTTGTATACCGTGATTAAATGATAGTGAGAACACATCTTCATTCACAGTTCCTGTTTGCGTATAACTGGTATTGATATCTAACCAACTACCACTTTGTTCTTGTGCTGATACATCCAATTTGCCCTTTTTCGGAAAATAATAACCTACTTTATTGTGGTACACCCAATCCAAATCATTATTGTATGTTTGATTTTCTGTAGATAATACCGATAATATGCCATTAGAGGAAACAGTAACATCTCCTTTTAACAGTGTTTGGTTAACAGTTGTATTAACCTGATATGCTGAATTAGATTGAATACTATTACCCAAGCAAACCATCTCATTATCAAAAAAGAAATATGCTTTTTTGGCAGATGAAGAACTGGTGCCGGAATAATTGGTGCCGGCGTATGAATCAGTATAGGTATAAACTGAAACTGCATAAATACTATCACTCACACCACCTACCACATTCGCATTTCCCGTAAGGATATAACTGTTTGCTTGTGGTATTTCCGGCAGTTCAGCTGTGGTAGTACCGGGTATTTTAGCCCAGTTCCATACCGGATAAATATTATAATATTCATCCCCATCTACATAAATTCCGGTGGCGCCATCAGACAAGAAGTATTGTTTGATGCCCTCACCATTATCTTTCAAATATTCATTGCGAGCGGTACGAGTAGATACCATGCGCAAGTCGATGGAGTAATCCGGACGTTGGAGAACGGTATAATCTCCTTTGAAGAAGTGTATGCTCTTTGGATTGATATTGTAATCTGGTGCTTCTTCGCCTTTCATTCTCGATAAAGCATCTTCATATACTTGCAGATTATCGGGGTCGATTAATTTCATTCTTTCTACCACGCGGCTACCTCCGGTTTTATTGGTGGCACCCGGACGTGTGGAAGAACGACCAATGGTACTATGGAAAATATAGCTGCCGCGAATAACGCTTAAGTAAGTATCTTTTACCAAACTACTCAAAATTGCTTGTCGTCCGCTCGACAGTTCAAATTTTGTATTGGCAGCATAAGCAGCCGCTTTAGTAGTCCCTTCTAAAAACACTTCACCATAAGCTCCAATATAAAGTTGACGTCCATGTTGTGTAAAGGAATTATCATATTGAATGCCTTCACTTCCTGTGGTATAAGCTATGGTACCATAAATATAATTTAATCCTGTTTCCAAAAGATTTCTATCCTCAGTTAAGCAAGCTCTGTAAATCCAATGTAAAGCTACATCTACCCTATTGGCACCTGCTTGAGCACCTGGATTTCCACCTTTGCTTTCTAAGCGCGAAATAGCACTATTAAACATAGCTGTTGGAATTTTTTCTGCTCCAAGATGCTGAATAAGTATCAAGTATAAACCCATACGTTGCGGTTCGCCAATTTCATTCTGATACCAGTTATTGGAATTAGGTTTCTGTGCTTGCCAATAGGACAACATCAGGTCTAATTTCTCTTTTATATCCGTATCCTGATAATAACTACTTTGCTCATACACATAGCCCAAAGCCATGTCCAACATTCGGTTTAAATGCTGCATAGGAGGCCAGTCGGTACGGTCAGTTGATTTATAATTGATATCTGGAAAAGAGCCGTTTGCTTGAAGATTACTTAGGTTATTAGTAATCTTAGAATCTAAGCTTGCTGTGGATGATATTCTTTCTACAAATGCTTCTTCAACAATACGCTGTTTCATGATATCGAACACAGAAACCCCTTCTACGATTACAGTACATGTAGCAATAAGTGAAGGATTGGATACTGCTTTTGCAGTAATGGTTACAGATCCTGGTTCTACGCCTTTTATTTTTCCTTCGGGGGTAATTAAGGCAACAGCTTCATCACTTGATTCGAGTGTGAAGTCGTGATTGGCAACAAAGAGTGGTGTAAATTGAATTTGAGCTTCAATCTCTTCATCTATAACCACATAATATTTTTCTTCCGAAAATTGAATGGCAGATACGGGCTGCGCATCACCCACAGCAACTATGGATGTAGCTGCATCCGATAATCTCGGACTGGCATAATTACCACTAAGCCATAACAAACTTGCGGGAGATGTTGAAGGTGCATTGATGATGGTTGTCGGACGAATATTCATGCTTCCTGCAGTTGTTCCGCCTGAAAGCTTCTCTTTTTGCGACCATGTTGCACCATTATCATCCGTTTCATAGGCATAGATACCATATCCACCACCTGTTTCTTTTTTAGATAGATAAACGATATTCGCATCAGCTTCATCAAAACAGATTCCGCCATTCTGATATGAATTTGCTTTGAATGTTCTGTCGCCCACTGCTAAATAATCTACAATGGGTAAACCTTCGCCTGTTTCAACTATGGTATGACTTGCCCAAGCATTACCATCCCAAAGCGCAACTTTATAAGTATGCTCGGAAGTTTCGCCCGGATTAGTTGCAGCATTTACATTATTACCCATGAAAGCATCATACAGAATAGCCGGTTTGCCATCTACTAATGCAACATCATAAGCCACTGCCTTATCCGCAGCTACTGAAGTAGCATAAACCACATCAGGAGGAGATGCATAAGTTATACTACCTGCTGCATCTCCCGAAGCTTTATAAAAGTTGAGCTTGGCTTCTACAGTATTCAAAACAGCTTTCAAATAATGTATGGTGCTATTGCTAAATTTTAAGCCGGTTCCTAATTGAGAAATTGCTATATGTATATCTCCATTTTCATCTTGTGCAGCACGCATCAATGGAACTTCATCCCGCATTTGATAATTATTCCCAAAGCCGGCATCTCCTAAAAATCCGGTGCGGGTTTTACCACCTGCCGGTAAAGCTCCGGTTGCACCACTTGTATTGCCATTTTCAAAATAAGTATAACCTAAGTTATTTTTGGAACGCCATAAAACTACGATATGATTACCTATAGCAAAAGGTAGCGTTTGACTGATCCCATATCCGGTAAGTGTATTCGAAGAGAATCCTTCAGTAATATCTCCGGTGGTTGAAGTTGAACGGAAACAGTCTGCTCCATCCTCAGTACCATTTTTTGATGCAAACAATAAAATTTGTCCGCTCGCCCTAATCAATAAAGACGGAGAAGAAAAATCAGTGTAAGCATATGCAGAACTTACCACTTGACTTATATATTCATCTGTATTGATATCATATGACGATATAAGTAAGTTTCTGGTAGATGGATCAATCCAACTTGTAAATATTTTTCCACTATGATAAACCGAAGAAGGCTGTGCATTTGTTGTCCAAACCCCCTGTTCGGCAAAAGGTGCAGTCACCTTCTCTGCGTAATTTATTGAAGTATTTATCAACAATGCTATTACAAGCCATATAAAAGTAATTTTATTTTTCATAAGCTTCAAATTTATTGTACGATTATTTTTTGATAAAATGCTTGATTATTTTTTTGCACTTCAACAATGTGCACACCTTTCATCGGCAAATTTAATGCTGCTGTATTGCCTTGAGCCGGTAGTTTCATAAGTCTGTTGCCGGTAGCTGAGAAAACTGTGATAAAGGCATCGACAAACAATTCGCTCAGTTGGATATAGGTGGTCTCACCTGCTGTCAACATACTTGGATAGATGCGTATCGCTGATTGGTCAGTTGTTAAGTCAAATCCAGAAGCAACTTTTGAAACAATATTGATATCCGTGTGATTGGTAATTATCAAGCTCAATCTATAAACTCCCCCATAAAAAGTTGGATTTTTAGGTTCGTCGTCAACAATTAGAGATTCGAACTCATAACCCTCTGCAGCTGTAAATTCTACAGTAAAGAGACCATCTTCATTCACCATATTTACACCTTCTTTTTGGGTTTCTATCCCTTCATCAATACTTACATTAACTTTAAACTGAATAGGATCGGGCGCAGGGAGTTTGGTTGCGATTGTCAGATCAGCCACTTGGATGGTTTTTCCACTATCCCAATTCCAATCATTAATTACAACTTGAATATATCGGCAAGTTGTTTTAGGTACCGGTATATCAATCACATTTAAGTTTTGAACATGGTCAATAAGATAATTTTCCTCTATGGGGATGAAATTTTCACCATCATCGGAAACGTATATGGAGAGTTTGCGTGCCCTGAGCCATTCAGTGGTATTTCCCAAGCGATGCGTATAAACAACAGTATTGAATGTATGTTTTTCTCTCATATCTATGGTGAAAGAAGGAATAGCATTACCGGGCACGGTCACATCACCATGTTCCTGCCCTGGTTTCACAAATAAGAAAGCGGTAGTGGTTGATTCATCAATGATATTATTGGGATCGTCACCACCTACTGATGCATCTACAACACCTTCATAAGAAGTTTCAACAGTCCATGCCGACCTGTCGAGTGTTTCAGCCGGAGCAGAAGATGTGATTCCCAACATGGTGATAGGTGCCCAGCTTGGCATATTTTGACCGGTAATTTTTGTCAGGTTGTCAGCAGTTAGTCCTATATCCGAAAAATCACGTATTTCGCCATTTGATTTCGCATAAGCCATTTTCGCACGTAAATCAGCTTTAACAGCACTATTATTTACACGTATGCCCCAAATATTATAAAACTCTGTCATATCATATCCGGTGATTTGCGATGCCTTCCAAATGAGATAGGCACGTCTTTCATCCGCCGTACCACCATCCATCTTTTCTTCTCTTGTGATACGATGCAATGTTCTATAAAATTGATCGCCAAAAATCAAGAAGCATTGTTCCCAAGGCATGAAACGCAATTCATCGCGGTTAAAACCTACTATAGCTTCCAAATCTCCATCATCCATATCATAAATTCTTTTGGAAAAAGGTAATTTGAGATAAGTATTGCGGGCAGTCATCCACCTTTGAGCAGTAGTACGATTGTAGCCTTCACCATAAAAATGACGTTCTACAACATATGAATACAGATTGACTGTAGATTCTGTGGCTTTATTAATAAGATAGGCTGATTGCTGATGTTGGTGTCCGATTTCATGGCCAAGCATCCAGGAGTTGTTACCGGGCTTATTGATTTCGGTCAGATAACGATGGCGACTCCCATTGGGATAGCCTGTATAACCGGCAGAATTTGCATGTGGATTAGAAAAGGTATTCTCCACTAATAGATGTCTTACCGCTCCGGCTTTCAAACGATGATGAATCGGATTGGAGTCTTCATTATCCAAACCGCTGATATCATCTTCTTTTTCCAATAAGGTATGTATAGCATTGAGCCAGGCAACTTTATTATTATCTTTAGAGTACAAATTGGCTGCTTCTTTGGTAGCAACCACCACCACATAGTCAGAGTGATATAACACATCCGGCGTATCATATTCAGTCAACATTTCTTTAAACTCCAAATTAGTAGTAGTACCAAACACAAAACGAGGAGCACGCACATGTTGACTTTCTGCGGTAAAAGTAATTTTCACCTTTCCTGTGGGTTCAGTCTCAGCATTGCTTATATAACTTAGCCACACTAATCCACCTTGATGATAAGTGATGGTATTCTTACCGGCATTAAGTACAGTTTCCTGACCTGTATTTCTTTCATCTACATTAAAGCCAAGTGTTCCAATGGTAAGCACGGGCTTGGCGCCATCAGCAGCCGGAGTCAAGACTTCAACATCAACTACAATTTTTTTGTTGACAGGAATATAAAATCCTGTTGGTTGCTTATCAAATTTCTTTTGAGTATGCCGCAGGCGTATGCGCTCTTTTTCCGCACTATTGATTTGATTTAACTCAATAGTAGTGGGATAAGGTGTTATGATGTCTGCATGTATAAATACGACAGCACAAAATGCCAAAAAACTAAGTAGAATTTTTCTCATTGTTTCTTTTTTTAGAGAGTGGTCTTTAATGGTCGACCACTCTCTTGATGAACTAATCTATCAACTAAACAAATCAGTAAACATTAATATTTGTTTTCCTGATTCACTATCAATATTTTTGATGTGCGTACTTTGTTGGTATCCAAGATTTCTCTTTTGATGTACACACCACCTTCAACAGGTTTCATTACCTGCACACCTTGCAAATTGAAATATTGAGTTTCAACTATGCGACCTTTCAGGTCAGATTGAATATTCTCAATGCCGGAACCAACTTGATCTTCGTAAGGACCTATATCTATTATTCCTACTACACGCTGTCCACCTGCCATGTCTTTACCGCTTGCAAACTCAAGATAAGTAGCAGGAATTACATCGGCTGTTTCCTCATCAACTATTTCTTCAGTCAGCTGATACAGACCTTTATCCTTACCCGGAGAAACAGTTGTATTGGTAACCCATGTATCGCCAACAAACAAATTAGCTTTATTGTCTTCAGCTATTCCTTCAGTAATTGCCAAATTCGCATTTACTCCCGCATAATACTCAAGGTCATCAATGATGATATTTTTGATTTCCGGAATTGCTTTTCCAACACCCGACTCAAACACACCTATATTGTATATTTCAGTGTATGAGTCTGTATTATTATACAAGATGGTATTATACAAGACTTGTGTTCTGTCAGTAGCACCGGCAGTAAAACACACCCCTGCACCCTCAGCTTCAACACTGTTGTTATTGGCTATGGTTACATTATAAACAAGACCAAGATTATCACGCTCATCGAAAGCAATACCGCTACCAGATTTTTGTGCAGTATTATTTACTATAACACTATTGTAAAGCATGGATCTAGAACGCATATATACACCACCTCCAAAAGATGCAGTATTGCCACTCACGTAGAGATTATAGGCACGGTTACCATTTCCTTCAGTAGCCAAGAGTAGACCACCGCCGCCGCCATTTATATTTCCAATTGCTTTAGGCGCATCGACAGGAACGCTGTTATTGGTGATTTCGCAATCATGGATTACCAAATTATCACAATAGCCTGCACCACCTTTATTGCCGGTATTCTCTGTTATCAAGCAATTGTAGATTTCGGTTTCATAACGGATATTAAAGGCACCACCATCTGCTTTAGAATTAAATTTCTTCATGATGCTGTTGCGGATGATACCGCCTTTGGCTGAAGATGTAGTATTCTGAATTGCTCGTCCGTTTACTTCCGTTCCTTCGAAAGTAATACCATCAACCAAAGTGTTGACACCGGTGATAGAAAGCACCAAAGCAGCTGTATTTTTCAAAACAGTAGGATGTGTAAACTCCCATGGTTTGGCTCCCGTCAAGCGTTGCTCCAATGAAGTCTCGTTGCCGGCAAATCCGCCACAAATTTCAACATTGGCAGGTACGCCAATTTGCGGTACGGAATACTCACCTTCAGCAATCCACACTTTATCACCTGCACTTAAAGGAGTCGGAATAGCATCAACCCTTTCGCCATCGGCAGGACTACCCCACTGTTCAGCAGTCCCAACATAATACTTGCTGATGCCTACATCTGAACTGGCACTTACCACAAAAGATAATTGTGTACTGCCACTACTTAAAGATATAGTTGCAAAGGAAACTTTTTTATATGCAGTGGGAGCAAAACTTATATCTATCTGTCCACCTTCAGCAGGCAAAGTTGTTGTCTTCAATGTAAATACATTGTCTTCATCCTTAGTAATAGCCACTGTAATGCTTGAAGTCAATTTAACACCCCCCACTAATACACTTAAATCTTCAGTTGTATGTTGGTTAACATTTCCGATATTCACTGTATCACCGGCTACAACAAATCCGGCTGTTTCAGCATCAATAAACTTCAATTGATTACCAGGATTATTCAAGGTAAAGCCCGTTACATTTTCTCCACTCAGATCGTTGAGATATAACCTGTTCAATTCAGCAGCTTTTTCTGATGTCATGTTTTTCAACTGCCAGCTTTCGGTAGTCAAATATCTTACAAATCCAAAAGAATCTCCGGTTCCGGCATTCTTGGATACATATACATTCATTTCAGGGGTTTGTTCTCCTGTCAGAGGATCTTCAGAAACAGGAATATTAACGAAAGCAATAGTTTTATTCGACTTATTTACTAAGCTGTAATTATCCCAAGTACCTGTTATTTTCCATAACTGATTGTCATTTTCTACATCTAAAGCTGATTGCTTAATGATTTCATTTTCCTGTGCAGGATCCTCCATAGTCAACACAGTACCGGCTTTCGCCTGACGCTCAAACTGTACATAATACCAATAATTATTAGAACCTTCGCTTATCTGAACCGGTAATTCAAAATCTGCATTACCTGTCAAATTGATGGTTTGTGCCTCTAAAATACCGGTACTATTGATAGTTAATGTAGCATTGTATGCTTTTTTAGCCGTTGGCGAGAAAGTGATGGTAGCCGAACCACCTGTGCTTGTCCATGCACCGGGAGTTACACTAAAGGCGGTAGCATCAGCCCCGCCCAATTGATAGGTGATTTCAGAAGTAATATTGGCACCTTTAACCACCAATTCTTTAGTAGTAGAAGCAGCTTGCATAACATCACCAAAAGCAATATCTGCAGGTTTATCTATTACTTTATCATAAGAAACAGAACCTAAATAAAACTCTCCTACTTGCAAAGTACTACCACTTGCTGAGGGACTCATAGCTGTATAAACCACCTTCACCGAGCTATAAGCAGTTGCATTGTCAAGTTCAACAGGTCCTGTTGCTTTGTTTTGTCCATTACCTTCGGCATTGGGTAATACTATCTTATCATTGCCTGATCTGTCAGTAATCAAAGTCCAATCCCTATCGTCCGGATCTACCTCAGTTCCATTACTTCCATAAATAGAAATTTCCCACGGACGTAGATAATCGTATGAGTTATCACTTCTAAAATCAATTTTGAAATAATTGAATTTGAGAGAACTTCCCATATCTATGGTAAAGCCAAGCTCCTCTATGGTAGTGGGACCGGTTACAAGCGGGGAACCAAAAGCTTTTCCGGGTTTTACCAATGCCAGGAATGTTTTAGGATTTCCATCTATTAAATACTTAGCATCAGCTACATCATTACCAACTGCTACATCTGTTGGTGAATATGGTGGAGCCTGTGCTACCCAATCTGTACGGTCTATATCATTATAAACCACATCCTGTGCGTACATATTTTGATTGACAAAACATGATAGCACTAATAGTAAAATTGAAAGTTTAATTGTTTTCATCTTAGTATGTTTATTTGATTTAAAAATTGAAATTTATAGTTATAACTTATCTATATCCCAATCCAAATTCTGCAATCTGGATGGTACTTCCTGATGTAGAACCACCTGAATTATCACTCCATTTGGTTATATACACTTTCACATAACGATATTCCGATTCCGGCACATCAATTCGATAGGTTGTAGTATTGCTTTCAATAGGTATATTTATTTCTTCTTGAATTTTCGAAAACTCTTCACCATCAATACTTCCATATAAATCAACACCCCATGCACGCAGATAATCGTAAGTATTGTTAGCACGATGATTCCAACGTATGTAATTGAACTTTTGAACAGACTTCATATCTACAATAAAGTATGGTATGTGGTCGGCAGGTGTATGTTTGTCATTATAGGTTTTACCGGGTTTAGTTATGGAGAAAAAAGTCAGATTATTATTATCAAACATATCTTCAGCCATACCGGTAGTGCCATCCGGCACAAAGCCATAATCCAATGAAGTGGTTATTGTCCACAGCAATCGCGTGAAATCTGTCAGACCCGTTTTTACATGTATGTTAAATTCCTTAAACAGATTATTCTTGCTTACGGCTTTCAAGCGAGCAGTGCCTATGCCTATAGCTCTAACTATTCCTGCCTCATTCAAACTCAACACATCAGATCCTTCCAATAGCTCAAAATTGAGTTTTCTATTATTTTCGTTGACCGTATTGGGGCTAACCGAAGTACACAGATTCAGGTCAATTGTTTCACCCAAACCAATTTCGATTCCATCTAATCCTGCCAACACATTCACACTTGTGATGATAATTTCATCCACCACTTTAACGCCAAAAACTGCTTGTATATCGGGATTTTCATCGGAGATGACAATGATATTCGCTTTATTTCTTCCGGTAGATTTGATGCCGGTAATAACTCCTTCTTCAGTGATATTCGCATATTGCTCAGAGTTAGGTTCCATATAAAATTTAATGCCTTTATTATCAGCATTTACTGGAAGCACAATCAACAAAGGAAGTAGATCTACTGGTTCTCCTATTTCAACGATGGCATTGGAAGCAATATCAGGAACAAAGATTTCTTCTACTGCATGATATTCTTTATAAACTTGAATGATAACGGAAGTTCTCAGTTCACAATCGGAGCGAAAGATAATATCCAAAGGCGTGGTTCCTCGCGAAGCCGGTATAATTGTACCATCCTCTTCAACAGCGGCTATACTATCATACATTACTTTATACACGAAAGCTTTTGAGTCAAAAACCAAAGAAGAATCTGTCAGTTCCTCAAGCATAATCTGCTCGGTATTGTTCAGTTCTATGCGAAGTGTATCAATCTCATCTCCTTTTATCAAAGGATTTCTGACCACAATTTGTTTGTCCTTATAAAAGTTTTGGTTGATGGTATAAAACTCATCTTGGCAAGCAAAAAATAATACCATCATCCCAATCAGCAAGAGGCTTATATTTATTTTATTGTAGATAGTTTTCATGACTTTGAATTTTAAAACTTATTTTCTGATGATGCATTACCAACCCGGATTTTGAATCAAAGTGCCATGCGATGCCTCTATTTCCTTTAGAGGAATAGGGAAATGATACATTCGCTGGTTGAAGAAATGCTGCTCGATTTGCTGCGCCGACCAAGAATAGATGGGCTGTCCATCAGAGTCTTCGCCTGCTTTTTCCCACACAGCAGCATAGCTCCATTTTTCGTTCAAGTTTTCAAATAATTTGCGCCTCTTTAAATCCCAAAAACGATTACCTCCTTCCAACACAAATTCAATGCGTCTTTCATTGATGATAAAGGCTATCATTTCATCCTTGTTCATATTTTCAGGAATGCCGTAACGGTTGTTGGCTCCCGGTTCTATACCTGCACGCTCACGAATAGTAAACAAATGTTTCTCTATCTCAGTTCTGTTAGCATCAACATCCAATTCCGTCATTATCTCTGCATCCATCAACAATATATCTGCATAACGAATAAATGCCTCTCCTTGTCCTGACACAGTAACACCCATGCTTCTGCCAAGTGCACTCCTCACACAGAGCTTAGCGAAATAATAACCCGTAGATGTAGATCCTGTAAAGATGCCATCTTGCGCAGCACCGCGATAGGTATAAACCGGTTGAGGAGCTTCACCTGCTGATTTAGGCCATTTGGCTTCATTAAACAAAAAAGCAATATAAAAGCGCGGATCACGATTTTCATAAGGATTGCGAGGGTCATACAGCGCATTGCTCTCATTGTATTGTCCGGGCATGGTTACATATTCCCCGTTAATTCTCGGTCTGATTTCTACACCGTCTTTGGTGGGGAAAGCTTCTGTCAAACCATGATATGGAAGTACGGCAGCCACCCCGCTACGCGAACCGGGGAGCAATTGTTCATGGGGCCAAGTATGTCCATGATAAGTAATCCAGTACCAAATACGCTCTTTGCTTACGCGCCGGGTGGTAGATTTATAATATCCACTATTTTCGATAGTCAATATATCATTACCCTCTCCATCATCTATATATTCATTTTCAATTAATCCGTATAGTTCACCTACTGAAGTATTATAGTTTAAGAAATTATCTATGGCATCTTTGGCTTTTTGCCAACGGCTGACATCATAATCCTCATAGCCTACCATTGCACGATTTTCACCTGTTCCTATATTTCCACCATTGTATAGCGGACTTGCAACATAAAAATAGAGCTTAGCCAATACAGCCATAGCTGAACCTATGGTAGGTCTTCCATAATCATTACCTATTTGTTCATCTGGTAAATTATCTATGGCATACTCAAGTTCGTTAGCAATAAAATCAACTGTTTGCTCAAAAGTGGAACGTGGTATTCCTTGATCTTCAAAGGGGTTCAACATGGCATCACCAACCAAAGGTACTCCACCAAAATTGCGTAACAGATGGAAATAGTAAAATGCACGCATAAATCTGGTTTCAGCAACTAATTTAGTTTTTTTGGCTTCTGATAAAGGAGATCTTTCATAGTTTTCTAAAAACTGACTGCAAACACGAATATTCTGATACATGGCAGTCCAGGAGTTGAGAAACTTATTGAAGTTTGCATTGATACCATCTTGCGTAAAATCAGCTTTGGTAAAAGCAGGTCCAAATTCGGTTCTGTCAGAATTGTTTTTCTCACGCATATTATCCGTAGCTGAATCGTAATCTTTAAATGATTGCAAATAAAAACCATTACCGGGTCGGCGCGGTCCCATGATAACATCAGGTATCTTCCAAAATATGGAAGCTTGAAATTGCATGGTCTTCAAACTATCGGAGAATATTGTTTCCAATGTTTCAGTCTCTTCCTTAGCATCCAAAAAACCTTCAGATGTTTCAGTACACCCAATATTCGTTACTAAAATAACTACTATCAGTATGATTATGCTATTCCAATATTTTTTCATAACTGTATTCATTTAAAAAGAAACTTGACATCCCATATTAAACACCCTTTGTTGTGGGTAAGTAGTTAGACCGCTTCTCGAACTTTCCGGGTCTATTTGATAGTCTTTTAATTGTGACCAAGTATATAAGTTTTGACTGGTGAAATAAATCCTTATACTCTCCACGCCAATTGTCTTGACTGAGTTTTTGGGCAGATTATATCCTAATTCAAGATTTTTCCAACGTAGATAATTGGCAGAACGCAACCAAAAAGTTGATTGTGCACTATTGCCTTGATTGCCCGGCATCAATCTGGGATAGGAAGCATTTTTATTCATGGCTGTTAACTGCTCTGAATTGTTTACATAATTCCCATCTGCATCATAATAGGTCCATCTACCTAAGTGAATGGGCATGGGTTTACCTTGACTGCCTACTATGGAATTGGTTCCACTGGCTAAACGCAACATGCTTTCAATAGAGACTTTAGCACCTGTAGCACCTTGAAACATCACAGACAAATCGAAATTGCCATAAGTAATACCGGAAGAAATTCCATAGGTAAAATCAGGTAAATCATTACCAATGGGCACTCGGTCGTATTCATTGATAATACCATCTGGCGCACCGTTCGGACCACTGATATCTTTGTATTTGATATCGCCCGGAGCAATACCTCTGTCTAAACCATCATATGGACTATTATCTATATCTTCTTGAGAATTATAAAAACCATCAGCTACATAGCCGAAAATGGTACCAATGGGTCGTCCGGTTTGCATACTTAATTTATATTCGCTGGGAGCCTCATCCATGTAAACAATTTTATTTTTGGCATAACTGAAAGTGCCGCGAACGAAATAATTAAATTTATCGCTGAATGAATCACGCCAAGAAATCTCTCCATCCCAACCCTGATTTTCAGTACGCCCAATATTGGAAGGTGGCAGAATGGTAATCAATCCACCACTATTGGTAAACACATTGAGGAAACCTGCATAATACACTATGCCGGCTCTGGTAGCCAAAATGTCCTTTCGTTTGTTATTGAAATAATCAACTGAAATTGAAAGCCGATCTTTGAACATGCGTAAGTCGATACCGATATCTGCTTTGGCATCCGTTTCCCATCGCATATCCGGATTTGGATATTGCATCAATCCCAAAGCATCCAATTTTGTTGGGTTTTCACCAAAATAATAGTCCATTACCTGACCATAACTTTCCTGATAGGCATATCCTTTTCCTGATATTTTATCCGAACCACTAAATCCATACGACCCTCTTAACTTTAAAGTCTCAATTTTCAATTGGTTAGCTATAGATTTAAAATAAGGTTCTTGTGCCAAATTCCAACCTAAAGTGATAGATGGGAAAAGATCATAACGATTTTCCTCAGAAAACTCATCAGAACCGTTGTAAGCAGCACTTAATTCAAGGATATAGCGATAATCATAATCGTAACCCACACGTCCGGAATAACTAACCGAATTACGCTGATTACCTGAGCCTGTACGGGTTGAATACCAGTTGCCAAGCACCAATGAACTTACATTATGTTTATCGAATCTTCTGTTATAGGACACATCAAAACGAGTATTGATTTGTACCATCGGACTGTAACCACTATTTGAGACAGCCAACAGGGGTAAAATGTACTGGTTGGTAACCACAGGTGCATAGCTTTCCGTTTCCGGCTCATAATAATAATCCAAGACCTCGGTGCGTTTCATGTTTCGCTCGAAACCCCAAGTATTGGTCAATGCCATTACGCCTTTGGCTTTTAAGCCTTGGGTAATTTTCCGTAAATTGTAATCCAAAGTGATATTTCCATTGACATTATTCCTGAATTCACGTGTATAACCACCGTATGTAAAGGCTGCCAAAGGATTGATAACTGTTCCTGTATAGCCACCAAAACTTCCATTAGGATTATAGGCAGGATAATGGTAAGGAGCTATTCCGGCACCTAAGATACGTTTAAAAATCCCATCGCTGCCCTCCCTTGCAGGCAACACAGGTGAATTGATTTCTGTAAGAATAGCGTTGGCATTCAATCTGACAGTAAAGTCCTCTGTAATAGATATATCAAAATTAGCCCGCACATTATACCTTTTTTGATAATAATCATTATTGAAATGCTCAGTCTTCGGTTGGTCTTTAAACAAACCACCTTGATCTAAATAGGATAATGAAACAAAGTATTTAACAGCTTCAGTTCCACCTTGAACATCAGCTGTATATTGCTGCATGGTAGAAAATCTTCTATAAAGCAAATCATACCAGTCAACATCCGGATAACGATAAGGATTGTCCCGCAAACGATAATGTTCCAAGGCTGTATCGCTGAAATAGCGCTCCTGTGCCAATGCGGTTGTATTATTGTTATTCAGATGCAATTCTTTCAACAAGGACAAACTCTCATAAGAATTTAAGAACTCATTTTTATAAGTAGGTTGCTGAAAGCCAAAATTGGTTCTAAGTGTCATCTTGGGTTTACCTATTTTTCCTCTTCTGGTCGTTACCAAGATAACACCATTAGCACCCTTGATACCAAAGATGGAAGTACTTCCCGCATCTTTTAATATGCTGATTTCTTCAATATCATTGGTAGCTAATCGCGATAAAGTACTTAAATCAGACTCCACATCATCTATCAAAATCAAAGGAGATACATCCACGCCTTCGGCAAAAGTACCCATACCTCTAATGAAAATTGAAGCAGCATCTTTACCCGGTTGTCCGCTACCTTGCAATTGAAACAAACCGGGTAAACGCCCGGCGAGCGAGTTCTGAATTGAAGTAGATGGCAAAGCGCGTATTTGATCAGTACTGATCTGGCTGATGGATGCCGCATTGGTAATACGCGATTTACTACCGAAACCGACCCTTAGCACTGTTACTTCTTGCAACATAAACTCATCATTCTGCAAAACTATTTTAATGTTTTTTTCAACCTTTTGGGTGATGGCTTTATAACCAATATATTGTACGGTTATTTGAGAAGAAGCGGAAGGAACAGTCAAAACAAAATCACCTTCCAAACCGGTTATAACACCATTAACAGTATTGCCTGTTTCATATACAGTTGCTCCTAAAAGTGGTTCACCTGTATCATCGGTTACAACACCGGCAACCCTAAACTGTGCCGATATATATAATGGTAGGAATACTAATATGCATATGCTCACTATATGTTTCATAAATCTAATCTTAAGGTTGTTAGTAGTTCCAATCATCATTTTGAATAAGTTGATTATTGCCATACAATTCTGCGCGTGGTATAGGATACCAATACATGCGTTTCTCAAAAACGGAAGGAGTAACGTCTTCATAACTATAAGTAAATGTTCCATCCCCCTGTTTTTTTATTCGTACACCTCTTACAGGCTGCGTCATCACAGCATCTCCATCACCGACAGCACATATTTTCCACCTGCGTATATCCCAAAATCTTTGGTCTTCAAAAGCCATTTCTATGCGCCTTTCATTGCGGATGATCCTGCGCATTAAATCCTGAGAATAGCTCGCCGGCAAACCATAACGACCATCAGCACCGGCATTGATACCGGCTCTTTTTCTCAATTGGATTAATCCATAAATAATTTCAGTATCATTACCCGGTTCACTTTCATTCATAGCTTCTGCATAGTTTAGCAGAATTTCAGCATAACGGAAAATTTGATAATGATGATTGTAATTATTATAAGTCTCCGTAAACTCATTATTACCTAAAAATTTCTTCAGGTAATAGCCTGTGCGTGTATAGGTGATGCCTTGAATAGCACCTCTGTTTACACCTCCATCAAAGGTTTCAACCGGTTGTTTGAGCCAAGATGAACCATTTAAAAAGACAGTGCGAGCCAAACGTGGATCACGATCTTTATACGGAACTTGCTCATCATAACCGGATGCCGGATCATATCCTTCTTGAGAATTGTAATTCTTATAAATAGATTTTCCGTCTATGGTTAAAAAAGCATCAACCAAATTTTGACTGGGACTGGTTCTACCCAAAGAAACTACATTCCTAAGGGTCCCCGTTCCTGTTCCATAGCTATATCCAACCGGACTGTTAGTAACTTCAATAGCGCTATTAGACCCCATCTGCTTAATCATTATCATCTCCTTATTAGGAAAATCATCATTGCTCATAGCAAACAACTTAAACATAGTTGATTGTGTTCCTTGATATAAATCATACACACCCAAATCAATCAGTTTTTTGGCTGCTGATGCTGCCTCCTCCCATTTGTCTGCGTCATTGTCTGGATTATACAAGGGACTGGCAAGGTATAATTTCAATCGTGAAAGTAAAGCCAAAGCAACACCTTTGTTGACATGTCCAATCTCTGTCGGATCATATGAAGCTGTAGATTGAGCATCATGTAAATCAGCATAACAGCTGTTGTTACTATCCGGACTGATTTCACTGATGATATAATCAGCCAGCTCTTGAATACTGCTTTTTGGAATATTGATATCATCTTCAGCATTCAATACAGCATCACCAACAAGGGGTACCCCGCCCCAACGTTTCATCAATTCAAAATAATAATATGCCCTAAGTAATCTCGCCTCTGATTTCATTTGTTTCATACGAGCTTCCGGCACTTGCGTGGATGGAGGAAAAACAGATAGTTTATCCAAGAATAAATTGACACGCCTGATACCGCGGTAATTCCTTTTCCAAGCATCTCCATCAAGATTGGCTATATTACCAGGCGTTAACAAACCATTGCGATAATTATTCAAATCGCTGCTTCCGGCAACTGTTTGTGTAGGTACTCCATCATCGGTTGCTGCATCTAAATACGAACTGGAAAAGCGGGTATGCAATAAAGGCAAATCAATATAGCAGGCGTAAAAAAGCTGCTTTACAACACTATTCTCTGTTGAATCTCCGGGATTGATAGCCCACTCTTCTGTTCTGTATTCAAAAGGATAAGGATCAAAATCGCTGCAGGAACTAAGTAATAATGCAATTCCTGCAAAAGCTAAGAGTATTATATGTTGATATTTATTTCTCATCATGATTTAAGATTTTTAGAATTGAACATTAAATCCCGCATTATATGCTTTAAAATTAGGCACAATACCGGTCGATCCGGAAGTGTACAAACGCAATTCAGGGTCTCTGTACTTGAGCGGAGTAAGGGTTAAATCATTATAGGCATTCACAAATATTTTTATATGTGACAGATAATTGCTCGTCCAAGCTTTAGGCAGGGTGTAATTAAGCTCAATTTTCTTCAAACGTAAAAAGTCAACTTTCTTCAACCAGAAGGTAGAAGTCTTTTCGTTATAAGAATTCCCTTGGGCTGATAATCTGGGGTAACTTGCCTGCGGATTATCTGTACGCCAGTAATCCATATGCTCTTTTAAGGCTTGTCCGTAAGCATTGGATGAATTTAAGCTAAACGGCAAATCCCTGATGATGGTTTGCACATTTGCCAAACCTACCCATTGCATTTCTATGGCTATGCCTTTCCATCCTGCATTTGCCCACACGCCATACTCAATGCGCGGTGCTGTTGTGCTGATGCCTTGCACGTCCAAATCATCAATATTGTAATCTCCATTCAAATCCTTATACCTGATATCACCGGGTTTCGGTATATAACCATCCATGGTATATCCCTGACTGCCGTCAGAAGGATACATATATTCCTGTATCTCCTCATCAGATTGGAAAAACCCTTCAGCTACATAACCAAACACTTGTCCGTAGGGCTGCCCCACGCGTTGCATATAAGCTTCAGGATACACGGGCTCACCATTATTCAATAATTTTGATTTCATAAATGTTGCATGCAGATTAGCATCTATATGAAAATCGCCAAACTTTTTGGTATAGTACAAATTTGTTTCTATGCCTTGTTGGGTATAAACACCTATATTTTCCAAAGTTGCTCCGCCATGCAAGCTCGAATTAGCTTTAGCAGCCGGTGTCATCAAAATATCAAAATGACGATTATTGAAATACTCTACGGTTGCTTGTAAGGAATTATGTAGCAAGGAAGCATCCACAGCTAAAACAAAACGCATACTTTTTTCATATTCAGGATCATAGGGGATGGGGTCTTCAATAATGGTGGGCATAGAAGTATTATCCTTGCCTATATTAATTCCTGAACCTGCGCTATATCGCTTGATATAGGGGAAATAATAATTACTCATAGAACCGCTCTGTGCAGTACGGAAAAAAGTGCCGGTACCGTCATTTCCATTTAAACCAAAGCTGGTACGCAATTTCAGTGCATCTATATATTTTATATTGAAGAAGCTTTCCTTATCAATATTCCATCCCAAGCCCAATGCGGGAAAGGTACCCCAAGCATTTGACGGACTTAAATAATTGAAGTGCATTTGTGAAACACTCAATTCAGCCATGTATCGTTTATCAAAATTATAGGCTGAATGTAGATTGAATCCGTATTTGAACATAGGAATGGTATTCCCCATAATTGCAAATTCATTCGACCAATAAGAAAGTTTGGTATTCAAGCTATGTTCTTTAAGCGATAAATCATATCCTAAAGCAGCATCCATATAAATCAAACGATATTGACGATTGTAAGAAGAAGAACTACTTGGTGCTGAAGCCGATAATTCTTTTCTGTAATTAGCGGGATCGTTCTCTTCCAAGCCATCTATGGGATTGTAACTCCAGATTTCAAAACCTTTTGTCCTGCTCAATGCCTCACGGTAAGATGAATTATAGGAATACAAAGCTTTTATATACAAACCTTTCAAGCTGTTAGTAAAATAATGTTGCAAAGACACATCATAATTAAAGTCAGTTTTGGGATACATGATGTAACCGGAAGCTATGGACATAGCATACAGATTATTGGTATATTGCGGATTTCCACCAAAACTACCATTTGGATTAGTAGCAGGATAAGCATTGTTAGGGGTGGTATATAAAGTTGGATAAATAGTACCCATCATGGTTTTACCCGGTGTGTTTTCTCTAAACATCTGTCCAAATACATTTACCTGCAATAGCGTATTAGCGGTCAAACTGACATCTACATTCGAACGTAAGGAGTATTTCTTGAAGTTTTCTCTTGTATTATAGGCATTAATGGATTTATCTTGTTTCAAGAAGCCCTGCTGATCATACATATTGATATCTATGAAATAGCGCGCTAAATTAGAACCACCCGACATATTCAAATTATACTGCTGGATAGGGGAATGATTGCGCAACATCAAATCTTGCCAATCAATATCCGGATGTGTGTAGGGACTTTCGCCCGTACGGAACAATCGCAAATCTTCATCTGAATATAGCGGTGCGGTGCCATCATTTTGCAATGCTTCATTCAGCATACTTGCATAGTCATATGCATTTAAAAATTCAGGACGATACAATTGTTGAGCAGTAGCCAATTGCGTTGTGAAATCTATTTTCAATTTGGATTTAGTACCACGCTTTGTTTTGATATACAAAATACCATCTCCACTCGACATACCCCAAGGTACAAGTCCCAATGCATCTTTTATTAAAGAAACAGACTCAATTTGATTTGCAGGTATGTTTGCATCTGAGCGAGGTATTCCATCTACTACAATTAAAAGATTGCGCCCTCTCATTTTCAAACCTGCCCTCTCAGTTGGATAGCCTTGTGTCAAATCGACAAACAATCCGGGCAAGGTACCATCTAAGAATTGTTCCATTTGGAAAGTTGGACGATAAAGTAAGCGTTCACCGGAAACCGATGAAATAGATTGTAAACAGGTAACCGGGTCTTGTTCTCCAATCATTTGCACAATTGGTTTATCATCAGTTCTTATACTGTCATGCTTAAGATCTGCCCCATAGGTATTGAATGCCAAAATGCCATAAAGCAAAAATGCTGCAATACTACAAAGTCTGATTTTTATCTTAGCTTTAGTGTTTTCCATATAATTAAATTAATTCAAATTCATAATTACAAAACCATCATTCTTGATACATTACAATATTAATAGACCTCTATCAGTTTTTCAGGTCTGCTCTTTTGTATATTTCAGTTGCTAAGAGTAAGAAAGCTCCAACCCCATATGGAGCAGTCATATCCTGCGTAACTTTTTTGGGATCCGCACTGATAGGTTGTACCCAACCTAATTTTCCTTGGTTGTCAACGATACTGTTTAATGCATACCATCCATTATTAAGAGATTTTTCATATTTTCTACCCTGAAGCAATCCGTTATTCAAACCATAAGCGACAGCATAGCTTATCAAGGCAGTGGCGCTTGCCTCAGGGGCAGGATAACTGCTTGGATCCAACAGGCTTGCATGCCAAAATCCATTAGAGTCTTGTAAGCCTACTAATCGCTCCATTAAAGTTTGAAACAAATTTTCATAATAAGGACGATAAATAGCTTGTTCAGGCAGGTTTTTCAACAAATTAGCCAATCCGGCAACCACCCACCCATTGCCTCTTCCCCAGAAGATTTTTTCTCCATTTAATTCTCTTTTGTCAAAATAGCTATCATCCCTGAAAAACAGTTGCTCTTCTTTATCAAATAAATAATCAACAGTTTTCTTAAATTCTTTGTCCATAAAATCCAAGTATGAAGTATCTTTAGTTTCTAAGGCAATTTGCGCATATAGCGGTGGTGCCATAAAGAGGGCATCACACCATGTCCAGGATTGTTTGTTTTTAATGGTCATATTCGGGTCCGGTGGGTTATTCATTACCCAATCTAACCGTTTTTTTGCTGAATGGAGCATTAACGTATCTTTGTATATATTGTACACATTTACATACACTTGTCCTATACAAAACTCATCAGCGTGATATAATTGATATGCGGGGGAATTCGAAAAATTTTGTGGTAATATCCACGAGGTTTTTTTGCCGATATCTTCTAACCATCGCAAATACATCTGATTATTATCAGTTTTCGCCCAATCCACTAAGCCAAGATAAAAAACTGCATTTGGCCATGAATCAATGCCATAGTCATGTAAATTTTTAGTCGCAGAATAAGAAAAATTTACAATTTGCCATTCCGTTACCTTATTTGCCATAGCGTTCACGAACCTTTTATCAAAAGACGGTTTGCTTGTGCAACCTGATACAGTCAATAAATTAAAAGCAACAAATATCACTAATATTTTTTTCACACTTATTACATATATGTTTCACAGAACAAATGTAAGTGTATATTACGTATTGTGCTTTGTTCTTTTTGTTATACATTTTGCTCTTTTCATCAAAGACAGCAGTATCGGATGCTAAGACTGATACCAATGTTTCTTTCTGATGGTTTCATTTGGAATAGGTCCGGCATTTTTTCGAATGATTCTTTCCAAACATCTTGTCCGAATCATGTGATGAAACCTTCGCTTGTTCTCAATACGTCTTAAAAGATTTAAGTAAAGTTCAGAAATTTAATTTGAATAACAATTAATATAAATTTTCTCTAACAAAGAAGAAAAAGAACAAAATAAATTATATCTTTACGCCGAAAGCCAACTATCTAATCACATATCCTTTTTTTCTAAAAAATAATCTGAACATGCAGCCGACAAACTATTTCTGGATAGGGTGTCTCGACAGTTGTAATTTTCTGAAGTGTAAAAAATAAAAATTGAAAAATCAAAATAAAAATGAAACTGATAGCACATAGTGGATCGACAAAAACGGAATGGTGTTTAGTAAATAACGGACACATTGTAGAGCATGTTTTTACTGATGGCATCAATCCTCTTATTCAAACCCGACGAGAAATAAGTCGCTGTGTACGACTGCAATTACCCGGAAATTATTTCACCCGAAAAATAGAAGAGGTGATATTTTACGGCTCCGGCTGCATGTCTGAAGAAAAACAAAACATTGTTAAAGCCTCTCTGGTTTCACAATTCCGTACACACACATACATTTATAACGATTTATTGGCTGCCGGTCGCGCACTGTTTGGAAAGCGTGAAGGCATCGCGTGCATGCTTGGAACAGGCTCAAATTCTTGTGTTTACGACGGAGAAGACATTGTTGATCAAGTGAAATCATTGGGATATATTCTTGGTGACGAAGGAAGTGGGGCTGCCTTGGGCAAAATGTTTATAAGCGACTGCTTAAAAAATTTAGCGCCGCAGGAAATCATGGAGACATTTTATGAAATATATCAAATTACCGATGATGATATCCTCGAACGAATTTATGAAAAGCCTTTCCCAATGCGTTCTCTGTCATTATTCTCATTTTTTTTGGCAGAACTTCAAGAACACGAATATGTGCATAATTTAATTGCAGAAAACTTCAGAAATTTCTTCAGAAGATGTATCATGCAATATGACTACAAAAATTTGCCGATAAGCTTTATCGGTTCTATCGCAATACGTTATCAGGAAATACTAAGAGAAGTTGCAAAGGAATTTAAAATTGATATAACCGAAATTGCGCAATCACCCATGCAGGGATTGGTTGAGTATGATGCCTCCCTATCACGTGAAAAGTAAATTGGTTCATCCGAGTGCTGATGGGCGGGCTTAGGAATTAGAGCATGCATGATATTGAATCAAGCCATTCATGGGCGACTGTTCAATTTTTTCAATGTGGACATTGAGCGATGCTGCAACTTCTGAAAGAATATCTTTAAAATAATAAGCGACAGAACCT
>Ga0265293_10002173_pt1 | contig 40485 bp, 35 predicted proteins | sample Munlanlewell138R_FD_192505 | JGI IMG/M metagenome (GOLD analysis project Ga0265293, IMG submission 192505) | Leachate microbial communities from a municipal landfill in Southern Ontario, Canada - Leachate well 138R | ecosystem: Engineered > Solid waste > Landfill > Unclassified | place: Canada...
ACGCACCGCCTGGGCCTTCGGATCGTCGGCGTTCTTCGAATAATCGAACGTCGCCGCGCCCGCTTCCAGATCGGCGCCCGCGCAGAACCCGCGGCCCGCACCCGTGACGATGACGCAACGCACATCGTCGTCCGCGTCGCTCAGGTCGAAGGCGGCGACGATGTCTTCCATCATCTGGTTGTTGTAGGCGTTGAGCCGGTCGGGCCGGTTGAGAGTGATGGTCGCCACATGGTCGGCGACTTCGTAAAGAACGGTCTCGAAAGTCATCTGCGTATGTGTCCCTCAATAATCCGGTGGGGGTCTAGTCCGCCGGTTTTCCCAAGTCGATCCTGTTGTGCCACTTATCCGGTGCCGCGCGCACTCAGCCCGGCGAGCGGCAAGGCCGCGAATGCAGGCTCCGGCCCTTCCACCGCGCCATGTGGCAGCGGGGTGGACAGGCGCAGAGTGAACATCCGGCTGGCGATGCGCCACTGCCCGTCGAGCCGGACATAGGCATCCTCATAAAAGCCGAGGTTCATCCGGTATTCGCCCGAATCGCGCGGCTTGAGCACTTCGCTCATCCACCAGCGCCCGCGCGCGGCATCCCCGCCAGCGCGATCAGGGCCGTCCAGCACAATCAGGCCGGAATGCAGGGTTTGCACCAGAAAACCGTACCGCCCGAGCACGATCTGGAAATTCCTGAGGATCTTGTCTCCGCGTGCCGTCTTGCCGCCTGTCATCCCCATGGCGCCGTCAGGCGCGAAGAGCGCGGCGACGTCTTCGGGGCAAAGCCGCCCGCAGGCGTCGGCATAGGCCGCGCCCAGGTTGCGGATCGCCATTTCGTCGGCCACGGCATCTCTGTCCATTCGTCGCCCCTGCTTTTCGGCCCCTGGAAACCCGTAAAGACGCATTTGCCTCTGGGCAAGGCGGAGTGGAGTCGTTATTAACTTGGTTATACAGGTGACCCCGACAGGAGATAGCATGACCGTTCGTCGTCTGCCCGACGCTCTCAAAGTGCGGGCGCAGCATCAAGCCGACCAGATCGCGCACGATGATACGCGCCGCGCCATCACTTTTGCGGAATGGGACCGCGAAGCCGACGAGATCGGCGGCGGTCTCGCGGCGGCGGGCCTGCGCCCCGGCGACCGGGTGTTCCTGCCGATCAGCAACGCCCATGCGGTGGAAATGGCCATCGCCGTCTTTGCCGTGCTGCGCGCGGGCGGCATCGCCGCGCCGATCAACGTGCGTCTTTCGCCGCAGGAAATCCGCGACTACGCTGCGTTGACCGAGCCGCGTTTCGCGATCCACGACGCAGCGTCGACCGTTGAGGGGCTGGATCTCGTGGCGAACTGGCATGTCGGCGAAATGCCGCGCGATATCGCAGCCCTGCCCGATCAGGCATCGCTCGATCCGCAGGCTGACGCCGAAATCCTCGGCACATCGGGCACCACCGGGAAGATCAAGGGCGTGGTCGTTTCGCATCCCGACCTTCTGGGCGACACGACCGGCCTCAACATGGACCGCTCGCGCTCGACACTTCATGCCCTGCCCTTCACCGGATCGGGCGGCAACCTCGGCACGCTGATGCTGCCGGCCAAGGGGGGCGCGACCTGCTATACCCAGCCCAAATTCGACCCCAAGGGCTTTCTCGATCTCGTCCGGGAAAAGCAGCCGGACCTTGTTTATCTCGTGCCCTCGATGCTGCGACTGATCCTCGATCATCCCGACGTCGCCCAATACGATTTCGACGGCGTGAAATACCTGATGACCGGCACCGCGCCGCTGCCCCACGATTCCGTGCGGCGCGCCATGGAGTTGTGGCCGCATGTGCGCATCCGCAACAGCTACGGCATGTCCGAAGGCGGCATCGGCGTCGGCACCAACAACAAGGAACAGGTGCTCAAGCCCGGCTGCGTCGGCAAACTGCCCGACCACATGCAGATCCGCGACGAGGCTGGCAACACGATCACCGAACCGGGCGTCGTCGGCGAGATCTACGGCTGGCAGAAGCACCCGCGGCGCTACTGGAACGACAGCGAAGCCACCGAGGCCTCGTTCAAGGGCGGCTGGACCAAGACCGGCGACCTCGGCTACGTCGACGAAGACGGCGACCTGATCATAGCCGGCCGCTCCAAGGAACTCATCATCCGGGGCGGATACAACATCACACCGCTGGAAATCGAGACGGTGCTGCATAATCATCCCGCGATCAAGGACGCGGCGGTCGTCGGCATCGACCACGAGGTTCTGGGCGAGGACGTGGCCGCCGCCGTCACCTTCAAGACCGGAATGCGCGCCACGATCGAGGAAATAACCCAATGGTGCCGCGATCACCTTGCCGACAACAAGGTGCCGCGCACCATCCAGGTGTTCGACGCCCTGCCGATGAACCAGAGCAACAAGGTTCTGAAGCGCGAGTTGAAGCCTGCGCTGGAACAGGCGGCGGCGGAAGCCAGGGCGAAACGCGCCAACGCGTAACGCGGGCTGCCCCTTCCGAAAAAGCGAAAGGGGCGGCGAGAGCCGCCCCGCTGCTTGCCCTGCCGCCCGTCAGGTCGCCGAAAGATAGTCCGCCAGCACCGGCGCCTCGGCCAGCGAGCGCAGCATGTCGTTGAGGTGCGTGCAGCCGCCGGTGAATTTCAGCCGCTCCAGCACCACGTCCCGCAACTGGCGCGCATGAGTGCCGATCAGCACTTCGTTATTGGCGGGCGCCGCTCGGCACGACGCATAAGGCAAGGTGCCGGGCAAGGCTTCCAGCACGCGCACCGTGCCGTCCTCGCCGATCCGGGCGTTCAGCAGATATTCGTGGATCGCGCAGCGGTCCCCGCCGTCGGGGGCGCTGGACGTATCCTGAAAGTGCGATTCCACCACGATCTCGCCGCCCTCGCGCCAGACGTCGATCCGGCGAGCGCGGCGGAAGTTGACGCCGTCGAACACCGGCAGTTCGTGCCAGCCATCGGGATCGGCGGGGTCGGGAAGCGGCACGACGCGAGTGGCGTTCTGTCCGGGCTGCGACCGGCCATCCTCATCCACCGCGCCGCCGCCGGGGCGGAACCCGATGCACACGCCTTCCATCTTCGGCCGCATGGAAGGCGTCATCGCCAATGACATCCAATCCTCGCGCCATTGCGAGAAGGCCCAGCGCGACACCAGCGTGGTTCCCGCCATATCGTCGAGCACCAGATAGAGCGGCGTTCCCGCCGCCTTTTCCTCGGGAACCGTCTCGGCGAGCGCATTTCGCAAGTGGCCGCCCGCGCGCACCCCGACGAGCTGTTGCAGGCGCGGCGGCGTGGGCGTCGCCGAAACGGCCCGCAACTCCCGGTCGGCCGCGATGACGTTGACTTCCGCCTCGCCGAGCAGCTCCGGGGGCGAGCCCGCCTCGCGCGTCAGCACGTCGCGACAGCGGCCCAGATAATGCCCCGCCGCCGTGGGACCGTCCGGCCAATGCACGTCGATCGACATCGTGCGCCGCACCGATCCGGGCCGCCGGGGCGGAGTCGTTCCGACAGGCGAGCGGATCGGCTCGTCATAGCGCGGCAGTGGCTTTCCCGTCAGGGAAAGACCGCGCGCCGCAGGTTGGACGTCCTGCTCGCCCTCGCCATCCATCTGCTTCTCCCGTTACCGTTGCCGTTACGCCGCCTTACCAGCCCGCGAGTTCGGCCGCTTTCGCCCGCTGGACCGCCGGACTGCCGAGCCAGGCCCGGTCGTAAACCGAGCGCCGGAACCAGTAATTCAGCCCGTATTCCCACGTATAGCCGATACCGCCGTGCGCCGCGATGGCTGCGCGGGTAGAGCGGGTATAGACTTCGCACAAGTGCGCCTTGGCCATGGCCGCCGCGCGCGGCGCATCGGGCAATTCCGCATCCCACGCATAGGCCGCATACCAGGCCAGCGCGCGGGCCGGTTCCACGTCCAGCGCCATGTGGGCAAGCTGGTGCTTCAGGCCCTGGAAGCGGCCGATGGGCTGGCCGAACTGCGTGCGCTCCTTGGCATAGGCGACCGACACGTCCGTGCAGTGCTGCGCGCCGCCCAAGGCATCCGCCGCGATCAGCACCAGCGCCGCATCGCGCAGCCGCGCCACCATCGGATCGCCGGGCGCGAACAGCGCATGGCTCTTCACGCCCGCGCCGAACGTCACGCGCGAAACCGGGCGGCTGCGGTCCGTCGCCGTCTGTTCCTCGATGGAGACGCCCTCGCCCGCTTCGATCAGCCGCAGCCCGCCCGCGCCGTCATCGGCGAGGAACAGCCCCGCCGCGCGGGCCGACTGGACGAGATCGCTCTCAATGGCGAGAGTCGCCACGTTCTCGCCCGAAACCAGCCCGTCGAGAAACGCCTTCGCGGATTCGCTGGAACTGGCGGCAATGGCCGCCACGGCGATCATCTGGCCGATCAGCGGGCCGGGCGCCGCCGCCTCCCCCGCCATTTCACTCACCAGCGCGGCATCGAGCAGGCCCATGCCGCTGTCGGGCGCCAGAATGCCGAACAGGCCGAGCTGCGCCAGCGCCTGCCATGTCTGCGGATCGAAGTCCTCGCCACTGTCGGCGAACTTGTGGAGCCGCTCCATCGGCCAGTTGTCGGCCAGCGTGCCGCGAATGGCGTCCTGGATCGCGACCTGTTCCTCGCTGAGATGGAAACGCATCGCTTACTTCTCCCCCGACATGGCAAGGTCGCGCGGCAGCCCCAGCCCGCGCTCGCCGATGATGTTGCGCTGGATGTTGGACGCGCCGCCCGCGATCGAGTTGCCGAGGCTGCCCATGATCTGGTCGAGCCACTTGTTCGGCCCGCGCTTGACAGTGATCGCGCCGCGGGCGCCCGCCTGCGCCGGTTCGACCAGCCCTTCCTCGCCGATCAGCTCCTGCGCCAGCAGCGCCATTTCGTGGCCGATCTCGGTCAGCAGCAGCTTCATCATCAACTGCACCGGCCCCGCCTCCTCACCGGCCGCCTGGCAGGAGAACAGTCGGAAACTGGTATAGCGGTGCGACAGCACGAAGCCCTCGATCGCGGTCAGCCGGTCGCGGATCATCGGCTCGTCGATGCGGCCCACGTCCTTCGCCAGTTCCACCAGCTTGGCGAACTGGCGGCCCAGCCCGTCGGCGCCGCCGATCGCGGCGCGCTCGTGCTTCAGGGTGGTGCGGCTGACATACCAGCCCTGCCCGCGCTCGCCGACCTGCCACGAAACCGGAGTTTCGGCATTGTCGAAGAAGAACTCGTAGAACGTGTCCGCGCCGCCCTCGCCCGTCATCTGCCGGATCGGCCGCCGGGTGACGCCGGGCTGGTCGAGGTCGATCAGCAGATAGGTGATGCCGTCGTGCTTGGGCGCGTCCGGCTCGGTCCGCACCAGCATGAACATATGCGTCGCACCGCCGCCCTGGCTGGTCCAGATCTTCTGGCCGTTGATGATCCACTTGCCGCCGTCGGGCGAAAGCTCGCCCTTGGTGCGGATGCTGGCGAGGTCCGAACCCGATCCCGGCTCGGAATAGCCCTGGCCCCAGATATAGTCGCCTTCGATGGTCTTGCGGATGAACAGCTCCTTCTGCTCTTCCGTGCCTTTTTCGAGCAGCGTGGGGACCGTCATGTTCACGCCGTTGCCGCCCATTTCCATCGGCGCGCGGGCGCGGGCGAACTCCTCGCGAATCACTTGCGCCTTGATGACGTCCACGGACTGTTCCGAACCGCCGTAGCGCTTCGGCACCGAACGGTAGAGATATCCCGCGTCCACCGCGCGGCGGCGGAAATCGCGGATATAGGCCTTGAGGTCGGCGCCGCGCCGGTCTCCCGCCTGCCAGTTTTCCCGCAGAAATGCGCCGACTTCCGCGCGAAACGCGTCCGCATCGGCTCCGTAGCTCAGGTCCATCGAGCGATTCTCCTCATTCGCCGCCGCCCGCGTGATGCGTATCGACGAAACTCATACATCTCTAACTAGGTGCAACAAGTAATGCCAATCATGTTGATACACCATCGGCCAAGACGCGCAAACGGCAAAGCGGCACCTATTTTTGGGCGGGACGCGCGGTGAGCCTGCCGGCATCACGCGGCAAGGTGAGGGCCAGCGCCGTACCGAGCCCGGTCAGCAGGGCAATCGCGCCCATGGTCAGCATGAATGCGCTCGCACTGGGATAATGGGAGCTGCCGTCGGGCGAAGCCACTGTCTCCGTCGCCAGCAGCACGGTCATCAACTGCGCGCCGATCCCCATGAATGCCTGCCGCACCACGGTCATGGTTCCCGCCGCCTCGCTGGTCCGGTCAGGCGGAACAGCGGTGGCCAGCACGGTCGGCCCCACGGCGAAGAGGATCGTCGTGCCGAACGAGATGACGATCAGCACGGCGACGATCACCGGGATGCTGTCGTGGAACGCCATGGCCAGCAGCCAGCCCAGGGCACAGATCACGCCGCCCGTGACCATCGAGATCCGGCCGCCGTAGCGCGACGTCAGCCACCCGCTGAGCGGCCCCGCCGTCAGGGAGCTGATGTTGGACGGCAGCTTGACGAGACCGGCGACGGTCGCGCTCACGCCCAGGCCGACCATGGTCCAGCGCGGCGCCTGCAACAGCAGCGAGAACACCAGCGTTACTTGCAGCGAACTCATCGAGACCAGCGCCGTGACGCCATTGGCGATCGCCACCTGCCGGTCCGCGAAAAGGCGCACGTCGAAGAGCGGATAAGCCGTGCGCAGACTGACGCGAATCCACAGCGCCAGCAGCAAGATGCCCAGCCCCGCCGCCGCCAGCGTCTTCACGTCTGTAAAGCCCCAGCTCGGCGCATAGGTGATGGCGGCGAGAATCGCGAAGATGGCGGGCACGAACAGGACGCCGCCGAACCAGTCGATACGCTTGCCGTCGACGCGGACCGGCGACTTCGGAACGCAGAGCCGGATCCCGGCAATCGCAATGGCGGCAAAAACGGCACTGGCCAGGAACACGGCCTGCCAGGAGAACGTATCGACGATCAGTCCGCCAATGACGAGTCCGCCCGCCGTTCCCGCCGAAGCGCCCGAAATCATGAATCCGATGCCGAGCGCGACCTTGTCGCCCGGCAGGTTTTCCCGCACCAGCCCGACGCACAGCGCAAGGATCGCCCCGGTCAATCCCTGGATGCACCGGCCCGCCAGCAGCAGCGCGTAATTGGGCGCAAGGGCACTCAACAGCGAGCCGACGAGACCCGCGCCCAGAATCAGCAGTATCACCTTGCGACGGCCGAGCAGATCGCCCAGCCGCCCGGCCAGCGCCGCCGCGCCAGCACCTACCAGCAGATAGGACGTTATCAGCCATCCCATCTGGATCGGGTCGCCCAGATGCTCCGTCAGCGCGCGCTGCGCGGCGAAGATCATCGCCGTCTCGAAAGAACCGACGGCTTCGGCAATCCATAACGCAATGATGATCGGCCAGAAGGAACGCAGCGACGCTCCGGGCGAATCCTGCTCTCCGGTGGCGCCGGGAGTCCGTTCGCTATCCGCCATTCACTCTCCTCTCGGCGCCTTCTTGCCCGGACATATATAACGATGTCCGCGACTCTTTCCGCCCTTTGGCATGGAAGGCAAGCGGGCGCCAGCCACTCCGGCAGGCGCCGCACCGCAAATCGCATCAACTATCGGAGCACAAACCGGACTGGCAAACCGGACTAGGGCCGATCGACATTCAGATGATGGCGTGACGAAAATGGTGGCTTTCCGCGACCCGGAGCGCAGCGTATTTCCTATACGTGAGCACCGGAAGCGCGGAACGCCGCCATTTGCAGGCCGTCAGGGCTGAATGTCGATGGTCCTAGGCGACGTCCCAGACCAGCGGCAGGTTGCGGACCGAAAGCAGTCCGGGATTCACCGTGGTGTCCGCGCCCGGCTTGATTCGGAACGGCGGGATGCGCGCGAAGAACACGTCGAGCAGAGTGCGCAGTTCGCGCCGGGCCAGATGCGCGCCGAGGCAGTTGTGCACGCCGCCTACGAACGTGAAGTGCCGGTTGTTCGGGCGTTCGGGGTCGAAAACCAGCGGATCGTCGAACTGCGCCTCGTCGAAATTGCCCGACGAGTTGATGCAGGCGATCGGATCGCCTTTCTTCATGGTAACGCCGTGCCACACCATGTCATGCTTGAGCCAGCGCACCGAGTTCACTAGCGGCTGAACGCGCAGGAACTCCTCGACCGCGGAGTTTATCAGTTCCGGGTGCGCGCGCAGCCGGGCCTGCAAGGCCTGATCCATGCCGAGGCGGCGGAAGATCTGGCTGATCGTCGACGCCACGGTATCCAGCCCACCCAGCCAGAGGAAGAACGTCATCCCGATCTTCTCATCGGGCGTCAGCGGCTTGCCGTCGATCTCTCCGTTGGCGATGTAACTGCCCACGCCGTCGTCCGGGCTGGCTTCCTTTTCCGCGATGAAACCGCGCAGATAGGCAATGATGCCGCGCAGCGCTTCCTGGCGCACAGCAAAGTCGCTGACGTGCAGGATCTTGTATTCCCAGTCGAGGAACTGGTCGAACATGGTCATCGGGAACTTCATGAGGCCGAGGAACACCCGCACCGGGAAGACCCGGCCGAAATCCCACGCGATATCGACTTCGCCCTTGTCGGCGAACGTATCAATCATCTCGTTGATGATGCCCCGGATCACCGGCTCCATCGCCTTCATGGCGACCGGCGTGAACCACGGGTTCAGGAACTTGCGATACTTGTTGTGCTCCGGCGGATCGGTTCCCAGCGGCAGCGATGGAAACGTCTCGCCCACGAAAGCCTGGAACTGCGCCGCGCCGACGGCGGAAAAGGTGTCGTTGTCCTCATAGACCCGGCGGATGTCCTCGTAGCGAGTGACGGCCCAGGATCCGGCCAAAGTGCCACCCGCCGGATAGGGATACCACAACACGCGCGGCACGGAAGGATCGCGCAGGATGTCGCAGGGCCGGTAAGGCTCGGCAAGGTCGTTGGGCACCATGCCCATCGCGAAGCGCAGGTCGGTGACCAGTTCCTCCGGCACATGGTCCGGCACGGGCAAGGCATCGGGGCCCGGTTTAGGCAGGCGAATCAGGGTTGCGCTGGCCATTCGAACATCCTTTCCGGTTACTTTTCCGATTATGTAGCTTGTTTTGTCCGGCATGAAAGCCGCTGCGGCCGGATCACGCCGACGGGCGACGCCGTCCGGCGCCGCCCGCGTGGTCGTTGCGAATGCAGCGACTGTCTGTTCGGATTCCCTCGCTCAGACAGACGCCAGCATCTTGATGATCTCGCCCGACGTGACCGGGCGGCGGGCCTTGCCGACGATATCCATGCTCTCCGTCTTGAGGCCGCCAAGACCGGCGCGCGGCGAGACGTCCACGTCCTTGCCCAGTTCGCGCAAGTGGCGCACGGTACATTTGTCGCGGCCGCCGAGCGCGTCGAACGGATGGTAGTTCATCACCCGCATCGCGTTTTCGTGCGTCACCTTGTTGATGATGTCCTCCGGCAGGCCGTTCAGCGAAAGCCACAGGTATTCCGGGCAGTTGGGCCAGAGCGTGTCGGAATGCGGATAGTCGGCCTCGTAGCAGACCATATCCGGGTTCATGTATTCCATGCTCTTCAGGCCGAACTGGTCGTCGATGAAGCAGGTCACGATGTGCCTCTTGAACACGTCGGACGGCAGTTCCCCGGCCCCGAAGTCCGTGAAGGTCCATTCGTGGTGATGCTCGTGCGTGAAGTCGGCGCGTTCGAGGAAATAGGGAATCCAGCCGATGCCACCCTCGGACAGTGCCATGCGCAGATCGGGATGCCGCTTCCAGAACGACGCGAAGAGCCAGTCGGCCGCCGAATTGGCGATCGACATCGGCATGGTCGTGATCCAGGCGTCGATGGGCGTTTCGTCCGATGCGTGCTCCGCCCGGCTGCCGGTGCCGATGTGGCAGTTGAGCAACATCTTGAGATCGCAGCATTCCTTCCAGAAGGGCTCCCAGTATTCGTTATGGATGCTGGGCAGGCCGTTGCGGGCCGGATTGTCGGGGAATGCGATGTTGTGCACGCCGTGTTTCGACATGCGGCGCATTTCCGCGATGGTCAGGTCCATGTCCCACAGCGGGAGGATAATCATCGGGATGAGGCGGTTCTTGCCCACCTCGCACCATTCCAGCACGTGCCAGTCGTTCCATGCCCGGATGGCGAGCAGCGCCTCTTCCTTGTTCGGATTGGCGATGAAGGCATTGCCCGAGAAACCCGGCATGGTCGCGAAGTTGAGCGAGCCGAGGATGCCGTTCGCGTTCATGTCGTCGACACGGGCCTTGGGATCGAAGCAGCCGGGGCGAAGCTGTTCGAAGCGCGTCGGCTCCATCCCGTATTCCGAGCGCGGCCGACCGACCACGGCGTTGAGGCCGATCGTGGGATAGATCTGGCCGTCCCATACCCAGACGTCCTTGCCATCCTTGTCGATGATCCGGGGCGCGCGATCCTTCTTGCCTTCGGGATAGTGACGGATGAACGCTTCGGGCGGCTCGACGGCGTGATCGTCCACACTGACGATGATCATGTCTTCCATCTGCATCCAGCTTCTCCTTGTTAGCCGCTTATCCGCTTCGGCCTGATACCCGCATTCGTGACGTGACGGCAAATTGACGATGCGTCATTTTTATCGTGAAACCGATTCTTTTGCAAGCCGTAATCCATGCATGCCGTCCGCCGCGTGCCAGTGAAAATTTCGCGAGATGCTCTGTGCGAAAAGCTTGAAACGTCTGAGCGACTTTGTATCATAATACGGAACGATTCAAGATTCCGGTTCCGCTCCCGCGGTTGTTCCCGGATCTTGCGGAGATGACGAATGGCAGACCTGGCCGAACTCATGATGCGCCCGCCTCCGGCGGAGCCCGAAGTGCTCGACGTCCCGGTGCCGGATCACGTGCCGCCCGAACTGGTCCGCGATCTGCGCAGGTTCATGGGGCTGGTCGAAGTCGAGACTCGCGAACCCTACGAGCACACCGCGCGGCTGCTGGAACCCGACGTGCCGCCCGTGATGTGGACGCCCTTTCCGAACACCTGGATCACCAGCGGCATGTGGGTCGTCACGCGCTACAAGGATTGCGCGAAGTTGATGCAGGACAGCGAGACCTTCGGTTCGCACGGCCAGGCGGACTTTCAGAAACTGGTCGGCGAAACCTTCAAGTGCGTGCCGCTGTCTTACGACGGGCCGCAACACGCCGCATTCCGCCGCTTCCTCAATCCGTGGTTCACGCCCAAGGCCGTCGGCACGATGGAGACCGACATCCGCGCGTTGTGCGATTCGATGATCGACGAGTTCCTGGCCAGGGGCGGCGGCGATTTCGCCTATGATTTCGCCCGCGTCTTTCCGGTGAAGGTGTTCTTCAACCTCATGGGCTTTCCGCATGACGTGCTGGAACAGTTCCTCGAATGGGAAAACGACATTCTCCACAGCCGCGATTACGAGCGGATGGGCAAGGCGGTGCACGCCATCCTCGCCTGGTTGCGCGCGTTCATCGCGGAAAAGGAAAGGAACCCGGACGACAAGCTCACGTCGCTGATCGTCAACGGCGAAGTGGACGGACGGAAGCTGACCGACGATGAAAAGATCGGCACGATCTTCTTCCTGTGGCTCGGCGGGCTGGACACCGTCGCGTCCACGCTCGGCCAGATGTTCCGCCGCCTGGCGCTGGACCATGCGCTTCAGCAACGGCTCCGTGAGAAGCCCGGCCTGATTCCCAAGGCCGTCGAGGAGTTCCTGCGCACCCAGCCGCTGGTCAACAACATGCGCCAGCTCAAGAAGGATCTGACCGTGCAGGGCGTCGCGATGAAGGAAGGCGACTGGTGCATGGGCCTGCCCACGACCGCCAACTTCGATCCCGAAGCATTTCCCAATCCCCGCACGTTCGATCCCGAACGCAAGGCGAACCGCCACTTCACGTTCGCCAGCGGCGCGCACCTGTGCATGGGCGCACACCTCGCCCGGCAGGAATTGCGCATCGCGCTGGAACACTGGCTGCGCCGCGTGCCGATGTTCAGCATCGCCGGGCCGGAGGACATGAAAGTCACGCCCGGCCTGCTGTCGGTCACGAACATGAAGCTCAAGTGGTGAGACAAAGGAAAGGGGTGGCATTCGGATGCCGCCCCTTTTTTCGGACCGTCAGCCGTTCCCGGCTTCCTTGGCCTCCCGCATCGCCTTGTGGATCAAGGCCGTCGCCATGGTGGAAAGGCCCATGTTGAGCGCCTCGTGGTCCAGCGCGGCCTCGAACGCGCCGTCTTCGGCCATGTTGAGATTGGCCTTCATGTAGCGATAGCCCATGCGCGGCCCGTCCGCGAGCCTGTGCGCCGCCGCCAGAGTCGCGGCGCGCAGTTCGGCATCGGGCAGCAGCCGGGTATAGAGGCCCTTGGCGAAAGCCTGCTGGGCCGTCAGCTTCTCACCCAGGAAGAAGATTTCCCGCGCCACGCCCGTGCCGACGATCTTGGTCCAGAACCAGCTCGACCCGAAGTCCCCGCTCGCGCCGATCCGGTCGAATGCGGCAAGGAACGTCGCGCTTTCGCCGGCAAAGCGCACGTCGCACGCGCCCGCGATGCCGATACCCGCGCCCGCGACCGGCCCGTTCACCATGGCGATGGCCGGTTTGGGCATCTCGTGCAGCAGGCGCGCGGTTTCCATGAAGCCGCGCAGGCGCGTGAAGCCCTGCTCCACCCGGCCACCCTTGCCCGGATCGGTCCCGCCCGCCCGGCCGCCGCCGCCCTTGATGTCGCCCCCGGCGCAGAAGCCGCGCCCCGCACCCGTCACGACCACACAGCCGACGGAAGAATCGCGCGCGGCATCGGCCGTCACGTCCACCAGTTCGCTCATGATCCGTTCGCCCAGCGCGTTCAGCCGGTCGGGCCGGTTGAGCGTGATGATGCGGACGCCGCCGTCGTTTTCCACCAGAACCTGCGGTCCTGTATCCTCCGTATCGGCCCTGTCACTCATCGGTCCCGCCTTCCTTTCCGATTGACCTTGAAACCTGAGATAGTTCACTAGGTCATAGAAGAGAAAGCGCAAGAGTCCATATCGCCGGACCATGTGCGAAGAGGAGAGAACGTCCATGGCCGAACGCCCGCTGCCCGCCACCGACAGGGATACGATCGCGTTCTGGACGGGCGGCGAGCGCGGCGAACTGCTGATCGAGCGGTGCCGCCCCTGCGGCTACTACATCCATCCGCCCACGGGCTTTTGCCCCCGCTGCGAAAGCCGCGACACCGCGCCCGAGCCGGTTTCGGGCCGGGGCACGGTCACGACTTTCACGGTCAACCACAAGCAATGGATGCCCGATCTGCCGGTGCCCTATGTGCTGGCGCTCGTCACCATCGCCGAGCAGGACGACGTGCGGCTGGCGACCAACATCGTCGATTGCGCGCCTGAGCACGTCGCCATCGGCATGGAAGTGCAGGTCCGTTTCGAGCGGAATCAGGATCTCTGGGTGCCGCTCTTCGCTCCGGTGAAGGAGGCCGGAGAATGAGAAATTATCCCGAAAAGAACTGCGCCATCACCGGCATCGGCCAGTCGAAAATCAGCCGGGGTGCGGACAAGTCGGCGCTGGGCCTCACGATCGACGCGGCGATGCAGGCCATCGCCGACGCCGGACTCAAGCGCTCGGACATCGACGGGATCGCCACCTGGCCGGGCGACCGGGCGGATGGATCAGGCTTCTCCGATGTCGGCATTCCCGCGCTTCAGGATGCGCTGCGCATCGAAGTGAACTGGTATTCCAACGCCGCCGAGACCGCCGGGCAGTTCGGCGCCCTGTTCAACGCCATCGGCGCGATCAACGCGGGGCTGGCACGCCACGTCATCGTCTTTCGCACGATGTATGAGGCGACCGCGCGCAAGACCGCCTTCGCCAACGCGCTCAACAAGCCGGGCGAGCGGGTGCGTGGCGGATTCGCATGGTTTTCGCCCTATCATACTTATGCCGCCGCGACGCAGCAGGCGCTCTATTTCGCGCGCTACGTTCACGAATCGGGCATCCGGCCGGAGCAGGTTGCGCAAGTGGCGATCAACGGCAGGCGCAATGCCGCGTTGAACCCGGCCGCCGTCTACCGCACGCCGATCACGCTCGACGACTACATGAACGCGCCGGTCATCTCGACGCCGCTGCGGCTGTTCGACTGCGATGTGCCGATCGACGGATCGACCGCGATCATCGTCAGCCATATCGACGCGGCGCGCCACCTGCCCAACCCCGTCACCCGGATCGAAGCGGTCGGCTCCTCGATGCGCTACCGCAACAACTGGGTGCAGCTCGATGCCCTTCCCACGCAGGCGCAGCCGAAAGTGGCCGAGATGATGTGGAACCGCACCGACCTCACGCCCGCCGACGTCGCCGTCGCCGAGCTGTATGACGGGTTCAGCTTCCATACGATCAACTGGCTGGAGAACTTCGGCTTCTGCAAGCGCTATGAAGCGGGCGGCTTCCTCGAAGGCGGCCATCGCATCGCCCTCGACGGAGAACTGCCGATCAACACCAACGGCGGCGCGCTGTCCGCCGGACGGATGCATGCCTATGGCCAGATTCACGAAGCCTGCGTTCAGCTCTGGGGCCGGGGCGAGGCGCGCCAGGTCAAGGGCGATCCGCGCGTGGCCGCGCTTTCGACCGCGGGCGGGCCGCTGGCCGGATGCTTCCTGCTCGTCCGCGAGTAAACAAGCACCTGTCAGAACCATCGTACCCTAATCAGCCACGCCGCGCACGCCCGTCAGGACGACATCGACCATCTCGCGCACGAAATCGTCGACCTTGGCCAGCATCTGCTCCCGCAAGCGGGGCGGCGTCGACAGGATGTGATTGGTGATGCCACCGATCAGCAGATCCATGACAAGACTGGGTCTGGCCGAGGCCGGAAGCTCCTTCCGCGCAATCGCGCGCAATACGATGTCGCGCGCCAACCGCATCGTCTGTTCGCGATATGGCTCCTCGAACAGGCTCACTTCGGGAAAACGCCGCGCATCGGCCCGCAACTGCAACGCGACTTCGCCATAGGTGCCCGCAAACGTATCGAATGCACGTTCGCACAGGGCGATCAGATCTTCGCGGATCGCTCCGGTGTCGATGCCCGCCACCCAGTCCCATCGCGCGCGCAAGGCATCGGCGATCAGCGCTTCACGCGTCGGCCAGCGGCGATAGAGCGCGTCCTTGCTCACTTTCGCGCCTTTGGCCACGGCATCGAGATTGAAGCCGAGCCATCCCACTCTGCCATAGAGATCGAGCGCCGCGTCGAGGATCCGCTGATCCATGCCCGCGTCGCGCGGGCGACCGCGCCTTGGCCGTTCGGCTGCCGGTTTCTCCGGTTTAGCGTGTTGCACAGTCATCCCGAACAATATAACGACGATTCTCGTCGGAAATAACACAAATCTGGACTGAGGGCTTCTATGACAACCATCGGCGCCGAGGAAAGAGCCGCCATCCGCGAGGGGTTCGCGCGGCTCCTGGCGGAAAAATGCAGCGAAACGGATGTACGCCGGATCATGGCCACGCCCAGCGGGCATGACCCCGAACTCTGGAACGCAATCAGCGGCATGGGCATCACGGCGCTCATCGTCGATCCCGATCACGGCGGCATCGGCGCCGGGCCGGTAGAGCTGGAAACGATCATGGAGGAAGCGGGCGCGGCGCTGCTCGCCGGGCCGCTGCTGTCCAGCGCGGTGCTGGCCGCCGGGCTGCTCGGCGAATCGGGCGATGACGCCGCCAAGGCACGCCTGCTGCCGGGCATCGCCTCGGGCCAGACCATCGCGACAGTCGCGCTGACCGGCGATTCCGGCACCTGGACGCCGGAAGGCGTGGCAGTAACCGCCAATGCGCAAGGCGGGCTGGACGGCACCGCCTCGTTCGTCGTCTGCGCCAATGTCGCCCATGTCCTGCTGGTGGTGGCTCGCACCGCGGACGGCGTGGGATGCTTCGAGATCGCGGCCGACGCGCCGGGCGTGGCGATCACGCCGCTCGAAACGTGGGACCGCACGATCCGGCTTTCGCGCATCGTCTTCAGCGGCGCGCAGGCCACCCGGATCGGCGGGATCGACGCCGCGGCGGTGGAACGCGCGCTCGACCTTGGCCGGGTCGCACTGGCCGGCGAGCAGGCGGGCGCCGCGCGCCGCATCTTCGAGATCACGATCGAATACCTCAAGACGCGCGTCCAGTTCGGCCGTCCGATCGGCGGGTTCCAGGCCATGAAGCACATGGCCGCCGACCTCCTGATCGACGTGGAATCGGCCACGTCCGCCGCCCGCGCGGCGGCGCAGGCGCTGGCGAGCGATACGCCCGACAAGGCCGTGCTGGTCAACCTCGCGGCCTTCGCCTGCGCCGATGCGTTCAGCCAGGTGGCGGCAACGGCGATCCAGATGCACGGCGGCATCGCCTTCACCTGGGAGCATCCGGCGCACCTCTATCTGCGGCGCGCCCGCGTGGACGCCCAGCTTTTCGGACAATCGGAACTGTATCGCGAGCGCTATCTCGCGGCGATGGAGAACGCGGCATGAGCGAGACCGTGACGAATCTGCGCGACACCGATCTGCGCGACGAGGTTCGCGCCTGGCTGGCCGACAACTGGGACGCGCAAAGCGAACGGCCCAGGGCAGGCGGATCGCTGTCCGACTGGCACAAGCTGGTGTTCGAGGCCGGATGGGCCGTGCCGAGCTGGCCGGAGCACTACTGGGGTCGCGGCCTCGACAAGGAAGACACCAGCACCGTCATCGCCGAGTTCGCGAAAGTGCGGGCGCCCGGCGCCGGGCAGGACCGCCTGAACATCACCGCCAACAGCATCATGCAGTTCGGCAGCGAGGAACTGAAGCGCCGGATGATCCCGGAATTCCTGTGCGGCGCCACCATGTGCCTGCTCTATTCAGAGCCGGGCGCGGGGTCGGACCTTGCCTCGGTGCGCACGCGCGCCGACCAGAAGGGCGACGTCTATGTCGTCAACGGACAGAAAGTGTGGACTTCGGGCGCGCAGCACGCGCAATACGGCCTGCTGCTGGCACGCACCGACTGGGACGTTCCCAAGCATAGCGGCCTCAGCTTCATCATCCTGCCGATGCGGCAGCCGGGCGTGGAAGTGCGCCCGATCAACCAGATCACCGGCGACAGCCACTTCAACGAAGTGTTCCTCGACAATGCCGAAGCGCCCGTCGCCAACCGCATCGGCGAGGAAGGCGAAGGCTGGAAAGTGATGCAGACCGCGCTTGCCGTCGAACGTCTGCTGATGGGCGAAGGCGGCGGCGAAAAGCGCCAGGGTTCGTTCAAGGACAACTCGGTCAGCCTGATCGACTTCGCGCGCGATGCCGGGAAGCTCGACGATCCGGTCCTGCGGCAGCAAATCGCCCAGGCGATGGCCTGGCGGCAGCTCAATGCGCTCAACCTGGTGCGCGCCCGGCAGGAAATGGCGCAAGGCAGTTCGTCCCCGATCATGTCGCTGGGCAAGCTGGCGATGAGCCGCATCCTGCACGGCGACGCGGCGGTGATGACCAAGCTGCACGGCGCCGCTTCCATGCTGGACGGCGCCTCGGACGAGCGCGCGGCCGACGTCAACTACCGCACCGCCAATGCCTACATGACGTCGATCGGCGGCGGCACCGACCAGATCCAGCGCAACATCATCAGCGAGCGCGTGCTGGGTCTGCCCCGCGAAATGGAGGCCGACCGCAGCATTCCGTTCCGCGAATCGCGCGCGGTCACGGGCTGAAGCGCAAACGAAGGCGTTCCGGCGGAAAAAGCTGCCGGAATGCCGCCAGCGTTGTATCATGGACCGATCATGCGGCGTGTTCCGGGCGCGGAACGCGCCGCGTGGCTTTGAAAACGGCAAGTTACGGGGATCTTGGGAATGGTTGAAAGCGCAGCCCGGCACGGCATTGAATCCGGCGAAAGGCCGCTCGCGGGCATTCGCGTCCTCGATCTGGCGACGGGCCCCGCCGCCGCCATAGCCCGGCACTTCGCCGAACTCGGCGCCGACGTCATCCGTATCGAACCGGCCGAAGGCGCGGCCGACCGGCGCGCGGGCCGAACCGTCGACGGCATCAGCCTCGACTTCGTGGCCGCCAACCTCGGCAAGCGCGCCGCGACGCCCGACCGGCTGGAGGCGCTGGCGGACGGGGCCGATATCCTGATCGCCCCGCGCGGCGAAGTGGATGTGGCCGCCTTGCGCGCACGCAACCGGGCGCTCGTCGCGCTTTCGGTCTCCGATTTCGGCGATACCGGCCGTTTCGCGGGATGGGCCGGTTCGGGGCCGGTGTTCCACGCGCTGTCCGGCGAACTGTCCCGCTCCGGCATTCCCGACCGCGAGCCGCTGCTCCCGCCCGGAGACCTCGCCGACGTCTGCGCGGCGGTGCAGGCCGTTTACGTCTCGCTGGTCGCCTTGTGGCAGGCACTCAAGACCGGCGAGGGCGACCATCTCGATTTCTCGATGCTGGACGGGGCGGCACAGGCGCTCGACCCCGGCTACGGCATCGCGGGCAGCGCAACGGCCGGCGTTCCCGCCAGCCAGCTCCCGCGCGGGCGGCCCGAAGCGCGCTTCATGTATCCGATCCTGCCGTGCAGGGACGGGTTCGTGCGGCTTTGCGTGCTGGCCCCGCGCCAGTGGCAGGGCATGTTCGAGTGGATGGGGCGGCCCGAGGAGTTCGCCGACCCCTCGTTCAACCAGCTTCAGACCCGGTTCGGCTCGACCACGCTGCTGCCCGCGATCGCTCGCCTGTTCGCGGACAAGACGCGCCGCGAGATCGAGGAGGAAGGCCAGCGATTCGGCGTGCCCGCCGCCGCCGTGCTCGACCTCGACGAAGCGCTGTCCACCGATCACATGGCCGCGCGCAAGGCGTTCGTCCCGGTCGAGATCGCACCGGAACTGAAAGCGCCATTTCCCGATGGCGTGGTGGAAGTGGACGGTGTGCGCATGGGCATCGCGGGGCCTGTCCCCGGCCTGCCAGCCACGGATACCGACTGGCTGCCGAAACTGCCATCGGGCGAAGCAGTCCCCTCGCCCGGCCAGACGGGCGACCGCCCCCTGGCGGGCCTGCGCGTGCTGGACTTCGGCGTGATCGTCGTCGGCGCCGAGACCGGACGGCTGCTGGGCGATCAGGGCGCGGACGTGGTGAAAGTGGAAAGCTCCGCCTTCCCCGACGGCGCCCGCCAGAACAACACCGGCGGCCTGCTTTCCCCGGCATTCGCCACCGGCCACCGCAACAAGCGGGGGCTGGGTCTCAACTTGCGCGATCCAAAGGGCAAGGAACTGTTGCTGGACCTCGTGCGGCAAACGGACGTGGTGCTATCGAACTTCAAGGGGGGCACGCTGCAATCGCTCGGCCTGGATTACGATTCGCTCAAGGCGGTCAACCCCGGCGTGATCGTCACGGACAGCTCGGCCTTCGGGCCGACCGGCCCATGGTCGCGCCGCATGGGCTACGGCCCACTGGTGCGCGCCTCGGCCGGGTTGACCATGCAATGGCGCTATCCGGGGGAACCGGAAAGCTTCACGGATGCGATCACGGTCTATCCCGACCATGTCGCGGGGCGGATCAGCGCGATCGGCGTCATTTCGCTGCTGATCCGGCGGCTGCGCACCGGCCGGGGCGGCCAGATCGGCATCAGCCAGGCCGAAGTGATGCTGAGCCAGATGGCCCCGGTCGTCGCGGCCAACGCACTGGAGAAGGCGGGCCACGCGGTTCTGCCCGATTCTGCGCAGTCCGCCGTCTATCATTGCGCGGGCGATGACGAATGGTGCGTGGTGACGATCCGCGACCAGCATGACGAACAGGCCGCGATGCGCGTGACGGAAGGCAGGCCGCTGACCGACTGGATGGCGGCGCGCGGCTCCCTCGATGCCATGGAGGCGCTTCAGGCGGCGGGTGTGCCAGCGGGCGCGATGCTGCGCGTCTCCGAACTGCCGGGCTTCGGTTATTATGCCGAACGCGGCTTTTTCCGCGAAGCGCGCCATCCGCACCGGGAAGAGCCGTTCACGGTGGAGGCCGCGCCGGTCCGGTCCGAGCGCCTGCCCGATCCGCCGGAAAACCCCGCGCCGCTTGCCGGCGAGCATACCGTAACGTTTATCGGCGAACGACTCGGCCTTTCGCGGGACGAAATCGCCGCCCTGCTCGAAGCCGGGGTGCTGGAGCAGTTCACGTTGCCGGAAACGGCCACGGCCTGAACCGTCCGACATTCGGAAATTTCGGCGCCGCGCGAAACGGCGGGCGGGAAATCCCCTGCCCGGCGACTTTTCCGTTGCCCCTCCGGCCCAGCTTATATACCGCGTGTTCCGGCCGCCGGATGAGCTGGGCATACAAGTCAGACATCTTTATCCTGCCCGGATCGGCCAAGGCCGCGCACATTTCTTCCCCGGACGGAATACAACAACAAGAACGCAGTATCGCGGATTTCCTGAACGGCACGCGATACCAGTGAAAGAGGATCAACGATGACACTTGCCCTCAAGCACCCCGGCGCGATCTATGTCGGCGGCGAATGGCTGACCACGGCGGACCGCGAGCCGATCATCAACCCCGCCGACGAGAGCGTGATCGGCGAGGCTCCGGTCGGCAGCGCGGACCAGATCTCCGCCGCCATCGGCGCGGCCCACGATGCGTTTCACAAAACGGACTGGTCGCGCCTGCCGGTCGCGCATCGCCAGGCGCTGCTGACCCGCTTCCTCGACGCGGTCGAAGCCCGCAAGGACGAGATCATCCGCCTGATCGTCGCCGAAGCGGGCGCGACTCAGGCCATGGCCGCCTATCTGCAATACGGCATCCCGATGAAACATGCCCGCCGCTCGGTCGAAGTGGCGAGCCGCCCGGCGATCTCGCCGCTGCCCATCGAGTTGACGCCCAACGCCATGGGAACGACCACGCTGGGCACGGGTGTCGTCAGCCGCGAGCCGATGGGCGTCGTCTCGGCGATCACGCCCTACAATTATCCCTTCTTCCTCAACATCGGCAAGATCGTCCCCGCGCTGGCGGTGGGCTGCACCGTCGTGCTCAAGCCTTCGCCCTATACGCCGTTCGAGGCGCTGATCCTGGGCGAGATCGCCGACGAAGTGGGGCTGCCCAGGGGCGTGCTCAACATCGTCACCGGCGATATCGAGGCCGGCAAGCTGCTGACCACCGATCCGCGCGTCGATCTCGTCCACTTCACCGGATCGGACAAGGTGGGCGAGATGATCCAGGCACAGGCCGCGCCCACGCTCAAGCGCTGCGTGATGGAACTGGGCGGCAAGTCGGCGATGATCGTCCGGGCCGACGCCGATCTGGGCCAGGTCATCCCCGCCGGGATCATGGGCGTTTCGCTGCACTGCGCGCAGGGCTGCGCCCAACTGACCCGCCACGTCGTCCACAATTCGATCCGCAAGCAGTATGTCGAGGGCCTGAAGGCGGGCCTCGCCACGCTCAAGATCGGCAACCCGGCCGATCCGACGGTCAACTACGGCCCGCTGATCCGCGAAGTCGCCCGCACACGCACCGAAAGCTATGTCGACATCGCGCGTTCGCAGGGCGCGACTCTGGTCTGCGGGGGCCGCCGTCCCGAAGGGCTGGACAAGGGCTTCTACTATGAGCCGACCGTGTTCGACGATGTCGACAACGCCTCGCGCCTCGGCCAGGAAGAAGTGTTCGGCCCCATCGGCGCCGTCATCGGCTTCGACACGGACGAGGAAGCCGTCGCCATGGCCAATCACAGCGATTTCGGCCTGTCGGGCGGCATCTATTCGGCGGACGCCGGCCGCGCGTTTGAAATGGCGTTGCAAATCCGCACCGGCGCCGTCGCCATCAACGGCGGCGCGGGCACGATGCAGTCGGACGCGCCGTTCGGCGGCATCAAGCGGTCGGGCTATGGCCGCGAATACGGCGAGGAAGGCTTGAACGAGTTCACGTATCAAAAGACGATCGGCTTCCACGCCGCGTAACGACCCGCGCGACAGGAACATGGGGCGGCCGGGGTTGAGAAGCATCGGCCGCCTCTTCCTTTATCGGGCATTGTCATGTCCCGGCGGCTGGCTCTGGCCCTCGGCGCTATGCAGGCGCAAGATGAGCGACTGGCTGGCCGTGGCCATCAGCACGCCTCCTTCGCTGTAGATCTTCATCGTGCCGTGCGTGATGCCGTTATGGATCGCCTCGATCTCAAGATCGCACAGCAGCCATTCGCTTTCCACGATGGGGCCGAAGCGGATCGTGTTGTCGAGGCTGTTGCCACCCGCATAGCGCCCCAGCGATTGCGACGTCGCCTCGACCACGAAATCGGCCACGACCGCCAGGAACCGCGCCGACGCGGGCACGCCTTCACGCGAACGGACCCAGAGGCGGACCCGGCCCGTATCGCCCCGCCCTGCTATGGGTTCTCCGGTGGGGAAACGGCCCGCGATCAGGCGCTTTTCGATCCGCCCGTCGATGGGACTGTCGTTCCGGCGCCAGTGATGCACTTCGGGGCATTCCATCGGCGGTGGCGCGGGTTCGGGCCTAAGCCACTGGTCGCTCGGCCCGCTGCGCTGGCCCAGCGCCGCGCTGATCGTCAGGATCGCCTTGTCGTGGATATGGGCGACCACTTGCGCCTGTGTCAGCGAATTGCCGACGTTCACTTCCCGCACGTCGAAATCGACCACCGAACCGAGCCGGGCGAACGAGGCATATTGCGCGGTCGCCCAGATCACCGGCCGGTCCAGCGTGCGCTCCATGGCGGCGATGGCCGCGCCCAGACCCACGCCGCCGAACAGGAACAGGCGGTCGGGCGGCCCCGCCGCGATCTCGCGCGCGACGGGGAGATACCAGCGGTGCGAATTGTGCGTGGGAAGGAGATCGAAGAACTCGCGGCTCATGGTCGCGTCCCGCCCAAAGCCCCCGGATTGCCCCCGTGATTGCCACTGTGCATGCCTATCCTCCCCGATCCTGCCTCTACCCCGGTATCCTGTTTTCCGGCGATCTCAAGCCCCCGAGCCCGCCGCCCCTTCTCTCGTTGACAAGTGTCTGTCCCTTCGGCTCTTAGGCCGCGTGGCCCTCAACTCTCTTCTCACCCTGTGCCCCGATGGGCCGGACCGCTTCATTGCCTTGCCGGAAAACGGCGCGGAAGGGCGCGTCTTCGGCGGATTGCTGCTGTTCCACGCCTTGCTCGCGGCGCTGGCGACAGTGGAAGGCGAACGGCCCGCCCATTCGCTGCACGCCAATTTCCAGCACGCCGGCAATCGCGAACGGCCGCTCGTCTACACGGTCGACCGGATGCGGGACGGACGCAGTTATTCGACCCGCTCCGTCCTGGCCGAACAGGACGGCAGGCTGGTGCTCGACGCGCGCGTATCCTGCCAGGTGCCGGCCGACGGCCTGGCCTTCACCGCCAGCCCGATGCCGGACGTGCCGCCGCCCGAAACGCTGCGCAGCGAAGCGGAACTGCGCGAGGAAGCGCTGCGCCGTACCGATGTCGAATGGGTGGGATCGCTGGTCATGGGCGGGATGGGCGTGGAGATGCGGCCCGTCTGCCCGCGCGATTTCGTGAACCCGCGCGTCATGGCGCCGGTCCAGCACTTCTGGGTGCGCCCCGTGCAACCCGTCGAGGGCGACTGGCGCAAACAGCAGGCCGCGCTCGCCTATATGAGCGACATGATGCTGCTTTCCACCACGCTGCTGCCGCACGGCATCTATTGGTCGACGACGGCGATGGACAGCGCCAGCCTCGATCATGTGATCTGGTTTCATGACCAACCGCGGTTCGACGACTGGATGCTATGGTCGCTGGAAGCGCCGTGGACGGGCGGGTCGCGCGGGCTGGCGCTGGGCCGCTTTTACAACCGCGACGGCGCGCTGGTCGCCACCGTGGCGCAGGAAGGGCTGATCCGGCTGCGCGGGACAGACCAAGGAAGGGAGATACTTTGATGTCCGACGATCAACTGGTCCTGCGCGAGGACAGGGACGCCATCGCAACGCTTACGCTCAACCGGCCCGACAAGCGCAATGCCGTCAACCGCGACCTGTTCAAGGCTTTCCGCCGCCATGTCGGCGATCTGGAAAACAGCGAGGATATCGGCCTTGTCGTCATTCGCGGCGCGGGCGATTGCTTTTGCGCCGGGCACGACCTGAGCGAGCCGCCGCACAAGGATGCACTGGGATGGCTGCGCCACGAACTGATGACGCTGGAGCGCCTCACCCGGATGCGCCAGCCCGTCATCGCGCAAGTGCACGGCACCTGCTACACGGGCGGCCTCGAATTCGCGCTCACCGCCGACTTCATCGTCGCCGGGGAAAGCGCGCGCTTCGCCGACACGCACGGCAAATGGGGCCTCGTCCCCGGATGGGGCCTGAGCCAGCGGCTGCCGCGCCGGGTGGGGCAGGCGAAGGCGCTGGAAATGATGCTGACCTGCCGCCCCTATTCGGGCCGCGAGGCCGAAGCGATGGGGCTGGCCAACCTCTGCGTGCCCGATGCAGAGCTGGACGGCGCGGTGCGCGATCTGGCCGCGACGATCCTGGCCAACAGCTGGCATTCCAACGCCGCCAACAAGAAGCTGGTCTACGATACGGATGGCCTGCCGCTGGCGCAGGGCCTCAATCACGAACTGATACGCAACGAAGGCTTTGACCCCAAGGCGAAGGAACGGCGGGCTACCTTCAAGAAGAAGGGGTAAGTCCCCCTGCTTCGTCATTGCGAGCGGAGCGAAGCAATCCAGAGCGTTTACCCACCCCGCTCATGCTGAGCTTGTCGAAGCATGGATTGCTTCGTCGCTTTCGCTCCTCGCAATGACGAAGCTTCATTCGAGAACGCTCAGCGTCCCTTGAAATCCGCCTCGCGCTTTTCCAGCAGCGCGTCGAGACCTTCCATGTGGTCATCGGTCAGGTGCATGAGCGGCTGCGTCGAGGCCGCGAGATCCAGCGCCGCGTCATAGCCGATGGACTGGCCCTGCCGCATCAGCCGCTTGGTGAGCCGCAGCGCGTGCGGCGGCATCGCCGCGATGCGCCGCGCCAGTGCCATGGTCTCGTCCATCAGCGCGTCGCCGGGCACGACTCTGCTGACCAGCCCCCAGTCGGCGGCGGTCGGCGCGTCGATCACGTCACCGGTGAAGAACAGTTCGGACGCCCGGCTCTGGCCGATCACGCGCGGCAGCAGCCACGAGCCACCGTCGCCGGGGATCAGCCCCAGCTTGAGGAACGTCACGCCGAACTTCGCCCGGTCGGATGCGAGGCGGATGTCCGCGAAACAGGCGATATCGCAGCCCAGCCCGATCGCGGGGCCATTGATCGCCGCGATCAGGGGAACGTCGAGGCCGTGCAGCGACCGGGCTATGCGGTGGATGTTGGTGCGATAGTGGTTGCGCAGCTCCACGCCGCTGCCGCCGAAATTGCCACTGCGCGCCCGCATCGCCTTGACGTCGCCGCCCGCCGAGAATGCCCGGCCCGCGCCGGTCAGGACGACGCAGCGCACGCCGATATCGTCGTTGATGCTGTCGCACGCCTCGGCAAATTCCGCACCGTCGCCGTCCGAGCCGAGGGCGTTGAGGCTGTCCGGCCGGTTGAGCGTCATAATGGCGACATGGCCTTCGCGTTCGATCTTCAGCAGCGTCATTTCATTCTCCCCGTTCGGCCAGCAGCCGCGCGATTTCCGGCAGGACCGGCTTCATCGAAGCGGTGCGCGGCACATCGTCGATAAAAAGATAGCGCGCCGGAATCTGATAAGGCGCAAGGCTCTGGCGCAACCAGTCCGACAGGTCGCGCGCATCGGGCGGCTCCGCGCCGTTTCCCGCCATGATCGCGGCGGCGGGCACTTGCCCCAGCCTTTCATCGGGAAGGCCGACGACGACCGCCTCGCGCACGGCGGGATGCCGTTCCAGCGCGCGGGCCACTTCCTCGGGACTGACCTTGAAGCCGCCGCGGATGATGACGCCGTCCGCGCGGCCGGTGACCCAGAGATAACCGTCCGCGTCGATTCGCGCCTTGTCGGTGCTGCGCACCCACCCTTCGGGATCGACCAGTTGCGCGGACCGCAGTTCCAGCACGCCTTCCTCGCCCGGCGGCATTTCCCCGCCCGTCGCAGGATCGACCACCCGGCCTTCGACATTGGCATGCAGGCGGCCAACCGCGCCGTGCTTGCGCGCCCAGTTTTCCCGGAAATCGGGCAAGGTCCAGCGCGCGACGGGGCCGGCGAACTCAGTCGCGCCGTAATTGGTCAGGATGGGAATGTCGTAGCGTTCCAGATAGGCGTCGACGAGCGCGGGATCGGTCGGCGCGGCGCCCGCGGTTATCACTTGCAGCGAGGACAGCGCCGCTTTCGGCACCCCGGCGTCGAACACCATGCGCAAGCCCGCCGCCGTGAGCGAGGCGGCGCGCGGCCGATGGCGCGAAATCGCATCGACCCATGCGGCGACCGAGAACTTCTCAAGAAACACGAGACGGCGGCCCAGGCACAGCGCCGTCATCGCCCCCCATACGCCGCCGATATGGGTCAGCGGCGCGGACGAGACCCGCACGCCCTCGCGCAGTTGCGGCGCGGCATCGAGCGCGCCTTCGGCCTTCAGCGTGACGTTGAAGCTCTCCTCGAAGGCCGCGCGGCGCAGCGGCACGCGCTTGGGCACGCCGGTCGTCCCGCTGGTCAGCATCTCGATCAGGACGCCGGGCGCGGTCCGCCGCACGTCCGGCACGTCGCCCGGCGGGAGCAGCAACGACGCCCCGCCATTCCAATCATCTTCCAGCGCGATCAGCGCGGTGCCGTTCGCCCGCGCCGCCTCGATCACGCCGGACCGTTCGAGGTCCGCCTGTCCGCCGATCACGACCGGCAGCTTCAGCGCGGCGATGTCAGCGGCGATCGTCGCATCGGGATAGAGCGGGTTGAGCGTGACCAGGCATTGCCCGCCGCCGATCACGGCATAGAGCGCGGCAAGCTGCGGCAAGCGGTTGCGCAGCAGCACGCCGACGCGCACATCTGCCCCCGACGCGGCTTCGCCGATCAGGGCACGGACAGCCGCCATGCGCGCGGCCAGCCCGCCCCAGCTTTCCCATCGCCCTTCGAATTCGATCGCGGGCGCCGACGGATCGACCGCCGGGACACCCGCCATCAGGTCTGCCAATGTCGTCATGAAGGCAACGCGGCCTTCCAGTCGCGCCTGATCTTCTTGGCGAGGCTCCACTTATGGACTTCGGTCGGGCCGTCATAGATGCGGAAGGCCCGCACTTCGCGGAAGATCTGCTCGACCACGGTCTTGTCGGTCACGCCCGTGCCGCCCATGACCTGCACGCAGCGGTCGGCCACGCGCATCAGCGCTTCGGAAACCGCGACCTTGGCCATCGAACTTTCGACCGTGCCGAGCGAGCCGGTGTCGAGCACGCCCGCGCACCAGTCGATCATCAGTTCGGCCTGTTTCAGGTCGATCATGTTTTCGGCGAGCATGAAGCCGACGCCTTCGTGCTCGATCAGGGTCTTGCCGAAAGCCATGCGGCGGTTGGCATAGTCCGTGGCGATCTCGTGCGCCCGGATGCAGCACCCCAGCCAGCGCATGCAGTGCGACAGGCGCGCGGGGCTGAGGCGGACCTGCGCGTAGTTGAAGCCCTCGCCCGCCTGCCCCAGCATCTGGTCGGCGGGAATGCGCAGGTTATCGAGCGTAAGCTCCGCATGGCTGCCGGGCATCGAGCTGTCGATCGTGTTGGGAACATGGTCGATGCGAATCGCCGGATCGGGCAGATCGACCAGGAACATGCAGGCACCGCCCTTGGTGTCCGGCTCTTCCGATTTGGCCATGACGATGCCCATCTGCGCGCCGTCGGCGCCTGTGATGAAGCACTTCTTGCCGTTGACGACCCAGTGATTGCCGTCGCGGTAGCAGGTAGTCAGCATCATCGACGGATCGGAACCGGCGCCGTTGAGTTCGGCCGGTTCGGTCATGAAGAAGGCCGAACGCGCGCGCCCTTCGACCAGCGGCTTGAGGAACCGTTCCTTGATCTCGGGGCTGCCGACCTTGCCGAGCAGATACATGTTGCCTTCGTCCGGCGCCATGGTGTTGCAGGCCAGCGGACCCAGCGGAGACAGGCCAGACCTGATGAGCACGACCGCCGTTTCCCGCTGGTTCAGATGGCTGCCGTCGGGCAGGATATGCGGCGTCAGCACGCCCGCTGCCCGTGCGTGGTCGCGCATTTCATAGACCAGTTCGTCGAGCGGGGCGCCATGATGATCGCGGCGCGGATCTTTCTCATAGGGAAACACCACCTCGCGGACGAACGCTTCCACCCGCGCGGCGATCTCGGCGGTCTTTTCCGGTCCCGCGCCATGCGCCTGCCCCTGTTCGCCTGCCATTGCCTTGCTCCTCACTGATAACCTGTGGATGCCACATCCTGCCGATGGCGCGTTTAGCCGCTGGAACCCCGGCGTCAAACCACATCTCGCCGATGGCGATGCGATTGCGCCATGATCGTAATCAACGGCGCGCGACATGTGTGTTTCCGCGCGCCACCGGTTTGTCTAAGTGACCTATGTGATTCGCCGCGACAACGGCGATACGGCATGAACACAAAGGAGGATCTCTTGGCCGAAGCCTATATCATCGACGCCGTCCGCACGCCTCGCGGCATCGGCAAGGTCGGCAAGGGCGCGCTCGCCCACATGCATCCGCAACACCTCGGGGCCACTGTCCTTAAGGCGCTCAAAGAGCGCAACAACCTGAACACCGCCGAAGTGGACGACATCATCTGGTCCGTCAGCACGCAGAAGGGCAAGCAGGGCGGCGATCTGGGCCGCATGGCCGCGCTCGACGCGGGCTATGATGTCAAGGCCAGCGGCATGACGCTGGACCGTTTCTGCGGCGGCGGCATCACGACGGTCAGCCTCGCGGCGGCGCAGATCATGTCGGGGATGGAAGACCTCGTGATCGCGGGCGGGACGGAGATGATGTCGCTCACCGCCACCATCGCGCAGGAAGAAGCGGCGGGCGGCATCGCGCCGCTCGGCATGGGCGCGGGCAACGCCCGGCTCCAGGCCGTCCATCCGCAATCGCATCAGGGCATCTGCGGCGATGCGGTCGCCTCGCTTGAGGGTATCTCGCGCGAAGACCTCGACGCGCTGGGCCTAGAAAGCCAGCGCAAGGCCGCCATCGCCATCGCCGAAGGGCGCTTCGACAAGAGCCTCGTTCCCGTGCTCGACGACAACGGCAACGTCGTGCTCGACAAGGAAGAGTTCCCCCGCCCGCAGACCACCGCCGAAGGGCTGGCCCAGCTCAAACCCAGCTTCGAGGCGCTGGGCAGCATGCCGCTGGACGACAAGGGCACGACGTTCGTCAGCCTCATCAAGCAGAAGTATCCCGATCTGGAAATGCGGCACGTCCACCACGCGGGCAACAGCTCGGGCGTGGTCGATGGCGCCGCCGCCGTGCTGCTGGCCTCGAAGGACTATGCGCAGAAGCACGGCATGAAGCCGCGCGCGCGGATCGTCGCCACGGCCAATATCGGCGACGATCCGACGCTGATGCTGAACGCGCCGGTGCCCGCCGCGAAGAAGGTTCTGGCCAAGGCCGGTCTCACCAAGGACGATATCGACCTGTGGGAAATCAACGAAGCCTTCGCCGTCGTCGCGGAGAAGTTCCAGCGCGACCTCGATCTCGATCGCAGCAAGGTCAACGTCAACGGCGGCTCGATCGCGCTCGGCCATCCGATCGGCGCGACGGGCGCGATCCTGATCGGCACCGTGGTGGACGAACTGGAACGCACCGGCGGCCGCTACGGCCTCGTCACGATGTGCGCGGCGGGCGGCATGGCCCCGGCGATCATCGTCGAGCGCATCGACGATTTCGTGGACTGATCATCTCGAAACGTTCGTCATTGCGAGCGCAGCGAAGCAATCCAGAGTGTTCGCACATGAGGCTCTGGATTGCTTCGTCGCTTCGCTCCTCGCAATGACGATTCGAGGGCTGTGGCCTCTATCCTGTCAGCCGATTCGTTCAGGCAGCGCCGATCGCCCGCGCGACGGCATCGCCGTTGCTGACCGTCGCGATCAGCGGGAAGTGCATGGTGACCTGCATCTGGTGCGTTTCCGCCGTGCCGCCCGCCGTGCAGTCCTCGGCCAGCACCACGCCGTAGCCGTTGCCGACCGCTTCGGTCGCCGCGCCCGGCAGCGCGATGTTGGTCGAGACACCCGCCAGCACGACCGTGTCGATCCGGTTGCGGCGCAGGTCGGCATCGAGCCGCGTGCTCGTGAACGGCGACATGCCGTGGTGCCGCTCCGACACGATATCCGTATCCAGCACCTTGATTTCGGGAGCCACGGCCGCTCCCTCGCTGCCTGCCACCAGCACCATTTCCTTGGCCAGACGCGCCGCAAGCAGGCAGTTGACGTTCCAGCCCGCCATATCCTTCGGCAAAGTGATGAGGCAGTGCGCCACCGGCAGCCCCGCCGCGCGGAACGCCGCCGCCAGCCTGTCGATGCGCGGCAGAATACCGCGCGCCGCCACTTGCCGGGAAAGCGGCGAATCCACGAACGCCGGATTGACGATGCCGTTCTGGCATTCCGATATGATGAGCGCCGCGCGCTTGCCCGGCTCCAGTCCCTTTATCATGCCCGGTTTCCTTACAGGAGGCTTCTGGTCACGCCGCCGTCGACGACGATGAACTGCCCGGTCACATAACTGGCGCGCGCCGAGCAGAGGAACACGACCACAGCCGCCATTTCCTCCGGCTCGCCCAAACGGCCGACCGGAATCTCGTCGCGCCGCTTGGCCTCGCGTGCGTCGAAGTTCTTGCCCTGCGCCTCGATGGTGCGCCGCATGTAGCTGGTATAGCGGTCGGTCGCGAAGCCGCCGGTGCCGATGGTGTTGATCGTGATGCCATGGTGACCGAGTTCGTTGGCGACGCTCTTGTTGAGCGACGTCGCCGCGATCCGCGTGACATTGGCGGTGACGAGCGGCAGTTCCTTGTGCGGCTCCTTCGACGCCATGGAGTTGATGAGGACGATGCGGCCCCACCCCTTCTCCTTCATCGCGGGCGTGACCGCGCGCAGCAGATAGACTTGGCTCATCACCATGTCCTCATAGGCGGCGCGGAAATCCTCGTCCTTCGTCTCTTCCCAGCGGCCATGCGTCGGGCCGTAGACATTGCCGACGACGATATCGGGATGACCCCAGTTCTCCCGAGCGATGTGGATGGCTTCCTCGATGCCGTCCTTCGTCGCCATGTTGGCATAGGCGGGGACGGCCTCGCCGCCGCTGGCGCGGATACCCGCGACCACTTCATCCACCGCTTCGCGCCCACGCGCCGCGACGACCACCCGGCAGCCTTCGCGGGCGAGGTCTTCCGAAACCGCGCGGCCCATGCCCTTGCTGCCGCCACCCGATATCGCGACTTTGCCCTTTATGCCGAAATCCATGGCCTTTCCCCTCTTCGTTCGTCTCAGTTCCAAGCGGGATGCAAGGCCAGTTCGCGGCACAAGTCCTGCGCCTCGATATTCCGGCCCGCGTATCGTTCCGCGCCCGGATCGGTCAGCAGCCACTTCACTACCGCGCCGATGGCAGAGGGCGGCGCGGCGCCGGTCAGTTCCTTGCCGTATTCGCGCACCGCGATGTGGTTGCGCTCGGTGCCGACGAAGCCGGGCTGCACGTTGAAGGCGCGGATGCCGCTGGCGGCATATTCGGCATGGAGCGTGCCGACGAGCTGGTGCCCCGCCCCCTTGCCGACGGCATAGGCGAGGCCCCATCCCCCCTGCCCCGCCGGACCCGGCGGCACGTCATAGGCCGCATTGGACGTCGTGGTGATGACCGTGCCGCCGCCGCGCGCGAGCATGCCGGGCAGCAGCATCCGGGTCAGCACGATGGGCGCGATGCAATGAGCTTCCACGAACTTTTCATAGGCATCGAGCGGCGTGTCCATGAACACGTCCATCAACCCCGGCCCGATGTAGCGGCCGTTGTGCACGATCACGGACAGCCCGGACCATTCCGGCAAGTCGAGAATCCGCTGCGCCGCTGCGCCGACCGAGGCGCGATCGGTCAGGTCCAGCGGCAAGGACAGCGCGCGCCGCCCCCGCGCCTCGATCTCCGCCGCCGTTTCAGCAAGACTGCCGGGCAGCGGGCGCGTGTCGGTCTTGTGGACGGTCAACGAATTATCACGCGATTCGCCCGCCGCGACAGTACGAGCTGACACGATGACATCATACCCGATTTCCGCGAGTGCCAACGATATGGCCTTGCCGATACCCCTGCTGGCGCCCGTAACAAGTGCGATCCTGCCACTTCCGACCATACCTGCTCTCCCGATATGCGCAACGGGCAAGGCATCCCATGGGCCAAGCCGTGAATTTCACTCTCTTCTCATCAGACAAAACTGACTGAATGTCAAATCCGTACCGGGCGCCCGAAGCCGAGGGCGGAAAGCAGCGTATGCACCACGGCCTCGCCGTAATCCTGCTGCCAGCGCGGCGTAAGATCGGCATAGTCGTGCCGCACCGCGCCCGTCCGCTCCAGCAGGGCGAGAAGGACATTGGTCAGCGCCAGCGGGTCGATGCCCCGTGGAATACGCGCGGCGGCCTGCCCCGCCTCGATCTGCCGCCGCAACGCACCGGCAAGTGGAGCCACGGCAAGCTGACGCGCTTTCACGAACTCCAGGCGGCCTTCGTCGGCGGCGAGATTGCGGGCACGCAGCACGGGACGGTGCGTATCCCACACCGCGAAATATCCGGCGGTCAGGGCGGCGGCGGCCTCGCGCGCGGTCGCGGCGCTCCAGGGCGATTCAAGGACGGCCAGCAATTCGGGCGGAGACTGGTCCGCGCGGGCGCAAGCCGCCAGCACGGCATCGTAGACGTCCCTGAAATAGACATAGAACGCGGCGTTCGACAGCCCCGCGCGCGCCGCGATATCCGTCGCCGCCAGTTCCATCAGCGATTTTGCCCGCAGCAGCTCGACAGTCGCGTCGATCAGCCGCGCCTGCGTCTCCTCGCGCTGGGTGCGGCGGCTCCTGCCGCGCCGCGAGCCGCCCGCGCTCATGCCGCGCCGCCCTCGCATCCCAGACCGGCCCTGAGGACATAGGCCGCAGCCGCGATGCGCTCGCGCTCGGCCGCGGGCTTTTTCCCGTCGTGGACATGGATCACCGCGCTGACCAGATCGAGCATCGCGAACAGCGCGCTGGCCAGCGCCACGGGCGACACCGCGCCGTCGAGATCGCCTTTGGCCTGCTGACGCTCGGCCAGATCGGTCATGGCGCGCACGGAAGCATCCATGGCAAGACGGCGCTGCCGCATGAACAGGGGATCGCGCTCTTCGGCCGCGAGATTGCGAACGCGCAGCAGCGTGCGGTGCTCTTCCCACAGTTCGAGGTGATCCATCACCAGCGCCAGCGCGTTCGCCGCGCCGCTTTCGGCGTCCCAGTCCCGCTCAAGGATTTCGAGGATGGCGGGCGTGCTCTGCGACACCGAACCGGCCGCCGCGTGAAGGCATTCGCGCACGCTTCGGAAATAGAGATAGAACGTCGCCGGAGACAGGCCCGCCGCCGAGGCCACGGCCTTGACCGTCACTTCCCGCAGCGGAACTGCCTCCAGCAGCCGGATCATCGCCGCGATCAGCCGCTTGCGGGTCGCCAGGCCCTTCGTCCCCATGACCTGCCCGCTGAGATTGGCGTGACGAACGCTGGCCGGGCGGCTCGTGCCATGCGGCGAGTCGGCCAGGCGCTTCATTTGCTGCGGGGCGTCCATTCCCGTTTCATACGCCCTGAAGCGTACCCCGCAAGCGCCATGCATCCAGTAGGGGTCAGGTCAGCGTGCCGATCACGCCGCCGTCCATGTGGATATCCGCGCCAGTGACGAAGGAAGCCCAGGGGCTGGCAAGCCATCCGATCAGCGAGGCGACTTGCTCCGGCCGCCCGAAACAACCCGCTGGGATCTTCATCATCTCGTTCGCCGCGCGCCGCTCGATCTCCGCCCAGTCGTTGCCCCAGCCTTTTTCCGGGGCGATTTTCATCAGATAGCCGCGTAGCTGGTCGGTCAGCGTGGCGCCGGGGCTGACGGCATTGATGGTCACGCCCGTGCCCCGCAGCCACTTGGACGTGCTGACCGCAAGGCTCATCAGCGCCGCCTTGGCCGCGCCGTAGTCCGGCTGGTTGCCCATCGGCTGGAGCCCGGCGGCACTGGAGACGAGCACGATCCGGCCGTGCCCGCGCGCGCGCATCGCCGGGGCGAGACGCTGGATCAGGCGGACCGAATAGTGGACGTTCATCTCGAACGTGGCGCGCCAGTTGGCGAGCGAGGATTCCTCCCACCCAAGCGACGCGAGCGGCGCGCGGCCACCGGCATTGCAGACGAGGATATCGACCGAGCCCAGCACCGCCAGCGCTTCGTCGGCGAGCCGGTCCACTTCCGCCTCGTCGAGCAGTTCGGCGGACAGCGCGTGCGCCGCGCCGCCGGAAGCCCGGATTTCCCCGACAACGCCCTCCGTCCGCTCCGCGTGCCGGCCGTGGACCCCGACCGCGACGCCTTCGGCGGCCAGGAACCGCGCGGTCGCCGCGCCGATGCCGTTGCTGCCACCGGTGACGAGCGCCGTCCTTCCCGATAACTGAAGGTTCATCAGCATGATCTCCCGCTTTGTGAGGACTTGTCAGGAGCGGTTAGATCAAAGAGTTGACGAATCATCAAGTCCGTGATGCAATGCTTGGCATAAAACGTCGGCCTTGCCACGCGGGCCTGATCGGACCGGGAGATTCCTCATGCACATGAACGACATGATCCTCATCAGCGTCGACGATCACAACGTCGAGCCGCCCGAGGCCTTCATCCGTCACTACCCGGAATCCCACAAGGCCGAAGCGCCGCGTATCGTCAGGAAGGACGGCAAGGACGTCTGGTTCTTCCAGGACCGCATCTTCCCCACCATCGGCACCAACGCCGTGGTCGGCCGCCCCCGCAGCGAATACGGCATGGAACCGGACGAGTTCGACCAGATGCGCAAGGGGGCCTACGATCCGAAGGCGCGCATCGACGACATGAACGTCAACGGCATGCTGGCGGCGATCAATTTCCCCACCTTCCCCAGCTTCGCGGGCAACACGTTCTTCAACTTCCGCGACGCGGCGGGCGTGCGGGCGGTGCGCGCCTATAACGACTGGCATGTCGACGAATGGTGCGCCGCCGGGCCGGGCCGCTTCATTCCCATGATTATCCTGCCGATCTGGGACATGGCCGAGACGCTGGCCGAACTGAAGCGCTGGGCCGCGCGCGGCGTGCATGCCATCGCCTTCCCGGACAATCCGTCGCGCTGCGGCTTCCCCTCGATCCACGATCCCTACTGGGACCCGATGTGGAAAGTGCTCGATGACAACCGGATGGTCGTCAACTGCCACATCGGCACCGGCAGCCGGGCGGAACATGCCTCGGACGATTCGCCCATCGACGCCTGGATCACGACCATGCCGATGTCGATCGCCAATTCGGCGGCCGACTGGCTGCACGCGCCGATGTGGAAGAAATACCCCAACCTCAGGATGGCACTGTCCGAGGGCGGCATCGGCTGGATTCCCTATTTCCTCGAACGCGCCGACTTCACGCACGAGCATCACCACGAATGGACGCACACCGACTTCGGCGGAAAGCAACCGTCGGACGTGTTCAAGGAGCGGATCATCACGTGCTTCATCGATGACCGCGCCGGGCTGGAGATGCTGCACCACATGAACGCCGACATGGTGATGTGGGAGTGCGACTATCCGCACTCGGACACGGTCTGGCCGAACTGCCCGGAATACCTGTGGAAGTCGATGCAGGACATGCCGCGTGAAGCGATCGACAGGATCACGCATCTTAACGCGATGCGCGAATACAGCTTCGACCCCTTCGCAATCCTGGGCCGCGAGAACTGCACGGTCGGCGCGCTGCGCGAACTGGGCAAGGACGTGGATGTCTCGCCCCGCTCGCAGATGGGCCGCAAGACCGATTCAATGGATGCGAGGAAAGTCGTCACTTCGGGCGAGATCATGAAAATGCTCAGCGCCGCCTGACGGCGGCCGATGCGGGAGAGGACGGCAATGACAAGCTGGAATGGCCGCATCGCCTTCGTCACCGGCGCGGGAAGCGGGATCGGACAGCAGATCGCACTGACTCTCGGACAAAGGGGGGCCGCGGTCGCGGCGGCCGACATAGACCTTTCCGCCGCGCAGGCGACTGCCGATGCCCTGCGCCAGCAAGGCGCGAAGGCGGCAAGCGTCACGCTCGATATTTCCGACATCGACGCCTGGGACCGCGCGCTGGCGGACGCGGCTCAGGCGCTGGATGCGCCGGTGGATTGCCTCGTCAATTGCGCCGGGGTCGGCGGCGGCGGCAACGTTGTGGATGAAGATCCGCGCCAGTGGCGCCGGGTGATCGAAGTCAACCTGATCGGCACGTATTATGGCTGCCGCGCGGTGCTGCCGTCCATGCTCGCTTCCGGCCGTCCGGCGAATATCGTCACGATCGCATCCCTTTCCGGCCTGCGCGCCAATCCCGGCATGTCATGCTACACGGCATCGAAGTTCGGCGTGGTCGGGCTGCACGACACGCTGCGGATGGAACTGGAAGGCAGCAACGTCGGCGTCACGGTCGTCTATCCGGGCATGACCAACACCGGCTTCGTCGAGAACTCGAAGCGGCTGCTGGGCGAAGTGGAGTCAGCCAACAAAGTGACCGGCGTGGGCAACATGCTGGCCAGCGGCATGAACCCGGCCAGGCTGGCCGCGCGCGTGGTCGATGGTGTGGAAAACGGTGAATATCACGTCTTCACGCATGGCGAATACAAGGACGCCATCAAGGACGTGTTCGACGAGCGGCTGGCCGCGTTCGGTGGGAATGCCGATCCCGACTATCGCGAGGATATCGCCGGTCTCAACGCCCGTATCGCCCAGACGCAGGAGAGCTGAACCGCCCCGTCATTCGGCCCCCTTCATTCCACCAGCGACTGGAACTCCCCTTCCAGCCAGCTTCGCATGGCGGGATCGAGCGCGCCGCTGAGGCAGTCCAGCGGATAGAGTTGCCGGTAGATGTAGAACCCCGCCGAAACCAGCAGTAGCCGGGCGGCGCGCGATTCCGCTTCCGCGCCGCCGAACCAGCGCGTCAATGGCCCGATCACCCGGTCGCGCAATATGCGGTCGGCAATCTCGCGCGCGGCCGGATCGCCCGTCGCCAGCACCAGCAGCGGCAAGGGATGAACCCCCGATCCGTCCCCGCTGAACATCGCCACCAGATCGCGCCCGAACGTGGCGCGATTGTGCCGGGTCAGCAATTCCACATCGAGCGCCGCGTCGAGCACCGCCTCGAACAGCTTTTCCTTCGATCCGAAATAGCGGCTGACCAGCGCCGGGTTGACACCCGCCGCCGCCGTGATCTCGCGCACGCCGGTGGCCGAATAGCCGTGCGCCGAAAACGCGCGGCTGGCGGCATCGAGAATCGCCGCGCGGGTCCGATCGGACTTGCGTTCCGGCGGGCGACGATCCCGGGCGGGGAGAGGCTGGGTGGACATGGCCATTGACTCATTAATTAAACCGCTGTTTACTTCTGTTCAACCCCATGGGAGAGAACCAATGAGCGACGTGATAACAGCACCTTCCGTCCACCTCCACCTCGGCCACGAGTCGCGCACTGGCGGCAGCGGCGGCACCCACGATCATCTCCATCCGGTCACGCAGACCGTCCAGGCGACGATTCCGCTCGCAGGGCCGGCCGAAGTGGAAGAAGCCGTCCGCCGCGCCGAAGCCGCACGCGAGGGCTGGCGCTGCACCGCGCCCGAAACCCGCCGCGACATCCTGAACCGGCTGGCCGACCTGATGGCCGAGCACCGCACCGAATTCGCGAAGATGGCCGCGCTCGACGGCGGCACGACGCTGATGGTGGGCGAGCGCGGCGTGGACACCGCCATCGCCTGGACCCGCTATTATGCCGGATGGTGCGACAAGCTGACCGGCGAAATGATGAGCACGTTCGATACGCGTGGCGAATTTGCCTATTCCGTCCCCGAACCGATCGGCATCGTCGGCATCATCATCACCTGGAACGGCCCGTTGATCTCGCTGGGCATGAAAGTCTGCGCCGCGCTGGCGGCAGGCAACTGCGTGATCTGCAAGCCCGCCGAAATGACGCCTTTCGCACCCGAACTCTTCGCCCGGCTGTGCAAGGAAGCGGGCGTGCCGGACGGTGTGCTGTCCATCTTCCCCGGCACGGGCGAGGCGGGCGACGCCATCGTGCGCCACAAGAAGATCCGCAAGATCAGCTTCACCGGCGGGCCGATCACCGCGCGCAAGATCCTCGAAGCCTGCGCGCAGGAAATCAAGCCGAGCGTGATGGAACTGGGCGGCAAGTCGGCCAGCATCGTCTTTCCCGACTGCGACGTGCAGGCCGCGGCCGAACGCGCCGTGTTCTGGACCGTGGGCTGCCTTTCGGGCCAGGGCTGCGCCCTGCCCACCCGCCAGCTTGTCCATGCGGACATCTACGACGACTTCGTGGCTCGCCTGCAAACGATCATCGGCCAGTTCAAGGTGGGCGATCCGTTCGAGCCGGGGGTGATGGTCGGCCCCGTCATCAACAAGGCCGCGGTAGACCGCATCATGGGCATGTTCGAGCGCGCGAAGGCGGACAACGCAGGCAAGTTCCTGCTCGGCGGCAACCGCTGCGGCGGCGCGCTTGCGAACGGCAACTTCATTGAGCCGACGCTGATCGTCGATGCCGATCCCGATCATGAAATCTCTCAGGTCGAAATCTTCGGCCCCGCCGTCGTGGTCATGAAGTTCCATGACGAGGACGAGGCCGTCGCCATCGCCAACAACAGCGAATACGGCCTGGCCGCCTATATCCAGTCGAACGACATCCAGCGCGTGCACCGCCTGGCCGAGCGGCTGGAAGCGGGCGGCGTCTATGTGAACGGCGGCTTCCAGATCCATCCGCACACGCCGTTCGGCGGGATCGGCATTTCCGGGTTCGGCAAGGAAGGCGGCAAGGCGGGAATCGACGAATTCCTGCATTACAAGACCGTGACCGTGGGCACCGGCGCGCCGATCTTCGGCTGAGGGAGGACAGGATATGGCAGATTTCACTAACGACAGCTTCCGCCTCGACGGCAAGGTGGCGATCGTCACCGGCGCGGGCGGGCGCGGCAATTCGATCGGGCGCGCCTATGCCATCGCTCTGGCCAACGCGGGCGCGAGCGTGGTCGTGGCCGATCTCAACGGCGACGGCGCGCAGAGCGTCGCGGACGAGATCGCGGCGGCGGGCGGCAAGGCCGTAGCGGTTCAGGCCGACATCACGGATACCGCTTCGGTGCAGGCCATGGCGGCCCGCGCGAAAGAGAGCTTCGGTGGCATCGACATTCTGGTGAACAACGCGGCGCTGATGGTGGAAATCACCGACAAGCCGCTGGTCCAGACAGACCGCGCCCGCTTCGACAAGGGCATGGCGGTGAACGTCTGGGGCGCGATCAACTGCTCGCAGGTCGTCGCGCCGTTCATGGCCGAGCGCGGCGGCGGCGCCATCGTCAACCAGGTGTCGGCGGGTGCCTTCCCGGCCCAGAGCTTCTACGGCGTCAGCAAGATCGCGCTGCTGGGCGTGACAACCGCGCTGGCCACCGAACTGGGCGCGCAGGGCATCCGCGTCAACGCCATCGGGCCAGGCCTCACCAAGACGGACGCGGGGCTTTCCCTCACGCCCGACGACAGTCCGCTGGTGCAGATGGCTTCGGCCCGCACGCCGATTCAGGCGCGCGACACGCCGGACGCACTGTGTGGCGCGCTGCTGCTGCTGGTGTCGGACGCCGGTCGCTGGATGACGGGGCAGACGCTCAACGTCGACGGCGGCTGGGTCATGCGGAACTAGGCAGCACAGGCAAATTTGATCCGGTATCTGGCAGTGGCGAGCTGGTGGCCAAACGTCTGCCCCATGCGATTGCGCTGCTTGTAGAGCGCCCGGTCATGCTCGATCTTCATGTGGCGGTTTGATTGGCAGCGTCATGGCAACGCCACGCCAAACCATGTATCCCGCCCCTATGAAATCGGAACTCTTCTCGATCCTCTGCGAGTTCAAAGGTGGAACGTATAGCTCGCAGGTTCGGGCGATCAGTGCGCCGCAGGCCATGATCGCTTGGGCAGATCTATTGAGGCAAGAGCATCCCATCAAAATGGCGTCGGATCCTATTGCACATGCCGCGACCGAAGCTGCAGGCGACCTTGTCCCACTTGCCGGACTTACGGGCATATGGTGTTGGACCACCACCGTCGGCGGCGATCTCGTCATTGCCCACATCGTCCAATCAGCACAGCCATAGGACAAGTACAGCGGTTCCTCTCGCCGCCGGATTTTATCGACACCGTCCGGGCAACGCCGTCAGCGCCCCTCGAACTTCGGGGAGCGTTTTTCGAGGAACGCGGCCACGCCTTCGCGATGGTCCGCCGTGCGCCCAGCGATGCGCTGGTTGCGGCGCTCCATGCCCAGCGTCTGCGCCAGCGACATTTCCATGGCGTCGGCAATGCCCTGCCGCATCATGCTGTAGGTCACGGTGGGGCCGGCAGCCAGCTTGCGGGCCAGCGCATAGGCCGTGTCCATCAGCGCCTCGTCGTCCACCACTTGCCAGATCATGCCCCATTCCGCCGCCGTTTCCGCCGGGATGCGCTCGCCCAGCATCATCATTGCCG
>Ga0265293_10002174_pt1 | contig 40483 bp, 36 predicted proteins | sample Munlanlewell138R_FD_192505 | JGI IMG/M metagenome (GOLD analysis project Ga0265293, IMG submission 192505) | Leachate microbial communities from a municipal landfill in Southern Ontario, Canada - Leachate well 138R | ecosystem: Engineered > Solid waste > Landfill > Unclassified | place: Canada...
TTGAAGGTATCCCGCTCGTTGTCCTTTCTCTTCGTTTCGCATGATCTGGGCGTCGTGCGGCATTTTTGCACGACGACCAACGTCATGTACCTGGGCCGCATCGTCGAAACGGGGCCGACCCGATCCGTGCTCGATGCGCCCAGGCATCCTTACACCCGCTTGCTGCGAGACAGCTCGCCCATTCCGGATCCCAAGCGGCGCATCGATTTGACGGCCGAATCCCAAGAGCTTCCTTCCGCGGCCGATCCGCCGCCGGGCTGCGCCTTTCACCCGCGCTGTCCCCGCGCCCAGGCCAGGTGCCGTACCGACATTCCGGTTTTACAGCCCGCCGCCGGGCCGGGGCCGCGCGCGGTCGCCTGCCATTTTCCCCTTTAGTCCCATGTGCGTGAACCCCTGCAAGGCGCTTGGCGCCATCCATCCGATACGGAGAGTTTCGTGAGTAAAGCCAGTTTCATCTATTTAAGCCAGGAAGATGCCATCAAGTACGGGGCGGCGGACGTCGCGGCCACGAATCGCGATGTGGAGCGCACCGTCGTTCTCACTTACCAAGGCAAGGCCATCGAGGCGCCCACGGCGACGTTGTTCTGGGACGTGGATCCCGACGCGTTGAGAAAGCCTTTCGTCGGCTATCCGAGCAAAAAGCGGGCGAACATTCACGCGGGCTTCCTGGACGACGACGGCGTAAAAAAGGTGGCGATCAAGAACATTCCCAGCAATCCGGACAATCCGAAGAACGGCTACGGCCCGCGCGCGTCCGGCCTGGTCACCATACTCGATTCGGAAAGCGGCTATCCGCTCGCCTTGATGGACGCCATGGTCATCAGCTGCATGCGCACCGGCTGCCTCGGGGCGCTGGGCGTGAAATACCTGCGCTCTTTCAAGGCGAGCACGGCGGCGTTCATCGGTGTGGGCCCGATCAACCAGGCCGCCATCCAGGCGACCGCGGACGTCATGCCGGAATTGAAGAAAGTGTATGTGTTCGATTTCGATGCGTCGCGGGCCCGGAAGTTCGCCGACAAGTTCTCGGCCCAGCTGGGCATCGAGATCGAAGTGGCCGCCAGCGCGAAAGATGCCGTCGTCGACGCCGACATCGTCGTTCCGGCCACCAGCGTCCAGAACAAGGACGCCGCCTACATCGAGTACGCGTGGTTGAAGAAAGGCGCCTTGTTCGTCGACCTGTCGCTCTGGGACGCCAAGTACGAGGTCTTCGAGAAGGCGGACGCCTTGTTTACGAACTCCGATCTGGTGATGGAGCGCAAAACCATGACGCCCGCTTGCCTCGTGACCGAGGGGATCGTTGCCGAAGACCGTCTGGTGGACATCGGCGGGGTGATCCTGGGCGAGACCGAAGGCCGGCGCGGCGATGACGACATCATCGTTTATTTTGCCCGAGGAATGGCCTTGTACGACGTGATGTCCGGATACCGTGTCTACGAAAACGCCAAGAAGATGCAAGGCGCCCCGCAATTGAATCTTTGGGAGCGCGAGTTCTGGCTATAGGTTTTTCCGCCATCCGCGTGGCGAACCCATGCTTTCCTATAACCTTTTTTCATGGAATAGGCGTTTATTGGAATTTGACAGCATACTTTAACGCTCAGTAGGATCGTTCATTATTCCTTGAAGAAAATCTCCGGAGACGTCAATGAAAATCAAATCCTTCGTGTCGGCCATGCTGCTTGGCGCCGGCGCGCTCACCGCGCCGGCCCTGACGGCGGCAACTTTGCAGGTTGGTATCGGCACCTCCGATATTTCGAATCTGGACGTGCATCGCGCGACCGGCTTCGATTCCATGTTGCTCAACCATGTGTTCAACGGCCTGGTCCGCTTTCCGCCGGGCATTGCGGATCCGAGCAAGCTCGAGCCGGATCTGGCCGAGAAATGGGAGGAGTCGAACGATCATCTCGTCTGGACGTTTCATTTGCGCAAGGGCGTGCAGTTCCATCACGGCTACGGCGAGCTGCATGCCGACGACGTGGTGTATTCCCTGACGCGTGCCGCCGACGTCAAGCGCTCGTCCCAGGCCGCCACCTTCGAGCCTATCGAAAAACTCGAAGCGGTCGATCCTTACACGGTGCGAATTACCTTGAAACGCCCCGTGCCGGGCTTCCTGGGCATGGTGGCCAATTACCGCGGCGGGAACATCACCAGCAAGAAGGCAGGTGAGGAGCTGAACGACAACTTTGGAACCCGGCCGATCGGGACCGGCCCGTTCCAGGTCGAAGAACACGTGCCGCAGCAGCACGTCAAGCTGAAGGCGCACGCCGACTATTTTCGCGGCCAGCCAAAAATCGACGAGGTATTCTGGCGGTTCGTCGTTTCCGACAGCAGCCGCGATCTCGCTTTCAAGGCGGGCCAGCTCGATCTGATCTATGGCCGTCGGGAGCAGCGCTGGGTCGAGGGCGTGCGCGAACGCAAGGACATGGTCCTGGATATTTTCGGGCCCGGTGAGTTCCGCACGCTGCATTTGAACCGGACCGTCAAGCCCTTGGACGATCCACGGGTGCGCCAGGCGGTCGCCCATGCGGTGAACGTGGATGAGATCGTTCAGTTCGTCGGAAAAGACATTGCGGAAAAGGGCTGCTCCGTCGTGCCGCCCGGCTACCTGGGCGAAGATTGCTCGTTCGACTACAACTACGATCTCGAGAAGGCCAAACAGCTTCTGGCGGAGGCGGGGCATCCGAACGGCATCACCCTGCCGGTCGTCGTGTCGAACATTTCGTCGCAATTGCCGATCATGGAAGTCATCCAGAACCAGTTGGGCAAGGCGGGCATTACTTTGGACATGAAAGTCGTCGACCACCCGACCTATCACGAGCAGATCCGCAAGAACGCCAGCGCGATGGTTTTCTACGGCGCGGCGCGCTATCCGGTCGCCGACACGTATTTGACCGAGTTCTACGACTCGGCCGCCACGGTCGGCACGCCCACGGCGATCACCAACTTTTCGCATTGCTCGGTGGGAGACGAGGCGATCCGCGCCGCGCGCGTCGAGGCCGATCCAGACAAGCGGCTGGAGTACTGGAAGCAGGCGCAGACCCTGATCAACCAGGACGTCTGCGGCGTGCCTTTATTCGAGCTGCGCCAAGTCTGGGCGCGAAGCACCAAGCTCGACTACGGTTACGAGTTCCACGGCGACATCAATATCGCGCCGCCTTTGACCGAGCGTACGGCGTTGACGAAGTAGGCCGGGTGCCGGGCGCATCCGCTGCCTTGTCTCAGGATGCGGCTTATTCAGGCCGGACGGCGGCATGGGGATGCCGCCGCTGCATGCGCAGTCAGCGGGAGTACTTATTGGTGGCGCCGAGGAGCGGTGCCCGAACCCAAGACCGGATTCCGCTGTTCAAAGCCGCGCCGCTTTCCATATTCCACGCCGGGGTATTTGCGCGCTTCGAAGGAGCGTTGCCGCTGGGCCCGGCTTTCGCGTGAATGGGGCCTCGGGCGCTGCGCCTCGCCGCGGTGCCGCCGCTGCGCTTGGCGGTGTCCGGCCTGCGCTCGCCAGTCGGGGTGCTTGGAATAGCGATAGTGGCCGAGGCGCGCGTGGCTTCGGTCGTAATGGCCGTATTGATAAGCGCCGTATCCGCCGTACGACCTGTAGCTAGGGGAATCATACGCGCAGGCCGAGAGAGTGAAAGCCAAGCTCATCACGAGGGCGCCGCGAATCCATTTCGAGCGGACGGACTGGCCTGCTCGAGCCGGTCTATGGAAGAAGGCAAAGGCCATGGTCGTCTCCCGGTCTGCCCATGCAGACGATCTGATCACATACCCGCATCCTAATCCCGAATCCGCCCGTACCGGCAAGGCTGGAAACCGCAAGAAACATGTTGCGTGAAAAGCGGCGTGGAATGAAACCGGGCGAAATAATATTGCAAGCGGATTAAATAAGAAATCTCAAGGCTTGCCGGCATAGGCATGCCGGAGTCACCGGCCTATGTCCGTTCGCGGCCTGACCGCTCGTCACACAGGATTGTCGATTCGTCATTTTGATCTTGTGCGTCGGTGGACGGCGTTCTTAATCTGGGCTCATCGTCACGTCGGAGGGGCGCGATCATGTTCATGGAAGTACGCTCGACGCCGGGCCGAAAAGGCCACTGGCTTTCCCGGCTGGCGCTGCTTCTGCCGGCCGCAATGCCGGCATTCTATTTGTTTGGGCCACCGGTTCACGCCCAGTCGGGGCCGCTGGTCCACGACTATCGCGGCGCGGACGGCGGCTGCTGTTCCGGAGGCATCCACCCGGACAACGGCCATGACGGTCAGTGGGGACAGCGCGACGTCATTCAGGCCGAGGGCAGCCTGGACATCGACGCGCGGACGCCCGGCCAGGCCGGCATACTCGTCGACGCAAGCGGCGGCAACGGCGGCAACGGCAAGGACTCGTCCATCAATCATTGGGGCGGCAACGGAGGGGGTGGACGGAACATCGACTACTCCGTCTCCGATAGCTCCATCACGTCTGCGGGGCGTGGCATCGATATTTATTCCAGAGGCGGCAGCGGCGGCGTATATGCGAATGCCAATGGACCGTACGGCGGTTACGGGCTGGGGGGTGATGGGCATCTGGCGCGCATTACGGTGAACGACACCCATGTTGCCGGCTTCGGTTTCGGCATCGCGGCCCAGTCAGGGGGAGGCGGTGGCAGTGACAGCGCCCTGGTCAATGGCTTTGGCGCCGAGCGGGACGCCGGCCATGGAGGTAGCGCCGGCCAGGCGGCGGTGAATCTGCGGGGTGCGACCTCGATAGCGGTTTCAGGGCCAGGACCTGATGACGTCAGCGCCGGCGTGGGCTTGATATCAGCGGGCGGCAGCGGCGGTACCGCTCAACACACGGGAGACTTCGGTGGCCACAGCAATGCGGGCCATGGCGGCGGCGCGTCCGCCGTCACGTTCGCATCCTCCGCCGAGTCCTCCGTAGACAGTCGGGGCAACGGCGTGCATGGCGTGATCGCCCGCTCGCTGGGGGGGAATGCTTCGACCGGCAATTATGCCGATACGAGAGCCGGGGACGGCGGCAGCGCGGGCTCGATTACCGTCGACAGTGGAGGAAGAATTACCACGCTAGGCGACCGCGCCATTGGAATTTTCGCTCTCAGCCAGGGTGGGCAAGGAGGCAATGGCGGACAGGGTTCCTGGGCCTCCGGGCACCCGGGGGGAGCGGGAGGAACGCCTGGAGCGATTACCATCGTCAATACCGGCGCGATCACGACGGGCTCCGATGGCACGGTCGGCGCCAAAGGCATCGTCGCGAGCGCCGTGGGCGGAGAAGGCGGCCAGGGAGGAGATGGCGGAACGTTCGGGCACGGCGGGGACGGCGGGCCGGGGGGGCTTGCTCCGTACGCGATCACCATCACCAACGGCGGCAGCGTCAGCACGTCGGGCAACGATGCCGCCGCCGTCGTCGTGAACAGCGCGGGGGGCGGGGGCGGCCTGGCCCTTCCCAGCAACGGCATCATCGCCGTGGGCGGCGGGCATGGCGGCGCCGGCGGACAAGGCGGCACGGCCAACATGACCCATACCGGCAGCATCGATACCTCGGGTGACAATAGCGCCGGGGTTTTGCTGCAAAGCATAGGCGGTGGCGGCGGCGTTGGGGGAGACGCGAACGCCACCGGCGTGATCGCGTCCATCGCCATCGGCGGCAACGGCGGCGCGGCGGGAGACGGTGGGCAAGTGCAGTTTTCCTCGCAGGGCAAGATCGTCACCCGTGCCGGCAACGCTTCGGCTGTCGTGCTGCAGAGTATCGGCGGTGGCGGCGGCAGCGCCGGTTCGGCCAACGCGGTCGGTGTCGGCGTGGGCTTGAACGTGACCATGGCCAACGGCGGCCGGGGCGGCAGCGGCGGATCGGGCGGCGCGGTGTCGTTCTTGCATGAAAGCCAAGGCTCGATAACGACGCTCGGCGCGCATGGCAACGGGGTGCTGGCGCAAAGCATAGGAGGCGGCGGCGGTCAGGGCGGCATGGCTCATTCCCGCGGCATAACGATTGCGCCGCCGACCGGAGACAACCCGAGCGGGGCCTTGTCGCTTGCCATCGCCAACGGCGGCGCTGGACAAGGGGCGGGCAGCGGCGGCACGGTCATGCTTGCCAACCAGGGCGGCATCGTCAATACGCAGGGCGGGCAAAGCGGCGGCATGGTGGCGCAGAGCATCGGGGGCGGCGGCGGCCAGGGCGGCGGGGTTCTGGCGCCGGTCAAGATGCCGGTCGTCGGCAACGCCTCGATCAACCTGCAGCTCAGCGTGCGCCACGGCGGCCAGGGGGGCCGGGGCGGCAACGGCGGGCGCGTGACGGTGAGCAACACCGGTGAGGGCGTCATCTCGACCTCGGGAACGGGGTCGGCGGGCATCGTGGCGCAGAGTGTGGGCGCGGGAGGCGGAAACGGCGGCATCGTCCAGCAGCATGACGCCGGCTCTTTCAACGACATCCTCGGTTCGCCCATGCAACTGCCCGGCCTGCTCGACACGGCGATAGGCTGGTTGGAGAAAGGCCCCGAGCTGAAGTTAGGCAAGGCCGTCGATTTGTCCGTCCAAATGACGACGGGCGGCAGCGGCGGAGCCGGCGGCGCGGCGAGTCCCTTCGATGTGCGCAATGACGGCCGTGTCGAGACGGCGGGCGATCATGCGCCGGGCATTATCGCGCAGAGCATCGGCGGTGGCGGCGGCAATGCCGGGTTGATCGACGCCACCGGCGCTTCCAGCCTGCTTTCCAGCATCGATGCGCTGATAAAGGCGTCGGAGTCGGCAGGGCAGAATGCGTTTTCCCTGACGCTGCCGAAAACCAACATCGTCCATCAGACCGGAGGCAGCGGCGGCGCGGCCGGCGCCGGGGGCGGCACGGCGGCGGATCCAAGCGTGGTCCGGAATGCCGGAACGATCACGACGCATGGCGATGGTTCGCCCGGCATCGTGGCGCAGAGCGTGGGCGGCGGCGGGGGAAACAGCGCGGCCAGCGGCCAAAGCCTGGTAGACGCGGTAGCGCGGGCCGCCGGTGGACAAAGCGCCGAAATCATCGAGAAGATCACCGGCATCATCGAGATTATCGGCAGCAAAGGCGGCACAGCCCTGGGGTCCGTCATCGATGTGCGGCACGGCGGAACCGACGGCGCGGGCGGAGCGGGGGGCGTCGTCAAAGTCGATGCCGGCGCATCGTCCGGCAGGATAGCCACGGGCGGGCGGCACGCGCCCGGTATCCTTGCCCAGAGCGTGGGCGGGGGCGGGGGCATTTCTTCCATCGATCAGCCCATGTTTTTCTGGAGCGATACCAAGGCGAGCCTCGCGCTGGGCGCGAAGGCCGCTCATGCGGCGGGATACGTGTCGAGTGCCGGCGGAGCGGTCGGGATCGACCTGGGCGGAGCCGTCGCGACGGGCGGGAGCGGCTCGGCCGGCGTCATGGCGCAAAGCGTGGGCGGCGGAGGCGGCACGGCCCTCGTCTCGTCCGACGCGTCTCTGGCCGGCGTCGACGTGGCGCTTGGCGCCGGCGGCAACGGCGGCTTCGCCATTCCAAACGTGGATGGCGACGGGGGCGGCGTCACGGTCACGAGCGCGAGCGGCATCATCACCACCGAAGGAGCGCTGTCTTTCGGCATCCTGGCGCAAAGCGTGGGCGGCGGCGGGGGCTACGTGGCGATCGACAACGCCGCCGCGCCGGCAGCGGCTCCCGTCGATATCGCCTTCGGTTCTACCGGTGGGATGAGCGCCGGCGGCGGGGCCGTGACGGTGGCGCAGAACGCCGGAACCATCTTGACGTCGGGCAGTCATGCGCATGGGATGGTCGGGCAAAGCGTGGGCTCGGGCGGCGGCATGGCCATGTTGGGCGCGCAGTCCGCCCAGGTCGTGTTGAAACCGGCGGGGGGCGCCGTGGGCGGCGGCCACGGCGGCACGGTGAGCCTGTCCGTGTCGGGGATCGTGTCGACGTCGGGGGACGGCGCCGTCGGCATGCTGGCGCAAAGCGTAGGCGGCGGAGGCGGGATGACGGGCGACCAGTCATCCGCGCGGTACGCGACGGACATCATCCAGAACGCCGGGCTGACGGGCGGTGCCGGCGATGGCGGCAGCGTCAACGTGGGCGTTAACGCGGGAGGGAGCGTTCAGACTGCCGGTTCCAACGCCGCCGCCATCCTGGCGATGAGCATCGGCGGCGGCGGGGTGTTCAAGGACGGGACGCTGTATCAATACAATGCGCCGCCTAATCAGCAGGCGCGTGGCGGGCCGATCAGCGTCACCATCGGGCAGGGCGCCCGGGTCGTCGCCAAAGGTGAAAACGCGCCGGCGCTGGTCGTGCTGAGCAGCGGCGCCACGGGCAGCGGAGCGATTTCGATCGGCTTGGCCCCAGGTTCGCTGCTGGCCGCCAGCGCGACATCGGGAACCGCCATTCTGGCGGTATCGAACTCGGCGCCCTCCACGATCACCAACGCGGGCTTGATTCAGGCAAGAACGGCGATCGACGTTTCCGGTGCGGCAACCGTGAACAATAGCGGAACCGTGGCGGGCGATGTGTTGATGGGAAGCGGCAGCGTTTTCCACAACCAGCCCGGGGCCAGCCTGTACAGCGGTGCGCGGTTCGAAGGCGTGCTCAACAATGCCGGCGTGTTCAATCCCGGCGGCCCGGACGTATTCCAGAAAACGGTCGTCACGGGTGCGTGGAACAATACGGGAACGTACAGACCGGACCTCGATTTTTCCACGCATGACAGCGACTTCGTGTCTGTTTCGGGCCCGTCGACGTTTTCGGGCACGGTCACGCCCGTGCTTCATAACCCGGTTAAAGGTGTCTGGCTGGGGATAGCGCATTTCGGCATCCCGCAGACCACCGCGCCGGTCGTTTCCAGCGATACGCCGCTGTTCACGTATGCCTTGAAGAACAACGGAGGCGAAGGCTGGAGCGATCCATTGATTTCGGTCGACGCCGACTTCATGTCTTCGACGCTTTCTCTCAACGCGGACCGGGCGGGCATTGCCCGCTCGCTGCAGGGGCTGTGGGAGCGGGGCGACAAGAACAGCGCCGCCCTGTTCGACAAGTTCACCGGCATTCAGACCGAGGGCCAGTATCGGGACGCGCTGAACGGCATCGCCCACGACGGTCAGTTCGCGCGCGCCGCCAATCAGGCGCATGCGTCCTACGCCTCGATGAACCGCATGATGAGCTGTCCGGCATTCATGGGGGAAGGTACCCTGCTGCGCGAGGGCGACTGCGCATGGGCGCGCATGGAAGCCGGATGGGTGCGGCGCGACACGACCTCGGACGACGAAGGTTATCGCATCCGCCAGCAGACCTTCACAGCCGGCGCCCAGCGCCGGCTGTCCGGCAATTGGCTGTTTGGCGGGTCGGTGAGCTATGCCCACGGCAGAACCACGTCGTCGTCCCGGTTGTCGGGCGACAGCGACACGTTTTCGGGCGGCCTTGCGCTCAAGTACAACCGCGCGCCCTGGCAGCTTGTCGTCGCGGTTCATGGAGGCGTCGAAACAAGCAGAATGTCGCGCGGCACGCTCGACGGCGTCGCGCAAAGCAAGCCTCGGACTTCGTTTCTGGCGGGCAGGCTGCGGATGGCCTACGAGTTCAGCCGGCCGTCCTGGTACCTGCGCCCCTATGCCGACTTCGACGTGCACCATATCCGCCTGCATGGCTATCAGGAACGAGGTCCGGGCATGTACAACTTGCGGGTACGAGGCAATACGACAGACTCGTTCATGTTTTCGCCCATGCTTGAGGCAGGCGGGCGCAAGGACCTTGACGATGGTTCGACATTGCGCGCCTACGTCGCGGGCGGCATGAGTTTCCTGGGTGGCGCGGACGTGGTGACGACCATGCAGCTCAGCAGCCTGGGTGCGCCGACGTTTTCATTGCGCGCCGGCATGCCCAGGACCTATGCCAACCTGTTGGCGGGCCTGGAGTACGTCACGCCCAAGGGCATGGAGCTGAAGGCGGAGTACTCGTTGCGCGCCAACAGCCGCTATCGCGACCAGTCAGTGGCTTTGCGCGGGGCCTATCGTTTCTAATGCCGCGCTGCTTGCGTTGCCGCTCGTTTTCCTGGGCCAGATGCCCATTCGTTCGCGCAGGCCTTGCCGGTAAGCGCGCGACACGGGCCATGCGTTGGACAGCGAACGCATGTTCAGCAGCCACTTGCCCATGTTCCTACGATCGACGTCCACGACATGCAGCGCGTTCACGATGGCCGTCCTGTGCACCTGAAAAAAATACTGGTCGGGCAGCAAGGTCGACCACAATCCGAGCGCGCGCGAATCCAGCACCATCGATCCGTCCTGCAGCCATATTTCGCTGTAGTTTCCCGCGGAGCGCACGCCGACGATGGCCGCCGGCGCGACGCCCCGGATGGCGCCGCGCATGCTCAGATAGACCAAAGGGGCGGAGTGCCCGTATGCCGCCATCGTGTTCAGGTGGCGATGGCCCGCGTACCTGGCCTGCCCGATGAGGTTGGCGCATTGATACAGGGCCCCGACCTCGGCGCGCGACCATGTCTTGTATTTGGCGGTGGTGTCGAAGCCGATGATGCCGTATAGCTTCTTGTCGTGGAACACCGGCGCGCTCAGCACGCTTTTGTTGCCCTGGCGCAGGAATTCCACCTGGACGACCCGCGCGGCGCGCGGCATGGCTCTTACGTCGTGCACCGCCACCGCATGCCCTTTCGCCAGATGACGATGCAGCCAGGCTATCATCGTCGTGGGAATGTCCTGAAGCTCGGCCACGAACGGCTTGGTCCGGCTCCTGCACCATTCATGGGTATTGGAAAAACGCAGCATGTCCGGACGGTACTCGATCATCCATGCCCGGTCGGCATTGGCGGCTTTGCCCATGAAGGCAAGCTGTTCGGATATGGCCTCGTCCATGGGATGCTTGAGCAAGGCCATGGCGCAGCGGTACGACCAGTCCGATGACAGGCCGGACTCCAAATCAGCCGCGCCGTATGTCTTGTATTGGCCGGTATTTTTCACTTGTCGTTATTCCTGCGGCGGGATTCTGCGGCGATTATTACTCCGGTATCGGCTGCTGGCAAGCGCTTGCCGTGTCCGGTCAAAGGGGAACGTAGGAGCCGTCCCGGTCGCGCCGTGGCTTGAATGCTTCGTCCAGCCGGATTTCCCTGGGAACGGCCACGCGTCTCATTGTTCACATGTCCCTTTGCATGTGGGATCGCAATATATCGAGGGTGCCTGATCAATGTGGCGGGGTATTACGCACAGTCCGGAAACGAATCAAGCCCCTTTAAGGGGCTTGATTCATGACGACGAACTGGTGCCGGTTAAAGGAGTTGAACCCTCGACCTTCGCATTACAAGTGCGCTGCTCTACCAACTGAGCTAAACCGGCAAGCGCCTTATTCTACTCGAAAAAAACCGCGTTGCGTTTATTCGCCGGGATCTCGTGGACGGGTTCTGCCATCGGTTTTTCCGCGCGCCGAACACACGGCAAAGAGCATGCGTTTCAAAACGATGCCGGCAAGATTCTTTTGCCTATTGGTTCTAGTTGAGAGGAACAATGTTCCATTTATTCTGGGGTTTTCCCGATGTGAATACGGAAAAGCGCGTGCGGCGGCTGATACCTCCGCATGTTCGCTTGGCCAGAAATCTGCCTGGTTTGCCGGAATATCGGCGATTTATAGGAAATTTCGCGCATGAGGCTTATTCCCGAACGAAAAGTCAATCGCTCTCATTGACTCGCGACAAGCCATAAATAAAGTGATACCTTATTCTAATTTTGACGGTATCGGATGCGCCGGGCCTTGGATGGGAGCTCGATGATGCCAAGATTCGTTGCCTGAGGGTGGACGCCTGACCCGCCTGGCGCGAGGCATGCCGGCTATGCCGGTCTGCTTGTGGGCGATGGGTGCAATCGCGCCGGACTACTTGACGATTTTCAGCCGAGGACGCTTCGGATCGTCGTCGCCGGACGGCGTGTCGTCGTCGTCGTCCGAAGGCTTGGCGGAGCCCGGAACGGATTTGAGGCCCGCGCCCGGGGCAGCGGGCACGCCGGTTTCCTGCGATGCGCCCTTGCCCGGATAGGGCGCGGATTCCACGACGTCGAAACCCATGCCGGCGCCTGTTTCGCGCGCGTAGATGGCCGCCACGGCGGCCACCGGAACGAAGATGTCTTCCGTGACGCCGCCGAAGCGGGTCTGGAATTCGATGTATTCGTTGCCCAGGGTCAGGCGGTTGGTGGCCAGCGTGCCGATGTTGAGCGTGATCTGGCCGTCATGGATGTGAGCGGCCGGCACGACCGTGTTGGCGTCGACCGTAACGACGATATGCGGCGTATAGCCGTTGTCGGTGCACCATTCGTGCAGGGCACGAATCAGATAAGGCTTGGTCGAGGATTCTTGCATGGCGGTTCCGGTCGCCGTCTAGCGACGCATGACCTTTTCGGAGGGCGTCAGCGCTTCGATGTAGGCGGGGCGCGAAAAGATGCGTTCGGCGTATTTCTGAAGGGGGGCCGCGCTTTTGGGTAGTTCGATGCCGTAGTGATCCAGGCGCCACAGCAAAGGAGCGACGGCCACGTCCAGCATGGAGAACTCTTCGCCGAGCATGAACTTGTTCTTCAGCAGCAAGGGCGCCAGCTGGGACAGGCGGTCTCGGATGTGCTGGCGCGCGGCCTCCTGGGCCTCGGCGTCGGCCTGGCCGCGGTTTTCCAGCGCGGAAACGTGCACGAACAGTTCCTTTTCGAAGTTGTACAGGAACAGGCGGGTGCGGGCGCGCATGATGGGATCGGCCGGCATCAGTTGAGGATGCGGGAAACGCTCATCGATGTACTCGTTGATGATGTTCGATTCGTACAGGATCAGATCGCGCTCGACCAGGATGGGCACCTGGCCATAAGGATTCATGACGGAGATGTCTTCGGGTTTGTTGTACAGGTCGATGTCGCGGATCTCGAAATCCATGCCTTTTTCGAACAGTACAAAGCGGCAGCGTTGGGAGAACGGGCAAGTCGTTCCAGAATAGAGCACCATCATGTCGCGGATTCCAATTCGTAGAAATAACACTAGAGCGCATGCATGCATGGCTCAAAAAAAGAAATAGGCGTACAACCTACGCCTATATCCTGACCGGTAGCTGAAACGTGTAGCGTGGATCGGCTACCGGGATGATAACTGCGTGACTACTTGACGTCTTTCCAGTATACGGAGTTCAGTCGCCAAGAAACAACCAGGAAGAGAGCCAGGAACAGCAGCACCCATACGCCCATTTGCTTGCGCTTGAGCTGCACGGGCTCGGCCATCCATCCCAGGAAGTTGCTGAGATCCGCGACGTCGTTGTCGAACGCGGCGGCGGGATTGGAGGACTCCAGCACGGCGCGAACCGATGGATCGCCCCGGTAGTTTTCGAGTTTTTCCGTCTTGACTTCCGAGTATCCCTGCGGATCGTACTTGGCGGTCACGCGCTCCCAGGAGGTCGTGCCGTCTTCGTTGGCGACCTGATGGGTCGTGACGCGGTTCAGGGAACGTTCTCCTTGGCGCTGCCACAGGACGTTAGGCATGGCGACGTTCGGGAATACGAGGTTGTCCCAGCCGCTCAGCTTGGTCGTGTCGCGGTAGTACGAGCGCAGGAAAGTGTAGATGTAGTCTACGCCGGTGGGACCCAGGTTGATCGATTTGGCGCGGGCGATGACCGATAGATCCGGCGGCGCGGTGCCGAACCATTTTTTCGCGTCGTCGGGCGTCATGGCGATGCGCATCAGGTCGCCGACCTTGTCGCCGGTGAACAGCAGGTTTTTCTTGATCTCGTCGTCGGACAGGCCAATTTCCGTGAGCTTGTTGTAGCGCATGGAATTGGCGCTATGACAGCTCAGACAGTAATTGACGAACAGTTTGGCGCCGTTTTGCAGCGACGCCATGTCGTTCAGACGATCAGGGGCGGTTTCCAGCGGATGGCCACTTTCGGCAGCGATCGAAACCGTGCAGGTCAGTGACAGGGCGAGAGCGCCAAGCAACTTTTTAATCATGATCTTTCCGTAACTGTAATGTGGCCTTAGTGGGGATGGAAGGTGATCCGCTCGGGAACGGGCTTGAACGTTCCCAGACGGCTCCACACCGGCATCACCAGGAAGAATGCCAAGTAGATCACGGTGCCGATCTGGCTCATGATGTTGAAAACATCGCTGGGCGCCTGGGTGCCCAGGTAGCCGAGGATCAGGAAATTGACGATGAATACGGCGTACAGGTACTTGTGCCAGGTGGGACGATAGCGGATCGATTTGACCGGCGAGTGGTCCAGCCACGGCAGGAAGAACAGGATGACGACCGCGCCGCCCATCACCACCACGCCCCAGAACTTGGCGTCGATGACTTTGAACAGGACGGCGACGACGATCAGGATGACGGGAACGGCCACGCGCATCACGCCTTTGAGGTTGCCCTTCAGGAACAGCGCCGCGGCGGCGATCACCGCGCCGGCGGACAGTATCCAGGTGAAGTCGCTGGTCGTGGCGCGCAGCATCGAATAGAACGGCGTGAAGTACCACACCGGCGCGATGTGCGGCGGCGTCTTCATCGAGTCGGCGGGGATGAAGTTGTTGAATTCCAGGAAGTACCCGCCCATTTCAGGGGCGAAGAAGACGATGGCGGCGAAGATGATCAGGAAGCCGGCCACGCCCATGATGTCGTGCACGGAATAGTAGGGGTGGAACGGGATGCCGTCGACGGGGTGGCCCTTGGCGTCTTTAGGACCTGCCTTGATTTCGACGCCGTCCGGGTTGTTCGAGCCCACTTCATGCAGCGCGATGATGTGGGCGACGACCAGGCCGATCAGGACGAGGGGAACGGCGATGACGTGGAAAGCGAAGAAGCGGTTCAGCGTGGCGTCGGAAACGACGTAGTCGCCGCGGATCCAGATCGCCAGGTCGGGTCCGATGAAGGGAATGGCGGCGAACAGGTTGACGATCACCTGGGCGCCCCAGTAGGACATCTGGCCCCAGGGCAGCAGGTAGCCCATGAAGGCCTCGGCCATCAGACAGAGGAAGATGGCCACGCCGAAGATCCAGACGAGCTCGCGCGGTTTGCGGTAGGAGCCGTAGAACAGGCCGCGCAGCATGTGCAGGTAGACCACCACGAAGAACATGGAGGCGCCGGTCGAGTGCATGTAGCGGATCAGCCAGCCCCAGGGGACTTCGCGCATGATGTATTCGACGGAGTCGAAGGCGAGTTTCGCATCCGGCTTGTAGTTCATGACCAGGAAGATGCCGGTCACGATCTGGATCACCAGCACGAGCAGCGCCAGGGAGCCAAAAAAGTACCAAAAATTGAAGTTTTTCGGAGCATAGTATTCGGACATATGCTCTTTGAACAGGGTGGTAAGCGGAAAGCGCCTATCTATCCAACCCAGCAGTCCTGTCGTTTCGACGGTTTTCTCGCCAGCCATGAAGCGGCTCCTTTGTCTATCTTACGAGGCGTATTGTGTTAATAACGAAAGCTTAGCCCAATCCCGGGCCAAGGGATCAGGCCTTGTTGTCTTCGTCTACGCCGATGGTGACGATCGAGCCGTCGGCCGAAAAAGAATAGGGCGGGACTTCGAGGTTGTCCGGCGCGGGCTTGTTGCTATAGACGCGGCCCGCCAGGTCGAAGGTCGAGCCGTGGCAAGGGCAGAAGAAGCCGCCGTCCCAATTCGCGGGCAGGCCGGCTCCGCCCGAACCGAATGCCGTGGTCGGCGAGCAGCCCAGGTGGGTGCAGATACCGACGGCGACGAACAGTTCAGGCTTGCGCGAGCGGTATTCGTTTTTGGCGTATTCCGGCGTGAAGCCCGGGCGTTCCGAATGGGGATCCGCCAATTGGTTGTCGTGGCCCTTGAGGGTCTTGAGCTGTTCTTCGGTGCGATGCAGGAGCCAGACCGGCTTGCCGCGCCATTCGACGGTGCGCATTTCGCCGGGAGCGATGGTCGTCACGTTGACCTCGACGGGTGCGCCGGCCGCTTTCGCTTTCTCGGACGGTGCAAACGAGCTGACGAAAGGAACCACCGTCGCCGCACCGGCGACGCCGCCGACCGCACAGGCGGTCGTCACCCAGAAACGGCGGGAGGGATCCGGCACCTGATTAGGGTCGACCGCACCGGCATCGTCCAGCTGTGTCGTAATCTGACTCATTCTAGTATCCTTATTTCTGCCTGTTCCAAGGCATACCAATCACAGTTTTTTACTATGTAATGATTTTATCAACCGCGTATTATACCGTCAGCCCGATGTTGGGTGAATTATCTGGGGAATAACAATGAGCAAAGCACGGGGTTTCTTGCAAGAGTTCCGCGAATTCGCGGTGAAGGGCAACATGATCGATCTGGCCGTCGGGGTGATCATCGGCGCCGCGTTCGGCAAGATCATCGACTCGTTGGTGAGCGACGTGATCATGCCTTTGATCAGCTTCATCCTGGGCGGAGAAGTCGATTTCAGCAACCAGTACTGGGTATTGCGGCTGCCTGAAGGCTACGCCGGCGCGCAAACGCCCGAAGCGCTGAGGGAAGCGGGCGCGGTGCTGTTGTCGTGGGGCAATTTCCTGACCATTCTCATCAACTTCATTCTGCTGGCCTTCGTGGTGTTCTGCCTGGTCAAGGCGGTCAATTCCGCGCGCAACAAGATAATGCATGAAAAGGCCGCCGAAGAAGAGGTCCCCGCGCCGACGCCGGAAGACGTGGCGTTGCTGCGCGAGATCCGCGACTTGCTCCGCAAGTAGGTCATATCGGATTGTCCAGGTCGACGAAATCGACCTGGACGCCGAATTGCCTGGTGATCGCCTCGCCCAGGGACTGCACGCCGTAGCGCTCGGTTGCGTGATGGCCGGCCGCGATGAAGCCGATGCCGCTTTCACGCGCCAGATGGAAGTTGGGTTCGGACGCTTCGCCGGTGATGTAGACGTCGGCGCCCGCATCGATGGCGGCTTGCATCATGCCTTGCGCGCCACCTGTGCACCAGGCGATGCGCCGGCAGGTCTGTTGTGGATTGCCGACAGTCAGCGGCCGGCGTTGCAGGCGGTCGGCGATGTGTTTTCCCAGGTTTTCCAGCGTCGGCGGCACGGCCATGGCGCCTAGCCAGATCAGGCTGTCGGGCCCGCAGGTGAGCGGCAGGCCGTCTGGATTGCGTAGCGGTTCGATGTCCAGGATGCGGCCCAGGGCGGCGTTATTGCCCAGTGTAGGATGGGTATCCAGGGGCAGATGGTAGGCAATGACGTTCAGATTGTGCTTCAGAGCCGTCGACAGCCGGGCATGCTTGAGGCCGACGATGCGCGGCGATTCGTTCTTCCAGAACCAGCCGTGATGGACCAGGACCGCATCGGCGCCGCGTTCGGCCGCGATGTCCAGCAAGGCTTGCGAAGCCGTGACACCGGCGATAATGTGGCGTATGGCGGGCGCGCCCTGCACTTGCAATCCATTGGGGCAGTAATCCTTGAATGCGTGGGCCTGCAAGGTCGTATCCAGCCACTGCACGAGTTCTTCCGTAGAAATCCGAGTCATTGATGCACCTGATCCTTTTCCTATGATGCGACGATTGTGGTTGATATTTGCCCAGGCGGTCACCATCGCAACGGGTATTTTATTCATCGTGGCCGTTTTGCGTCCTGCGTGGCTGCATGGCGCACGTCCGGCCGCGCCGGACCGCGACCCCGCTCCGGCCGTTTCCTATGCGGATGCGGTGGCCCGCGCCACGCCCTCGGTGGTGAATATTTTTACGACCAGGAAGGCCGATGCGCTTTCGTCTTCGCCCGCCTTGCCCTTGGATCCGGAACTGGAACGCTGGTTCCGCGATGCGCCCGGCTCGGACCGGCCCCGCACGACGGCCAGCCTGGGCTCGGGAGTGGTGATGCGCGCCGACGGCCACGTCATTACCAATTTTCACGTCGTGGAGGCGGCCGAGGCGATCGAGGTGGCCTTCAGCGACGGACGCGAGGCGCCCGCCAAGCTGGTGGGGGCCGATCCGGAAAGCGACTTGGCGGTGCTCAAGGTGGACCTGACCGGGCTACGGGCCCTGCACATGGCCGACGCGATGCAACTGCGCATCGGGGACGTCGTGCTGGCCATGGGCAATCCGTTCGGCGTGGGGCTCACCAGCACCATGGGCATCGTGTCGGCGGTCGGGCGCAATCGGCTCGGGATCAACATCTACGAGAATTTCATCCAGACGGATGCCGCCATCAACCCGGGCAGCTCGGGCGGCGCCCTGATCAATGCCGCCGGAGAGCTGGTGGGCATCAACACGGCGATTTATTCGGAAACCGGCGGCTCGCTGGGCATAGGTTTCGCCATACCCGCCCAGGCCGCGTACGAGATCGTGGAGCAGATCGTCGAGACCGGCCACGTGACGCGCGGCTGGCTGGGGATAGAGCCTCAGGATCTGACCGACGATACGCCCGACGGGGCGGGGCTGCGGCACGACGAAGGGGTCATTATCGCCAGCGTGTTGCGCCGCGGGCCCGCCGCGCGCGCCGGCTTGCGCGTGGGGGATATCGTGCTGAGCATCGGCGACAAGCGGGTGCATGACTCCATCGGCCTGCTGAATCAGATCGCGCCGCTGGCGCCGGGCAGCAAGGTCGTGCTGGGCGTTCTGCGCGACGGCAAGAAGATCAAGGCGACGGTGACGGTGGGCAAGCGTCCCGCCACGCAGACGGGCTCGAGGTAGCTAGGGCGCGTCGCGATTCAATCCAGCGGCGCGATGCGGTTTTCGTCGTCCGTCTCCGCCGGCTTGGGCTTGCCCATTATGCCGGCGGCGATGATGCCGACTTCGTACAGCAGGCATAAGGGTACTGCCAGCAGGAACTGGCTTAGCACGTCGGGCGGCGTGACGACGGCGGCCACGACGAACGCGCCGACGATGACGTAGCCGCGCGATTCGCGCAGCTTTTGCACGCTGAGCACACCGCTTTTGACCAGCAGTACGACCGCGACGGGCACTTCGAAGGTGACGCCGAAGGCCACGAACATGGTGATGACGAAGCTGACGTAAGCCTCGATGTCCGGGGCGGGCGTGATGGATTGCGGCGCGAAGCCGGCGATGAAATGAAAGACCGTGCGAAAGACGACGAAATAGCAGAACGCCATGCCCAGCAGGAACAGCAGGGTGCTGGACGCGATCAGGGGCAGGGCAAGGCGTTGTTCATGGCGGTAAAGGCCGGGCGCGATGAAGGCCCAGGCCTGGTAGAGCACCACGGGCAGGCCCAGGACGAAGGCCGTCAGCAAGGTGACCTTGACGGGCACCATGAAGGGCGTGATGACGCCGGTGGCGATCATCCGGGTGCCTTCGGGCAAGGAATGCAGCATGGGCTGGGCCAGCAGGTCGTAGATGTACGACGGGCCGGGGTAGATGAACAGGACGACGAAGATCGCCAGCACCGTACCCACGGCGCGCAACAGGCGCGAGCGCAGCTCGATCAGGTGCGAAATAAAGGTGTCTTGGGTGTCGTCGGCTTGTGTCACGTTGTTGAGCCCGTGCGAGTCGTGGCGCCGTCGTTGTCGTCGGCCGTTTCAAAGCCCGGCAGGGGCAGGGTCTGGGTGTCCTTGGCGGGCGATGCGTCGGTTGTGGCCGCGGCGTCCGCGCTTTTGTCGCCGCTTTGCGCATCGAGGTCTGTCTTCGCCTGCTCGATCAGGTTTTCCATCGAGTTCGAGGCCTCTTTCAGCGACTTTTCGGCCTCGTCCAGGGGTTTGCGCAGTTCCTGGCCGGCTTGCGCAAGCGAGGATTTCACCGTGCTCGCCGCCTCGTCGATCTGATTCTTGAGATTGGCGATCTGCTCCAGATCCATTTCCCGCTTGATGTCGGCCTTGACGTCGCTGACGTAGCGCTGCGCACGGCCGACCAGGTGGCCCAGCGTGCGGGCGACCTTGGGCAGGCGTTCCGGGCCGATGACGATCAGCGCGATGACGCCTATGAGCAGAAGTTCACTGAAGCTGACGTCAAACATGGCAGTGCCGTATCGCTAGCGGGAAGGACCGTGTTTTCACGCGTCGTTTTTTTCTTTGGCCTGGACGTCGATGGTCGAGCCTTCGTCGCTGGTTTGCTTGATGGCGGTGTCGGCCGCCTTCGTGTCATTGGCGTCATTGACGCCTTTCTTGAATCCTTTGACCGCGCCGCCCAGGTCTTCCCCGATGTTGCGCAGTTTCTTCGTGCCGAAAATCAGGGCCACGATAAGCAGGACGATAAGCCAATGCCAGATGCTGAAGCTACCCATGTGTCTGTCTCCTATGCGGCCGGCGCCGCGCGATTTTGCCAGGGACGTTCGCCGCCTAGAATATGTAAATGCAAGTGTCCGATTTCCTGGCCGCCGTCGGCGCCGGTGTTGGCCACCAGGCGAAAGCCGCCTTCGGGACCGGGGCGGCAGCCATTTTGTTGCGCCAATTTGTTGGCCAGTACCATCATTCTACCCAACCAGGGCGCATCGGATTCCTGTACGTCCTGCATGGAAACGATGTGACGCTTGGGGACCAGCAGCAGATGCACGGGAGCGGCCGGCGAAATATCGTGAAAGGCTACGAATTCGTCGTCTTCGTACACCTTCTTGGAGGGAATGTCGCCTTCGACGATTTTACAGAACAGGCAGTTGTCGCTCATATCACCCATCGCTTGTCACTACGTTGAAAAAATGCGGGTCCTAGCCTTGAGTATGCCAGTTTTTTCGGTCCGGCGGCGTCAGGCGGCGGAGTCGTCCTTGCGGCCCGCCTTTTCTTCCAGTCCCGAGATGCCTTGGCGGCGCGCCAGCTCGTCCAGCACCGCTTCGGGGCGCAGGCCGTAGTGCGTCAATGCCACCAGGCAGTGAAACCAGAGGTCCGCGGTTTCATGGACGATCCGGTCGGGCGCGTCGTCCTTGGCCGCCATGACCAGCTCGGTGGCTTCCTCGCCGATCTTTTTCAGGAAGGCATCGGGGCCGCGCGACAAGAGCTTGGCCGTGTATGACTGCTCGGGATCGCCGCCGCGCCCGGGCAGGCGGGTTTCCAGCAGATCGGCCAACCGGCCGAGCAGGTCGCGGGTCTGCGTCATTTATAGATGTGCTCCGGATCTTTCAGTACGGGATCGGTGATGGTCCAGGCGGCGCGGTCGCCCTGGCGGTCCAGGCGGCGAAAGAAGCAGCTTTCGCGGCCCGTGTGGCATGCGATGCCGCCGTCCTGCACGACCTTGAGCAGGATGACGTCGCCGTCGCAATCCAGGCGGACTTCCCGGACGTGCTGCACGTGCCCGGATTCTTCGCCTTTGCGCCAGAGACGCTGCCGCGACCGGGAATAGTACACGGCGCGGCCGGTGGCGACGGTTTCCTGGATGGATTGCGCGTTCATCCAGGCCACCATCAGGATGGAGCCGGAATCGGCGTCCTGCGCGATCGCGGGAACGAGCCCGTCGTCGTCATAGCGGATCTCATCGAGCCAGTCGGGGTGGGTCATGTCGATAGCCTTACGGGTATGCCTTGGGCGGCCATGAACTGTTTTGCCTGTCCGACCGTGTACTCGCCGTAGTGGAAGACGCTGGCGGCGAGCACGGCGCTTGCGCCGCCCTGCGTGACGCCGTCGGCCAGATGCTGCAGCGTGCCGACGCCGCCCGAGGCGATCACGGGCACGGGCACGGCGTCGGAGACCGCGCGTGTCAGCTCCAGGTCGAAGCCCGATTTCGTGCCGTCGCGGTCCATGCTGGTCAGGAGCAGCTCGCCCGCGCCGTAGCCGGCCATTTTTCGTGCCCAGTCGATGACGTCGATGCCGGTGGCCTTGCGTCCGCCGTGGGTGAAGATTTCCCATTTCGCGGGCGCATCCGCCGCGCTGGTGCGGCGCGCGTCGATGGCCACGACGATACATTGCGAGCCGTGATAGTCGGCGGCTTCGCGCACCAGCTCGGGGTTGGCGACGGCGGCGCTGTTGATCGATACTTTGTCGGCGCCGGCATTGAGCAGGCGCTGGATGTCGGAAACCTGCCGCACGCCGCCGCCCACCGTCAGGGGAATGAATACCTGGCCGGCAACCGCCTCAATGATGGGCAGGATCAGGTCGCGGTCGTCGCTGGTCGCCGTGATGTCCAGGAAGGTGAGCTCGTCGGCGCCTTGTTCGTTGTAGCGACGGGCGATTTCGACGGGGTCGCCCGCGTCGACCAGGTCGACGAAGTTCACGCCCTTGACGACGCGCCCCGCCGTGACGTCGAGGCAGGGGATGATGCGCCGGGTCAGGCCGGACGCGGTCGTGCCGGTATCGGTGCTCATGATGCCTCGTAGTCGTCCGCGAACTGCTGGGCGGCGGCGAAATTCAGGGTGCCTTCGTAGATGCTGCGGCCCAGGATCACGCCTTCCACGCCTTCGTCCTCGACCGCGCACAGGGCTTCGATGTCGCGCATGTCGGTCACGCCGCCCGAGGCGATGACGGGAATCTTGACGTGGCGGGCAAGCTGGACGGTCGCGTCGACGTTCACGCCCGAGAGCATGCCGTCGCGTCCGATGTCGGTGTAGATGATGGCTTCGCAGCCGTAGTCCTCGAATTTGCGGGCCAGGTCCTGCACGTCGTGGCGGGTCAGCTTGCTCCAGCCGTCAGTGGCGATCTTGCCGTCACGGGCGTCCAGGCCGACGATGATGTTGCCGGGGAACGCGCTGCATGCGTCGCGCAGCAGGCCCGGATTCTTGACGGCGGCGGTGCCGATGATGACGTAGGAAATGCCGTTGTTCAGATAGAACTCGATGGTGTCCAGATCGCGAATGCCGCCGCCGATCTGCACGGGGATGTCGTCGCTGACCGCATCGACGATGGCCTTGATGGCGGTCTCGTTCTTGGGCTTGCCCGCCACGGCGCCGTTCAGGTCGACCAAGTGCAGGCGCCGGGCGCCTTGTTCCAGCCATTGCGTGGCGATGGCGGCCGGGTCGTCGGAGAAAATCGTGGCGTCGTCCAGATCGCCTTGGCGCAAACGCACGCAGCGTCCGTCTTTTAGATCGATGGCAGGTATGAGGAGCATGATCGAAAGCCGATAAAAAGCAAAAGTTCAGGTTGATTAAGGGGCGTGGCGCTCAAGGGGCTTCAGGGCTTCCAGTCCGTGAAATTGCGATAAAGCCGCAGGCCGTGCGCCGCGCTTTTTTCCGGATGAAACTGTACCGCAAAAATATTAGCCCTTGCGGCGGCACAGGTAAAGTTGACGCCGTAACAGGTGTCCCCGACCGTCAGCGACGGATCGTCCGGCACGACGTAGTAGCTATGCACGAAATAGAAATACGCGCCATCCGGAATGCCGGCCCAAAGGGGGTGGCGCCGGGTCTGGCGCACCTGGTTCCAGCCCATGTGCGGGACCTTCAGGCGCACATGGCTGCCGGCGGCCTGCGAGGGCGGAGCGCCCGCACCGGAAGCGGGCTGGGCGTATTGCGGGCCCGCGAAGCGCCTGACCCGTCCTGGAAAGACGTCCAGGCATGGCACGTCGCCTTCTTCGCTGTGGCTGAAAAGCATTTGTTCGCCCACGCACACGGCCAGCAGGGGTTTTTCGCGGGCGGCGCGCAGCACCGCCTCGCGCAGGCCCGATTCGTTCAGCGTGCGCATGCAGTCGGGCATCGCGCCTTGCCCGGGAAAGACGACGCGCGAGGCGTTGTCGATGCCCTTGGGGTCCGCGCAGACCCGGATGTCGGCATCGGGCGCGGCCGCGCGCAAGGCGCGGGCGACCGAATGGAAATTACCCATGCCGTAATCGACGATAGCAATGGTTGTCACGGTAGTCGGCCGTTCTGGCGTTTCAGAGCACGCCCTTGGTGGAAGGAATGACCCCCGAATTGCGCGGGTCGTGCTCGACGGCCACGCGCAAGGCGCGGCCGAAGGCCTTGAAGACGGTCTCGCACTGGTGGTGCGCATTGTCGCCGCGCAGGTTGTCGATGTGCAGCGTCACCAGGGCGTGATTGACGAAGCCCTGGAAGAATTCACGCGTCAGGTCGACGTCGAATTTGCCGATGTGCGAGCGCGTGAACGGAATGTTGTATATCAGGCCCGGGCGGCCGGAAAAATCGATGACCACGCGCGACAAGGCCTCGTCCAGCGGCACGTAGGCGTGACCGTAGCGGCGCAGGCCGGCTTTGTCTCCCACGGCAGCGGCCAACGCCTGGCCCAGCGTAATGCCGACGTCTTCGACGGTATGGTGATCGTCGATGTGTGTGTCGCCGTCGCAATGCACGTCCAGATCGATCAGGCCGTGCCGGGCGATCTGGTCCAGCATGTGATCCAGGAAGGGCACGCCGGTCTGGATGGTCTGGCGGCCGGTGCCGTCCAGGTTGATGGCAACGCGAATGCGTGTTTCATTGGTGTTGCGGGAAATGTCGGCGGTGCGCATGTCGGGATCGCTGTCAGGATTCTACGGAGGTCAATCGGTATTCGGCGCTGGAGGCATGGGCGTACAGCCCTTCCGCGCGCGCCAGGTCGGCGGCTGTGCGCCCCAGGGTCTGGGCGCCGTCGCGCGAGACGTGGATGAGGCTGGAACGCTTCTGGAAATCATACACGCCCAGAGGCGAGGAAAAGCGCGCGGTGCGCGACGTGGGCAACACGTGGTTGGGTCCGGCGCAATAATCGCCCAGGGATTCCGAGCTATAGCGTCCGAGGAAAATGGCGCCGGCATGGCGTATGCGCTCGGCCCATTGCTGCGGACGCTGAGTGGAAATTTCCAGGTGCTCCGGCGCGATGTCGTTGGCGATCTCACAGGCTTCGTCCATGTCGCGCACCAGGATCAGCGCGCCGCGGTCCCGCAGACTGGCGGCGATGATGTCGGCGCGGGGCATGGTTGGCAGCAGGCGCTCGATGGCGGTTTGCACTTGATCGAGGTAGCCGTCGTCAGGGCAGAGCAGGATGGACTGCGCCAGCTCGTCGTGCTCGGCCTGGGAGAACAGGTCCATGGCGATCCAGTCGGGCGGCGTGGTGCCGTCCGCGATGATCAGGATTTCGCTGGGGCCGGCGATCATGTCGATGCCCACCGTGCCGAAGACCCGGCGTTTCGCGGCGGCGACGTAGGCGTTGCCCGGGCCGACGATCTTGTCCACGGCGGCGATGGTGGCCGTGCCGTACGCCAGGGCGCCCACGGCTTGCGCGCCGCCTATGCCCCATACGCGGTCCACGCCGCCTATGGCCGCGGCGGCCAGCACGACGGGATTGCGCGCGCCGTCCGGCGTGGGCGTGACCATGACCACATCGGACACGCCGGCGACCTTGGCCGGGATGGCGTTCATCAGGACGGAGGAGGGATAGGCGGCCTTGCCGCCCGGCACGTACAGGCCCACCCGGTCGAGCGGGGTGATCTTTTGTCCCAGCACGGTACCGTCGGGCTCGGCATAGGACCAGGATCGCGCGATCTGATGCTTGTGATAGCTTTGTATGCGCTCGGCGGCGGTTTCCAGCGCCCGGCGCTGATCCGCGGGCAGGGCGTCGCGCGCCGCGACCCATTCCTTGCGGTCGATTTCCAGCGCGGCGACGGAATCGGCCGCCACGCGATCGAAACGTTGCGTGTACTCCAGGACGGCGGCATCGCCTTCGGCCTGGACCCGGCGCAGGATGTCGGCGGCGGCCCGTTCGATGGTTTCATCTTGGGACGCGTCGAAAGCCAGCAGTGTTCTCAGCCGGCTGCGGAATCCTTCGGTCAGGGTACTCAGGCGTGAAATCGTAGACATGGCGCAAAAAAAGCAATCGGTAACTGCCAAACCTACACGGTATCAGATTTTGTCGGTCGTGGCGCCGGCGAATGCGTTGATGAGCGGTTGCAGTTGCGCCGAGCGGGTTTTCAGGGATGCCTGGTTGACGATCAGGCGGGACGAAATATCGGCGATGTCCTCCACGGCGACCAGGCGATTGGCCTTGAGCGTGTTGCCCGTGGACACCAGGTCGACGATGGCGTCGGCCAGTCCGACCAGCGGTGCCAGCTCCATGGAGCCGTACAGCTTGATGATGTCGACGTAGACGCCCTTGTTGGCGAAGTGCTCGCGCGCGGCCTGGACGTACTTGGTGGCGACGCGCAGGCGCGAGCCCTGGCGCACCGCCGCCTGGTAATCGTAGCCTTCGGGCACCGCGACGCACAGGCGGCAGCGGGCGATGTTCAGGTCCAGCGGCTGGTACAGGCCGCCCGGATGGGTGGCGGCGTGCTCGTGCATCACGTCCTTGCCCGCGATGCCGAAATCCGCGGCGCCGTACTGGACGTACGTGGGGACGTCGGTGGCGCGCACGATGATGATCCGCAGGCCCGGATCGCTGGTGGCCAGGATGAGCTTGCGCGAGGTTTCGGGGTTGTCCTGAACGTCGATGCCCGCGGCGGCCAGCAGCGGCAGGGTTTCATCGAAGATGCGCCCTTTTGACAGGGCCAGGGTGAGCGGTTTTTTCGGCGGGGCCGCGTTCATGACGGACTCCTGGATAGGCGTTCGATCGTGGCGCCCAGCGCGCGCAGCTTGTGTTCCATGCGCTCGTAGCCGCGATCCAGGTGGTAAATGCGCTCTATGGTCGTCTCGCCCTCGGCGGCCAGGCCGGCGATGACCAGGCTGGCCGACGCCCGCAGGTCGGTGGCCATCACGGTGGCGCCCGACAGCCTGGGCGTGCCGATGACCACGGCCGTGGGGCCGTCGATCTCGATCTGCGCGCCCATGCGGCAGAGTTCCTGGACGTGCATGTAGCGGTTCTCGAAGATCGTTTCCACGATGACGGCGGTGCCGTCGGCGATGGTGTTCAGGGCCATGAGCTGGGCCTGCATGTCGGTCGGCAGGCCGGGGTATTCGACGGTGCGGAAACCGGTCGCGACGGGGCGCTTGTCCATGCGGGCGCGTATCCAGTCGTCGCCGCATTCGATGGACACGCCCGCGTCGCGCAGCTTGTCCAGGGTTGCGCCCATGGTCAAGGGGGCGGCGTGGCGCAGCATGACGTCGCCGCCGGTCGCGCCGACGGCGCACAGGAAGCTGCCCGCTTCGATGCGATCGGCAATGACGCGGTGGGTCGCGCCGTGCAGGCGCTCGACGCCGTCGATGACAATACGGTGCGTGCCGTGACCCTGGATCTTGGCGCCCATGCCGATCAGCAGCTCGGCCAGGTCGCTGACTTCGGGCTCGCAGGCCGCATTTTCCAGGACGGTGCGTCCCTCGGCCAGCACGGCGGCCATCATCAGGTTTTCGGTGCCGGTGACGGTCACCATGTCGGTGCGGATGGTCGCGCCTTTCAGGCGCGCGGCGCGCGCCACCACGAAACCGTGCTCGATCTCGATGTCCGCGCCCAGCGCGGCCAGGCCCTTGATGTGCTGATCGACGGGGCGCTGCCCGATGGCGCAGCCGCCGGGCAGGCTGACGCGCGCCTCGCCGAAGCGCGCCAGCAAGGGGCCGAGCACCAGGATGGAGGCGCGCATGGTCTTGACCAGCTCATAGGGAGCTTCCAGCGTGTGCACGTTCGCGGCATTCATCACCACGCCGCCGTCCGATTGCCTGGCGGATTCGACGCCCATGAGCTGCAACAGCTTCAGCGTGGTGTGGATGTCGTTCAGCTCGGGCACGTTTTCCAGGTGGAGTTCATCGGCGCTGAGCAGGCTGGCGCACAGAATGGGCAGGGCGGCGTTCTTGGCGCCCGAGATGCGGATTTCGCCGTTCAGCCGCGCGCCGCCCGTGATGGTGAGTTTATCCATGATTGTTCTTCTGGTATTCGTCGGGTGTCAGGGTGAGCATCGACAGGGCGTGTATTTCGGCCTTCATGCGGTCGCCCAGCGCGGCGTAGACGAGCTTGTGGCGCGCGATCGGCCGCTTGCCCTCGAATGCCTGGCTGACGATGACGGCATCGAAGTGCGAGCCGTCGCCCTGCACTTGCACCAGGGCGCAGTCCAGGTTGTCCATGATGTACTGGCGTATTTGTTCGGGGGTGGGCAACATGGCGTTCAGCTCCTGAGTTTATAGCCGTTGGCGAGCAGTCTGAGCGCGGCGGCGCTGAGCACGATAAAGCAGGCGGATACGATGGCCAGACTGCGCCAGGGAGAGACGTCCGAGACCAGGAAAAAACCGTAGCGGAATCCGTCTATGGTGTAGAAAATGGGATTCCAGTGCGAGACGGCATACCAGAACGGCGGCAGGCTGTGTATGGAGTAGAACACGCCCGACAGGAAGGTCGCGGGCAGGATCAGGAAGTTCTGGAAAACGGCCAGCTGGTCGAATTTTTCGGACCAGAGGCCGGCGATCAGGCCCAGCACGCCCATGATGCCGCATGAGAGCACGGCAAACGCCAGTACCCAGGCCAGGTTGCCGATATGCAAGGGCATGAAGAACAGCGCGACGAGCCAGACGCCCAGCCCAACGCACAGCCCGCGCACGATGGCGGCCAGTATGTAGGCGCTGAAGATTTCCCGGTGCGACAGGGGGGGCAGCAGGATGAAGACCAGGTTGCCCGTGATGCGGCTTTGTATCAGCGACGACGATGGATTGGCGAAGGCGTTCTGCAGCATGCTCATCATCATCAGGCCGGGTATCAGAAACGAGGTGTACGAGATGGAGCCGTAGATCTGCACCCGTCCTTCCAGGACGTGGGCGAACACCAAAAGGTACAACAGCGCGGTCAGAACCGGCGCGGCGATGGTCTGCAGCGCCACTTTCCAGAAGCGCAGCAGCTCCTTGCGCAGCAGGGTCGGGAAGCCGGATCTTGCCGGCGCGGCGGAAGTGACGGGGCCGGTACTCATGCCACCGCCGGAGTGTAGTCGCTGTGCATGATGCGCACGAACGCGTCTTCGAGGTCAGCGCCGCCGACGCGCGCCATCAGCGCCTGGGTCGTGTCCAGCGCGACGACGCGGCCCGCCTTGAGCATGGCGACACGCTGGCACAAGGCCTCGGCTTCTTCCAGGTAGTGCGTCGTCAGCAAGATGGTATGCCCTTCCTTGTTCAATCGGGAAATGAAGTCCCACAGCGTGCGGCGCAGATCCACGTCCACGCCCGCCGTCGGTTCGTCCAGGATGATGACGGGCGGCCTGTGCACCAGCGCCTGCGCCACCAGCACGCGGCGCTTCATGCCGCCCGACAGCGCGCGCATGTTTACCTCGGCCTTGTCGCTCAGGCCCAGGTTGCTGAGGATCTCGTCTATCCAGTCGTCGTTGTTGCGCAGGCCGAAATACCCCGATTGCATGCGCAGGGTCTCGCGCACCGTGAAGAAAGGGTCGTAGACGATTTCCTGCGGCACGACGCCCAGCGCCCGCCGCGACTGCTTGAATTCGCCGACCACGTCATAGCCGCAGACGCGGGCCTTGCCCGAGCTGGCCCTGGCAAGGCCGGCCAGGATGGAGATCAGCGTGGTCTTGCCCGCGCCGTTCGGGCCCAGCAAGCCAAAGAATTCGCCATGTTCCACGCGCAGATCGACGTCGTCGAGCGCTTGAAAGCCTGCGTCGGCAGGCGTGCCCGACAGCCTGTCTTTCAGGCTGCGCGGTCGGGGGGGATAGATTTTGGATATGTGTTCTAGGGTAAGGGCGGACATGGCGCGAAAAAAAGCTCGGCTTGAAGATCAAGCCAAGCCATACATTATAGACGGTCGCGATGGTCAGGACGCCTGGCGATTGAGCGCCGCGATCAGGCCGTCGATGCCGTTTTGCGTAATCTGCTGGGCGAACTGGTTGCGGTAGTTCTGGATCAGCCAGATGCCTTCCACGTTCAGATCGTAGATCTTCCAGCCCTGAGGGGTTTTTTCCAGGCGATAGTCGATGCCGACCGTGGGCCCGTTGCTTTGCGATACCAGCGAGCGCACGACGACGTCCTCCGCGTTAGGATCACCGCGAAACGGCTGGGCCGTCAGGGTGGAGCGTTGGTCGACCTTGGTGAATGCGCCGCTGTACGTGCGCACGAGCGTGCCCTTGAAGGCCTCGATCAGCGCTTTCTTCTGCTCGGGCGTGGCTTGGCGCCAATAACGGCCGGCCGCCAGGCGCGTGGTTTTTTCCAGGTTGACGTAAGGCAGGACGAATTGATTCACGATCTGGTTGATCTGCGCGAGATCGCCGCGTTGCGCGCCGGCGTTCTGCTTGATCGCGTCCAAGGCGTTGTTGCCGACGGCCATGACGAAATCGTTGGGGGCCGCATTGGCGTCGACGTTGCCTTGCGCCAAGGCGGGGGCACCGGCCATGCTCAGGCCGAGCAGTCCGGCGCCGGCAAGGCGCGCCAGGTTCTGGATGGAAAGCAGCGAGATAAAGCGTTGGATCATGTAGGCTCCTGTATTACTTGGCCGGGACGTCCTGGTCGTCCGAATAATCGGGCAGGTCGTCGTCGGGATAGTCCGGTAGGTCATCATCGGAATAATCGGGCAACGCGCCATCCGACGAAAGGCGGCTTTGCACCTGCGCATTCCGGCGCTGGATGTAAGCATCCCGAATAAAGCTGTAACGATCAAGGGCGATTTGGTCAACAAGTTTGTCGGCGTCGAAGAGCTGGGCGCGGGTGCTGACCACGTACAGGCCCGCGATCGAGTTGCGCAGCGGCACGTTGTCGATCTGGAATACGGGCGTCACGGGCGATACGCCGGCAGCCAGCGTGCCCAGGGTGGCCGAGCCGTCTCGTACCGAGCTCGAGCCCACGAAGGGCAGCACGACGTAGGGGCCGGGCTTCAGGCCCCATACCCCCAGCGTGATGCCGAAGTCGTTGTGGATCTTGCGCGAACCGTTCATCGAGGCGACGTCGATACAGCCGCCCAGGCCCATGGTGGAGTTGAACAGCACGCGGCCCAGGGTGTTGAAGAAATCGTGTCCGCGCGCTTGCAGGAAGCTGTTCAGGCCCGACCATGCATCGCCGAGGTTGCTGAAGATGTTGCCGATACACGTCTGCACGGGTTGCGGCGTCAATGCCTGGTAGGCATGGGCCACGGGCGAGAGAAACGCGTCGTCGACGGCCTCGTTGAAGGCGAACATGCTCCGGTTGTAGCGTTCCCAGGGGTCGTTCGGGCTGGGGTTGGGGACCGAGGCGCAGCCCGCAGCCAGGGCGGCTGTGGCAGCCAGCACGCCCAGGCGCAGGCGGCGGGGCGTCGAAGACCGGTGGGTAGCGTGGGAGTCTGTCATGATGGGATGCATGCGGTTTCGTTCAAAATTGGACGGGTGCGAAGCGCGGGCTCAATTGGCCGGTGCCGACGACGCGTCGCCCTGCTTGTCGGCGGAACTGTACAGGAATTTGCTGATGAGCTCTTCGAGCACGACGGCGCTTTGCGTAAAGGTGATCTCATTGCCTTGCTCGAGCGGCTTGTCGTCGCCGCCCGGGGTCAGGCCGATGTACTGTTCGCCCAGCAGGCCGGAGGTCAGGATGGAAGCGGACGTGTCCTTCGGGAAGGAGAACTGCTTTTCCAGGTCGAAGGTGACGACCGCTTGATAGCGTTCGTTGTCGAAGCCGATATCGGCGACGCGGCCGACGACGACGCCGCTGCTTTTGACGGGCGCCCGTACTTTCAAGCCGCCCAGATTATCGAAATGGGCATGCACCTGGTAGGTCGGGGCAAAGGAAAAGGTGCTCATGTTGCCCGCGCGCAAAGCCAGAAAAACCAGGGCCAGCACGCCTAGCAAGACAAACAATCCCACCCAGAAGTCAGTTTTATCACGCGTCATGATTATTCCGTTTTGTTGCTTGATGAGTAAAGTTAGCCGAACATCAGCGCCGTCAGGACGAAATCCAGTCCCAGTACGACCAGCGAGCCGCTGACGACGGTTTTCGTGGTCGCGCGGGATACGCCTTCGGGCGTGGCCTTGGCTGTCCAGCCGGCGTGCAGGGCGATGAAGGTCACTGCCACGCCGAACACCAGGCTCTTGATGACGCCGTTGAGCACGTCGTCGATCACGTCCACGCCGTTTTGCATTTGCGACCAGAATACGCCCGGATCGATGCCGATCAGCAGGACGCCGACGATCCAGCCGCCCAGGACGCCGACCATGGAAAAGACCGCGGCAAGCACCGGCATGGCGATGACGCCGCCCCAGAACCGGGGCACCAGCACGCGCCGGATGGGGTCGACCGCCATGACTTCCATGGCGGCCAATTGTTCGCCCGCCTTCATCAGGCCGATTTCCGCGGTCAGGGACGTGCCGGCCCGGCCCGCGAACAGCAGCGCCGTGATGACGGGACCCAGTTCGCGCGTCAGCGACAGCGCGACCAGCAGGCCGAGGGCTTCTTCCGAGCCATAGCGGGTCAGCGTGTAATACCCTTGCAGCCCAAGCACGAAACCGACGAACAGCCCGGATACGGCGATGATCAGCAGCGAAAAGTTACCGATGAAGTGGACTTGCTGGGATACCAGGCCGGGACGCCTGAGTGCGACGCCGCTGCGCGCCAGCAGGGCGCAGAACAGCCGCATCGAGGAGCCCAGGCCCGTGATGTCGCGCCGCACGCGGCTGCCCAGTGCGGATATGGCTTTGATGGGCGCCGTCATGATCTGCCTCCGGTGCGCCGGCTGAGCCAGCGCGTGAATGCGGGGGTTTCCGGGTAGTTGAACGCGATGGGGCCGTCGGGCTGCGCATCCAGGAATTGGCGCACGAACAGATCCTTGGATTGGGCCAGCTCTTGCGGCGTGCCGCCCGCGATCATGCGGCCCTGGCCCACCATGTAGACGTGGTCCGCGATCGTGAAGGATTCGGCGACGTCATGGGTGATCAGGATCGAGGCGCAATGCAGCTTGTCGGTCAGGCTGCGGATCAATTGCGCGGTGATGGCCAGCGAGATCGGGTCCAGGCCAGCGAAAGGCTCGTCGTACAGGATGAGCTCGGGTTCCAGGACGATGGCGCGCGCCAGGGCGACGCGGCGGGCCATGCCGCCCGAGACTTCGGAAATGTTCAGGTGCGCGGCGGCGCGCAGGCCCACGGCGTCGAGCTTGGACAGCACGCGTTCGAAGATCTGCTCTTCGGACACTTTGGTGTGTTCGCGCAAGGGAAAAGCGACGTTTTCGAAGACGCTCAAGTCGGTGAACAGGGCGCCTTGCTGGAACAGGACGCCCATGCGCTGGCGCGCGGCCCGCAGGGCGTTTTCGTCCATGTCCGCGATATCCCGGCCGAACACCCGTATCGCGCCGGACTGGGCGGTGATCTGGCCCGTCGCCGCGCGCAGCAGCGTGGTCTTGCCCGAGCCCGAGCCGCCCATCATCGCCACCACCTGGCCGGGCTGGACGGTCATGTCGATGTCGCGCAGCACGGTAAAGTCGCCGTATCCCAGGGATACGGCGGAAAACTCGACGACTGGCTCGGTGGCGGTTTGCGGATTCAGGCTCATAGACCAAGGTTGGGGTGAACGGCTTGCCCGGACCCGAGGGCCGGGCTGGAATACGACCTTGCATTGTATCCTGAGACAACTCAGGCTGCTTGCGACGGGGTGGACGACGCGCGTTATCTGCCTGCTAGCGCGGCAGCACGCTGGCGCCCATGAGGTATTCGTCGACCGCCCGCGCGCATTGGCGTCCTTCGCGGATCGCCCAAACGACCAGGGATTGGCCGCGGCGCATGTCGCCCGCCGCGAAGACCTTGTCGACGCTGCTGCGGTAGTCGTCCGTATTGGCCAGCGCGTTGCCGCGCGCGTCGAGCTCGACGCCGAAGGCGTCCAGGACGGTCTTCATGGGCGAGACGAAGCCCATGGCCAGCAAGACCAGGTCCGCGGGGAGCTCAAAGGACGAGTCGGGGATTTCCCGCATTTTCAGTTGCCCCGTCGCTTTGTCCTTGACCCAGTCCACGCGCGCGGCGACGAGCTTTTCGATCTTGCCGTCCTTTCCCCGCAGGGATTTGGTGGCGACAGCCCAGTCGCGCTGGCAGCCTTCCTCGTGTGACGAGGAGGTGCGCAGCTTGGCCGGCCAGTAAGGCCAGGTCTGCGCCTTGTCCTCGGCCTCGGGCGGCTTGCCCATCAGCTCGAATTGGGTGACGGAGGCCGCGCCCTGGCGGTTGCTGGTGCCCACACAGTCCGATCCGGTATCGCCGCCGCCGATCACGATGACGTGCTTGCCTTTGGCCGACAGCTGATCGGTCAAAGGATCGCCGTTGGTGGCCTTGTTCTGCTGGCGCAGGAAATCCATGGCGAAATGCACGCCGTCCAGTTCCCGGCCCGGCACAGGCAGGTCGCGCGGATGCTCGGCGCCGCCGCTCAGCACGATGGCGTCGAACTCGGCATGCAGCGACTGCGGCGTGCGCACCGCCAGGCCTTCCTCGGCATGCCCGGGGTCGCCGACATAGGTCGAGGGGCAGAATTCCACGCCTTCGGCTTCCATTTGACCCAGGCGCTGGTCGATGTGCGACTTTTCCAGTTTGAAGTCGGGGATGCCGTAGCGCAGCAGGCCTCCAATGCGATGGCTTTTCTCGAAAACGGTGACCGCGTGGCCGGCGCGCGCCAATTGCTGAGCGCAGGCCAGGCCCGCGGGGCCGGAGCCGACGACGGCGACTTTCTTGCCGGTTTTCTTCGGCGGCGGCGCGGGCGCGATCCAGCCTTCGGCCCAGCCTCTGTCGATGATGGCGTGCTCGATGGATTTGATGCCGACCGGATCGTTGTTGATGTTCAGCGTACAGGCCGCTTCGCAGGGGGCGGGGCAGACACGTCCGGTGAACTCGGGGAAGTTGTTGGTCGAATGCAGCACGTCCAGGGCCTGGCGCCACTGCCGGCGGTACACCAGGTCGTTCCAGTCGGGGATGATGTTGTTGACCGGACAGCCGTTGCTGCAGAACGGAATGCCGCAGTCCATGCAGCGCGCGCCCTGGATCTGCGCCTCGTCATCGGTCAGGGTGTCGACGAACTCGTTCCAGTGCCTCAGGCGCTTCAAGGGCGCCTCGTAGGTTTCCTGGATACGCTGGAGCTCGATAAAGCCGGTGATTTTGCCCATGGTCCTTCCTTCAGGCGGCAATGGTTTCGGGGTTGGCGGCCAGCCAGATCTCGCGCAGCGCGCGGCGGTATTCGATCGGCATGATCTTGACGAAGGCCTGACGGGCGTGTTCCCAGTCACCCAGGATGTCGCGCGAGCGGAAGCTGCCCGTATAGCGGAAATGGTCTTCGATCAGGCGCCGCAAAATGGTTTCGTCGGTTTCGCGCGGACCGTCTTTTTTCATGCTGTGCCATGATGCTACGTCGTTCTGCGCCGCTTGTTCGTCGTGAGACAGCAAAGGCTCGAGTTCGACCATGGCCAGATTGCAATGCTGCCGGAATCGCTTGCCCGGGTCATAGACGTAGGCGACGCCGCCGGACATGCCCGCCGCGAAGTTCCGGCCCGTGGCGCCCAGCACGACGACCGTGCCGCCGGTCATGTATTCGCAGCCGTGGTCGCCTGTGCCCTCGACGACGGCTGCGGCGCCGGAGTTGCGCACGGCGAACCGCTCGCCCGCGACGCCGTTGAAATAGGCTTCGCCCGAGAGCGCTCCGTACAGGACGGTGTTGCCGGCGATGATGTGATCGGGTCCGAAGCCCCGGAAATCATTGGGTGATCGCACGATGATGCGCCCGCCCGACAAGCCCTTGCCGACATAGTCATTGCCTTCGCCCACCAGGTCCAGCGTGATGCCGTGGGCCAGGAAGGCGCCGAAGCTTTGCCCCGCCGTGCCGTTGCACTGGACGTGGATGGTGTCGTCGGGCAACCCCGCGTGGCCGTGCAGGCGGGCCGCTTCCCCCGACAGCATGGCGCCGATGCTGCGGTTGCGATTGCGCACCGGCGTGATGAAGGATACTTTTTCGCCCCGCTCGAGCGCGGGCTTGGCGCGTTCGATGAGCTGGCGATCGAGCGCATGGTCCAGCGCGTGGTCCTGCTCGTCGATCTGGCGCGTCGGGCTGCCGTTGGCGACGGCGTGGAAGATGCGCTGGAAGTCCAGTCCCCGCGCTTTCCAGTGGGCGATGCCCGCATGGGTGTCGAGCAGGTCGCAGCGTCCGATCAGGTCTTCGAAGCGGCGCACGCCCAGTTGGGCCATGATCTCGCGCACTTCCTCGGCGACGAAGAAGAAGTAATTGACGACGTGCTCGGGCTTGCCCTGGAATTTGCGGCGCAGGACGGGATCCTGGGTCGCCACGCCCACCGGACAGGTGTTCAGGTGGCATTTGCGCATCATGATGCAGCCTTCGACCACCAGCGGCGCCGTGGCGAAGCCGAACTCGTCGGCGCCCAGCAGCGCGCCGATGACCACGTCGCGGCCGGTTTTCATCTGGCCGTCGGCCTGCACGCGGATGCGGCTGCGCAGGTTGTTGAGCATCAGCGTCTGCTGGGTTTCGGCCAGGCCGAGTTCCCACGGCGTGCCGGCGTGCTTGATGGACGACACCGGCGATGCGCCGGTACCGCCGTCGTGGCCGGCGATGACGACGTGGTCGGCCTTGGCCTTGGCCACGCCTGTCGCCACCGTGCCGACGCCGACTTCGGAAACCAGCTTGACCGAGATGGAGGCGCGCGGATTCACGTTCTTCAGGTCATGGATCAGCTGCGCCAAGTCTTCGATGGAATAGATGTCGTGATGCGGGGGCGGGGAAATCAGGCCCACGCCGGGCACCGAATAACGCAATTTGGCGATGTAGTCCGACACTTTGTGGCCCGGCAGCTGACCGCCTTCGCCGGGCTTGGCGCCTTGGGCCATCTTGATCTGGATCTGGTCGGCGCTGGACAGGTATTGGGCCGATACGCCGAAGCGCCCCGACGCCACCTGCTTGATGCGAGAGCGCAGGGAGTCCTCGGCCACCAGGGGGATGTCCGCGACCACGCGCTCGCTGCCCAGGACGGAAGCCAGGGTGTCGCCTTTCTTGATGCCGCTCTTGCCGTCGCGCATCTCGGCCTGGTAGCGCAGTTCGTCTTCGCCGCCTTCGCCCGTGTTGGACTTGCCGCCCAGGCGGTTCATGGCCACTGCCAGCACGGCATGCGCTTCGGTGGAAATCGAGCCCAGCGACATGGCGCCGGTGGCGAAGCGCTTGACGATTTCCTTGGCCGGCTCGACTTCCGACAGCGGAATGGCGCGCGCGGGATCGAACTTGAATTCGAACAGGCCGCGCAGGGTCATGTGCCGCTGCGACTGGTCGTTGATGAGCTGGGCGTATTCCTTGTAGGTGCGGTAGTTGTTGGCCCGTGTGGCGTGCTGCAGCTTGGCGATGGAGTCGGGCGTCCACATGTGGGCTTCGCCGCGTATGCGGAATTCGTAGTCGCCGCCGGCGTCCAGGGCGTTGCGCAGTACCGGGTCGTCGCCGAAGGCGGCGCGGTGCATGCGCAAGGCTTCTTCGGCGACTTCGAAAATGCCGATGCCTTCGATCGTGCTGGGCGTGCCGGTGAAGTATTTGTCGACCAGCGACGAATGCAGACCGACGGCTTCGAAAATCTGGCCGCCCGTGTAGGACATGTAAGTCGAGATGCCCATTTTGGACATGACCTTGTTCAGGCCCTTGCCGACGGCCTTGATGTAGTTCTTGACCGCTTTTTCGGGCTGGGGCAGGGTGGCCAGGGTATCCAGAGCCAGGTAGGGGTGGATGGCTTCGGCGCCGTAGCCGCCCAGCAGCGCGAAATGGTGCACTTCACGCGCCGAGCCGGTTTCCACCACCAGCCCCGTGCGGGTGCGCAGGCCGGCCCGTATCAGGTGCAGGTGTATGGCCGAGGTGGCCAGCAGCGCCGGAATGGCCATGCGTTCGGAGTCGGCCTTGCGGTCCGTGATCAGTAGGATGTTGTAGCCGCTGAGCACGGCGTCGGCCGCGTTCGAGCACAGCGCGGCGATACAGGCTTCGATGCCTTCCGGACCCCAGGCCACCGGGTAGGTAATGTCCAGTTCGAAGCTGCGGAACTTGTTCGAGGTAATCTGCTCGATATTGCGGATCTGCGCCATGGCCGCGCGATCCAGCACCGGCTGCGAGACTTCCAGGCGCAAAGGAGGATTGACGTTGTTGATGTCCAGCAGATTGGGCTTGGGGCCGATGAACGAAACCAGCGACATCACCATCTGTTCGCGGATCGAGTCGATGGGGGGATTGGTGACCTGCGCGAAAAGCTGACGGAAGTAGTTGTAGAACGGCTTGGATTTGTTCGACAACACGGCCAGCGGCGCGTCGTTGCCCATCGAGCCGTTGCATTCCTCGCCGTTTTCCGCCATGGGCTCCAGGATGAACTTGATGTCCTCGTGGGTCCAGCCGAACGCCTGCTGGCGATCGAGCAGGGAGACCATTTTCTGGAGGTCGGGCGCTTCCCGCTGCGGGGGCAGCGACTCCAGCTTCAGGCGAAGACGTTCGATCCACTGCCGATAAGGCCGGAGGTTGGCCAGCTGCGACTTGATCTCGACGTCATCGATGATGCGGCCCTGCTGCAGGTCGATCAGGAACATCTTGCCCGGCTGCAGGCGCCATTTCTTGATGATGCGATGTTCGGGAATGGGCAGCGTTCCGGCTTCGGAGGCCATGATGACCATGTCGTCGTCGGTGACCAGGTAGCGGGCGGGACGCAGGCCGTTGCGGTCCAGGGTCGCGCCGATCTGGCGTCCGTCCGTGAAGGCCACGGCGGCCGGTCCGTCCCATGGCTCCATCATGGCCGCGTGGTATTCGTAGAAGGCGCGGCGGTTCTCGTCCATGTCGGCATGCTGTTCCCAGGCCTCCGGGATCATGATCATCATGGCGTGGGCCAGCGAATAGCCCGACATGACCAGCAGCTCCAGGCAGTTGTCGAACGTCGCCGTGTCGGACTGGCCTTCGTAGACGATGGGATAGAGCTTGCGCAGGTCCTCGCCCAGCACCGCCGATTGCATCGCGCCTTCGCGCGCCCGCAGCCAGTTGAAATTGCCCTTGACGGTATTGATTTCGCCGTTGTGGGCGATCATGCGGTAGGGGTGGGCCAGCGGCCAGGCGGGGAAGGTGTTCGTGGAGAACCGCTGATGCACCATCGCCAGCGCCGAGACGGCGCGGGTGTCGGCCAGGTCGCGATAATAGCCGCCCACCTGGTTGGCCAGCAGCAGGCCTTTATAGACCACCGTGCGCACGGAAATGGACGGGACGAAGTATTCCTGGCCGTGCGCCAGCTGCATGTGCTGTATGGCGTGGCTGGCCGTTTTGCGGATCACGTAGAGCTTGCGCTCCAGCGCATCGGGCACCATGATGTCGGGGCCCCGCCCGATGAAGAGTTGCCGGATTACGGGCGCACAGGCGCGCACCGTGGGGGACATGGGCATGTCGTGGTCGATCGGGACGTCGCGCCAGCCCAGCACCACCTGGCCTTCGTCGCGCACGGCGCGCTCCAGTTCCTGTTCGCACGCCAGGCGCGAGGCCGTTTCCTTGGGCAGAAAGACCATCGCGACGCCGTATTCGTCGGGAGGAGGCAAGGTCACGTTCTGGGCCGCCATGTCGTCGCGGTACAGCGCGTCGGGTATCTGGATGAGGATGCCCGCGCCGTCGCCCATCAGTTCGTCCGCGCCGACGGCGCCGCGGTGGTCCAGGTTCTCCAGGATTTTCAATCCCTGCTGGATGATGGCGTGGCTTCTCTTGCCCTTGATGTGGGCGACGAAGCCCACGCCACAGGCGTCGTGTTCATTGCTCGGCGAATAAAGGCCTTGCCGGCTGGGGGTGTGATAGGACATGGCGTACGTTCCTGCAGTGATGAAACAAGGAATGTTGCGGTGCAAGAATCCAAAGATACGCCTCTGTTTTTATCATCGCAAGAATAAAAATAAGGGTCGGTCCCTCATATTTGTCCTTTGATATCAATGGCTATACGGATTTGGTATTGAATCTGTCCCTAATAATTAAAAACGATCTGGATTTCGGGGAAAGGCAGAGAAGGCGCTCGAAGATATGCACATTCATGGCGCGGGATTGTCCCGTCATGGTGCATCGAGCGATCATATGCACCATTTTAGGGAGGCGGATGTTTCATGCTGCAGAATCAAATAGTAACAATTTTCCGAACGGGCATGCGCCGGTGTCGGTGTTTTGCGCGGGATGATCCGGAGTGTGCCGGCAAGGGCGTCGGGATGATTACGCGTCGCGCGGTCCGGAATCGGCGTGATCCGCCGTCGAGGAGGATTTGCGCGGCCGGCCGCGCTTATCGGGCGTCAGCCGGCGGTTGGCGATCGGCGCAAGGCGCTGGAGGAAATCCGGTTCGCCCAATACCCATTGGCCGTGCAGCGATTGTGCGATGTGCCGTGCGCGGTTTTGGGACAGTCCTTGGCTGAGCTGAAGGCGCCAATGGGATTGGCGGGCGAAAGGCGTATTGCCGCACGCCCAGTAGTCGGGATGATCGCTTTGGGCGGCCAGCTTGTCCAGCGTGGCGCCGACGTGCCATGAAGCGGACGACCAGGGCCAGGCTTCCGGCCGGTCGACGTAGCGCAATTGCGCCGGCAGCGATTCCAGCCACACCAGCGCCGGGATCATCCAGACCCCGGGCTGTACCAGCGCGCTTCGGTAGCGGCCCGCGAACACGCTGCCCTGGCGCAGGAGCAAGGCCATGCGCCGCCCCAGCGATTGCATCAGCCGGGGCAGGCCCTTGGCCTCGGAGGGCGTGGCCAGCAAGCAGATGCGGTCGTTGAGCAACAGCCAGCCATGCAGCGCGACGCGGTGCAGGCAGGCGTCGCGGTCCAGCCAGCCGCGCAGCAGATCCAGCGTATCGCCGGGCGTGGCTTCGCTGGGCGATGCCAGGGGTTGGACAAAGCGGGTTTGGACGAGTTGAGGGGT
>Ga0265293_10002175_pt1 | contig 40482 bp, 41 predicted proteins | sample Munlanlewell138R_FD_192505 | JGI IMG/M metagenome (GOLD analysis project Ga0265293, IMG submission 192505) | Leachate microbial communities from a municipal landfill in Southern Ontario, Canada - Leachate well 138R | ecosystem: Engineered > Solid waste > Landfill > Unclassified | place: Canada...
TTATCGAAGTAAAAAAGGCATTTTAATCAATGCTGATTTAAACGCCTCATTAAATATAATTAGAAAATGTAAGCCCGATGCCTTAGGGACAGGGTTTATAGGTTGGAACACGCCTAAACGGACTTACTTATTTGGGGAAAGTATCGTTTTAAAGGAGTAATATGCATATATTACTTTTGTTCTATTCTTTACATTTGTTCTATTGCTTTAAGTAAACTCATTTGTTACAATATAGATAGATATCTATATAGAAAAACATCAATATAGATAAGGAGGACATATGCATACTAAAATAACAGAAAGTTTCAAAGTGTTATCCGATCCAAATCGTCTTGAAATTGTAAAGCTCTTATTAAAAGGTGAAACATGCGGGTGTACGCTCATTGATAAACTTCCTATTTCACAACCAACGCTATCATATCATCTAAAAGCTATTACAAAATCTGGATTGGCAATAGCTAAAAGAGAAGGAAATTGGATTAAACACTACATAAACAGAGATAAAATTGATGAAATGATTGATTTTTTAGAACAGCTTAAGCACATGGAGAAAATCGAATGCAATTTATAAAAGATTTTTTCATTAGCTTAAATGATATATTATTAAAGATGACATGGCTAGAAGATTTGGCTAATCAATTACTACTTAGACTCTTCAAATTAGATCAATCAAGTTATTTATTTAAAAGCTTATCTTTCTTCATCTATGATGTAATTAAGATCTTTATTCTTTTATCTGTATTGATATATTTATCATCATATATTCAATCACATTTCACACCAGAGAAAACTAAAAAAATATTAACCAAATTTAAAGGTATTCCTGGAAATATTATTGGTGCATTATTAGGTACTGTGACACCGTTTTGTTCATGCTCATCAATTCCTATTTTTATAGGATTTACAAAAGCTGGGTTACCTATTGGCGTAACATTTTCATTTTTGATTTCATCACCTTTAGTTGATCTTGCATCAGTGATTTTACTTGCTAGCATATTTAATTGGAATATCGCACTTCTATATGTATTAGTAGGATTAGTGATTGCAGTTATAGGTGGTACACTTATTGATAAATTTCATATGGAAAAACATGTTGAAGCATTCGTCATGGAAGGCGTCAATCAAGAAACAAGTGATGATGGAGTTGAAATCGAACTTACAAGAAAAGATAGACATCTATATGCAATTACTCAAGTTAAAGAAATCATTAGAAAAGTATGGCTATATATCTTAATTGGTGTTGGTATAGGTGCTGTTATTCATGGATATATTCCACAAAGTTTTATTGAAAAAGTACTCGGTGATGAAAATCCATTTTCAGTGATTATCGCGACTATTGTTGGTATACCAATGTATGCAGATATTTTTGGAACACTTCCAATTGCAGAAGCACTTGTATTAAAAGGTGTAGGTATTGGTACTGTATTAGCATTTATGATGGCTGTAACGGCATTAAGCTTACCGTCTGTCATCTTATTAAAAAAAGTTGTTAAACCTAAATTATTGTTTATGTTTGTAGGTATAGTGACCGCAGGTATTATTATTACAGGATATTTATTTAATATCTTTGGAAATATGTTTATCTAAAAAAAGGAGAATAAAAGATGAATATTAAAGTATTAGGCACAGGGTGTCCAAATTGTAAAAGACTAGAGAAAAATGTTATAGATGCTCTAGATCAACTAGGTAAAACTGCAGAAGTAGAAAAAGTAACAGAAGTTAAAGATATCATGTCTTATAACATTATGAGTACACCAGCATTAGTTGTTGATGGTAAAGTATTGTTTTCTGGACAAGTTCCAAATGTTGAAAAATTAAAAGAACTACTAAAATAAATGATTAAAGGGGATATTTATGAAGAAAAAAGTAGCGTTTGTATGTGTACATAATAGTTGTAGAAGTATTATGGCTGAAGGTTGGGCAAAACACTTAGGCAGTGATGTCATTGAAGCATATTCAGCAGGTACACAAAGATATAGTGGTCCTAAACCAATGGCATTAGAAGTAATGACAGATTTAGGCATAGATATGAGTCATGCAAGTAGTAAATTATTAGATGACATACCTGAATCTCTTGATATATTAATTACAATGGGCTGTGGTGTTGAATGTCCGTTTGTGCCATGCGATCATAGAGAAGATTGGGGATTAGATGATCCAAGTGGTGGTCCAAAATCTGGATTTGAAGAAACTAGAGATTTAATCAAAGATAAAGTGGTAGAACTTATTGATCGAATCAAAAGAGGAGATTTATAATGATTAAGCAAAAAAAACAAATCAGTTTTTTTGAAACTTATTTAACTGTATTTGTTTTATTATGCATGGCTTTGGGTGTTTTAATTGGAAGATTTATACCTTCTATTCCTGATTTTTTAAATCAGTTTGAAGTATATAGTGTGAATATTCCAATAGGTATTTTAATTTGGACTATGATTTATCCGATGATGTTAAAAATAGATTTTACATCGATAAAAAATGTCGGTAAAAAACCTAAAGGTCTATACTTGACATGGGTGGTTAATTGGATTATTAAACCATTTACAATGTTTGGTATAGCAAGCCTATTTTTCTTAGTGATATTTAAGAACTTGATTCCAGATGGTCTTGCAAATGACTATTTAGCAGGTGCAATTATATTAGGTGCTGCACCTTGTACAGCAATGGTTTTTGTATGGAGTAGTTTAACTAGAGGTAATCCAGCCTATACTTTAGTACAGGTCGCAACTAACGATTTAATTATATTAATTTTATTTGTACCTATCGTGGGTTTATTACTTGGAGTAGGTGGTATAGCAGTACCTTGGGGAACTTTATTTTTATCAGTGATTCTATTTGTTGTAATACCACTTATAGCAGCATCACTTACAAGATATTATATGATTAAACATAAAGGCTTAGAGTTTTATAACGAAAAGTTTATTCCTAAATTCAGTAAAATTACTATTTCAGGATTGCTGTTAACACTTGTTCTTATTTTTTCGCTACAAAGTGACTTAATCATTAGTAATCCACTACACATTGTTTTAATTAGTGCACCTTTGATTATACAGACATTTTTAATATTTTTTATTGGATATGGTGGTGCAAAATTACTTAAACTTCCACACGATGTAGCAGCACCAGCAGGCATGATAGGAGCAAGCAATTTCTTTGAACTTGCTGTAGCGGTTGCAATAGCTTTATTTCCATTAAATCCAGGTGTTGCTCTAGCAACTATAGTTGGTGTTTTAGTCGAAGTTCCTGTGATGTTGATTTTAGTAAAAATAGCGAATAAAACAACGCATCATTTTCCTGGTTTAGAAAAAACAAACTTATCATAAATATTAAGATTTTATACGCATTGTATAAAGTCTTTTTCTTTATTTGATTATGATGATATATAAGTTTATAATATAGGTATAATTTTCAAGTGATGTAAATAAGCAAGTTGAGGAGGATCATATGATTGAAATTAAAAATTTGACTCAAATATATGCATCTAAAAAAGGTATTTTTGATGTTTCTTTTACTGTTAAAAAAGGTGAAGTGTTTGGTTATCTAGGACCAAATGGAGCAGGAAAAACAACAACTATTAGAGGCATTTTAGGTCAAATGAATATTAATGAAGGATATATTCGAATTAACGATCTTGATCCAAGAGTAGACATTGTTAAAATCAATAAACTCATTGGTTATTTACCTGGAGAAATGGCTTTTTTTGACCATTACACGGGTAAACAGTTTCTTGATTTTATTTGCAAAATGAGAAAATTAGAAGATTTTTCAAAAAGAGAGAATCTTAATGAAATGTTTGAATTAGACACTAAAGGATTGATTAAAAAAATGTCTAAAGGTATGAAACAAAAATTAGGTATAGTAGCAGCATTTATGCATGATCCTGACATTTTGATCTTAGATGAACCAACAAGTGGACTTGATCCTTTAATGCAAAATAAATTTTTAGAACTCATCTTATCTGAAAAGAAAAAAGGGAAAACTATTTTAATGTCTTCTCATATATTTGAAGAAGTTGAAAGAGTGTGTGACAGAGCGGGAATTATTAAAGAAGGACGTATGATTGCTATTGAAGATTTTAGTGAAAAAGAAAAGAAAGTAGCAGATATTTATTTAATTACATTAAAAAAACCTAATGATAAACTTTTATCATCAGGCTTAGATGTTATAAAGAAAAATGATACCGTTTATCAAATATCAGTAAAAGATAATTACAAAGAATTTTTAAAGACATTGAGTACATATGATGTTATTCATATAGATCATAAGAAACAATCAATTGAAGATATTTTTATGACATATTATGGAGGTCATCAACATGATTAAATCATTATTTCTTTTTAACTTAAGAGAAAACAAAATATTAATCATTGCTTTTTCTTTGATAGGAACTTTATATGCTACTGTAAGTATCGGTATGTATGATCCATCTAGTGCAGAAGCACTAGAAGCAATGTTAGACCTTTTGCCTGAAGCGATGATTCGAATGATGGGCTTTGATCAAATCGGTGGAGATATTACCCATTATGTAAGTAATTATCTTTATGGATTTATCATGCTTTTATTTCCTGTTATCTTTAGTATTATGTTAGGAACCAAATTAGTTTCTAAATATGTGGATCAAGGCAGTATGACATATTTATTAACTATGCCTTATACAAGAAGAAAGATTGTCATTACGCAAGCTGTATTTTTTGCACTATCTCTTTTTGTCATTATTTTCTTTAATGTTTTAGTCATTATTGTTATGTCAGAATCCATGTTTCCAGGAAGTTTAGATATTTGGAAGTTTATCATGTTAAATTTAGTGACATATGCAGTTCATTTGGCACTTTTTGGACTTACATTTCTTTGTTCTGTATTGTTTAGTGATTCATCTAAATCATTAGGTGTTTCTGGAGGTATACTTATTTCATTTTTTATCTTAAACATGCTAAGTTCTATTAGTGAACAAACAGAATTTTTAAAGTATTTCACACCATTTACATTAATTGACATAGAACATATTTTAGCAAGTGGAGGAAATGGCGTATTAGGGTTTATATTTACATTGATAACAGCAATTGCAATTTTTATTGTTAGCATCGAGATTTTTCATAGAAAGAGTATTATTATTTAAGAAAGGAATTTTATGAAGAAATATTTAGCTTTTTTGGAATGGTTTTTGTTTGTTGTTTTTTACGCACTCTTTGTGTTCATGATCATAAGTATAGCTTATCAAAGAAGCAGTAATCAACTACTTGTAGACCTTGCAGCAGGATTTTTTGTTATCTTTTTGTTTGTTTATCCGTTTTTATACATGCTAAAGTTTTTCTTTAAGGTTAGCAAGATTGGTTTAATTAAATATATAATAAGTGCTATCCCATTAGCAACTATCGTTATCTATGTACTCTCATACATTATTTCATATGGTATTCCAAGAGGTTAGACAAAAAAATTATTTTCTTGTTGACATAATTAAATATTTCGTTATAATAGTAGTTAAATTCGAAGATAAAGAAGAGTAACTTAGATAAACATATCAAGCGAGTCCATGGTAGTGTAAGATGGATATATTTAATAACTAAGTGAATGGCCTTTTGAGAAGCAGGGTGAAATAAGTAGCCTGAGCCGGGTAGTTTCCGTTAATAAACTAAAAATATAAAAGTCTTAAATGATGGAGTATTTTGTGAAGGAGAAACAAATGTTTCTTAAATTTGGGTGGTACCACGAGCATCTCGTCCCAAGACGAGAGGCTTTTTTTTATACCCAAAAAAAATACTTTTTCCAGGAAAAGACCGGAAAGGAAAAAGAAGATGGAGTTTGGAAAATTTGGTGGACAATTTGTCCTAGGACCTATTCTTAAAGCGGTTAAAGAAGTTGAAGAGGCTTATAATAAGTATAAGCGAGATGAGGATTTTATCAATGAGTTTAAGTTTTATTTAAGAAATTATGCGAATAGGCCATCATTGTTATATTTTGCAAAAAATATGACAGATAATTTAGGTGGCGCAAAGATTTATTTAAAAAGAGAAGATTTAAACCATACAGGAGCGCATAAAGTCAATAATGTGATTGGACAAGCGCTTTTAGCTAAACGCATGGGTAAGAAGAAACTCATTGCAGAAACAGGTGCGGGACAACATGGTGTAGCTACAGCAACTGCAGCAGCGCTTTTTGGAATGGAATGTGAAATTCATATGGGTTATGTTGATATGATCAAACAATCTTTAAATGTGTATCGTATGGAATTATTAGGAGCTAAAGTAGTAGCGGTACATGATGGATTAAAAACATTAAAAGAGGCTGTAGATAGTGCATTAATGACATGGAGTAGAGAATTAGAAGATACATTTTATCTCCTAGGATCTGCAGTAGGTCCTCATCCATTTCCAACTATGGTAAGAGATTTTCAAAAAGTTATCGGAGAAGAAATTAAAATGCAACTACAAGACGAAGAACAAAAGCTTCCTGATTATGTCATTGCTTGTGTTGGTGGCGGTAGTAATGCGATTGGTGCATTTTATGATTTTATAGATAATCCATCTGTAAATCTTATAGGTGTTGAAGCTGCAGGAAAAGGCATAGAAACCAAAGAGCATGCAGCAACAATGACTTTAGGTGTCGAAGGTGTTATACACGGAATGAACACGATTGTTTTAAAAGATCAAGATGGAGAAATTGCACCTGTATATTCATTATCAGCAGGACTTGATTACCCAGGTGTAGGACCAGAGCATGCATATTTAAAAGAAATAAAACGTGTTAAGTATGTAAGTGCAACTGATGAAGAAGCAGTTCAAGCTTTTGAATACTTATCAAAAATAGAAGGTATTATTCCTGCTATTGAAAGTTCACATGCAGTTGTCGAAGCCATGAGATTAGCACCATTATTAAATAAAGATCAAATCATAGTGGTTAATTTATCTGGTAGAGGCGATAAGGATGTAAAACAAGTTGCAAGATTTAGAAATTATGAGTTGATAGATTAGTTTAAAGAAGACATCTTTTGATGTCTTTTTTCTTGCATATTTTTGATCCAAAGTTTTATTATGATTTCTAATATGCTATACTTAATATAGACAAAACGTTAACAAGAAAGAGGAATTTATGGAACAAATAGATTACCGAATCGCATTATTAATCGATTCTGAAAATATTTCAGCAAAATATATAAAACCAGTCATGCATGAAATCGCCAAATATGGGAGAATCGTTATTGCAAGATTTTATGGAGATATCTGGACATTGTCTAAAGAATGGCACCAAACAGCATTAAATTATGCAATCAAACCGATGCACCAATATAATGTTGCATCCGGAAAGAATGCAGCAGATATGGCGATGGCAATAGATGCACTAGAGATGATGTATCAAGAGAAAGTAAATACATTTTTCTTAATTACTAGCGACAGTGATTTTACACCACTGGCGATGAAATTAAGAGAAGGTGGTATGACCGTTATTGGTATTGGGACTGAAAAGAAAGTCACTGAAGCCTTTAAATCAGCATGTAATGAATTTAAATATTTTGACTATTTAGAAGATGAAGATGAAGATTCATCTGAAGTTCAAGAAGATGATGATAACATTGAAAAAATCATTAAAGATATTATTATTGATCATGGTAATAAGATGCCTTTAAGTAATTTAGGTAATATGTTAAGAAATAGAAGTTCTGATTTTGATGTTAGAAAATATGGTGTTAAAAACTTATCAAGTTTAGTTAATACGTTCTCTGGACTTAGAACGATTCAAAATGATATGATTGTTGAATTTAAATCAGGCTTAAATTTTGATGAGATAGCTAAAAAAGTTGTAGATATCGTATCCGAACAAAAAGCTAGTAAGATGTTATTGTCACAGTTGAAATCGGAAATAGATGAACATTTTCCTGGTTTTAGTTATAAAGAATTTGGGTTTTCACAATTTGGTAAATTTATTGCAAGCATAAAAAAAGTAACTGTAAATAATCAGTGGGTAAAGTTGGTAAAACAAAATGGATCTAAAAAGCATTAATGAGAAAAAAAGAGCTTTAGAAGGTTTGACTATAATAGGGGGATTGATTACTGCAATTTCATTTTTCCTATTTATTACTAATCCAGTTTTTATGATTGGTTTTATTGGTGGAGGATTGATTGCGGTTATTGGTACAAGCCAATTTAAAAAATTATCACAAGGATTTAAAAGAGTTCATATCAAAGAAATTATCGAAAAAGAAATATCGTCTTGTTTTTATGATCCTGATAAGGGATTCGAAAAAGAAGTTGTTTATGATTCAAAGATCTTAAGAAAAGAAGATAGATATTATAGTGAAGACTATTTATCAGGCATGATTAAAGATAAAAAATTCGAAAGTGCTGATGTAAAACTTCAAGATGTAAGAAGTAATGGTAAATCAACAACTGTTGTTACAGTGTTTCAAGGAAGATTTTTTATCATTGATTTTGATAAGAAGTTTGAAAGTGATGTTTATGTCTTACCAAATAGAAGTTTTGGGTTCAATTGGTTTACTAACATGGTTAGAGTTGATATTGAGTCCATTTTATTTAATCAAATTTTTGATGTGTTTTCAGAAAGTCAACATTCAGCATTTTATTTATTAAAACCTGCTTTTGTTGAAAAATTAATAGAGTTTTCTAATGTGGCAAGAAGAGTGATGTTTGGATTTAAAGATCACAAAGTATTTATTGCATTAGATACAAGAATTGACACATTTGATTTGAAAATGTTTAAAGAGATTGATCAGACCTTTTTTGACGAAGTTAAAAAAGAAATAAGACTTATTGAAGAACTTATCCAATTAATTCCATAAAAAAAATATCACTCATTGTAGTGATATTTTTTATAAATAGTTATCTATAATTTTTAATCAGCTTTGTAAATTCTATAACGATGATTGGAAGTAGAACTAATCCAATAACGATAAGCCATTGATTAAAAGGTAGTGTTGTTATACCAAATATATCTCTTGTAAATGGAATAAATACAACTAATAATTGTAGTGTAAGACTTGCAGCTAATGCATAATAGATATATTTATTTCTTTTTAATTTAAAGATTGAGAATGTTTCACTACGTACATTAAATGCGTGTGCAAGTTGAGATAGTGCTAAGACGATAAACGTCATTGTTTGAGCACTTAGCATCTTATCTGCTCTAAGTGTACTTGATTCCATGTACCAACCGATGGTATATGCAGCAAATGAAATAAGACCTAACATAAGACCTTGCATACCAATTTTTAAGCCTAATCCATCAGCAAAGATGGATTTTTTAGTATCTCGTGGTTGTTGATCCATGATATTAGCTTCTTTAGGTTCTAGGCCAAGTGCGATTGCCATAAGTGAATCTGTTACTAAATTTACCCACAAGATTTGTACAGCAGTAAGTGTAGTAACCCTACCACTAATGACTAATATACCTAGGGTTGTCCCTAAGAAGATGGTTATGATTTCACCAATGTTACAACTTAATAAAAAGTGAATTGCTTTTTTAATGTTTGCAAAAATGGTTCTACCTTCGCTAACAGCATTAACGATGGTCGCAAAGTTATCATCGGTTAAAACCATATCTGCTGCACCTTTAGCAACTTCTGTACCTGTAATACCCATTGCTATACCGATGTCTGCTTTTTTAATTGATGGTGCATCATTAACTCCATCACCTGTCATAGCTACGACTTTATCTTTCTTTCTCCAAGCATCTACAATGCGTACTTTATTTTCTGGAGAAACACGTGCATAAACTCTAATTTTTTCTAGCTTTTCAAAAAACTCATCATCATCCATATTGTCTAAATCTTTTCCTGTGATTGCGATTTCACCATCAGTTAAGATATTTAAGTCTTTAGCGATTGCAACAGCTGTGTTGATATGATCACCAGTAATCATAATTGTTTTAATACCAGCTTTATTGCATAGTGCAATTGCATCTTTAGCTTCAGGTCTTGCAGGATCTATCATTCCAATTAATCCAAGAAGTGTCATATCGTTTTCTAAATCTTCAGATTTTAGAGATTTTAGAGTAGTTGATTTATCAATTTTTTTATAAGCAACTGCTAAAACACGTAATGCATTGTTTGACATATCTTGATTAGCATTTTCATAAGTTTTGATATCAAATTTTTCTTGATTGTGAATAGATGATGATCTACTAAAGATGACATCCGGTGCACCTTTGGTTACCGCATATCGTCCATCAGGAAAGTCATGAACTGTTGTCATCATTTTTCTATTTGAATCAAATGGAAGTTCATATAATCTTTTGTTATTTTCAATCATCTTTATAGGGTCTTTTCCAAGTGCTAGTGCTAAATCAATAAATGCTATTTCAGTTGGATCACCAATTTTTACGTAATTTTCTTCTTGAATTGATATTTTAGTATCATTACATAATGTACCAAATAATGCTAGTTTATCAAGTGTATCATTTGATTGAGTATCTTGATCTATGTCAGTTAATTGATTTTCTATAAATACTTTTGTGACGGTCATTAAATTTTGTGTTAAAGTACCAGTTTTATCAGAACAAATAATACTTGTTGAACCAAGTGTTTCAACTGCTGGAAGTGTTCTAATAATGGCTTCTTTTTTAACAAGATTTTGCATGCCTAACGCTAAGACTATCGTTATAATTGCTGGAAGTCCTTCTGGAATAGCAGCTACTGCTAATGCAACAGAAGTAAGAAGTGCTTCTTTCCAATCTTCAAAAGATGCAGATCCATCGATGATATAAGCTTCAACAATCGTAATCGCAAAGATAATGAAAGTGATACCTAAAGCAATGATTGCTAGCGTTTTACCGAGCTTAGCCATACTTTTTTGAAGTGGTGTTGTCTCGTTTTCTGTTTCACTCAGCATGGTTGCAATTTTTCCTAGTTGAGTTTTCATTGCAATATCAGTAACAATAGCTTTTCCTCTACCATAAGTAACAACTGTTCCCATAAATCCGAGATTAGTTCTATCGCCTAGAGGAACTTCATCATCTAAGATTGGTTCTGTTGTCTTTTCAACAGGAACAGCTTCACCTGTGAGTGGTGATTCATCAGTTTTTAAATTAATTGATTCGATAATTCTAACGTCTGCAGGCACATAGTCACCTGCATCCAAAATAATAATATCTCCAACGGTTACATATTTAACATCAATGAGTTTTTCTGTACCATCTCTAAGTACTTTAGCTTGAGGTGAAGACATAGCTTTAATTGACTCTAAAGCTTTTTCGGCTTTAGCCTCTTGGAATAACCCTAAAAACGCATTTATCAATACAATCATTAAGATTAAAATACCTTCTGATACTTCATCAGTAACAAATGACAAGACTGATGCGCCAAGTAGCACAAAAATCATAAAATCATTGATTTGATCAAAGAAACGAAGAATCCAAGGTCTTTTTTTAGTTTCATCAAGTTGATTAAGTCCATAAGTTTCTTTTCTTTTTAAAACTTCAGCTTCAATTAATCCAGTTTTTATATTTGAGTCTAATTGTGATATGATTTCTTCTGATGATAATTGATAGTTTAATTTTTCCATAGTTTGCTCCTTTTTATGTCTTTAAAAATATTTTAACATAAAAAGGCTATGATTTAACAATGAATTAAATGATAGATAGTGCAATTTGATATGGTAAGATACATCCTTTTTTAGTATAATAAACATATAAAAAGGAGATGGTATTATGGCTTTTATAGAGTGTCAAGTAAGATCAAATGAATTAGATATGAATATTTCAGTTAATGTTATATATCCTGAACATGTTAAAAACCATGAAGAGGTGAAAGTATTATATTTATTTCATGGTTATACAGGACATTACATGGATTGGATGAGACAAACAGCGATTGAAAGATATGCGAATAAATATCAAATTTGTGTTGTTATGCCATCTGTTCATAATAGTTATTACACAAATAATACATGTGGTGTAAATTATTTTAATTTTGTTGCTATAGAATTGCCTGAAATCATAGAAAATATGTTTCATGTATCTCAAAAATCTGAAGATAGATATGCATGTGGGCTTTCTATGGGAGGATATGGTGCTTTAAAAGTAGGATTTACTTATCCTCATAAGTTTCATAAAATCGCAAGTTTATCTGGAGCTATCGATGTAGATCGCCTTATTAAAATCAATGAGAATAATGACAAATTAGCTTTATTCAAATTAGCTTTCGGGAAATCACCTATTAAAGGTACCAAAAATGATATTTATCATTTGGTAGATCAAGCAGTAAAAACAGATAGATATCCTGATATATATCTAGCATGTGGAAAAGATGATTTTCTTTATGAAGATCATTTAAGATTTAAAGCATATTTAGATGAAAAAAACGTTCCTTATGTGCATAAGGAAACGTCTGGTGGTCATGAGTGGCGTTTATGGGATCTATTTGTTCAAGATGTATTAGAATGGATGTTTGAATAGCTTAATTCTTTAATAACCACAATATAAATGTAGAAAACATTTTTCTCCAAGCTAATTCATTATGCTGGTCATCGGTTTCGATGTAGAAGATGTCTTCTACATTTTTTTCTTCTAATAATGCTTTTAAGTTTCTGCTGTTTTCAAGATATAGCTCATTAAAGTTTTTTAAAGTATTATCAGATGTTTCATTTTTTCCGATTGATATGAAAAAACGATGATCTATGTTAAGTTTGCTATATTTGATGAAGGTTAAAAAATCTTCTTCATTAAACCATGAGGCTAGGGAAAATACACCAACATTTTTAAACATACTAGGATATTTACTTGCTATATAAGTTGAAATATAGGCACCCATGGAACTTCCAGCGATGCTTGTATGTTCATAAGCTTTTAATGTCCTAAAGTTTTTATCGATATAAGGTTTAACTTTTTTTGCGATAAAATCTGCATAAACATCACCTAAACCACCAACTTGAACTTTTAACATACCTTTTATAACGTCTTTTCCAACCCAAGGTGCATATTCAAATAACCTTAAATCAGAATTATCAATACCAACAATAATTATGTCAGAAGTTATTTTTTGAAGAGATTTTAGATGTTCTAGGGTTTCATAAATTTGCCAGGATGTATGATTAAATGCAGTCTGATCTTCAAATAAATTTTGTCCATCATGCATATACAAAACAGGATAAGTTTTTTCACTAGTATCATAATCATCTGGAAGTAAAATTCTTATAGTTCGTTTCTTTTTTGTTGTTGGTATATAAAGTTGTTTTTTTATTAAGTTCATAAGTACCATCCTTTCACTTTTATTGTAACATGTTTCGAATAAATCATTATTTCTAACTGATTTTGTAAAGTATTATGTTAAAATATAACTAGATTGATGGAGGTGCTTTATGAAAGTTCATACCTTTGGAAAAACACAGAAAAACACATCAAGGCTTGGATTTGGTTCTTGGCAATTAGGAAATACTGATTTTTGGGGTTATATGTCTTATGATGATGGTGTAGCGCTTGTAAAGAAAGCTATAGATAAAGGCATCACTTTTTTTGATACTGCACCAGGTTATGCTGCAGGCATGAGTGAAACGATTATTGGTGATGCAACAACAGGCAAAAAAGATAAAATCATTATTAATACTAAAATTGGACATATGGCTGATGGTAGTATTGATTTTAGTGTATCATCTTTAGAAGAACAAGTTTACGAATCATTAGAAAGATTACAAGTAGATTGTATCGATAGTGTATTATTACATAATCCAGATATGAGTATTTTAACCAATCAAACAGAACACATAGAAGAACTAGAGTTACTTAAATCACAAGGTCTTATTAAATCATATGGTGTAAGTATAGATACATATGAAGAGTTTGAAGCAGTACTAAACAATTTGAACGTAGATACAATAGAAATATTATTTAATATATTTTTCCAAGATGCCATACCATTATTTAAAAAAGCTAAAGAAAAAGGCATTTCACTTATCGCAAAAGTTCCACTAGATTCAGGATGGTTAACAGGAAAATATGATAAAAATTCAGAGTTTGAAGGCATTCGCTCTAGATGGGATACTGAAACGATTGAAAGACGTGGCGCACTAGTAGAAGCGTTAAAACAAATAACCAAAGATCAAAACTTAACAAAATATGCTATTGGATTTATATTAAGCTTTGAAGAAATAGATGTTGTTATACCAGGTATTAAAAACATAAAGCAATTAGAAGATCATCTTGAATATGCATCATATCAGCTACCTGAAAATTATAAAAAAGCATTTATTGAATTATACGAAAAACATATTAAAAAAGATCCACTTGTTTGGTAATAAAAAAGAGTCTATCATTTATTGATTGACTCTTCCTATTTTATAGAGACTAGAGGTTATGTATGGGAACATTAATCAATGTAGGTTCAATCATAGTTGCTACGTTTGCAGGTATTATTTTTAAAAAAGGATTATCAGAAAAAATTCAAAAAGCAATTATGTTTACACTGGGACTAGGCTTAGTAGCGCTATCTTTAGGATGGTTCATTAAAGATTTTTTAGTGATTGAAAATAATGTGATTTCTACAAGAATGGATTTACTTATCATCATTTCTTTAGTCATTGGTGTAATGATTGGCGAGTGGATTGATATTGATCAAAGATTAACTGATTTGGCATATAAGGTGGAGAAGAAATATAAATTACCACCACTTGCAAAGGGCTTTATAACGGCAACTTTGATTTTTTGTGTGGGAGCTATGGCAATTACTGGAGCTATTCAAGATGGCTTAGGTTTAGGAATGACTACACTATTAATTAAGTCAACTTTAGACTTTATCACCGCTATGGTACTAGCTTCTTTTTTAGGAATTGGCGTTATATTTTCTGCAATTAGTGTTTTATTATATCAAGGCTCAATCTTTTTACTTGCAAGATATTTAAGTGAGTTTATGACTGATAATATGATCATTTCTATGTCGATGATTGGCAGTATTATCTTAATTGGTATTGGTATTAATTTTATGGAAATTAAGAAAATTAAAGTAGCTAATATGCTACCAGCATTACTCATTCCGATTATTTATGAATTGATATTAATGATTCTTTAAAAGGAGTTTTTATGGATACTTGTAAGATATGTGGATCTAAGAATGTCATCAATTATAAGCATCCAACATTCGATATGCTTTTTCATGAATGTAGAGATTGTGAAGTCATTTATAAAGATGAGAAGAATAGAATTAGTTTAAAAGATGAACTTGATGTTTATAATCTTCATGAAAATACAATAGATAATATAGGGTATGTAAATTATTTATCAAATTTTGTAGATGCTACACTAGCTTCAAGATTAAAAACTGGACACATCCTTGATTTTGGTAGTGGACCTAATCCAGTATTAAAATATATATTAGAAACAAAATATAATTATAAAGTAGATATATATGATTATTTCTATCATGAAGATGAGGCTGTCTTTAAAAGTAAGTATGATGCAATAACATCGACAGAAGTTTTTGAGCATTTGTGGGAACCAAAAGAAATTTTAGATAAATTATATAGTAGTTTAAAACCAAATGGAATCTTAGCGATAATGACACTTTTTCATCCGAAAGATCAAATAGATTTCTTTGATTGGTTTTATATAAGAGATCCATCACATGTAACTTTCTACACACCAAAAACATTTGAAGTGTTAGGAAAAATGTATGGGTTTACGGTCATTGATACAAATCATTATAGATATATTACATTAAAAAAAATCAGTCAAAACGACTGATTTTTTTCTACATTTTTCCTCTAACTAAAGGCATACTCATACATCTAGGACCGCCTCTACCTCTAGATAATTCACTAGATGGGATAATGATAGTTTTTACGCCATGTTCTCTAAGTAGTTTGTTTGTAATTGAGTTTCTTTCATAAACGATAACAACTCCTGGAGCAATCGCAAGTGCGTTTGCGCCATCGTTCCATTGTTCTCTATCGGATGCGATTTTATCATCACCACCACAAGGAATGACTGTTATTTTTGTTTTTAAGTGGTATGAAAATAATCTTTTAATAGAGTATTCTTTTGGAATAATTCTAATGCGATGAGCAACACTGCTGCGATAGATTTCATACACATTTAATTTGCCTAAAAAATCATGATGTATTAAAAATTTATCGACATCAACTTGAGTAAGTACAGTATCTAGATGCATAAAACTTCTTTTTTTAGGAAGATCGATTGCTAAAACAACTTCAGCATCAGTGTTATCAAAAACATTTTTCGCAAATTTTTCTATACCATCAGGTTCAGTTCTTTCACTAATGCCAACTGCAATTATCTTATCTGTTAAAACTAAGATATCGCCACCTTCAATCGAATAATCTTCATAACGATCATAAACTTTAGGTGTGTTTTTATATACAGGATGATATTTAAAAATATATTCGCCATAAATAGTTTCTCTAGAGCGTGCTTTTTTATACATCTTATTAATGGATACGTGATCATAGACCGTAGAAAATGGATCTCTTGTAAAATAAAGATTAGGCATAGGATCAGTAATAAAAGGATAATCTCTTATGTAATCTTTTAATGAATGTTTTCTATATGTTTCAAAATCAGTTTTTACAATGCCAGACATCGTTGTTAGAATCATATCTCTAGTAGACATTTGGTTAAGGTAATCAAAAAGCTTTTGTTTAGACTTGTGATGAATTAAATTTGATTCAGTGATAAATTGTTCGATAAATTGTTTTTTTAGTTGTGGTGTAGATAAACTTTCTTCAACTAAGTCAACTAAATAAACGACTTCTACACCTTGATCTCTTAATACTTTTGCCAGATAATCATGCTCTTCTTGGGCTTTTTTAAGCCATGGAATATCATCAAATAATAAATCATGTAACCAAATAGGTGTTAAATTTTCTAATTCTAATCCAGGCCTGTGAAGACATACCTTTTTTAAAGGAGCTACTTCAGAATATACACTTAATTTTTTCATAGGAACCTCCGTTTTCAAACATATTATAACATAAAATTTGGATACATTTTTTTCAATCATGTATAATAGAATTATAGATTTTAAAAGTTGGTGAAAAAATGAGTAAAATTGCAGTTGTAACAGGAGCTACATCAGGTATAGGAAGAAGTTTGGTTTTAACATTATTAAAAGATGATATGACAGTTATTGGCGTAGGTAGATCAGATGATAAAATCAATCAACTCATTAGTGATGCTAAAGATTATTATGATGATAAGAAATTATTTATTGTTAAAGGTGATTTAAGCTATCACAAGGCATTAGAGGTTTTATCACAATCTATCATCGACATTTTGGTAGAAAATGAGTTTAAAATAGATTATCTGTGCCATGTTGCAGGAAGAGTTACATCAGGTTATCATATTAGTCAAGATCACCATGAACTAACATTTCAAGTGAATCACTTAGCAGTTGTTGATTTGACATATTTCTTATTGCCCTATATGGTAGAATCGTTAGAATCAAGAATATTAGTAGTAAGTTCTCAGTCTCATTTTAGAGCGAATATCAATTTCAATGACTTAGAAACTAAAACTTATTATACAATTTTAAGATCATATAAACGATCTAAATTATACAATGTATTATTTGTTAAAGCATTTAGTAAGAAATATAATGAAATACCTATTTATGCCATTGATCCTGCATTAGTTAGAACCAATATTGGTATGAAAAATACATCAAAACTTGCAAGTTTCGTATGGCATATGAGATCTAAAAAAGGTGTTCACCCTGCTGTACCTGCCAAACATATGTTAGATGTCATTAAAGATCAATCGTTTAATGATTTATCTGGTAGTTATATAAAACATGGAAAACCTATCACTTCAAATCCATTAACGTATCAGGATGATGTTGTTGAAAGGCTATGGAAAGTATCTTTAGATATGTTAGAAATAACTGATTATTTTCATAAAAAAAGCTAGAACTTTAAGATCTAGCCTTTTATAAGGATTATAAAGTTTTGTGTGTACCATCACAAAAAGGTTGATTTTTAGAATGTTTACATCCACATAAATAATATGTGCCGTCTTTATCAACAGTAAAATGCTTTGGTGCAAATCCGCTGCCTTTGTGGCTAGCTAGATCACAAAAAGGTTGATCCTTGCTTTTTCCACACGTGCAAAACATATATTTTTTGCCCGCTTCTAATTCAACACTATATGGTTTTTTCTGTGCTATAACTGGTTTATCCATAATAACACCTCCTTATATTCATTATATATTAATTTTATAAATAAACCAATCAAATTTTAAGAGGTTTAAAAAAGGGGATACTATGAAACATATCACAAGAGTCATTTTAATTTCGCTATCAACAATTATATTTGTCATGTTATTGATTATTTTAAGATTATATCTAATTAGAGGATATGACTTAACACTTCAAAAAAAGCATATGAGATCTTTAGAAGATTATTATGATGATCAATATCAAATGATTGATGAAAATACATTTCTTAATTTTGATGTGACTAACAATGACTTAAATTTAAATGAGATTCAATATTTAGCATCTCATAATAGTTATAAGAAAAAAGGTCCAGCAATTGGTAAGTTTTTTGTGGGTTTAGGTGACTCATTTGATGAAGCTAATGCACTAAAATACGGATATAAAAATTTCACTGATCAACTTGAATCAGGTATTAGAAGTTTTGAAATCGATATAAGATATAGAAAAGATACATTTGAGCTTACACATGTTCCTTTAGTCGACCCATCAAGTCAAGCTGTGAACTTTGAGTTATTATTAGATGAACTTATGTTGTTTTCAACAAACCAAGAACATCATATTCCAATTATTATATTAGTTGAAATTAAAACCGATTGGATGATGCTTGATCCATCACTTCAAGATATTAAAACAGATGAACTAAAATTATTAGATGAAATCTTAAAAGATAAGTTAAAAGACAGGTTGTTTTCTCCAAGTGATATGGTTAGTGATCAAGAGATCTTAAGAGATAAAATTATGACTGAAGGATGGCCATCAGTCAGTGAATTATTAAATAAGTTTATATTTATATTACATCCAGGAACATTTGAACAAATATATTATGAAATTGATGAGAATCTACAATCACAAAGCATGTTTATAGGAAGTAGTTATCAAGAAGAATATCCATCATATGCATCATTTTTCGTTCATAATGATGTTGATATCAATGTCATTAAAAGTCTTGTAGATGATCAATTTATGGTTAGAACAAGAATAGATAGTAATCTAGTTTTTTCAATAGATCGTTATCAAGATGCAATGAGTAGTGGTGCTCAAATTTTAACCACTGATTTTTCAATTGCTAGAAGTGACTTAGATGATATAGATGTTATTTATTTAGAAAATGATAAAACAATTATTCAAAAAGACGAAACATAAAAAAAGTAGTTGCTAATAAAAATGATTCGTGTATAATAGTATTACACTCTAAAATTCTAAGGGAGGTAATATTATGAATTATGAGAAAACAGAAGATGAGCGTTTAGCACTTTTAAAAAGCTATCAAGATGCATTAAGCAAACTAGAAGAACGAGGCGTTAAGCTAGAAGATATTGCAGAAATAACTTATGATTTACAAAAGAAATATATACCTGATTTAACAATTGATTATTGTTTAAATCATGTTGAAAAAGTACTTAAAAAAAGAGAAGTTCAACATGCAGTTTTAACAGGCATAGAACTAGATATACTTGCAGAAAAAGGATTGTTATCTGAACCTTTAGCGAGTATGTTGTTAAATGATTATGGTTTATATGGTATTGATGAAATTATGGCATTATCCATTGTCAATGTTTACGGATCAATTGGGTTTACTAATTTCGGATATGTCGATAAATTAAAACCAGGTATTATTGGTAAATTAGATAAAGAAGGTAAAGCAAAAGATAAATGCAATACCTTTTTAGATGATATTGTTGGAGCAATGGCTGCCGCAGCAGCAAGCTCAATCGCTCATCGTTTTTCAAAATAAAGGCTTAGGCCTTTTTTTGTTTTTCACTAATCTTCTAGTAAATTAATGTATAATATAAGTATATTATAAATTTTGGGGGCTTTTTATGAAGAAGCATCAAAACTTTCAAGATGTTATCCTAAAAATTGCAACCGAACTCATCAATATTGATATTGATCAGTTCGATCAAAAAATCAATGAAGTGCTAGCTTTGGTTGGTATGTTTCTTGATGTTGATCGAGTTTATGTATTTGAATATGATCATGAAAAAAAAGTTACTAATAATATTTTTGAATGGACACATGAAGGCGTTACTAAACAAATCGATCACTTGCAAAACATTAGTATGAGCCTTATTGATGATGTATGGGTTAAGCCACACTTAGAAGGAAGAGCAGTTATCTATGAGCAAGTATCATCTCTTCAAAAGAATCATGCTCTTTATCACATATTAGTACCTCAAGGCATTAAGTCTGTGACTACATTACCTCTAATGTCTAATCAAACTTGTTTAGGATTTGTTGGTTTTGATGATGTAAGACAAGAAAGAACATGGAATCAACTTGAGATGGATTTATTAAAGGTCTTATCAAGTGTGATTACAAATGCCATATTAAAACAGCAACAGCAAGAAACATTAGTTGATTTAAAATTAAAAGCTGATGAAGCGAGTTTAGAAAAAAATCAATTTTTAGCTAAAATTTCTCATGAGTTTAGAACACCACTTCATGGGATTACAAATGCTTTATATTTATTAGAATCAACAACGCTTAACAAAGAACAAAGAGAATATTTTGATATTGCACAATTTTCAACCAAATCACTCATGAGTATGATCAATGAGATACTAGATATTTCTCGAATAGAAAGTGGAGAGATTGAGATTTTTGAAGATGTTTTTGATCTAGAAAATGAACTTGTAAATATTATATTGTCAGAACAAAGTTACGCCATAGAAAAAAGGCTAGACTTAGAACTTGACTACGATTATAAAATTTCTCATTACTTAGTGGGTGATTATCCTAAATTAAGACAAGTTATTCTAAATTTGTTAAATAACGCAATCAAGTATACACAAAGTGGGTCAATCAAAATTAGTGTAACGCTTATAAAAGAAGTAAAAGATGACATAAAATTAAAATTTGAAATACTAGATACTGGTATTGGCATAAAAAATGAATACTTCGATAAAATATTTGACAAATTTTATCAAATTGATAGTGGAGATTCAAGAAAATATGAAGGTACTGGATTAGGACTATCTATAGTTAAGCAGTTGTTGGATAAAATGGGTTCAAAGATCGTGGTTCAAAGTAAACCTAATACAGGTTCGACATTTACGTTTGATTTAACATTTAAAAAACAAAGACCATATAGCTTTGATTTAGCGAGTGGACTACATGTCTTAATCACTGATCAAAATATTTATACAAGACGCTTAAAAGAAATGTTAGAGAGTATGGGTATGCAAGTTGATGATGAAGTATCTGAACATAAGCGTATCTATGATATGATTGTTTTTAATGAAGCTAAATCTTTTAAGATGCTACATTTTTTTAAGGATAATTTTGCACATATGAAATCGATTATGGTAGCGATGGGAGACATAGAACACATTCATGATAAAGATGTTGATATTTATTTCAATCAGATGATTTCAAGGAAAAATATTTATCATAAAATGGTTTCTAACATTCAAGAGAAAAAACAATATGCCGAAGATGTATTTCATAAAGCATTAACAGGATACGCATTAATTGTTGATGATAATAGACTAAACAGAATCGCTTTAGAAAACATATTAAAAAAACAAGGATTAAAATCTAAATTAGTAGATAGCGGTGCTAAGGCTATTGAAGCTGCAAGAAATGAGCGCTTTGACATTATTTTAATGGATATACAAATGCCAGAAATGGATGGGATTGAAACATCTAAGCATATTCGAAGTTTGGGTCCGCAATATAAAAACCTACCAATTATCGCAGTGACTGCGAACGCATTTTTAAATGATTATGATTTAATGAAGCATGCGCAGATGAATGATGTTTTGTTTAAACCGATTTCTATAGAAGCATTAGAAAGAATCTTAAGAAAACATTTATCACATCATAGACAAATATTTGTTCCAGCTGTTCATCAAGTCTTTGATCAAAAAGACTACGAATATAGATTTGATGAAAGTTATGATATTGCAAAAACTGTGATTGAATCATTTATAGAAATTTATCAAGGTGATTTATTATCAATAGAAGAAGCAATTAAATCTAATAGACCGAATATTATCAAAGAAAAACTTCACTATTTTAAAGGCTCGTGTTCATATTTAAGTGGAAAAAGAACGACATGGCTTTTAACAACGATGATGGAGCTTAATGAACAAAATCAAAAAGAAGCACTTCAAAATGCTTTTGAAGTACTCGTTTACGAAGTTGATAAACTAGTTGAACAATTAAAAAAATATTTAGAATCTTTAACATAAGGTGATATGATGAAAAACAAAGATGAATTAAAGAAAAAATTAACACCATTACAGTATCATGTAACTCAAGAACAAGGGACAGAAAGACCTTTTGAAAATGAATTTTGGAATCATCATGAAGATGGTATTTATGTCGATATCGTCTCAGGAGAACCGTTATTTTCAAGTCTTGATAAATTTGACAGTAGCTGTGGATGGCCAAGTTTTGCTAAACCTCTTTCATCTGTTGAAACAAAGATGGATAAAAGCTATGGTATGATTAGAACAGAAGTCAGAAGTAGACAAGCTGATAGTCATTTAGGCCATTTATTTACTGATGGTCCACTTGAATTAGGTGGATATAGATATTGTATTAATTCAGCAGCCTTAAGATTTATTCCTAAAAAGGATTTAAAAAAAGAAGGATATGAGAAATATTTAGAACTTTTTAAAAAGGAAATACATGAAAAATTATGATGTTGATAAAGAACTTAAGTTATTAAGACCATTAAGATATAAGAAATATTCTCAAAAAAGAAGAGTTTTCTTTAATCTGTTTTTTAACATGAGTATGATTTTCAGCACGCCTAGAAAAGGCATAAAAATGAAAAAATACATCATTAAAGGTTATCAAAATCATAAAATGAAGATTTATGTGCTCAAACATAAACATATTAAATCAAATCAAAAAGGATTATTATATTTACATGGTGGTGGATTTCAAATTGAAGGGACGCCCGTACATATTAGAATGATTTCAAATATGATCTATGATTCTGGGCACACTGCAGTTTATGTTAAATATAGGCTCGCACCTAAATATCCGTTTCCAATAGGGCTAGAGGATTGTTACCATGCATATTTATGGATGTTAGCGTCACATGAACAATTAAATATTGATCGAACTAGAATTTCGGTTGCAGGCGACAGTGCTGGTGGTAATCTTGCTGTTGGCGTTGCTCTACTTGCAAGAGATAGATTAAAACAAGTGTTTGACAAAATGCTTTTATTTTATCCTGTGATAGATCACAGACAAATAACGCCGTCCATGAAAGCATTTGATGATACACCGATGTGGAATTCAATTTTAAATAAAAGCATGTGGGAGATTTATTTAAAGGATGGAGATTATGGTATGTTATCCTATGCTTCTTTACTTTTAGCGGATTTAAAAGATTTACCTGAAACTTATATTGAAACAGCAGAATATGATTGCTTAAGAGATGAAGGTATGTGGTTTGCTGAAAAACTAAAAAGTTTAGGAATTAAAGTTACAGAAAGACATACTAAAAAGTCAGTTCATGGTTATGATGCAGTATTTTTTAGTGATTTCATGAAAGATAGAATGAAAGATAGAAGTCGTTTTTTACAAGGAGTATTAAAAGATGAAGAAAGTTGATTTATCAAATTGGAAGCGAAAAGAAATATATGAGTTTTATAAAAACCTTGATATGCCTAGATACCAAATTACAGTAGAAGTTGACGTGTATTGGTTCTATAAGTTTGTTAAATATAATGATTTATCTTTTTATTTATCATTTATGTGGTTAGTATTAAGTGAATTAAATCAAATTGAGAATTTTAGATATAGACTAGAAGGTGAAGATGTTGTTATATATGATGAAGTTCACCCTTCATTTACTGATCGTATTGATGATGGTGAGACTTTTAAAATAGTAAATACATCATATCTAAAAGATTTGTTTGAATTTAACAAAAAAGCAATTGAAAAATCAAAAATGCAGAAAGACTCATTCATCAATTATGATGAAGAAAAACGTCAGGATTTAGTTTATATGACCTCATTTCCTTGGGCAACTTACACACATGCTACTAATGTGTTTAGTCTTGATCCAAAAGATGCAATTCCAAGAATTGGATGGGGAAAATATCGCAAGGAAGAAGCCAAGTGGATGATGCCACTGACTATTGAGGTTCATCATGCTTTTGCCGATGGATATCATGTGGGATTGCTTATTAATCGTATAGAAAATCGTTTAAAAAGATACTAGGAATTATAGCACTAGTATCTTTTTTTGTTAAATTATGTTATTTAGAATAATTCTTCAAATTTAGCATGTAAATCTTATTATAACTATGTTATAATACCAATGTAAGCGCTTTTAAAAAATATAAAAAGGAGATTAACATGAGCGATTTCAAACACTTTGACTACATGGCTAAACATAGATATGAGCAAGTAGTCTATTTTTATGACAAAACAACAGGATTAAAAGGTATTACGTGTATTCATAATACAACATTAGGACCAGCCCTTGGTGGTACTAGACTGTGGAATTATGAATCTGAAGAAGACGCAGTAAAAGATTGTCTAAGATTATCTAGAGGTATGACTTATAAAGCTGCAGCTGCTGGTTTAAACTTGGGTGGGGGTAAAACAGTTTTAATTGGTGATGCAGATAAAGTTAAATCAGAAGCGTATTTTAGAGCATTAGGTAGATATGTTCAATCACTTAATGGAAGATATATTACAGCTGAAGACGTGAATACTTCAACTAAAGATATGGACTTTGTAAGTATGGAAACTGACTATGTTGTAGGATTAGAAGGTAAGAGTGGTAATCCTTCACCAATGACAGCTTTAGGAGCATTCCATGGTATTAGAGCATCACTTCAACATAAGTTTGGTGATGAAGATATTTCAAAATATTCATTTGCAGTTCAAGGCGCTGGACAAACAGGATATTACTTAATAAAACATTTAATCAAACATAATGCAAAAAAAGTATATTTTTCTGAAATTAATGAAAAACATATTAATAGACTTAAAAAAGAAAACCCAGAAGTTGAATTTGTTAAACCTGAAGATTATTACAAATTAGATGTAGATGTATTAGTACCATGTGCTTTAGGTGGATCATTAAATTCAGATACGATTCCACAAATCAAAGCGAAAATTATTGCTGGTACAGCAAATAACGTTTTACTTGATGAAGATATTCATGGAGACATGATTAAAGATAAAGATATTTTATATGCACCAGATTTTGTAATCAACGCTGGGGGATTAATTAATGTGTACCATGAGTTATTAGATTATAACGTTGGTAGAGCTACAAGAGATATTGAAAAAATTTATGATCGTTTATTAGACATTTTCCAAATCGCTGAAAGAGAAAATATTAACACACAGCTAGCAGCTAAAGTATTTGCGAAAAATAGAATTGAAACGATTAACCGTTTACACGACAATTATATTAAAAGATAAGGAGTGATCTAGTGAAAAAGGGAAATCTTACATTTGACAACGAATCCTGCAAAGGCTGTGATCTTTGTGCAAGTGTATGTCCAGTAGATATTTTATATCTTGATCATGATCGTATGAATGCTAAAGGCTATCATTTGATTAGTGTGACAGATATGGATAAATGTATTGGATGTGCCAATTGTGCAATTATATGTCCGGATTCAGTAATTAAAGTTGAGGTGACAGACAGATGAGTAAAGTGTTAATGAAAGGTAATGAAGCAATTGCAAGAGCTGCAGTTAAAGCTGGACTTGATTGTTTCTTTGGATATCCAATTACGCCTCAAAATGAAGTACCAGAATATCTATCTAAGTTATTACCAGATGCTGGTAAGGTGTTTGTTCAAGCTGAAAGTGAAGTAGCAGCAATCAATATGGTTTATGGGGCCGCTGGTGCTGGTAAAAGAGTTATGACTTCATCATCTTCAGTAGGGATTGCGTTAAAACAAGAAGGTATTAGTTATATTGCTGGTGCAGAATTGCCTTGTGTGATTGGCTCAGTGATGAGAGGTGGACCAGGTCTTGGTTCAATTCAACCTTCACAAGGTGATTATTATCAAGCAACACGTGGTGGTGGGAATGGAGATTATCATGTGATTGTATTAGCACCAGAATCAGTTCAAGAAACTGTTGATTTAATGAAAGAAGCTTTTGATATCGCTGATACGTATCGTAATCCAGTGATGGTTTTAGCTGATGGTTTGATTGGACAAATGATGGAATCAGTTGATTTAGACAAACCAGTTAAAAAAAGAAATCTTGAGCCTAAAACTTGGGCAACAACAGGTATGAAAAATCATGAAGGCAGAAATATTACAAATAGTTTATTTCTAGATTCTAATGATTTAGAACAACACAACTTAAAACTTCAAAAGAAATATAATGAAGTTATTAAACATGAAACAAAATTTGAAATGATTAATATGGAAAAGGCTGAATATGTTATTGTAGCTTATGGAACTACTGCTAGAATTTGTAGATCTTCTATAGAAATGTTAGCAGATAATGGTATCCATGTAGGTATGATTAGACCTATATCTTTATGGCCTTATCCTAAAAAAGCATTTGACCTTATTCCAAAGGACGTTAAAGGTATTATGGTTGTAGAAATGTCTTTAGGACAAATGTTAGATGATGTCTTAATTTCTAATAAAGGTAGACATAAAGTAGCCTTTTATGGACGTGCTGGTGGTATTGTGCCAGAGCCTGAAGAAATTGTTGAAGCCATCATGACTTTTGATGAAAGAGTGGTGGATTAAGATGATTAAATACGAAAGATCTCATGGTTTAACAGAAAAACCTACACATTATTGCCCAGGATGTACACACGGTATCTTGCATAAACTGGTTGCTGAAGTATTAGATGAACTAGGCGTTTTAGATATCACTGTTGGTGTTGCATCTGTTGGTTGTTCTGTGTTTAGTTATGAATATTTTAATTGTGATATGCAACAAGCTGCTCATGGTAGAGCTTGTGCGGTTGCAACCGGTATTAAACGTTCACTTCCTGATAATATTGTTTTTACATATCAAGGTGATGGGGACTTAGCTTCTATTGGTATTGCTGAAACAATTCATGCAGCAAATCGTGGAGAAAATTTCACTGTTATTTATGCGAACAACACAACTTATGGTATGACAGGTGGTCAAATGGCCCCAACAACGTTACTCGGACAAAAAACAACGACATCACAAGATGGAAGAAATAAACCATCTCATGGTGAACCCATCAAGATGGCTGAAATTTTAAGTCAAGTGACTGGTGCTGCGTATGTTGAAAGAGTGATGTTAACAGATGTGTCAAACATTAGGAAAGCTAAAAAAGCGATTAAAAAAGCTTTTACTTATCAAATGGAAGGCAAAGGATTTTCATTAGTTGAGGTATTATCTACATGCCCAGTCAACTGGAAGATGACACCAAGAAATGCAATGGAACGTGTTAAAGAAGAAATGGTTCCTATATTCCCTCTTGGCGTATTTAAGGATGTGATGACTGATGATTAGAAGAATTAGAATCGCAGGTTTTGGTGGACAAGGTGTTATGCTTACTGGTCAAATGATTGCCTATGCAGCAAACGAACAAGGTTTATATAGTGTTTGGGTTCCTACATATGGACCTGAAACAAGAGGCGGTACTGCAAATTGTAATGTGATTATTAGTGACAAACCTATTTATTCACCAGTATTTAAAAATGCAGATGATTTAATGGTTTTTAATCTTCCTTCGCTACATAAATTTCAAGATTTAGTTGTAGAAGATGGCAATATATTTTACAATTCTTCACTCATTGAAGAAGATGTAAAAAAAGCTTGCCACATCTATGGTATACCAATGAATGAAATTGCAAACGAGCTTGATAAACCTCAAGTCGCAAACATGGTTATGTTTGGTGCTTATTTAAAAGTAACGAATATCTTTAAAGATGAAGTTATTGTAAATAGTTTAAAACATTTCTTAAAAGGTGGAAAAGAAGCATTACTTCCAATTAACCAAAAAGCGATTGCGATTGGTTATGAATATGTTTAATCTTAAGAGGATGCAAATCCTCTTTTTTTTAATTTGCAAATAAGATTTAAAATTAATCGCTTAAATGCTATAATAAAGTTAATAAAAAAATCATGAATAAGGGAGTTTGTATGAAACTAAATTATAAAAAGACATTTTATGTTGGATTAGCGTTTTTTATTATCACAATTTTTTGGCAGACATACGATAATATTATTGGAAAAATAATGATTGATAAGTTTGGGCTAAACCAAACTGCTCAAGGTCTTGTGATGGCACTAGACAATATTCTAGCTTTATTTATGCTTCCAATTTTTGGAGCGATATCAGATAGATCAAATCATAAAAAAGGCAGAAGAACTCCTTTTGTTATTATCGGTACGATCATTGCAGCATTTGCATTTATGAGTTTATCATTTATGGATAATATTCAAACAAGCAGAATCGAACAAACAGAAATTATTGGCTTATACGAAAATTATAAAGATGATGATGAGAGAAGATTAGAAACTTTCTGGGATGGTTTGCTACAAGACATGCAAACAGAAAGACAAGATAAACTAGCAGCTGGTGATATTACTGAAGCCTCATTTAATCGTTGGGAAGATAACACATATGACAGAATCAAAGCAATCCTAACTGAAAATACGAGTGAAGAGTTAAGTGTTGGTGATTTGGCTTTCTTAAACGATTATTACCAAACTTATTTATCGACTCTAGCTTGGGAAGAAACAGCGCAATCACCAATGAATTTCATCGTGTTTGTATCCGTTTTATTAATTGCTTTAATTGCTATGTCGATGTTTAGATCTCCAGCAGTGAGTCTGATGCCAGATGTAACAATTAAACCGCTAAGAAGTAAGGCAAATGCGATTATTAATTTAATGGGTGCTGCAGCAGGGACTACATCACTTGTTTTATTAACTGTTTTAGGATTAGACGGAAGATCTTATGTTCACTATACATTAGCATTTATTATTGTTGGTGTAGTTATGCTTATTGTCTTAGCACTCTTTTTATGGAAAGTTAAAGAACCAAAACTAGTTCAAGAAAAAATAGAAGAAGACTTACGCTTTAATCTTATTGAAAGCGAAGAAGATTCTTCAGACATGCATGCACTACCTAAAGATAAGAGAAGATCACTTATCTTAATTCTAGCTTCAGTATTCTTATGGTTTATGGGATACAACGCGATTATTTCTAAAGTGTCAGATTATGTGCCACACGTCTTACAAGTAGCATCATTTACGATGCCACTATTAGTGGCAAACGTCACAGCGATTATCGCATTTATTCCAATTGGTATGATTTCGACAAAGATTGGTAGAAAAAAATCAATTTTAATTGGTATTGTATTATTAGCCTTGTGTTTTGCAGCTGGGTCATTTGTTAATGAAGATACTGGTTGGGTAATGTATATTATTTTTGGTTTAACAGGTATTGGTTGGGCGACGATTAATGTTAACTCATATCCGATGGTTGTTGAACTTGCCAAAGGATCAAATGTTGGTAAGTATACAGGTTATTATTATGCATTTTCAATGGCAGCACAAATCATAACACCAATTTTATCAGGTGTGTTTATGGATTATGTATTTAAAACAAGATTAGTTCTATTCCCATATGCAGCAATATTTGTTGCAGCAAGCTTTATCACAATGTTTTTGACTAAACATGGTGATTCAGATCATATTGAGAAAAAAGGATTATTAGAAAGTTTTGATGTAGATATGGATTAAGAAAAAGGTGCTCAACTTGAGCACCTATTTTTTTGGTATAAAATATTCAAATACAATATTGTCATAATGAGATTTTACAAAATCAAAATCTTGTTGCGATCTTGCAGCATAACTGATAATGGTTATGCCTTTTTTCTTTTGCTTATCTAAATACTTATTGGGCATATCATAAATACCATAACTTATGAAATCTGGTTTTGTGAAGCGATTAAAGAATAGTCTCTTCATTAAAAATTTCATGAATTTTGGCATACGATCATCATCTTTAAAATATTCTGAAATTTGACCTCTAATGACATTTGGATGATGCTTTTTTAAATAATAGACAACCTTTGGATGAAAACTAAATACTGCAAAGTTTCCATGATAATCTTTCATAATGTTCATAAAGTTTTCGCATAATTTAACTACGTTTCCATGAGGTTTTAACTCTATTAATAAGTTGACTTTACCATCAACTAAATCGAGGGCTTCTTTTAATAAGGGGATATAATCTCCATTTTCAAATGTTAAGTCTTTGATATCTTCGTAGGTTAACTCATCTAATGTTTTATCCATATGAAATAACCTGTTTAACTGATGATCGTGAAAGACAACAACTTGACCATCTTTTAATAAATTGACATCAAGTTCAATGCTATAGCCTAACTTCATAGCTTCTTTGAAAGAAGTGATTGAATTTTCCGGAATGCTTTGATCTGCTTTATGTAATCCTCTATGGGCAATGAGATCATGTTTTAACCAAGCTAAGTTTTTCATGAGATACCTCTATAATATTAAGTAGATGCCAATACCTAGTATGGCTGATAGTAAGATGATTTGAATAGGACTTGATTTTTTTCTTAAAAACGCAAATAAGAAAACGATAACTAAAATGATCAAATTTTTATAATTAAAACCAGTAAAATCAAATATAACTTCTGAAAAATTAATGTTTGGGAAAAATCCACGAACAATTAAGCCAAATGATACACTAAGAATTAAACCAATCACTGCTGGTTTTAATCCTTTGAACGCTTCATTCACGATTCTTGAGTTTAAAAATTTAGAGCCTAAAGAAGCAATCAGTAAAATAATAATAAAACTTGGAAGAGCTACAGCTATGGTTGCAACTACAGCGCCTAAGATACCTAGTTCATGAGTACCTATAAATGTAGCCATATTAATGGCGATTGGTCCTGGTGTTGATTCAGCGATCCCTATAAAGTCATAAAGTAATGCTTGTTCAATATAACCACCACCAACGACTTCTTGTTCAATGAGTGGAATCATCGCATATCCACCACCAAAAGTGAATAAGCCTATTTTGAAAAACATCCAAAATAATTGTAAGAGTTCTATAATCATTGTGACCTAGCCCCCTTTAAACTTTCGATGTAACCAAATAAAATAGCTAAAAGTGCACTAAATAATAAAATATAGATGACACTTATTTCTGTAAATAATGAAATAAGAATAGAAGCTATTAAAATGGCAATTGAAAATATAGTGAAATGTATTTTTTTAGATAATTTTAAAGCCGCTTTAAATATTAAAACTGCTACCCCTGCTTGAATACCATAAAATGCATAAGCAACAATTTGGTTTTCTTTAAATTGAATAATAAATAATGAAATAATCGAGATGATGATAAAAGAAGGAAGTATGACACCGAGTGTCGCTAGTAAACTTCCTTTAAATTTAGCGATTTTATAGCCAATAAAGGTTGCTGAATTAATCGCGAAAACGCCAGGTGTAGATTCTGAGATCACAAGAATTTTTAAGACGTCTTCATCATCTACCCATTGTTTATTTTGAACAACTTCTCTACGCATGATAGGCATCATTGCTAGTCCGCCACCAAAGGTCATAGCTCCAATTTTGAAAAATGTCCAAAAGAGATCAAATAATGTATGTGGTTTTTTCATAAAGGTCACCTCTTCTCGAGTTATTATAACACATTTTATAGCGCTTTGAGATACACTCTATGTTATAATAATTTTGCAAAGGATGGTATAGTACATGAAGATAATAAAAATAGTTGTGATCTTGTTGGTTTTTCTTGCTTTAGTCGGATGTGAAGAAACACCAGAAATAAATCAATCTAGATTAACGATTGAAGGTATTAATGATATTGAGTATGTCATGGGTGATGACTTACCTAATTATTTAGAAGGCGTTAATGTATATAATGAATTAGGAGAAAGTGTTACTGACATTGTTGTTGACTCAGATGAAGTTGATTATGATGTTGCTGGAAAATATACAGTATATTATTTTATAAAAGATAGGGATAATACATCAACGATGACTGCCATTACTGTTACAGTCATCAATGATGAAGAAGAACCAGTTATTGATTATAGTGCCCCTTACTTTGAAGGTGTTTATAATATTGATTATTTTGTTGGCGAGGATGTTCCTGATTATATGGCATCCATTAAAGCTTTTGATGCCGTTGATGGAGATTTAACAGATGATATTATCGTTGAGGGAACGGTTGATTTTGAAGTGCCAGGTGCTTATACAATAAAACTAACGGTTTACGATTTGACGGGCAATAGAAAAATAGAAACATTTACGATCAATGTCTATGATAATCAAAAGCCAGTGATTAGTGGATATCATCGAGTTTATCATGTCATTGGAAATGAGACACCTGATTATACAAAATTAGTTGAAGCATATGATCAAGAAGATGGTTCATTAACTACTTTATTAGAAGTTAATGATGCATTAGTAGATTTAAATACTGAAGGTATATATCCATTGTCTTATGAAATTACTGACTCATTTGGACATACTACAGAAGTAGTAACAAGTATTCAAGTGGATGTAAATGATGAGTTAATCGATATCGATCAATTAAATGTTTATTATATTAATGATACCCATGGATCAATCTTAGAATTCGAAAATGAAATGGGTTTAGCAAAAATTGGGAATGTCGTTATTGATGAATACGATAAAAACCCATATGAAACACTATTTTTAAGTGGCGGAGACTTACTTCAAGGTAATGTATTATCTAATTTCTATTATGGCTCATCTATGATTGATATGTTTAATTATATGAATTTAGAAGTATTTGTTTTAGGTAATCATGAATTTGATTGGGGCATCGAAAAAATTACAGAATATTTTAATCCTAATACGTTAGGCATGCAAGCTGAATTTCCACTATTAGCCGCAAATATGTTTTATAAAGACACAGAAATTAGACCAGATTTTATTGATGCTTATGCGATTATCCAAAGAGGTGATCTAAAAATAGGTGTTGTTGGAACCATCGGTAGTGGACTTGAATCTTCAATTGCCAAAAGTAGAGTTGAAAATTATGAGTTTAAGAGTCCTACATACTGGACTCAGTATTATACAGAGCTACTTAGAACAGAATATGATGTCGATGTAGTATTTGCGATTAGTCATGGTAATGATAATTATTTTAATCAAACAATGAGTAAGAGTTCTGGAGATCAAAAAATCAATGCGATTTTTAATGGTCATACACATTCTAGTTATGCAGAACTTGAAAATAATACACCATTGATGCAATCAGCATCAAATGCTAGAGCTTTAGGGTATATGTCATTTAATGTTAATGCTCAAAACGAACTTATTTTTGATTCATTAACAAATTTATTTTCTTACAGTGATACAAGATTACAAAGTGAACATCAAGGCTTAAAAGCTTTAATTAATACTTATGTAGAACAAATAGAACCATTATTAAATGAAGCCATCTTATATTCGAGTCAAGATTATGGTAGAGATATCTTAACGACATTTATGGCAGAAGTCATTAGAAAATCAGCGGGTGCAGATGTTGGTATTCATAATTCAGGTGGAACTAGAGATTCTCTATCTTCAGGACAACCGATTACCGTAGGTACAACTTATAAGATATTTCCATTTGATAACCAAATTATCTCTGTAAAAATGATTGGAGCAAATGTGATTAGCTTGTTAAATAATTCAAGTGTAGCAGCAAGTTTAAAATCAGGCTTATCACAAAATGATATCGATCCTCAAGCATATTATTGGGTTTCAACCAATGATTATGTCTTTGGAAATTACGATGAATTTGAAAACTATATAGATATATATTATCCAAATGTTGTTGATCGAGTTGCGTTTGAAGATGAGTTAAGAAAGCGAGCAGAAACGACAGATCAATTTATTATTGATTAATAAGGAATAAAGGTGATTTTCGCCTTTATTTTTTTTAAGTGATTGCAAACGGTTTCATAAAAAGAACTGTGTTATAATTAATCTAGATTATTATGAAGGAGTGTGTGCTATGGTTCCATCATTTGAAAAGCGAGTTAGAGCGTTCGCTATAGACACATCAGGTGTATCATTATTTATTATTGTTTCTTTATTTTTAGGTGTTTATTATGAACCACTGCCATGGATTGTTTCTGGATTGGCATTTTTTGGTTTTTATTTTTTTCCATATTTTTTAAAAAAGACACATGGACAAACTTTAGGTAAAAAAGTTCAACGCATTCAAATTGTTAAATTAGATGATTCAAGAGTTGAATTGTGGAGACTTTTATTAAGAGATATATTTAAACTTACTTTAAGTATTGGAACATTTGGACTTTACTTGATCATTTCATTTTTTGTAATGTCTGATAAAACGAGTAGAACAATTCATGACTATATCTTTAAAACAAAAGTTGTTGATTTAGAAAAACCTACAGGTAAATACGATGCATTTAATAAAACTGAGTCAATGAGAAAAAGAGGATTCTAATGAAAAAAATATTAAGTTTGTTATTTATATTAGTTATTAGTTTTAGTTTATACGCTTGTAAGGAAGATCCAACAGATCCTATAGACCCAATAGATCCAAAAGATCCTATTGAAACCTATGATTTCGATGCTTTAAATCCTCAAAATGATATCTATTATCAAATTTTTGTAAGAAGCTTCGCAGATAGTGATGGTGATGGCATTGGTGATTTAAATGGGATTAAAGAAAATCTAGGTTATTTAGAAGACTTAGGTATTACAGCTTTATGGTTATTGCCGATTAATCCTTCACCTTCATATCATGGATATGATGTAACGGATTATTACGATATCGAATCAGATTATGGTACCTTAGAAGATTTAGAAGCTTTAGTTGATGAAGCAAGCAAAAGAGATATAAAAATTATTCTAGATTTAGTCATTAATCACACCTCTGATCAACATCCTTGGTATAAAGATGCTGTATCAAACACATCAAGTCCATATCGTGATTATTACATCTTTAACAATGGTTCAGCATATGAGACTTTTCCTGGCGGTATGAAAGATCTTAATTTAGAAAATCCTTTAGTGATTGAAGAAATCTATAATATTGTAGATTTTTATCTAGATTTGGGTATTCATGGATTTAGATTAGATGCAGCGATGCATTTTATTGAAAGTGTGAATTCACATTGGGACAATACACTGCTTATTATGAACTTAAACGCACACATGAGAGAAAAAAATCCTGATAGTTATATCGTTTCAGAAGTTTATGTCAATAGTTATGATTTAATTAAAGATTACTTTATCGGATCAGATTCAGTATTTAATTTCTATATTCAATCAAATATCGCAGATAAAGTTGGTATGGGCAATAGTAGAACACAATTTGTTTCAAATCTAAATCGTGCATATGATGCATATCGCGAAGTAGATCCAGAGTTTATTGATGCTCCTTTTATTGGAAATCATGATATGGACCGGATTGCTTCATCTCAAGGATTCGTAAATCAACCAGATAAATTAGCACTTGCAGCACGTATTTTAATGACTTTACCAGGAAATCCATATATTTATTACGGTGATGAATTAGGCATGAAGGGTTATCGCTATGAAGGCACACAAATACCAGGATATGGTATCGTCTATGATGAGTATAGAAGACAACCGTTTATGTGGGGAACGCCAACATATCAAACAGATTGGTTGCCAAGTGATGGATCAAATGATACAACACTTCATTTAGAAGACCAAAAAATCGATGATTCATCGATGTTTAATAGATATCAAGAAATGATTGATATTAGAAAAGAAAATCCTGCATTGATGTATGGAAACTATTTTGAACCATTTAAAGATAATAGTCTTTATGTTCAAGGTTTTGTTAGATCTTATACTTATGAAGATTATAGCCAAGCAGTGTTAGTCTTACATAATTTAACCTCAGATGAAGTCACAGTTGATATTGATTATTTAGAATTTATATTGGGTGATAGTTTAACGATTGAAGGTTATCAAACGCTTATTGTAAGTATAGATCCAAATGAAATAGAGGCGTATATCTAATGTTTATATTTCATTATTATAAATATGCTTTTCAATTTTCAAAGTTTTTTGAGTATGTCAAAGAAAAATGGTGGAAAGTGCTGATTTTCTTTTTCATTGTTAGTTTTGTATCAATCTTTCCAATGAATTTATTAATTATTCAAGAAGATGGATGGAGACTTGATTTTATTGAAGAAAGTTTTGTAAGTGAAACACCTACTTGGCAACTTCCTGATAACTGTGGTATTACAGCTAGAAAATTATTATGTGACACTGATCAAGTTTATGAGTTTGAGCATAGAGGTATTACATATATTATTAATTCAACAGAAGAAGACTATGCAAATATTACTGAAAAGCAAGTCTTGTTGCTAGAAGATAAAATTGTTTATGCAAATGGACAAGGCGAACATATGATTGGTTATGATTATCAAGGGTTTGAAGATGATGTAAGTTTTAGAAGTTTAAATCTAGCAACTGGTGAAGAAAGAGATTTAATGTATGAATCTTTTGGTAGACAGCTAGAATCTAGTTTTGGAGATTATATTGTTTTTTATACATTAATGGTAAATTCGATCACATCGATAGGTTTATATGCATTTTTTGTCCTTATTATGAGCTTAGTGATGCAACTGTTTAGATTTGGATATACAAGCTTTATAACGTTTGGAGAATCCATGAAATTAGTTGTATTTGCGATGGGTGTTCCTAGTGTTGTAAGCTTTGTTGTTGGATTCTTAGAACCTTCTTTTTCTCCGGTAGTGTTTCAGTTTGGCATAGGTATTATCATCATGGTTGTGATGCTTAAATACGCAAAGAAAATATTTAGATAACTTTTATCAATGATTGATAGTTGCATGAAAATGAGGTGATATACGCTATGTGTATCACCTTTTTTTAAATGTGATATACTTATACTAAGAAATTAATAAATGAAAAGGGTGTGACTATGAAAATATCCGATTATTTTAAACCAAAATCGCTTGTGTATACAGGTGATTATAAAAATGAACAAACACTGATACACAGATATGTTTATGATAAAGATAAAGTTGATGAATTTGATGATATTAAACCATGTGACAAAAAACAATACATTCAAGTGATTGGTCTTTCTAATTTAGCGGTAATTAATGAAATAAAAGAAGCTTTTAATATTGATGAATTTGTTGTAGAAGATATTCTTAATGTCAATCAAAGAAATAAGATCGAAAAAGTTGGAGATTATATATTTGCTGCATTTTCTTTGATGTATCAAGACAAAGGTCAAATAAAAAAAGATTATATGAGTTTAATTTTCAGTGAGAAAGTGCTGATTACATTTCATGAGAGTGAGCCTTTGTTTTTATCACCCATAAAAACATTACTCCATGAATATGAAGAGCTAAAAAACTATCATTTAGATTTTTTGTTTTATCAAATACTTGATTTAATTACAGACGATCATTTAAATATCTATGATTTTTTTGAGACAGAGATGAATCGTTTTGAAGATGAAATTCTAGAGACTAAACAAATTGATCAAGATGATTTTTATAAAGTGAGAAAGCAAATTATTCAACTTAAAAACCTTACCTATCCACTTTATGACCATTTAGAGATGATGCTCAAACTTGACCTAGCGATCATCCGTCAATCATCTAAAAAATATTTCGATGATTTAATTGATCATATGTATCGACTAGATTTAAGAATTAATCAATTAAGAGATATGATGAAGACGCTTTTAGATCTAGATATCAATAATCAATCTAATCGAATGAATCGCATTATGTCAACACTTACTTTGTTTTCAGCAATCTTTATACCACTATCTTTTTTAACAGGATTTTTTGGAATGAATTTCATATATTTCGATATCTTATCATATGAACATGCAGTGATAATATTTGCAGGTGTTTGCATACTTATCGCAGGTGTTATGATCTATATCTTTAAAAAGCACCGTTGGTTTTAATGTTTAGATCATTTAAAAATAAAACATGCCTTGAATTTCCAAGACATGTTTTTTATTTATTTAGTTTTTAAATTGTTAGTGTTTAGTTGTAGCCCTGGTTGATCCATAGCTTTATTAATGTCAAATGTGATCATACCATAAGTGTTTTCTTTAGCATCAAAGCTTTGTGTACTATCATATAGTTTAATCGTAAGTAGGTAAGAAGAAGTGCCGATTTCATCAAAGTGTTTTTCATAGATTTGACTTGCTATGTTGTAAGCAATTTCTTCAATGGCTTCTATATCTTTGACATTGATAGGAACAACCACATCAATGTTAATTTTATCTGATAAAACCTCTTCAGTTTTTATTGTGATTTCTAAGTCTTCAACCTTATCGTTGTTACATCCAACTAAGACGAACATAAAGGTAAGTATTGATAAAATAATCCATAATTTTTTCATATTATTCACCACTTCCTTCATCATTTAAATTAATGTTGTAGCTATAGCCTTCAACGATTAATGTGTAGTAGTATAGCATATAACCTTGATATGGATCATCTACTGCAATCGTGATTGTGTATCTGCCAGGTTTATCAACTAGGTGATAATTTGAGAAGTAGATGTCTGCGTTATCATTTAATATCTCAACATTTGATAGTGGATCAAAAGCTTCTCCTTTAGCGATTCTAACTTCGGTTTCTTTAATGGATATTGAAGCTCCTAACTCTTCAACTAATATCATTGTCGTATTTGCTGGTACATAGACTGCATCTGAAATAGTTTCAATACCGTTGATGTTAGCTTCTAAAGTGTTTGTTAATACTTTATAATTAACACCACTATCTAGAGTTACACCAGTAAGTCCGAATCTCGGATTACCACTATGGACAACAACAATATCTGGAGCGTTAGTTCCGCCATTTAATTTAAATGCGATACCTTCATTGCCTGCATCTGTTTCTAAGAATGTTAAGTTAGCTCTAATAAGATCTGCATTATTCATTCTAAATTGTGGATAAGCTTTTCTAATTTCAATCAATGTTTTATAATATTCAAACACATTTTGGTATTCAAGTTTGCGGTCCCATCTGAGTTGATTTACGCTATCTGGTGATTCATATGAGTTATGATCAAAACCACCTAAGCCGTCTGGTTTAGATCTCATAAACTCTACACCTGCATGAAGGAATGGAACACCTTGTGAAGTTAAGATGATTGCGTTCGATTGAATTTGCATCTCATCAATAATAGAACTTGAAACTTTAGTTAATTTTAATTTATCATAAAGTGTATTATTATCATGTGCTGACACATAATTAATGGTTTGATTTGGGTTTAAATGCCATTCATCAAATTCAGTAATACCAGGAAATTCAACACCACCTACGATACCATACATAATACCTTGTGCTGTATATTCGGATGCATTTCCTTGAACCCAACCTTTTTCGGTTGATTGGAATACTGAGCCTTTTACAGCATCTCTAGTGATATCATTAAATGCACCAACAAGATTCATATTTTTAATATTTTCTTTGCCTGCTGCATCGCTATTTGATAGTGGAGTAGTGCCACCATTCCATGGTTCACCATAAACGATAATTGTTGGATCAATTTCTTCAAGCATGGCTTGAATTTCATTCATGGTTTCATAATCATGAAGTGCCATTAAGTCAAATCTAAATCCTGATAGATTGTATTCAGTAGCCCAGAATTTTACTGAGTCAACCATGAATTTTCTCATCATTGATCTTTCAGATGCGGTTTCATTTCCGGTTCCAGAACCGTTAGAAAAACCACCATCTTCAGTTAAACGATGATAATATCCAGGAACAATTTTATGGAAGTTAGAAGTAGCTGATTCACCAGTGTGATTATATACAACATCCATAATGACTCTAATATCTTTATCATGAAGTGCCATGACTGCTTGTTTAAATTCATTGATTCTAGTTTGGCCATCAAAAGGGTTAGTTGCGTATGAGCCTTCTAATGTATTAAAGTGATAAGGCATGTAACCCCAATTAAATAAGTTTGTGTATGAAGGGTTGTTCGCAACCTCTACTTCATCAACATATCCGAAATCAAAAATTGGAAGAAGTTGAACAGCATTAACGCCTAATTCTTCAATATGGTCAAGACCGGTTGTAACTGTGTTGATACCATCAGTATATGTTGTATCTGTTTCAGTTAAACCTAAGAACTTACCGCGATATGTTTCAGTTCCGTTCCATGTGTTATGTGTTGTTAAATCTCTAACATGTAATTCATAGACGATATAGTCAGTTAAATTTGTGATTGTATCTGGTCTATCATCATAAGTCCATCCGTTTGGATTTGTTTCATCAAAATCAACGATCATACCTCTTTGGCCATTAGCACCAGTAGAATAAGCATATGGATCTGTAACTTCAAAGGTTTGACTA